>VOFI01000658.1_pt1 | contig 164001 bp, 224 predicted proteins | sample 5384131 | NCBI WGS metagenome assembly VOFI01 (sample SAMN12384728, study PRJNA508395) | human gut metagenome | isolation source: healthy gut H | host: Homo sapiens | reverse complement strand
AAAAAACTTTTCAACGAACTTACCTTAAGTGGTTCTGCAACCGATCAGGAGATCATCCACAGGGTCACTTCGGTTTTTCAACAATATTTCCATTACAGTGGACAGCCGGACAGACTTACTTTTCTTTATCGTTGTTCCATGCGTCTAAAGAGGAAACTTCTGAATCACTTTCCTTCACGTATTGTCCGAAATGACAGACTTTTCGTTGAATCTGGTTCTTCATCAGCCCCTGGAGGAAAAGGCCAACCGGCAGAACCGGTCCTGACTTTAACCGGACAGCGGATGCCTCTGAAAAAGATTATGAATATATCCGCCAATGCTTTGGCCGCCCCCTCTACCCGAAAGAAAAAGAATGCCGCCTGAATACTGCTCTCTGTACCTGGCCACATGATCATTCCCATCTTTATTATACGGATGGAATTTCTGAAACCTGTACCCGGACAGATGCTTCGATTCTTCAGGCACGAAAAGATATTGATCATCAGGAGAAAAGGAATCAAATTCATTTCGATGAACATCAATTTATTTACAGGAGTTCCATTTGTAAACTGTCAGAACAGATTCAGAATGCTATTTTAGTCTCTCCTGTACCACTTCCGATCCGTGGACGGAGCGGCCAGCTTGCCACATCCGAGATCTGGCGGGGACTGTTTCTTCATGACGACCGGATCTTTTATGTTATTATGATAAGGATCCTGTCCAAGGATCACAACCTTCACATCCTTCAGCGGAGTCAGATGAAATGCATTGAAAATATCCTGTGCCGGTGGAAAGATCAGTTTTGTCCTGTATTCCTCATTTACCGTCTCAAATAATTTCCTATAATAAGGCTTGGAAAACTCTCCTTTCAATGCCTCATACCAGTCTCCATTCAAACCACTCATAGTTCCTGCTCTCCTCTTCTTTCTGCTTAACCATTCTCTACAGTCTGACAGAAATTCCTTCGTTTCTTAAATACTCTTTTACTTCTTTGATTTCCAGCTCTTTATAATGGAATAAAGATGCTGCCAATGCTGCATCTGCACCACCGTCTGTCAATGCCTCTTTAAAATGCTCCAACGTTCCGGCTCCACCGGACGCGATTACAGGAATCGATACACTGTCAGCAATCGCACGTGTCAGTTCCAGATCATATCCAGCCTTCGTTCCGTCACCGTCCATACTTGTCAGAAGAATCTCACCTGCACCAAGGGACTCTACTTTCTTCGCCCACTCGACTGCATCGATACCGACATCCAGACGTCCACCGTTCTTATAAATATTCCATCCTGTTCCGTCTGCTCTTTTCTTTTGCATCAATCGCCACTACTACACACTGGCTTCCAAACTTCTCTGCCGCTTCACGGATCAGCTCCGGTCTGTTGATTGCAGATGAATTAATTGAAATCTTATCCGCACCTTCTCTTAAGAGTGCCTTAAAATCGTCTACTGTACGGATTCCTCCGCCGACAGTAAACGGAATAAACACACATTCCGCAACCTTTCGTACCATATCAACAACTGTTCCTCTATCATCTGAAGAAGCTGTAATATCCAGAAAGACAACTTCATCCGCACCGGCCTGATCATATGCCTTTGCAATCTCCACCGGATCACCGGCATCCTTCAGATCAACAAAGTTCACACCTTTTACAACACGTCCGGCATTCACATCCAGACATGGAATAATTCTTTTTTGTAAACATTCTCGCACTCCTCCTACAGCTCTACAAAGTTTTTCAGAATCTTCAGTCCTACATCACTGCTCTTCTCCGGATGGAACTGGCATGCGAAAATATTGTCCTTCTCAACAGACGCATGGATATGTGTTGTATACTCTGTTGATGCCTTGACAATCTGTTCCTCTTCTGCTTTCAGATAATAGGAATGTACAAAATATACATAAGAATTCTCAGCGATTCCCTTAAAAAGTCTTCCATCATTCTCTAAATGAAGGGAATTCCATCCCATATGGGGAATCTTATATCCTTCTTTATCAGGTATCCTTAAGATCTCACCCTTTAGAATTCCAAGTCCTTCTACACCCGGAGCCTCATCGCTGTGCTCAAATAAAAGCTGCAATCCAAGGCAAATTCCAAGAAATGGTGTTCCCTTTTCTGTAACCTCGCGGATTACTTCATCAAGTCCTGACTGTTTTAATTTCTCCATAGCATCTCCAAATGCACCGACACCCGGAAGAATCACTTTATCTGCATGAAGGATCTCATCTCTGTCCGCTGTAACTGTAACATCCTGTCCAAGTGCAAGCAATGCTTTCTCAACACTGCGGATATTACCGGCATCATAATCAATTATTGCTATCATTAGCCTACCTCTTATCTGTAATCTAGTATCTATTTTCTATACTTTACCACACTTTGCGTCGAGTTCAAACCAAAATTCGACTCCATTGTCATAATTTTTCACGCCGTACCCCTGATGGAAAGATTCCATGATTGCCTTAACGATTGAAAGTCCAATCCCATTTCCACCATATTCACGTGTATGTGCTTTATCCACTTTATAAAATTTATCCCACAGTTTTGGTACATCCTCTTCTGGAATCGGTTTTCCACTAGTAAAGACGGAAACACATACTTTTCCATCCATTGAAACGATCTTCACTTCGATCCGCTTCTCATTTCCGACATGATGAATCGCATTCGTAAGATAATTCCGTACAACCTGTTCTGTCTTAAACTCATCTGCCCAGACATAAGCTGTCTCATCAGCAATAAAATCTACATTCGCATTAACCTGTTGGATCAGAATATCACAACTTGCAATAACACCTTTCACAAGCTTCACAATATCAAACCGTTCAAATTCCACTTCATCTGTCCCGAATTCCAACTGATTCAATGTCAGCAGATTCTTGACCATCCGGTTCATCTTTCCTGCTTCATCAATAATAACATCACAGTAAAACTCTGTACTTTCCGGGTCGTCATTGATTCCTTCTTTTAACCCTTCGGCATATCCCTGGATCAATGCGATCGGCGTCTTCAGCTCATGGGAAACATTTCCAAGAAATTCATTTCTCATATTTTCAAGTTTCTCTTTCTGCTCAATGTCCTGCTGCAGCTGATTATTCGCAGTCTTCAATTCAGATATTGTCTTTTCCAGCTGATCTGACATTTTATTAAAGTTCTCGCCCAGAACACCAATCTCATTCTTTCCGCCGCTCGTATACTTCGCCTCAAAATTCAGATTTGCCATATCTTCAGAAAGTCTTGCCAGTTCCAACACTGGTTTTGTAATCCTTCGTGAAAAAATCCATACAAGGATTCCTCCAAAGAACATTCCGAAAATTCCAAGATAAATCAGAAACTGATTGGCAAGATTGGCACTTTCTCGGATACTGTCCAGTGGGCTTCGCATTGTGACAAATACACTATCACTCAAGTATCCCCACATTTCCAGATAATCCGTACCACTCTGTGGATCCTGGATTTTACGAACCACATAATCGTCCGAATGCTTGAGAATCTTTTCCTGATCATCATCTTTCAGGAAGAAAATACGGAGCATCTGTTTGTACAGGAAACCTTCTTCCTTTACATTTGTAAATACAACCTTTCCATCGTCAGAAATATCCATCGCGCAGACATCAATATTCGTTTTTTCAAGTTCCGCCACAAGTTTCTTCTGCACTGCCTCATTTCCAAGATTTCCATTGTTCACTGCTTCACTCATTCCCTCATACATCTCAATCAGATCTTTCTGCTTATGAGACATATAATATCGTCCAAGAAACCCCGTATTAACAATGAAAACTAACATCAGAACAAACACTAGAAGTCCAACAAAAATAGCTGTCATCTGTCCGCTCAACGTATATTTCAGTTCTCTTTTTTTGCTTTCTTCATCTGATTTATTTCTCCGCGCTCTGAACTTCAAACTTATATCCCATGCCCCAGATTGTTTTGATATATTCGCCCTTATCGCCTAATTTACTTCTCAGTTTCTTCACATGAGTATCAATGGTTCTGGCATCACCGAAATAATCATAATCCCATACATTGTTCAGAATCTTCTCTCTGGAAAGGGCGATTCCCTTGTTTTCCATAAAGTAGGTCAACAGTTCGAATTCCTTATAACTAAGTTCGACCGGTGTTCCATCAATCTTCACGATATGTGCTGACTTGTCAATGGTAATACCGCCTGCCTCCAACGAATCATTGCCGACCGCTCCCAAAGTTCTGCGAAGGATCGCATTTACTCTTGCCACAAGAATCTTTGGACTGAATGGCTTGGAAATGTATTCGTCCACACCAAGTTCAAATCCCTGCAGCTCATCTCTCTCCTCAGAACGCGCTGTCAGCATAATAATTGGCACTTTAGAAGCCTCTCGAACCTCACGGCACACCTGCCAGCCATCCATTTTCGGCATCATTACATCTAAAATAATCAGGGCAATGTCTTTATCTTCGTAAAAAGATCCATTGCTTCCATTCCATCTCCGGCTTCTAATACTATATACCCTTCTCTTGTAAGGAAATCCTTCACAAGTTTCTCATTCTGCTCTCGTCATCCACAACTAATATTTTTGCTCTTTCCATCTTCTTTTCTCCTAAATTATATTTGCGTGTACCAGATTACTTCTACATTTAATTACCTTTTAATATACCAAATAGTTTTGTCAATATTGTGAACAACAAAACGGTCAGTCTATAAATGTGTGTCAAAACTTCATTTACAGACTGACCGTCTCTTCTTTATTCAAGAATGCCTCGGCCCGATTATTCAAACTCATAGTTAGAAAAACATTCATTTGCCTCTTCTTCATCCTGTCCATTCACAACTACACGCATTGGCAGTCCCAGCTTAATAGACATTAACCCCATAAAGGGATTTACCATCGATGATATAATTTCTGTTTGCCATATCCGTTACATCAACGTCTGATTTTAATTTCTGACAAGTGTTGCAAAATGTCATGATCTGCCCTGCTGACATAAACTTCACTTTCTTTTCTACCATGTTTTTTACCTCCATCTGTCTATCGAGTACAAGTAATAATAAAAGCCAACACAGAAATCTGCACAATGCCTGAATGCAGATTACTGTAATTTCAAACATACTTGACCAGTATATACCACTTATTCCGGAGGCGCAAGTGAATTTTCGATTTTTTTCGACATATTGTCTACCTTTTTTTGATATAAAGTTCTCACCCGGAGAATCTTGACAGCCACTACTGTCACTTTTATAATAATTGATGGCTTATTATTACTGCTTTCCGCCAGAAAGCAGCAATTCAATCATGACAGTAGGTACTACACACGAAAATGAGGTGATATCTATGAAACACAAATTTCAAATTTCTGAATCTATCCGGCTTGGAGCAATCCTTGCACTTTCCGGTGGATTCATGGATGCTTACTCTTATATGGAGCGTGGAGAAGTATTTGCCAATGCACAGACTGGAAACATGCTTCTCTTTGGGGTACATCTCTCTCAGGGAGACTTCCAGAACACACTGAAATACCTTTTCCCTGTACTCGCCTTTGCACTTGGAATCGCTCTTGCTGAAGTTGTCCGGGCTAAGGCAGGAAATCTGCTTCACTGGAGACAGATTTCTGTTCTGGCAGAAGCACTAATCCTGATCGCAGTCAGTTTCTTCCCAACAGCATTGAATCTTCCGGCCAATGCGTTAACTTCTTTTGCCTGTGGAATTCAGGTTGAAAGTTTTCGCAAGATTCATGGCAAAGGAATCGCAACTACAATGTGCATCGGTAATCTGCGCAGTGGAACAGAGAACCTGCACCACTATTTCCATACAAAAGAACGACATTTTCTGGATACAAGTCTTCTGTATTACGGAATCATTGCCTGCTTTATTGTCGGCGCAGTGATCGGTAATGCAGCAGTCCAGCTGTTCCAGACAAAGGCAATTCTTGGCTGTTCCTTCTTGTTATTCATTTCATTCTTTATGATGTTTATTGATTGGGAAAAGAAAGAAAAGGAGCTTGCACTTTAATGTGCGGCTTCTTTTTCATACTGGTTTTCAGATAGAAAAAAAATCCCGAAAGTGCAATGTTGATCAGCACTTCCGGGGAAAAAATTTACTGCGGATGACAGGACTTGAACCTGCACGTCGTAAACACCAGAACCTAAATCTGGCGCGTCTGCCAATTCCGCCACATCCGCATATTTCTTATTCAATTATTGATTAAGAAAAAAATAAGAACAAGCAATTTGCTTGTTCCAGTGAGCGTGCGGGGATTCGAACCCCGGACAAATTGATTAAAAGTCAAGTGCTCTACCACCTGAGCTACACGCCCTTATTCATTTTTATTTCTTTCCCGCTAGCAGGATAACTGGGCTAGCTGGATTCGAACCAGCGAATGCAGGAGTCAAAGTCCTGTGCCTTACCGCTTGGCGATAGCCCATCGAAGACTTCATATCTGACACTGCACGGCCAGTTGGAATATTTAAAGAAAAAGGTGGATAGCCGGACTCGAACCGGCGATATCCAGAACCACAATCTGGCGCGCTAACCAACTGCACCATACCCACCATAAAACGAGCCTGGGGGATTCGAACCCCCGACCCACGGCTTAGAAGGCCGTTGCTCTATCCAGCTGAGCTACAGACACATATCTCTTAACCACAACCTCTCGTTTTCATACGAGAAGCGGGTGATGGGAATCGAACCCACGTATCTAGCTTGGAAGGCTAGTGTTCTACCATTGAACTACACCCGCAGGATGATCGGGGTGACAGGATTCGAACCTGCGACCTCCTGGTCCCAAACCAGGCGCTCTAGCCAAGCTGAGCCACACCCCGATATCAATTTTATTTCCTTGCCCCTGCGGCTTTGTGTTTCTTTCGTATCTCCCGCAGCGACAAGATATATTATATGGCATGTTTCTCAGAAAGTCAACAGGTTTTTTAAAGTTTTTTTACTTTTTTACGACTGTTTTTTACCCGTTTTTCACAAGAAGAGTGTGCAAATTGTTTCTTTTGTTTTTTAGTTTTCTGATAATTAAAACAATTATAGATATTTTGCTCAAAACTCAATTTTCCGTCCCCATTGACTTCCATGATCATATAGCTGCCTCGTCTTCCCTCCTGACGTGGAAAAGATAGACTTCCGGGGTTTAAAATTGTCATTCCATCCTTCTGAAGAAAGAAAGGACGATGTGTATGACCAAACATTACGAGATCCGCTCCTCTTGATCTGCCCTCTTCTATGATAGTTTCCATCCCCATGGACACATAATAATAATGTCCATGGGTAATAAATGCATGATAAGGACCAATCTCAAACTCCTCTTCTCTCGGAAGTTCTGTAAAAAAAGTCGTTATTTCCTCTTATAATATGCTTCTCACACTCTACGACAGCCTCCAGATAGTCTTCTCCGCCTTCTACATCTCCAAGATGGATAAACATATCAATTTTCCCAGCCTCTTCTAATGCGCGGTCCAGTGCCTGGTGTCTTCCGTGTGTATCACTGACAATCAGAATTTTCATGCTTCTTCCTCGTTCAATTTCTCTTCAAGCAATTTTTATTGCTCGAAGTGCTTTTCCTCTGTGGCTCAATTTATTTTTCTGCTCCGGTGTCATCTCCGCTGTTGTACATCCGAATTCCGGAACATAGAAGATCGGATCATAACCGAATCCATTCGCACCGACAATCTCGTGTCCAATTTGTCCTTCAATCGTCTCACGGACTACGCTTGTTGTTCCATCCGGAAATACTGCTGCAACCGCACAGACAAATCTTGCGGTACGCTCATCGTCCGGAACCCCTTCCAGTCTGTCCAGAAGGATTCTGTTCTTTATATCATAAGAAGTATCCTCTCCGGCAAATCTCGCAGAATAAATTCCAGGTGCCTTATCCAGATAGTCAATCTCAAGACCTGAATCATCTGCAAGAACAATATCGTTGACCAACACTCGTGATACAGCTCTTGCCTTGATCTCTGCATTTTCTTCAAAGCTCATTCCGTCTTCTACGATTTCTTCATCGACTCCTGCCTCACGCATCGATACGATCTCCATACCAAGATCAGCAAGAATCATCCGGATCTCTTTCATCTTATTTTCATTTCCTGTTGCAAATACAATTCTTCTCTTCATTTTGCTTTCTACCTTCTATTCTTTTTTTTTCACCAACAATCTGGTACAGCGTTTCTTATTTCTTCGGTCTCGGTGGCTTTGGTCCCTGGAACTGATAGAAATATGTTTTCAGCATACCATTATAAATCTTACGGTTTTTATCTGCTTTTCGTCCGAAATAGCGTTCTGCGTCTTCATAACTTGTGATCATGTATGCAGACCAACTGTCAAGTTTCCTAAAGCTCTCGCCAAATTCACGATATAAACCAGGAAGTGCCTCTTTCTCCTCAAGACGCTCTCCATATGGCGGGTTCGTAATAATAAATCCATATTTCTTCGGATGACTCAGTGCACTGACCGGTCTCTCCTGGAAATGGATCAGATGATCCACACCTGCATTCTCTGCATTCTGTCTTGCCATCCGCACAACATCCCCATCAATATCATACCTGGATATCCGTCTCAATCTGATCATCGATCAGATCATTCGCCTCATCAATGGCCTCATACCAGAGTTTCTTATCAATCAGATTCGCCCAGCTCTCAGCCGTAAAAAGAACGATTCATTCCCGGTGCGATATTTGCTGCCATCATTGCTGCTTCAATAGGAAATGTTCCACTTCCGCAAAACGGATCCACTAAGATACGCTCTTTTCTCCACGGTGTCAGCATGATCAGTGCTGCTGCCAGTGTCTCAGAAATCGGTGCCTTGCCGGCTGACGGACGGTATCCTCTCTTATGAAGAGAATCTCCCGATGTATCGATTCCGATCGTAACGATATCCTTCATCAAAAAATACTCTCAGTGGATAAGAAGCTCCATCTTCCTGAAACCACTGTACATGATATCTGCTTCTAAGACGATCTACCATCGCTTTCTTCATAATTGACTGAATGTCTGAAGGGCTGAACAGCTTACTCTTTACCGATGAAGCTTTCGCCACCCAGAACTTCCCGTTCTTCGGTATATAATTCTCCCATGGAATTGCTTTTGTCTTCTCAAACAATTCATCAAAGGTAACTGCTTTAAAACTTCCTGCCTTGAGCAGAACACGTTCTGCTGTACGGAGAAATACATTCGCTCTGCACGCTGCATCTGCTCCTCCGTAAAAGGTAACTCTTCCATCTTCCACCTGTGCGATCTCATATCCCAGATCCTGAATCTCCCTTTTTAATACTGATTCAAGACCGAAATGACACGGCGCAATCCATTCCATTCTTTCCATATCTACCTCATATTATCTTTATGTACTTATTAATTACTGTTAACTGATTCTTATTTTACAGTATTATAATTTGATGTAAGTGTCAAAAGTATAAATTGCGTTTGTGCTCGCACAAATAAGCAATTCATACTTTTGACACTTACATCAAATTCTACTATAAATGAAAGGCAGAGTAAAGTGCGATTGCCTTTCTTCTCTGCCTTGTTACTGTTTATAAGAGTCTTATTCGTTACTGCTCACAGTATCTGTTAATATCTGTCTGACTCATCATAATCATCTTTTCCGCCATAGCAGTCATCTGCATTTTGGGAATTGCAGTTTGTGCTGTTCTTATTCTTATTTGAATAAGAATTTTTGCTGGAATTCTTATTCGAACCTGAATTAGATGTTGAATTTCTGTTCTTACTCTGATTTTCTTCCTTCGATGAATAGAATCCATTCTGAGAATTTTTACTTGTGTTGCTATAATTTTTTGCCATGATGCTTCCTCCTTATTTGGTGTTACTGTTCTTATTAACTGACAGTAACTATTTAGTACAATCTTTATTATCCCAAACGGAGGTCTTTTTATGCATTTTGTTTCAACCATATTTTGAATATTTTGCTTGCTTTTTCCAAATGCATATATTATACTGATTCATGTAGAAAGATTATTTTCTACAACCCCTTATTAATTATTTATACTCCCCTCAAAAGACCGATGGCTCCCCCATCGGTCTTTTACTTTTCTTTTTAATATCGTCGGTTCCCACCAATCAGTCTGATCACGATCATAATGATCAGAAGAGGAACAAGAACCGGTGCCAGAAAACTGATAATTCCTGTTATAACAGACACAACTACTACGACTACAAATACAACTGCAAGGATCAGCAAAGCCTTCTTCCACCAGGTATCTAATCTGAACTCATGATAGGAACCATAAGAATGCTCTGTTCCATATTCATCCTTCTGTCCATAACCAGTATAGCTGTTCTGTGCCTGCGTTGTCTGGTTGTACGAATTATTGAATGGACTCCTGTTCTCATAAACCACTTCTTCGTCTGTTCCATCACTTGCATCTACAATGGTTTTCGCAATTGCCCACGGATCTCCGAGCAGTTCCAAGACCTCCTGCTCGCTCTTTCCTTTTCTCATTTCTTCTATAATATAATCATCATAAAACTTAAGATGATCCTGAATTGTTGCGGCATCAAGCTTTCCATTCAAAGCCTCCTGTAATTTTCGGATAAATTCCTGTCTTGTCATATTCAACTGTTACCTCCTGTTCCGAAGGTTACTGTTCACACGATGTGCGACCAGCAACGCATCTCGCCATTTTAAATCGCCTTTGGCGATGGGGCGAGATGCATTCAAGTCAAAACACGCATCCTCCGTGTCAATCAGCGGAGTGATTGACACGGGGAGTGAACAGTAACTTCCGAAGTTCTCTTTAGATGTAGAATACCACACTGCCATTCTTTTTAAACCGTTATTTTCCACTACATCTGTCGTTCATAATTTGTTCATTTATCATTTAAAAATCTTTCATCTTCTTATCACTTTTTTTTCTTCATTTCTCTCACATATACTATAAGCATCAAAGGAAAAAACAAAAAACTTTGAATAAACTTTTTCATAATACATGCCGGGAACCAGTAAATGGTTACCCGGCATCCTCCCTTTTATGGAGACTTTTTTCTTATTCCGGAACAATCGGATCATTTATCACTTCTTGTTTCGTTTCTTGTTGTATTTCCTCTTCTACAGATTTTTCCGCAGTTTCCTCTGTTTGCTGTTCTGTCGTTTGCTCTGCTTCTTCCTTGTTTTCCCCGTTATTCTCTTCTTCCGTCGTTTCTTCTATCTTCTTTTCACATGCTTTGACCGATTCCAGAATCTCCTGAACCCGTTCCTCCATCTCTTTCTTCCATTTCATATCTTCCAATGCTTTTTTTCTTCCTGTTCAGTTTCACTATGTTCTTCTGGTATTGTTTTTACATCGTCTGCTTTCTGAGCTTGCACTGCCGTTTCACTTTTCCCAACTGTATTGTTACTTTCTCTTCCCCGGCTCATCCCAATTCCTGCTGCCGCAATTACTGCCCCGGCAGCAAATAAAAGAACCACCAGTTTGACATTCCGAAGTTTTACTTTCTGTTCCAGATTCCATTCCTCGCGTTCCTCCGGAAGATCACGTATCACCTGGCTGATCTTATCATAATGCCGTCTTCCGCCACCGGTACAACGTTCAATGATCCGCTCCAGTCTGCGTTCTTCACTTCTGCTAAGTTCTGGAATCTGCTCTGTATATGCCAGTAAAAACTGCAAAATTTTACCATATCCGAACAAATCCACGGAACAATTTTTCCTGCTGCCTGACGCTGTCGGGCGGATAAAATGACTTCTCACCGCTTTCTGCTGCATCTTCTTCATAACAAATTCATTTTCCTGTGCATCCGGATTTAAAAGCAGCAGTTCTCCTTCTTCTGTCACAACAATACTATATGGGGTCAGACAACGATAATTCTGCCCACGTCTCGACTGCTGATACTTTCTTATTTCCCCTGCAATCTGTCGGAACCATTCAAATAACACCGCTTTATCCAACTGTGTATTATCCCGCAGGTAATAAATCAAAAGTTCTCCCTGCAGGCAATCGATACTTGGCTGGCATTCGGTTCCTTTTTCCACGAAGCGAAGTACTTCATACATTTTTTCCATATTTAATTCTACTGCGATCTGTCATCTAAACGTGTGCGGCCCCACACCGCACACGATACAATACCTGTCCAATTGAAAATTATCAGAATCTGATACGAACTACTCTTCAGAATCTTTCCTGATTCTTCAGTCAGAACGACTGAAGTGTGACTCTCATATTAATTGAATTCTTCCAGTCTGTCAAGAGCTGCGGCAACAACTTTATCCATGTCATAATATTTATAATCACCCAGTCGTCCGCCAAAGATTACATTTTCTTCCTTTTCTGCAAGCTTCTTGTATTCTTCAAACAATGCATTATTCTTCTCATCATTTACCGGATAGTATGGTTCCATGCCAACACTCCATTCTGATGAATACTCTTTGGAAATAACAGTCTTCTCCTGCTTGCCAAACTCAAAATGCTTATGCTCGATAATTCTTGTATACGGAACTTCACGCTCTGTGTAATTGACAACAGCATTTCCCTGATAGTTCTCACAATCAAGAACTTCTGTCTCGAATCTGACAGAACGATACTCCAATGCTCCCAGCTGATATCCAAAATATTCATCGATCATTCCTGTAAAAATAATCTTCTCTGCAATCTCCGGATTCTCTTTTCTGAATTCAAAGAAATCAATCCCTGTGCGAACTTCTGTCCCTTCCAGCATCTTCTCAACGATTGCTGTATAACCGCCAACCGGAATTCCCTGATATCTGTCATTGAAATAGTTATTATCGTAAACAAAGCGGAATGGCAGACGTTTGATAATAAAGGCCGGAAGCTCCGTACAGTCTCTTCCCCACTGTTTCTCTGTATAACCCTTGATCAGTTTCTCATAGATATCTCTTCCGCCAAGAAAAAGTGCCTGTTCCTCCAGATTTTGTGGATCTGTGATTCCTGTCTCTTTGCGCTGTTTTTCAATAATCTCTTTTTTGCTTCCTGTGGTGTGCGGATATTCCACATCTTACTAAATGTATTCATATTAAATGGTAAGTTATAAAGCTCATCTTTATATCTTGCTACCGGAGAGTTAATGTAATTATTAAACTCTGCAAACTGATTAATGTATTCCCAAACTATTTTATCAGACGTATGGAAAATATGTGCACCATATTTATGTACATGGATTCCTTCTATGTCCTCACAGTAAATATTTCCTGCAATATGATCTCTTCGGTCAATCACAAGACATTTCTTCCCTTTTTTCTTTAATTCATGTGCCATGACAGCTCCATAAAGACCTGCTCCGACAATCAGATAATCGTATTCTTTCATATTTACTCCTTCTTTCCGCAGAACGATTGTCTGGATCCGGTAAAATTCAGAGATCAACCTTTCTGCCTTCTTTCTTTTCATATTATGATAGTTACTGTTCACTCCCGTGTCAATCACTCCGCTGATTGACACGGAGGATATGTTTTGGCTTGAATGCATCTCGCCCCATCGCCAAAGGCGATTCAAAATGGCGAGATGCGTTACTGGTCGCACATAGTGTGAGCAGTAACTTACGGTGTGTTTATGATAACACATTTTCTAATAAATTTGAATCTCTATCAAAAATACGGTATACTTAACAGCAAAAGGAGGATGAATTATGCTTATAAAAAATGGTTTTCTAATTGATCCTGCATCTGATACAGAACGTCTTGTCGACCTTCGCATCACAGACGGTCTGATCCAGACACTCGCAGATGCCGGAACTCTGACACCTAAAAATGGAGAGGATGAGCTTGATGCTACAGGACTTATGATTTCTCCAGGACTTGTTGACACACACATTCATTTCCGTGATCCCGGATTTACTTATAAAGAAGATCTCCATACCGGATCTCTTGCAGCTGCTGCCGGTGGATTTACTTCCGTGATCTGTATGGCAAATACTTCACCGGTCATCGATTCTGTTCCGGTTCTCAAAGAACTGATGGAACGGGAGGCTTTGGAAGACATCCATATTTTCCAGGCTGCCGCTGTCTCCTGCGGACTCAAAGGGTGAGGAGATGACTTCTATGAAGGAACTTGCCGCTGCCGGTGCCTGTGGATTCACAGATGACGGAATTCCTCTTAAGAATGCTGCCTTTCTCTATAAGGCAATGGAAGAGGCGAAGGCACTTGACCTTCCGATCAGTCTTCATGAAGAAGATCCTGCATTTATTGAAACAAACGGAATCAACCACGGACCTGTATCTGATGCGCTGGGTATCTACGGATCTCCTTCGATTGCTGAAGAATCTCTTGTTGCCAGAGATTGTCTGCTGGCGCTTCGTTCCGGTGCACAAGTCGTGATCCAGCATATCAGCTCCGGACAGTCCGTTGAACTGGTACGTACCTTTAAAGCTATGGGAGCAAATCTACATGCAGAGGCAACTCCGCATCATTTCACTTTGACAGATGAAGCTGTATTAAAATACGGCGCACTTGCCAAGATGAATCCACCGCTTCGTACAGAAAATGACCGCCTTGCTATCATCGAAGGTCTCAAAGACGGTACGATCGATCTGATTGCTACAGACCACGCGCCACACAGTGCGGAAGAGAAATCCCGTCCTATCACACAAACACCAAGCGGTATTATTGGTCTTGAGACTTCCCTTGCTCTCGGAATCACTTCCCTTGTACGTCCGGGACACCTGACATTAAGCCAGCTGATTGAGAAGATGACGATCAATCCTGCCAGCCTGTATCACCTTCCGTGCGGTTCTGTCGCAGAAGGAAAATCAGCTGATCTTGTACTGTTTGATCCGAATGAGAAATGGACTCCTGAGACTTATGCTTCTAAGTCTTCTAATTCTCCTTTTACCGGATGGGAATTGTATGGAAAAGTAAAATATACAATCTGTGATGGAAAGATTGTATACAAGGATTAATCTAAGAGGTCCCCTGCGGAATCTTTCATTTCCGCAGGGGACCTCTTCTTTGCTCATTAATCCTCGATCGCTGTTACTGTATAATCTTTGTCTTCGACTGTCTTTTTCAGCACTTCATTACTGATTTCGGAATTCAGTATCACAACTGCTGTTCCGGCCTCATGGCTGACTTCTGCTGTATCAACCTGCTCAAGTGCCTCGAGAGCTTTCTTTACAGCTGCCTCACAGTGTCCGCACATCATTCCTTCGATTTTCATTGTCTTTGTCATCTTTGTCTCCTCCTTGTTTTCTGACTCATTTTTGTCTGCTAAGACAATATCTGAAACAGTATTTTCTGCTGTTTCTACCTTTTTCATCTTTCTTTTTCTGTCTTTGCTGGCATCGTGCATTTTAAACAGATTCAGTCTCAATGCATTTGTTACTACACAGAAACTGGACAGGCTCATTGCCGCCGCTCCGAACATCGGATTTAATTTCCAACCAAAGATCGGGATCCAGATTCCTGCTGCCAGTGGAATTCCTATCGCATTATAGAAAAATGCCCAGAACAGATTCTCATGAATGTTGCGCAATGTTGCACGGCTCATACGGATTGCCGCCGGCACGTCACTTAACCGGCTCTTCATCAGCACAACATCCGCTGCATCGATTGCAATATCTGTTCCCGCCCAATGGCAATTCCCATATCTCCTGGTCAGTGCCGGTGCGTCATTGATACCGTCACCTACCATCGCAACCTTTCCTTTTTTTCTTTCAGCTTGCGGATCACCTGTTCTTTTCCTTCCGGAAGAACACCTGCGATCACTTCATCCACACCTGCCTGCTCACCAATTGCCTTCGCTGTGCGCTCATTATCTCCGGTCAGCATAACAACATGGATTCCCATATTCTGAAGTTCTTTCACTGCCTGTGGACTATCTTCCTTGATCACATCCGCAACTGCGATCATGCCAAGGAACTGCTCATTCCTTCCAAAGAACAGCGGTGTCTTTCCCTTGCTGTGCCAACCGTTCCGCCTGTTCTTTTTTATGCTGGCAGAAATCTTCATTTTGTCAGAAATGAATTTAAAATTGCCTCCGTACAGCCAGTCCTCTCCAAGTTTTCCTGACAGACCATTTCCCGGAACTGCCTGAAACTGTGTGATTTCACTTTTCTGCTCTGCTTCCCCATTTTCTTCTGCCTTTGCAAGAATTGCCCGGGCAAGCGGATGCTCACTTTTCTTCTCCAATGCATTTGCAAAAATAATAATTCATGTTCTGTCATTCCGTCCGCAGGGATCAGATCCGTCACCTTCGGTTCTCCTCTTGTGATTGTTCCTGTCTTATCAAGTGCAACAATCTCCGTCTTTCCTGTCTCTTCCAGCGAAACAGCTGTCTTAAACATGATTCCGTTCTTCGCGCCCATTCCATTTCCAACCATAATTGCAACCGGGTGGCCAGACCTAATGCACACGGGCAGCTGATTACCAGAACAGAAATTCCCCTTGCAAGTGCAAAACCAACAGACTCTCCGACAAGCAACCATACGATCATTGTGACAACTGCAATGGAAATAACTGCCGGAACAAATACTCCTGAAACTTTATCTGCCACTTTGGCAATTGGCGCTTTTGTTGCTGCCGCATCACTTACCATCTGAATGATCTGTGACAATGTCGTATCCTCGCCAACTCTCGTCGCCTCGCAACGCAGAAAACCTGACTGATTCATTGTAGCCGCAGACACTTTATCCCCTTCTGCTTTATCTACCGGTATACTCTCTCCAGTAAGGGCAGCTTCATCTACTGCACTGTTTCCTTCCAGAACAATTCCATCCACCGGAATATTCTCCCCAGGTCTTACAACAAACTGATCTCCTCTTCTTACCTGATCGATAGAAACTTCCTGTTCTTTTCCATCACGCAGGAGCGTTGCTGTCTTTGGTGCCAGCTTCATAAGACTCTTTAATGCATCTGTTGTCTTTCCCTTTGAATGCGCTTCAAGCATCTTTCCGACTGTGATCAACGTTAAAATCATTGCTGCTGATTCAAAATAAAATTCATGCATCAGCTCCATCACACGATCCATATCGCCTACCGTCTGCGCTGCTGTCATAGCGAATAATGCATACATGCTATATCCATAAGATGCACCTGCACCAAGTGCAACCAGCGTATCCATATTTGGTGCTCTATGGATCATGCCTTTCCATCCACTGATAAAAAACTTCTGATTGATCACCATAACGATTGTCGTTAACAAAACACAAAGAAGCGATCAGACGCCTTTTCATCTTCGGTGTATCCCTATCTTTCAACGCATCTTCCGCACAGTTCTGCTCACTTTGATTCATTCCATGCCTTTCATTCTTTGCAGATTTCAACGTTGCCCCATATCCAGCTTCCTCAACAGCCGCAATGACCGCATCTACTGTTGCTGTGCCTTCCACTCCCATGGAATTCGTCAGAAGACTGACTGAACAGTTCTCAACTCCGGGGACTTTTCCAACGGCCTTCTCGACACGGGCACTGCAGGCTGCACAACTCATTCCCCGTCACATTATATTGTTCCATCTTACTCCTCCTTCAAGTTGTGATCCGGACTTTTTGTGCCGGATCTCTCTTCAGATCTTTTATCGCATCAATTTCTGAAGTGTCGTCACGAGCTCGTCAATCGTTTCATCTTTTCCATCCCGGATATCATCTGCCACACATGTCCGGATATGGTTTGCCAAAAGCACTTTATTGAAACTATTCAGAGCCGCATTCACCGCAGATACCTGAATCAGAATATCCGGACAATACGCGCCTTCTTCAACCATCCTTCGAACTCCCCTGACTTGTCCTTCAATTCTACTCAGACGATTCATCAGATCTTTGTATTCTTTTTCCGGGCGGTCCTTTGTCTTGTGACAACATCCCGGACAGACTTTCTTTTCTTCCATTGTATTTCTCCTGTTGTATAACCCCCAGGGGAGTATATTTTCTAATTATTAATATATACCCCCTACAGGTATATTTCAAGTGCTTTTTTAACAAAAAGTTACTGTTCATGCTACGTGCGGTTGTGGAGTGCTTGACGCTATATGCGGCCAGTCAACAACAAAGAAGCTGTCATGAAACATTTCACAATTGTATCTATGTTCCATGCAGCTTCCATTATTATGCTCGTTATTATATTTCCTGACAAATCTGTCTTATTCTACACTCTTGAGTGATTCAACCATGTTAATCTTCTTTAACTTAAAATACATCACTCCATTGACAAACAATGAAAAAAGCCACTGTCAGAAGAAAGGCATACAGGAAACTCGGTGGATCGATATTTCGTCCAAACATAACTGAATCAATCTCCACTGTCTCAACAATAAAACGGTGCAGAATTTTTCCGATCACCAATCCCGCCAGTGCCCCAATCAAAGTCAGCAGGATATTCTCTCTGTAGACATAAGAAGAAACTTCCTTGTCATAAAATCCAAGTACCTTTAATGTTGCCAGTTCTCTCTTGCGCTCTGTAATGTTAATATTATTCAGATTATACAGCACTACAAACGCCAGCATTCCTGCCGAAATAATCAATACAATAATCACGATGTCCAGACTCTCCAGCATATGATCCACCTGCTTTTTCAGGCTTGTCGTATAGCTGATGCTAATGTTCCATCACACTTCATTATATTTTCGCCGACATCCTTTGCCTCCTCTGTTGTACGGTCCTGAGTTCTATAATAAATTGAATTATAGACCGGAGCCTCACCGAATGTCTTTTCATAGACTTCAGATGTCATATAGAGATAATGTCCCATATAGTTCTCACAGATTGCACTGATCAAGACCGTTTTCTCTCCATCATCTGTATCAATCGTTAATTTATCACCGACATTGACTTCCAGCAGTTTCGCTACTTTTTCAGTCAGGATTGCTCCTTTATCATCCAATGAATAAATTTCTTTTGTTTTCCGATCCCGGATCACGACAAACTTTTTGAATGCTTCCACATCTTTTGGTACATCTAAATAAACTTCCTGAGAAGACTCTCCTGAACTGATCTCAATATTTTTCAAAAAATTTTCTGCAGTCATTGATACCTTCTTATCCGTATCCAGTTCTTTCTGAACCTCAATTCTCTCTTCTTCTGTCACATCTTCCTTTAAAATAACGTCTCCATCATAAAGCTGAATCTGTTCGTATTGAAGCGGAACGATTGCTGAAATAGAATCTTTTAATCCAAAACCAAACAACATCATGCCCATACAACCGCCAATTCCAAATACTGTCATGAAGAAGCGTTTTTTATACCGCACCAGATTACGCACGGTCGATTTCCATGTAAAATTCAGATTTTTCCAGATAAACGGAACTCGTTCCAGAAATACTCGTTTTCCCTGTTTTGGTGTCGGCGGACGCATCAATTCTGCTGCCTGCTCTCGTAATTCTTTCATACATGAGAACAGTGTTGCGATTACTGTACATGCAAGTGCCGCTGCACATGCTGTTACAGCATAATACAAATTATACGGGATCACAACATCATACATATGACGATACAGGATCTTATATGCAGTGATAATGATATATGGAATTATCTTTTCTCCAATCAGAATTCCGAAAACACCACCGGTTAATGTCGCAAGGATCGCATACCAGAGATATTTTCCAACAATTGAAGCATTTCCATATCCGAGAGCCTTCAAAGTACCGATCTGCGTTCTCTCCTCCTCTACCATTCGTGTCATCGTTGTCAGACTGATCAATGCTGCCACCAGAAAGAAAAAGAGTGGGAACACTTTTCCAATAGACCGCATGCGGTCTGCATTATCTCCGTATCCACTGTATTCTGTCAAATTGTTCCGATCATAAACATACCACTTTGGCTTTTCAAGATCATCAATCTTCTGCTGTGCTTTCGCAAGCTCTTCTCTTGCTTCTGTAATCTGCCGCTCTCCATCTTCAATCTTCTTCTGAGCTTCTATACGACCTTCCTCATACACTGCCCAACCGTCTTCCAGCTCCTTTGTTCCGCTGCTTAACTGCTGCTGTGCCTCCTCAATCTTCTTCTGTCCCTCACTGATCTGCTGCCATCCGCTGTCAATCTGCTGCTGACCGGATGTAATCTGCGACTTTGCCTGATCTATCTGCCGACTTGCGGTAAGGTGCAGCATCTCCCTGTGTCAACACATCCGTCAGTTTCTGTATATTATCCTGCAATACCGGAATACCTTCTTCAATCTGAGCTATCCCGGCTTCAACTGCTGGAAGCCCTTCGTTAATCTGCGTCAATCCGGCTTCGATCTTTGTCTGGTTTTTCTGAATCTCCGCTTCGGCAGCTTTCGCCTCCAGTTCCATTTTATCCAGATTTGCTTTCAATTCAGTCAACTTCTCTTCCATTGCTGTCTTTTCAGCTTCCAACTGTTCTAACTGAGCCTTTAATTCCGGATCTTCTTCTCCTGCTTCCTGCTTCCGGTCGTATTCTTCTTTCAGTGCCTCATAGTTCTGTAAAAAGAAGTTCATACTGTGTATTTAGTTCTTCATAAGACTGTTTCAACGGCTGATAAATCTGCTGATACGCAGACTGATAGTCTTCTGCCTGTTGCTGCAATTCTTCCTTTGCTTTCAGAAGCTCGTCTTTCTTTTGCTGCATCTGTGTCTGTTGCGCTAAAAGTTCTTGTCTCTGATCTTCCAGACTTTCTTCCTGCTCTTTCTAGTTGTGCCAGCTGATTTCTTAATGTTGTAAGTGCAATCTGTTTTTTTCGTTAAGTTCCTGTGCTCCCTGCTCAACTTGTGCTTTGGACTGATCCAGCTCCTTTTGCTTTGATATCAGAAGATTTCTCGACTGCTCCAGTTCAAGCTTCGAAGCTGCCAGCTGATTTCTTCCTCGTTCAAGCTCTTTCTGCGCTGCATCAAGTTTCTCTCTTGCACTTGCAAGTTCTTCTTCTGCCTCTTCTTTTCCATCCGCCAGATCCTGCTCTGCCTGAGCTAACTCTTCTTGTGCTTCATCCACTTTTTCCTGCGCTGTCGAAGTAATCTCATCATATCTGGCCTGTTCTCTTTCCGCTTTAATTGCCTGAACCTTTTTCAGCACAGAATCCACATGTTCTTCATATTCTTTCGTAAATGCAGTTGCTTCCTTTGCACCTTCAACCTGCACTGTAATCTCTGTATACACATCTAATGAAAATGCTTTCTCCGGAACGCAAAGAAAGGCACTGACACTTCCATTTCCAATTGTTGTACTGCCTCTGTGAAATGCAATATACTCCGGACTGCTGACCGTACCAACAATGGTAAATGTATCTGTCTTAAGTGTATCTTCCAAAGAATCCGAAGTCCCACTCGATAATGTGATCTTATCCCCAATCTTCAGATTCTTTCCATCCAGATAATCTGCATCTATTACACATTCATTTTCCTTTTCCGGAAGCCTGCCATCCTCTAACTGAACTTGATTCATCTTATCCTGGAGCGCCATAACATGAACTGCTACCTGGTTTCCCCTGAATCGTACAAAGTACATCTGTTGCATAGCTTCCTTCTGCATCCAATACACCATCCACAGCACGAATTGCATCCAGATCATCTTCTGTCAGTCCCATTGTACTCATTACCTGAATATCCATCAGGTTCTTCTCATCGAAATATGCATCTCCTGAATATCTCATATCCGGCTCTGATGCACGGATTCCGGAAAAGAATGCACATCCTATCGCAACAATAAAGAAAATGGATAAAAACGTCCAAGGCTATGACGGATCTCCATATAAAAGTTTTTTCGTAATGCTTTCTTCATCCACATCCCCTACCATTCAATTTCATCAATCGAAGTCGGATTCTCATTAGATTCTATTCTTGCTACCTGTCCATTTTTTATATGAATCAATCGATCTGCCATCGGCGCAAGTGCCTGATTATGTGTAATGATAATAACTGTCATTCCCTTTTCTCTACACATATTCTGAAGTAATTTCAAAATTGATTTTCCTGTATTGTAATCCATGCACCTGTGGGTTCATCACAAAAGTAAAAGCTTTGGGTTTTTAGCTAATGCTCTTGCGATTGCAACACGCTGCTGCTCACCGCCAGAAAGCTGTGCCGGAAAATTATTCTTCCGTTCCCCAGACCAACTTCCTCCAAAACTGCCTGTGCATCCAACGGATCCTTACTGATCTGCAATGCAAGCTCAACATTTTCCAATGCGGTCAGATTCGGCACAAGATTATAAAACTGAAAAACAAATCCGATGTCATCTCTGCGGTATCCTGTCAGCTGTTTGGAATTATAAGCTGTAATATCTTTTCCATCTACATACAGCTTCCCGCTTGTTGCCGTATCCATTCCGCCGAGAATATTAAGCACAGTTGTCTTACCTGCACCACTTGGTCCAACGATTACAACAAGTTCTCCCTGCTCAATCGAAAAGCTGATGTGATCCACTGCATGAATCTCAACTTCACCCATTTTATAAGTTTTCGTGATATCCTGCACTTTAACGAATTCCTTCATCTACATTCTCCTGACTCTTTTTCTCTTCTTCTGCATCTCTCCTGGCAAGCAGTCTGTTACTCTTTTCTTCGATTCTCTACAGACGCAGTTTCTCCCACTCTTCTCCTGCACCGAATGTGTCATGAAAACGTTCCGGAAGCGGTGTATCCTGAATAATTTCTTCTGATACTGTACGATCAGACTCGCAGCTAACGGCACTGCACCTGAATATTGCCGTTTCAAAACCTTACAATATTTCTGACATAACGGATCTGGCTTTACACTCATCACTATGTCATGCAATGAATCGTATTTTCCCACTGCCTTCATCCCAAGAAACAACGCTTTTCGCTTTCCAGATGTCGGTGCCAGAAACAGCTTATGATAAAAAACCATCCCTTTTAATGCCTTATAGATCTGCTCGGCTGTTACATCTTTGAAAAATGGTGCGATCACTTCCGCATACTCCATCTTCGGCTGAATGTGCTTTGCTGTCAGATAGCGCAAAGGATCATGATAATCTTCCGTCAGCATCATTCGATCCAGTTCCATCTCGATCTCATTGTGTGAAACTCTTCCGACCTGCATAATTTTTTTCAACATAAGGATGGCATTCACTGTCTAAAGCAAAATGACAGATAAATCCATAAATATATGCACGCGCCGCTGCGGATCTTTTGCTTTCTCAATCACTTCAACAGCATGATGGAAAAACTCATCGGCAAATTGTTCATGAAGTGTATGCCCCTGTTCATTCACCGGATCTTTCTTTAATGCATTATAATAAAATAAGATATCCGGTCCATGTAACCCAATATCAAACAACTCTCTATGCGCTTCTATAGAATTCTGAAGGGGTCTTGGAAGTGCGCTGAGCACCTCTTTTCCGAATTTATAATGTGCGTATGTTGTTGGCATAAGAAACCTCTCCTTTTTCCGAATTTTCTTGTTAAGATTTATAATTACTCATATTATTATATTAACACATTCTTCCCTGTCTGACAGTAATTATCTTTATAAAAATATGTGAAATGACATTAAAAATGCTAAATTTTTACTGTTTTTTCACTTCTTTTAACGCAATAATCACTTGACATTTATATTTCTTTTTACTATATTAGTATGTACAGCACACAAGAGAATGTGTCTGTTACAGTAGAGAGTATTCATTACTCTACCCTGATCAGGGCTTGTACTGGTTTCGACAGGGATCTCGAAGATGGAGAAGCTATCCGTAGGCTGATGCGTTAAATCGCAAACTTAAAATTAAACGCTAACGATAATTTCGAATTAGCTGCAGCCTAAATGCTGCATGTCAGCCCTGAAGCACTCACACTTTAGGAATCTGGCACCGACTATGTGAGAAACGATGACGGCAAAGCTTTGAGCTGTCAGGCGTATTATGAAGCTACTGAACCCGTAAGGATGTTAGTTTTCGTACGGCAGAGGGAATGTCAAATAACTGACTATGATAGTAGAAGTACATGGGACAGGTTTTTGGACGCGGGTTCGATTCCCGCCAGGTCCACTTTTTAATGAAAAGTGTGAAGACTTTAAAATAACGGCATTGTATCTCGTAAGATGAGATTCAATGCCGTTATTTTTGAATAATATCTTTGCCTCCAAATGGAATGCATAAAACAAAAAACTCTGAGATTCTTGCAAATATTGGAATCGAACCGTTTTAAGCAATCACAAATACTGATAGAAAGGGGCTTTGAGGACTTCATCACGGTTGCGGTGTTCAAAAAGTGTTCAAACGTTTGTCGCATACAAACTAAAAAGTTGTTACTTTCTGCATAGTGTATTTCCTAAAATGATAATTACTACGACATCAACCAAAATAATCCCCAATGCAATATATACAAAAAAATGCAGGCAAAATATTTTCAAGCAAGCCCATTGTCAATGCAAGAATTGCTATAATAGACATTCAATTCCTATTGTTCTGCATAACTTCTTTTCATCATATTTTTCCTTTTCTTCTTTTGAAGCCGTATTATATCCGGAAATAAACCAACTCCCGTGTCCAGAAAGTAAAATAATAGAAAATACAGCAAATATCACAAAGACAATCCACACTATCCAATCATTCTATTCTTAATTCTAAATGTCCATAATTCATGTTCCGCACCTCTACATAAAGTATATTTATTAAATCTTTATGTAGTAATTCACTATATAGTGAGGTACTATACAGTCAGTCCCTTGTTAATAACACAAAAGAGGTATGTACATGAAAAAGAAAATCATAGCAACAATCACAATGCTCTGTTTACTGACCGTTCTCTATAATTATCTCAGACTGCCGGGCTATCATATTACTAACAGCATATCCTTTAGCAGTGCAGATACCAGAGATACTGAATTGACTGTAATTGTTTACAAATGTTGGAAAATTGATGGATTAATCAAAGACATTGAAAATGAACATAACAAAATCAATGGTACGTTCCGAACTACAACCATTGAATATAATAAAAAAGAATAGCACTCTATTACTGCTTTTGAAGTAGTATCGGCTATTCCCTCTCCTTATATTCTTTTGTTCGTATTTTCGCAAACTAACGTTCCGCAAGGATGCCCAGTGCGACGGTTCCTAACAGGGCGGCGGGTCGACTGGGCAAGTGGTCGGCTGAGAAAAGCATTTTCTACTCAACGACATATTTAACGTTTGATTCTCTCCGTCCCTCATATTTCTCCTGTGCCAACAGTTTATCAAGAAATTCTGACACTTCTTCCATGTCTTCACTGTCTATCAAATCCAGTTTTATCAATACATCAAGGTCTGTCTGATTCTTCGGTTGTATTGAGATCGGCTGAGATGTATCCACAACCACTTTCAACTGTTTTGTCTTATTTGCTGTTTCAATATCCGTAGTTAATCCCATAACGTGGCTTTTACTCACGCCGAATATCTGTGATAATTTTTCCCATATAGATTCATCTCTCGGCGTTCCGTTTCCATTTTCATAGTTCGTAAGCATACTTTGTGAAATGCCTAATTCTTTTTGCAAGTTCCGCAACGGTTATATTCTTTTCTTTCCGCAATTCTTTTATTTTATTCATAGCAAACCTCCTTTATAAGCACATTATATTTCATCAAATTTTCTCTGTCAATCTTTTTATCGGATATTCAGATATTTTCTATTGACATTCTGCAATGCTTGTTTTATCATAAGATTATCTTAATATCTGATAATCAGATATCTATAAGGAGGTGAAACGATGATTAGAGGAAATGACTTTATTTTAAATCCAGACAAACTGCAAGAGGAATTTCAGTTAGTAGAAGTTTCTGACTGGGTAGACTTTTCTACAAAAGAAAAAAATTAGGATTCTACTATACAGTTCTTCTTCCAAAATTAAAGTTTGAAAAAAGTCAAAGTAGGCATTAAAGCTAACACAGCGATTGTTACCAACGAAGAACTTGAACAAAAAGGGCAGATTCCAGTCTCATTTGCTGGCTTACATACTTGGGCTAGTCTCTATAATGGACGTCTTTCTGTCAAAGCAGAAGCTTCCAATATCAGAAAAGTGGGAATGAAATAATTTCCCTACTATGTCAGCCAGTCAGTGCCGGACAACGTCATAGGTGCTGAACTGGCTGACCTCTATACTTGATATATAAAACAACATCTTCCGAAAATAATCGGAACATTCATTACAAAAATTGGGATATGAGGTGAGATTCGTGAGCAAAGCAAAAGAGTGTTTTGCATACAATACGAAAATCATTGAAACTCCTACTACAAAAGAAGTATATATTTACGAAAACCCTATTTTTATTCACTCGAAAGAAAAGGCAGATTTAACAGACACAAATAAACGAAAAAATTTGATGAAATGTCAGCTCATAAGCAATATGACAGTTTAAAACGCAAGCAGAAGCATTACGAACAGGCTCGTTGGGATATTGCCCGTATTGTTGACTGCAACTTTGATAACAAAACAAAATTTGTAACGCTGACATTTAAAGAAAACATTCAGGAAATCCTGATAACTAACCGAGAATTTAAGTATTTTATCCAGCGATTAAATTATTATTTGTACCATACCAAAACCCAGTTATTAAAATACCTTGCAACGTGGGAGAAACAGAAGCGTGGAGCAATCCATTATCATGTTATTTTCTTTGATTTTCCGTATATAGCAAAAGAAAAATTACAGAATTTATGGTCACATGGATTTATTAAAATCAATCGCATTGATGTAGACAGCAAAGAAAACAGAGGTCGTTATCTTAGCAAGTATTTGGGAAAAGACCTTGATTTGAAAGAACATAAGAAAAAAGCCTTTTTTAAATCTCAAAATCTGAAAGTTCCACACGAAACAAAAGTCATGCTGACCGAAGACATTTTACATGACTTACAAAAAGAAAATATCGTCTTTCAGAAAGAATACACAAGGCAAATTTACGATACCAACGCTTTCTTATCTACTGGTTCATGCTTAAAGGACAGCAGTGTTATCTACATCAAAATTAAAAAAGAAAATCCTTGCGTAAAGGGGGAATCTTATGGATAATCCCGTTACGTTTTCAGATATAACATTATTGAATACGTTAGCCACCTGTGCTAACATGACCACAGATGAAGTCTTCAAAGATTTTAAAATTATGGCAAATAAAAAAATCTTGAAGAATCACAAATATGAAATTTATTACTCGGAATCAGAAAAAAGCTGGCGTACTTATTTACCCGATGAAACCAAACCTAACAAACGCCGTCCTGTTAAGAGGAAGAGTAAAGAGAACCTTGAAAAAGAAATCATCAGATTTTATATCGAAAAGCAGAAAGCTGAAAACCGTCAGAATGTCACACTAGAAGAATTATATGCTGAATGGCTTTTGTATAAAAGAGATTATACTTCCGTAAAAGCAAAAACAATTCAAGAATATGTATCTGAATGGAATAGATTTTTCAAAGATACAGAACTTGTTAAAATGAAGATAGGCGAAATCAAACCAATCACGCTTATCCGCTTTTTCAGAGAAGCTACAAAAGACCGACAGTTCACGCACAAGCGAGTCAGTAATGCCCGTTCTGTTCTGAATGGAATCATGAGTTATGCGATTGAAGAAGAAATTATATCACATAATCCTGTCTCTGATGTGAATTTCAAACAGTTTACCTATAAGCCAGTAGAAGTACAAAGTGACAATGTATTTTCCCGTGATGATACGCATAAGTTATTAAATTATCTTCGGTGTATCATAGAGCCATATTCTCTTGCAATACAGTTATCTTTTTATCTCTTTATCCGTGTTGGAGAAACAAAAGCTATCCGTTGGGAAGATATTGACTACAATAACAGGCTTGTATATCTTCACAGACAGGCGACCTGTGAACGTACATTGAATGATGATTTAACATTCTCAAGCCGAAAAGTAAAAGTAGTAAATCAAATGAAAGGAAATACTTCTCATGGATTCCGTAAACAGTTCCTTACAGACGAAGCACTTAAAATTCTTCACAAAGCAAAGGAATTAAATCCAAATGGAATATATGTCTTTGAACCCAACGGCGAGATTATGACAACAGACAGCTTTAATCGCCGTTTGAAGAAATATTGCAAAGAAGCCGGTGTTCCTTATCATTCCAGTCATAAAATCCGCTTTTACAATGCTTCAACAGCTTTTGACGGAAATAATCTTACAACCCTTAGTTATTTAATGGGACATAGTGAGACAGCTACAACATTGCATTACTTGCGGAATGTCAATAAGAGGAAGAATGACAGGCTTGCTTTTCAGAATCTTGGTATTTCATCATAAAGTGTTCAAAGGTGTTCAAACATTTTAAAACAAAAAAATAAGAGAAACGCTGTAAATTCAACGTTTCTCCCATTTTTAACTAATGCCGCAGACCGGAATCGAACCGGTACGGGTATCACTACCCACGGGATTTTAAGTCCCGGGCGTCTGCCAGTTCCGCCACTGCGGCAACTATCAAATTGTTTTCTCCTATTGGTAATCAATAAGAGAAACGACCCAGAAGAGACTCGAACTCTCGACCTCCGCCGTGACAGGGCGGCGCTCTAACCAACTGAGCCACTGGGCCATAAATGGACCTTCGGGGACTCGAACCCAGGACCGACCGGTTATGAGCCGATTGCTCTAACCAACTGAGCTAAAGGTCCATGATTATTTCTGTTCCTTTAAGAACAAAGCCGATGATCGGACTCGAACCGATAACCTGCTGATTACAAATCAGCTGCTCTGCCAATTGAGCCACATCGGCATAATACTTACATATTGCAAAAATCTGCAAATGACCCCGACGGGAATCGAACCCGTGTTACCGCCGTGAAAGGGCGATGTCTTAACCGCTTGACCACGGGGCCATACTTTACTGTTTTCCTTAACAGCGATTTATATATTATCATATATATGTTTATTTTGCAAGATATTTTCTCCAAAAATAAGAGGAAAATTGCAAACAGATAATAAATAAGGCTGTTGAACTAAAAAGCCTCATACTACACATGTAATATAAGGCTTTCTAAGCTCCCCCTGTTGGACTTGAACCAACGACACTTCGGTTAACAGCCGAATGCTCTACCGACTGAGCTAAGGAGGAATATTTTGTTTTGTGTACCTTCAAAACTACATACAAAGAATCTTTTTTCATCCTACCCTTACGGGTACCGTCTTTGATAAGCATCTAAAACACAGATGCTAACCAACGACATGTGCCTATCTCCGCTTTGGTTATGCCCTCGACCTATTAGTAACAGTCAGCTCCATGTGTTACCACACTTCCACCTCTGCCCTATCTACCTCGTCGTCTTCAAGGGGTCTTACTAACTTGACGTTATGGGATATCTCATCTTGAGGGGGGCTTCACGCTTAGATGCCTTCAGCGTTTATCCCTTCCCGGCTTGGCTACTCTGCTATGCACTTGGTAATACAACAGATACACCAGCGGCCAGTCCATCCCGGTCCTCTCGTACTAAGGGCAGGACCGAACTGTCTCACGACGTTCTGAACCCAGCTCGCGTACCGCTTTAATGGGCGAACAGCCCAACCCTTGGGACCGACTACAGCCCCAGGATGCGATGAGCCGACATCGAGGTGCCAAACCACTCCGTCGATGTGAACTCTTGGGAGTGATAAGCCTGTTATCCCCAGGGTAGCTTTTATCCGTTGAGCGATGGCAATCCCACTTTATACCACCGGATCACTAAGTCCTACTTTCGTACCTGCTCCACCCGTCGGTGTCGCAGTCAAGCTCCCTTCTGCCTTTGCACTCTTCGAATGGTTTCCAACCATTCTGAGGGAACCTTTGAGCGCCTCCGATACCCTTTCGGAGGCGACCGCCCCAGTCAAACTCCCCACCTGACATTGTCCCCCAGCCGGATCACGGCTGCTGGTTAGAAACCCAATACTGCAAGGGTGGTATCCCAACATTGACTCCATGGCAACTGGCGTCACCACTTCCTAGTCTCCCACCTATCCTGTACATGCAATATCGAATCCCAGTATCAAGCTAGAGTAAAGCTCCATGGGGTCTTTCCGTCCTGGCGCAGGTAACCAGCATCTTCACTGGTATTTCAATTTCACCGGGTGCATTGTTGAGACAGTGCCCAAATCATTACGCCTTTCGTGCGGGTCGGAACTTACCCGACAAGGAATTTCGCTACCTTAGGACCGTTATAGTTACGGCCGCCGTTTACTGGGGCTTAAGTTCAAACCTTCGCTTGCGCTAAGCTCTCCCCTTAACCTTCCAGCACCGGGCAGGCGTCAGCCCATATACCTCACCTTTCGGTTTCGCATAGACCTGTGTTTTTGCTAAACAGTTGCTTGGGCCAATTCTCTGCGGCCATTCGCATGGCACTCCTTCTCCCGAAGTTACGGAGTCATTTTGCCGAGTTCCTTAACAACACTTCTCCCGCCGGCCTTAGGATCCTCTCCTCATCCACCTGTGTCGGTTTACGGTACGGGTATCCTGTACACAATAGCGGCTTTTCTTGACAGCCCAGCTCACACACTTCTCTACTTCTTTTCGCTCCGCGTCACGTCTTCAAATTGAACAGCGGATTTGCCTGCTGTACTCCTACCTCGCTTGCACCGGTTTTTCCATTCCCGGCTTATGCTCTCTGTCTGCGTCCCCACAGTTCTGTTATGATATAGTACAGGAATTTCAACCTGTTATCCATCGACTACGTCTTTCGACCTCGCCTTAGGCCCCGACTTACCCAGGGCAGATCAGCTTTACCCTGGAAACCTTAGATATTCGGCCAAGAGGATTCTCACCTCTTTCTCGCTACTCATTCCGGCATTCTCTCTTCTTAAAAATCCACTGCTCCTTTCGGTACAGCTTCGTCTCTTTAAGAATGCTCCTCTACCAACCTGCATTCGCAGATTCCTGAGCTTCGGCAGTGTGTTTCAGCCCCGGACATTTTCGGCGCAGGACCTCTCGACTAGTGAGCTATTACGCACTCTTTTAATGGATGGCTGCTTCTAAGCCAACATCCTAGTTGTCTTCGAAATCCCACATCCTTTTCCACTTAACACACATTTTGGGGCCTTAGCTGCAGGTCTGGGCTCTTTCCCTTTCGACTACCCAACTTATCTCGGATAGTCTGACTCCCATACATCATCTACACGGCATTCGGAGTTTGATATCCCTTGGTAAGCTTTGACGCCCCCGTAGGAATTCAGTGCTCTACCTCCGCAAGACTTGTATGAGGCTAGCCCTAAAGCTATTTCGAGGAGAACCAGCTATCTCCGGGTTCGATTGGAATTTCTCCCCCTATCCACACCTCATCCCCACCCTTTTCAACGGATGTGGGTTCGGTCCTCCATTGCCTTTTACGGCAACTTCAACCTGGACATGGATAGATCACCCGGTTTCGGGTCTACTCCGACTGACTTTCGCCCTGTTCAGACTTGGTTTCCCTTCGGCTCCGCACCTTCAGTGCTTAACCTCGCCAGCCAGCGTAACTCGCCGGACCGTTCTACAAAAAGTACGCGGTTCCACATTTAAAGATGTTCCACAGCTTGTAAACATATGGTTTCAGGTTCTCTTTCACTCCCCTCCCGGGGTCCTTTTCACCTTTCCTTCACAGTACTATGCGCTATCGGTCACTAAGTAGTATTTAGCCTTACGGGGTGGTCCCCGCATCTTCCCAGTCAAGGTTCCACGTGTCTCGTGGTACTCTGGATCCCGCCATGTCAACTCGTCTTTCGCTTACGGGGCTTTCACCCTCTTGGCCGGCTTTCCCAAAACCGTTCTGCTAGGCTTATTGAATCAATTACGCGGTCCGAACCCCAGTATGCACGCACACTGGTTTGGGCTCTTCCGATTTCGCTCGCCGCTACTTTCGGAATCACATGTTGTTTTCTCTTCCTCCGGCTACTTAGATGTTTCAGTTCCCCGGGTTCCCTTCCTACAGTTATGTATTGGCTGTAGGATACATGAGGTTTGCTCATGTGGGTTTCCCCATTCAGACATCTCCGGATCAATGGATATTTGCTCCTCCCCCCGAAGCTTTCGCAGCTTATCACGTCTTTCATCGGCTCTTAGTGCCAAGGCATCCACCATACGCTCTTATCAGCATAACCAACTCGACCTCATCCACGGGAATGGGATAATGTCCACACATACATAGCGTTGTATGCGTTGGTGATAGTCAATTTATTTTAAGTCTGTTTTCTTCAGACTGTAAGTTAATGTTGTTAACATTACCTCGGATGTCTTGATTAGATATTTATCTAAATCTATTGATTTTTACTATATGCAGTTTTCAAGGTACATAAGATGAAGTCCTTATTCAGTTCTTCATCTGACTGACTTTTTCATCAGTCATCAGAGACTTAAAAGCTCTTTTAAATCTGATCACTGGTGAAACCAGCTATCCATAACAGCACTGCCCTGCTGATTGGGTTGGCGGTGATAAGTTGTTGCTCATCTTTGCCTGTATCTATATGTTCAACTCCGGCAGCGTCTCTGCCTTAGTTTCTTTCTTTTAATTTGGCGGCCACCTACTCCCACACCGTCTCCAGTGCAGTACCATCGGCCGCTTAGGTCTTTACCATCGTGTTCGGGATGGGAACGGGTGTTACCCCTAAGCGCATCGCCACCAAAAGTTTTAGGTTACTTGATAACCCAACAATAGACAACAGTAAAAACTCTCTACTTCTTTCTTCCGTTTTAGTTGGATTGTTCCAGACGAAAGAAAGCATTTCTTCCTTAGAAAGGAGGTGATCCAGCCGCACCTTCCGATACGGCTACCTTGTTACGACTTCACCCCAGTTATCGGTCCCACCTTCGGCAGCTCCCTCCTTACGGTTGGGTCACTGACTTCGGGCGTTACTGACTCCCATGGTGTGACGGGCGGTGTGTACAAGGCCCGGGAACGTATTCACCGCGACATTCTGATTCGCGATTACTAGCGATTCCAGCTTCATGTAGTCGAGTTGCAGACTACAATCCGAACTGAGACGTTATTTTTGGGATTTGCTCGACCTCGCGGTTCTGCCTCCCTTTGTTGCCATTGTAGCACGTGTGTAGCCCTGCTCATAAGGGGCATGATGATTTGACGTCATCCCCACCTTCCTCCGTGTTATCCACGGCAGTCTCTTTAGAGTGCCCGGCCAAACTGCTGGCTACTAAAGATAAGGGTTGCGCTCGTTGCGGGACTTAACCCAACATCTCACGACACGAGCTGACGACAACCATGCACCACCTGTCATCCCTGTCCCGAAGGAAAGGCAACATTACTTGCCGGTCAGGGAGATGTCAAGAGCAGGTAAGGTTCTTCGCGTTGCTTCGAATTAAACCACATGCTCCACCGCTTGTGCGGGTCCCCGTCAATTCCTTTGAGTTTCATTCTTGCGAACGTACTCCCCAGGTGGACTACTTATTGCGTTTGCTGCGGCACCGAACAGCTTTGCTGCCCGACACCTAGTAGTCATCGTTTACGGCGTGGACTACCAGGGGTATCTAATCCTGTTTGCTCCCCACGCTTTCGAGCCTCAACGTCAGTTACAGTCCAGTAAGCCGCCTTTGCCACTGGTGTTCCTCCTAATATCTACGCATTTCACCGCTACACTAGGAATTCCGCTTACCTCTCCTGCACTCCAGCCTGGCAGTTCCAAATGCAATCCCAAGGTTGAGCCCTGGGTTTTCACATCTGGCTTGCCATGCCGTCTACGCTCCCTTTACACCCAGTAAATCCGGATAACGCTTGCACCATACGTATTACCGCGGCTGCTGGCACGTATTTAGCCGGTGCTTCTTAGTCAGGTACCGTCATTCTTCTTCCCTGCTGATAGAGCTTTACATACCGAAATACTTCTTCGCTCACGCGGCGTCGCTGCATCAGGGTTTCCCCCATTGTGCAATATTCCCCACTGCTGCCTCCGTAGGAGTTTGGGCCGTGTCTCAGTCCCAATGTGGCCGGTCACCCTCTCAGGTCGGCTACTGATCGTCGGCTTGGTAGGCCGTTACCCCACCAACTACCTAATCAGACGCGGGTCCATCTCATACCACCGGAGTTTTTACCCCTGCACCATGCGGTGCTGTGGTCTTATGCGGTATTAGCAGTCATTTCTAACTGTTATCCCCCTGTACAGGGCAGGTTACCCACGCGTTACTCACCCGTCCGCCACTCAGTCACCAGAATCTTCATCCGAAAAATCCGGTCAAGGTGCTTCGTTCGACTTGCATGTGTTAGGCACGCCGCCAGCGTTCATCCTGAGCCAGGATCAAACTCTCGTTAAAAGTGTTTGTATCCAGTTCAGAACCAACTAACTAGCTAATTCTTCCCTTTTTTACCGTTGTTTTGGTTTGTTTAAAAACCGTTCTTAAAAATCTTCTCTTAAAGAAATTTTCAAGGGTTGTTGTTGTCTATTGTTCAGTTATCAAGGTTCTTTATTTGTGTCGTTCTTTTCAAGCGACAGCTTGTTTATATTAACATAGCTGCTTTTGTTTGTCAAGAACTTTTTAAAAAGTTTTATGAGTTTTCATAAAACAAACGGAGAAGGAGGGATTTGAACCCTCGCGCCGCTACTAACGACCTACTCCCTTTCCAGGGGAGCCCCTTCGGCCAGCTTGGGTACTTCTCCATAAAAAACGGAGAGGGTGGGATTCGAACCCACGCGCCCTTTCGGACAAACGGTTTTCAAGACCGCCTCGTTATGACCACTTCGATACCTCTCCATAATACCTAATCATTGCCGATTAGCAATTCTTATTAAGTTGTTGTCGTTTCACTTGCGACGCTGATAATCTTATCATAAGGTAGACCTAAATGTCAACACCTTTTTTCATTTTTTTTTTTTTTTAATTTACTTCATTTTTCTTGATTTTTGGGGCTTTTTCCACACTTTACAACATCGAAAAATCCCCTTCTCTTTTTTTGAATTCCCTTGTATATTTCTACAGAAACGCTTCCGCCACAAGAAGATCTTCCGGTGTTGTGATTTTTTTATATTTTCATATGCTCCGGGATATAATTTAACAGTATGTCCCATCATCTGCTCGACTACCATCGCATCATCTGTCGCATTTTCGATTTTCTCGTTGATTAATTTCTGATAAGCTTCTTTGATCAGCTGGATATTAAAAACCTGTGGTGTCTGAACAAGCCAGAGTGTTTTTCGCTCCGGTGTGCCTTTCACATAATTCTTTTCATCCACGACTTTGATTGTATCCTTTACAGGCATGCCGGCAACACATGCATTCGTTTCTTCCACGCAAGAATAGGCGCGCTCAATCATAGCATCATCCACAAAAGGTCTCGCCCCGTCATGAATATATACGAACCCATCTTCTTCTGTTATTTGCTGAAGACCATTCCAAACAGAATTATATCGCTCTGCTCCTCCAGATACAATTTTGCGTACTTTTGAAAAACCATATTTTTCTACGATTTCTTTTTGACAATATTCTTCTTCACCTGCGCCACTGACAAGAACGATCTCATCAATCCACGCAGAATCCTGAAATGCTTTCAGAGAATAATAAAGTACAGGATAACCTTTCAGCATCAAGTACTGTTTATGAACTTTTGTCCCCATTCTTTTTCCACTTCCGCCAGCAAGAACAACCGCTGTACAATATTTCTTCTCCATTTTTCTCTCCTGTTATTCACATTAAATACAGGATTTTGCAAAGTTATTCACAACTCATCACAAAATCCTGTTCATATCTCATTACAATTTAAAGAATCGTGTGGATAACTTTTCGTTTCCCACTTATTCCATTCATACTCACGGTACCTATACCATATGACAAAATCATGCCTCGATACACAAAATATTTCTATCTCTCTCCAAGCTTCAGGTTCGGCACAGCATTCAAATCCCATCCCGAACGAGTTCCGGCAAGGTATTCATAATAAGCCGCCGCTCCGATCATTGCCGCATTATCTGTACAGTAAATCGGTGACGGACGGTAGAATTTCATTCCACGTTTCTCACAAGCTTCTTCCATCGCTTCACGAAGTGCTGAATTAGACGCAACTCCTCCCGCGATCGCGAATTTCTTCATGCCGAGTTTTTCTGCCGCACGCATTGAATTACCCACAAGAACTTCTACTACTGCCTTCTGGAAAGATGCTGCAAGATCTGCAGGATCAAATGTCTCACCTTTCATCTTACAGCCATTAATATAATTCAATACCGCTGATTTCAGTCCACTGAAACTAAAATCATACTCTGCATCATTTACCTTTGCCTTTGGGAACTGGATTGCATCCGATTCCCCTCTTTGGCAATACGGTCAATCTTTGGACCGCCCGGATAACCGAGCCCGATTGCACGAGCCACTTTATCATAAGCTTCACCCGCTGCATCATCTCTGGTTCTTCCGAGGATCTCATATTTTCCATATTCTTTCACGCACACAAGATGTGTGTGTCCACCAGATGCAACAAGACACACAAACGGTGGCTCAAGATCCGGATGTTCGATATAATTTGCAGAAATATGTCCCTCAATATGATGCACTCCAACCAGTGGAATATCTTTCGCCCATGCGATTGCTTTTGCTTCAGCCACGCCAACAAGCAGGGCTCCTACAAGCCCCGGTCCATAAGTTACACCGATTGCGTCAATCTCATCTAATGTTGTCCCTGCTTCACTAAGCGCCTCTTCAATCACCTGATTAATCTTCTCAATATGCTTTCTTGATGCGATTTCCGGCACAACACCACCGTATAATTTGTGCAGATCAATCTGAGAAGAAATAATATTTGAGCGCACTTCTCGTCCGTTTCGTACTACTGCTGCCGCTGTCTCATCACAGGAACTTTCGATTGCCAGTATATTAATCTCTTTGCTTTCACTCATTTTCTATCCCTCTCAATCTTCAAACATCAGATCAACAGACATTCCATCCTTTCCAGCTTTCGCCCGAGGGAATATCTTTTTCACATCATTCATATAATGTTCCGGCTTTGTAAGTGACGGGCTATAACGTGTCAGCCACATCTCGCCAACATTCGCTTCTTTCGCCAGTTCCGCCGCTTCATAAAATGTCATATGCTTATACTCTACTGCCTTCGCTGCTTTCTCTTTCTCTCCATACATGCCTTCACAGATGAAAAGATCAGAATCTTTCGCATTCTCACGAATCGACTCTGTCGGCCTTGTATCTGTTGTATAAGTCAGCTTAATTCCTTTTCTCTGTGGACCGAGCACCATATCCGGTGTCAAAATTCCCATTTCACTTTCTACAGTTTCTCCGTTCTGTAAGCGTCTCCAGTATTTCTGCGGAATCTCATTTGCACGGGCACGCTCCACATCAAACTTACCGGCGCGGTCAATTTCAATCGTATAACCATAGCAAAGTACATTATGGTTCACACGAAATGCTTTCAACCGGTATCCATTTAACTCAAATGTCTGCTCCGCTCCCTGAATCTCCTGATAAATGATTGGAAATGGCAGTTCCGGCGCAATTACGCGCAGGCAACTGACAACCCTTTCAAGACCTTTCGGTCCGATCAGTGTCAACGGTTCCCTACGGTCTGCATTTCCCATTGTAAGTAGCAGACCCGGAAGTCCACTGATATGATCCCCATGATAATGAGTAAAACAGATCACATCGATTGGTTTAAAACTCCAGCCCTTCTCTTTTGTACAGCTACCTGTGTTCCTTCTCCGCAGTCAATCATCAGACTGCTTCCGTTAAACCTTGTCATTAAGGAAGTAAGGAAACGATAAGGAAGCGGCATCATCCCACCACTTCCAAGCAAACATACATCTAACATAATATTCCTCTATCTTCTGGTCCATTACGGTTTGCCCGAAACTGCAAACCAGACTCTTTCATTCATCTTTACATTCGGTTGGAATGAGGAACCCCTTTGTAATTTCATCAAAACACTCCTCGCACAGATCAAAACTGCAGCTTTCTCCATCTTTTCCAGAAAAATAACCCCAGGTATGCTCTACATGAAGCATCTCTCTTTTCGGAATCCCACTCACAACTTTTGTTTCTTTTTCCACACCGGTTACAAATAATTTTCGTAATTTCTTTTGTTTCTTTCAACTGATACTGGCGCATACGTTTTCCTCCTGTGAGCAGCAATTATGTTGTTACTCATCATTGTAATTTACAAAAACGGAATATTCCTGTTTTCTTCCTTTGTTACGCCTCAATTATACAAAACAGTTTTCGCAATTTCCACTGGAAACTGCTGGTTATTTATCTATTTCCAGACTCATCAGTACTGCATCTTCCTTCGGATCCTGATAGAATGCTTTGCGGACTCCATCGTTTACGAATCCTTCTCTCGCATAAAATGCTCCTGCTGCCTGATTACTTTCTCTTACATCCAGCAGAACCTTTGCAATCTGATGTTCTTTACTCCACGCCTTCAAAGCTAGCATTAATGCATGACCAACCCCCTGACGTTTCATCTCATCAATCACTGCGATTCTTGCAATCTCCACTTCATCAACTGCAGTATAACCCAGCAGATATCCTACTCTTTTCCCTGCTTTTTCCGCAACAAAGCAGACACTATTGTTCTGTTCCAGCGTCTCTAGAATCGCCTTCTCGCTCCAGGCATCAGAAAATGACTGGTGCTCAATCTCAGCAACTACAGCACCGTCTTCAATCGTCATCTCACGCACTTCTGTCTTTGCTTCCTTTTCACGCTGAGCACGTTCGCGCTCTGCCTGAGACACACGCAGATAATCCGGCTTATGCGCCTCTGCTGTCTCATATTTTCCCATGCATAATAATACGCAATACCAAGTGCTCCTACTACAGCCGCTCTCTGACGGTTCATGTATGATGGGGCAAATGAATACGGGACTTCAAGTCCCTCTTCAAGCATCTGACGATACACCGGTACTCCGTCTCCCAAAAATACAACCGGACGTTTATACGCATTCAGCTTACCGATCAACTCTTCTACTGCAATCGCCATCTGCTGTTCTTCCACATGAAATGCAGCCTCTGTCAGATGTGTTCCATCTTTCACTTCATGTGAAAATGAATACAATCCTGTATAAACCTGTTTTCTTCTGGCATCCATGATCGGGCAGATCAAGTCGCCACATCCATAAACATTATAGGCCAGTGCATCCACTGTCGGAACATGGATCAGAGGTTTTCCAAGAGCAAGTCCCAGTCCTTTCGCAGTAGCAGATCCGATTCTAAGCCCGGTAAAAGAGCCCGGTCCTCCTGACACAGCAATGGCATCAATGCTGGACAGATCCAGATCGATCATCTTCTTTACCTCATCAATCATCGGCAGAAGTGTCTGCGAATGTGTCTTCTTATAATTCACGGTATACTCCGCAATTGTCTGTTCATCCTCAACGACTGCAACCGTTGCTGTCAGTCCTGAGCTGTCTATCGCCAATACTCTCATGGTCTTGCTTCCTTCCTCTGTCAGCTGCTGTAAAAATGTTCTCTGTATCAACAGCCTTCTCTTTGTTCCATTCTTCTAATTTTTATCGTTATTGTTCCTCGATTGTGATCCGACGATAATCAAATCCCTGTGTCAGATCCTTCTCGATCAGAATATTTGTCCGACGTTCCGGAAGAATCTCTTCAATCAGATTCGCCCACTCGATCAGTGAGACACCTTCTCCCATCACGTATTCTTCAAATCCCACCTCGTCCATCTCTTCAATGTCACCGATTCTGTAGACATCAAAATGATAGAAGGGCAGACGCCCTTCTTCATAAACCTGAACGATGGTAAATGTCGGACTATTCACCGGTTCTTCAATCCCAAGTCCTTCTGCAAGTCCCTGAGTAAAGACCGTTTTCCCAACTCCAAGATCCCCGGTCAGGGTTAACACCTGACCTGGGAATGCTTTTTCACCAAGACTTTTACCGACTGCAAATGTCTCTTCCGGGCTTCTTGTCTCTATTACCATAATATTTCAGCCTTTCTATACCGCCGGTTCTTCACCAAAAGTCCCGGTTCTTTTTATCATCTTATCTTAAGTTTCTAATGATGGAACAGACGGATTCCTGTAAATGCCATTGCCATGCCGTATTTGTTACATGTAGCAATTACATTATCATCCCTGATAGATCCACCTGGCTGTGCGATATATTTTACGCCGCTCTTATGGGCACGTTCGATATTATCACCAAATGGGAAGAAAGCATCAGAGCCTAATGCTACACCTGTAAGTTTATCAAGCCATGCTCTCTTTTCTTCTCTCGTAAATACTTCCGGTTTTACTTTGAAAGTATTTTCCCATACACCGTCTGCAAGTACATCCATGTATTCATCTCCCATATAGATGTCGATAGCATTGTCTCTATCTGCACGACGAATCTCATCTTTGAACTGAAGTCCAAGTACCTTCGGATTCTGACGTAACCACCAGTTATCTGCCTTCTGTCCTGCAAGACGGGTACAGTGGATACGGGACTGCTGTCCCGCTCCAATACCGATTGCCTGTCCGTCTTTTACATAGCATACGGAATTTGACTGTGTGTATTTTAAAGTAATCATGGAGATTGCAAGATCGATCTTCGCTGCATCCGGGATCTCTTTCACATCTGTCACAACATTTGATAAGAAATCTTTATCGATATTCAGTTCAGTTCTTCCCTGCTCAAATTTGATTCCGAACACTTCCTTGGTCTCGATCGGTGCCGGCACATAGTCTGGATCGATCTCAATCACATTATAATTTCCTTTTTTCTTCTGTTTCAGAAGTTCAAGTGCTTCCGGCTCATATCCCGGTGCGATCACTCCATCAGATACCTCTCTCTTGATCAGGCGCGCTGTATCAACGTCACAGACGTCAGACAGAGAAATAAAGTCACCGAAAGAAGACATACGGTCTGCGCCACGCGCTCTTGCATAAGCACATGCAAGTGGAGAGAGCTCTCCAAGATCATCTACCCAGTAAATCTTCGCCAGTGTCTCTGACAATGGAAGACCAACAGCTGCTCCGGCTGGTGATACATGCTTGCATGAAGTTGCGGCTGGAAGTCCTGTCGCTTTCTTCAGTTCTGATACCAGCTGCCATCCATTAAACGCATCCAGGAAGTTAATATATCGGACGTCCGCTGAGCACCTTGATTGGAAGCTCTCTGTCGTCGTTCATGTAAATTCTTGAAGGTTTCTGATTCGGGTTACATCCGTATTTCAATTCTAATTCTTTCATCTGTCTTTACGCTCCTTATTTGTTCTTATTCACGATCTTTGTCTCATAGTTACCTGTCTCGATATCAATGTAACGGACAAATAATGACACTTTATTTTCCCCATTCAGGCTGTTCCAGAGAAGTTCTGCAAACTCTTCCATGTTGTCCAGCACCTCTACCAGCTTCGGTTCTCCCTCAAAGCTTGGAAGCGGGTTGCCATCATGCATATAAGTGTGAATAAAATGAGCTTCACCGGCTGCCGGATTCTCGTATGCAAAAAGTATATCTGTTGCAACTGTCCGGGTTTCCGTTATTGCTCTTCAGGATTGACATTGCATAATTGAAATTGCCATTCTCAATATGCATCACACCAGAAATACGTGGTGTGTAGTTCGGACCATCCGGCTCGAATTCTCTAGAACGTAAGGACTGCTCAAAAGTAAGCTGTTTGTCCATACCTTCATAAATCGTATCTGTCTGATCCCCGTTTGTTACGATCGTCTTATTACCCAATACTCTGACCGGCGCATAAATGATCAGACTTGGATCTGTAAGCTTTGACGGATCAAAGGCCTGGGTACGGATTCCTTCTCCGTCTTCCACAAACACGCGGTTTCTACTGTTCTCACTGCGCCCCATAATAAAATAGGCAGTGACAGCCTTCTTTCCATCCGGGCTTTTACCAATAATAATTCCTCTTCCTGGATAAGAGTTACTCTTAAGTTCCTGCTCAATCGACAGCATCTTCATTGTTGTTCTCCTTTCGGTACGTTCGCTTTCTTGACAATCTACTAGAAAAAAACGAAAAACTTCTCCTAAAATAATAGATTCAGGAGAAGTATATCATGCACATGCTTTTTTTTTTCGCAAGTCCAGGCCCGGCAGCTATTGAATGAAAAATCCTGATTTTCCGTAGCTTCGGACCTCTTTCTATTAAATTCTAGTAACTATTCACTCTTTTTTGATCAATTCTGTCATCTCACCTGCCGGAATTCCAAGAACATAATTCATTTCACTCGAAAGCGCATGTTCCAGAAGCAGCTGATATTTCTTATCCATGCTTGTCATGCTGCCTCTTCGTTTCGTTCGGCTATACAATGTCTTCAGCACTTTGACCCAGTTCTCAGGACAGAAGCTTGAAATACAATCCTTGTATTCCTGTTCTCTGTACTTTTCATTCTTTACATTCAGTATACCAACCTCTGCAAGATTATCCAGCAGTTCCTTCGCCTTCTGCTCACTCACCGGACGACGGATGTTCTTCTCATCATCAATCGGAACATACGCCTTATCTCTCTGATTGTCTATGGATTGTAATGTATAATAATCTTTCTTGCCATCCACAAATGAAAAATCCAGTTTTCCTACTTCTTCTACCTTGTACACTCCTCTGCACTTATATACAACTGCGTCTCCTCTGCTGAGCATTTTCAAAACCTCCTGTTCTTTTCATTTACACTGTTGTTGTCCACAATGTACTGCCCTTTTTATAACAGACTCTACGTGTGTAGTATAACATTTTTTCAGTATTATTTTAAGAGATTTTTAAATTTTCAAACATTTTCGTGATTATTGCATAATTCACATGCAGCTCTATTTGTGCAATTTTTAGAATACTTTTGTTGTCCACTGGCTCATATCCCACACTTCATCAACCACATCCTGATAAAATTCAGGTTCGTGGCAGATCAGAAGGATACTTCCCTTGTACTCCTGTAACGCCTGCTTGAGAGAGTCCTTTGCATCCACATCAAGATGATTCGTCGGCTCGTCAAGGAGAAGGAAATTCGTATCTCTGTTTAACAACTTACAGAGACGCACCTTTGCCTGCTCTCCACCGCTGAGTACACGCACCTGACTTTCGATATGCTTCGTTGTAAGTCCGCATTTTGCAAGCGCGGAACGCACCTGATACTGTGTATAAGAAGGAAATTCCTGCCACAGTTCCTCAATACAACTATTACGATTTTTCTCCTTTTACTTCCTGCTCAAAGTAACCAAGTTCAAGGTTATCACCAAGTTCAACACTTCCTGATAAAGAAGGAATCAATCCAAGAATACTCTTTAGCAATGTGGTTTTTCCAATTCCGTTTGTTCCGACAAGTGCAATCTTCTGTCCACGCTCCATACTGAAGTTCAATGGTTTCGATAACGGTTCATCATATCCCGTCACCAGATCCTTCGTCTCAAAAAGCATCTTACCAGGAGTTCTTCCATATTTGAAATGGAATTCCGGCTTTGGTCTTTCTGCCGCAAGCTCGATCACATCCATCTTATCCAGCTTTTTCTGACGGGACATCGCCATATTTCTTGTAGACACACGAGCTTTATTTCTTGCAACGAAATCCTTCAGATCGCTGATTTCCTGCTGCTGACGACGGTAAGCGGCTTCCAGCTGAGCTTTCTTGACTGCATAGACCTCCTGGAAATGATCGTAATCGCCCACATAACGGTTCAGTTCCTGATTTTCCATGTGATAGATAATATTCACGACTTCATTTAAGAACGGAATATCATGGGAGATCAGAATAAATGCATTCTCATAATCCAGAAGATAGCGCTTCAACCATGCAATATGTTCCTCATCCAGGTAGTTGGTCGGCTCATCCAGAAGCAGGATGTCCGGCTTTTCCAATAACAGCTTTGCAAGAAGGACTTTCGTTCTCTGTCCTCCGCTTAAGTCTGTAACATCTCTGTCCAATCCAAGATCAAGTAATCCAAGTGCACGCGCAACCTCTTCTACCTTCGCATCAATCGTATAGAAATCATGCAGTGTCAGTTCATCCTGGATCGTACCAAGTTCTTCCATCAACGCATTCATCTCTTCTTCATCTGCCGTTCCAAGCAGATCACAGATTTCATTCATACGCTGTTCTTTCTGAAGAAGCGGATCAAATGCGGATTTCAGAGCCTGACGGATCGTCATTCCTTTCTCAAACTGCATGCTGATCCAGATAGCCGGCGTGGACATTTTTTGCCCACTCTACCTTGCCCTCATCCGGCATCATTTTTCCGGTAACGATGCTCATAAAGGTGGATTTTCCTTCTCCGTTGGCTCCTACAAGACCGATGTGCTCTCCTTTCAAAAGTCGGAATGACACATCATTGAAGATTGCACGGTCTCCAAACCCGTGGGTCAGGTGTTCTACATTTAATATGCTCATATCGCTCTCCAATCGTATTCTTGTTTCTTCTCTTGATTTTGTATTTTACTTCTTATTCCTGATGACTCTCCAGCCATTTCACTGCACACTGTGCCAGACATGCCACACCGATCGGGCAGACATCTTCATTAAACTGTACCTTCGGATTGTGTGCCGGATAAGTTCCCCGCTCATCTGTATAACCTGCTGAGAGATACATAAATGTACTCGGAACTTTCTCTGCGATCACTGCAAAATCTTCCGATGCACTTGCACTCACATCCGGAACCGGAGTAAGGCCCGGAATATCCATCTCTTTCATATATCCAATCATTTCGTCCGTCAATGCCGGATTGCAGATCAGCGGCGGGACTTCGGAGATCATCTCGATTTCCACACTTCCATTATATACATCTGCAGTCTTCTCTGCCACTTCTTTCATTCGGCGAACAAGAAGTTCGCGCTCTTTCGTATTGTTTGTACGGATCGTTCCCTGAAGAACTGCTGTCTCCGGGATGATATTTGCCGCCTCGCCGGCCTTAAACTGTCCAATTGTCAGAACGCATGCGTGCGCCGGATCAGTCTCCCTTGCAATCAACTCCTGCAATGCAAGATGAATGTGCACTCCGATATTAATCGGATCCACACCCGCATGAGGATAGGCTCCGTGAGAACCTTTCCCTTTGACCGTGATTTTAAATCCATCAACAGAATACATCATTGTTCCGTTGTCATTATACATATAGATTCCTACCGGCATTTTTCCTGCTGCCACATGATAAGCAAGGGCTGCATCTACCTTCGGATTCTCTAAAATACCATTTTCAATCATATTCTTACTTCCCTGAAATGTCTCTTCCGCCGGCTGGAACATGAATTTCACAGTTCCTTTCAACTTGCTTTCCTGTTCTTTTAAGATTCTTGCCGCACTCAAAAGCATTGCTGCATGAAAATCATGTCCACAAGTATGTGCTGTTTTTCCTGTTGGACAGGCAAATGCTTCATCACGTTCCTCCGGCATCGGAAGTCCATCCATATCTGCACGCAGGAGAAGAACCCTACCGCCATTTCCAAGCGTTGCCGTAACTCCCTCTCCGCATTCAACCGGATCCAGACCATACTCTTTCAACTTATCCATCACATAAGCTTTCGTCTTCGGAAGCTCAAGTCCTGTCTCTGCATTCTGATGAATGTATCTTCTGTCTGCTACTGTTTCGTCTTTTATATTCAAGTGCTCTCTTGTAGAAATCCATCGTGATTGCCTCCTTTTCGTTACCAGATTTCTATCTGCCTATTTTTTGTACAGAATTACCTTCTTTTATCTTCACCGGAAATCGATACGAATAATTCTTTTCCTGCCACTTTTCATCTTCCATCATTCTAAGAAGATTCTTTTGCTGTAATACGCCCAAGCTGATATTTCGGATGAATTGCAGAAACCAGCTGAACACCGTTGTTTGCATCTAAAAGCTCCGCATCATCAAATGATACCAGTGAAACATCCTCTGGCACATGTAATCCCCTCTCCTCCAAGAAATCCATGTAATAATTCGCAACTTCATCATTATATACAATCATTGCCGTACAGTCTTTCGTACGTCTATACATTCGAGTAAACCTTTTTGCTCAACTTTTCTTCCATATCTTTTGTTGAATACCAACGAATATAATCATCATCAAATTTTACTCCATAATCTGATAAACACTGAATAAAGCCTTTATATCTTTCAATTCCCTGCATATCATCATATTTAAAAAATCCCGCCTATCCTGCGATGTCCATTTTCAATTAAAAGTTTTGTCAATTCGTACGAACACTTCTCATCTGACATTTCCACACTGTCAAACACCATATTTTCATAATGATTATGAATAAAAAGTGTCGGAATATTCCTTCTTTTTAATTTCTTTATAAAGTCGGATATTGGGATTCGGAAATGCAGATCTTGAGCCTTCTATGATCAAACCACTGACATCCCCTTTCAGAATCCCTTCCAAATAGATAGCTTCATCATTCAATCGATTCTTTGTCACAGCCACCTCTATAGCATATCCTTTTTCCGTAAGACAAGATTCAATCCCATCATATACTCTTGGAAAAAGATAATCCGAATAATAACTCAAAAGAAGTCCGACCTGCGGTCGTTCTTCATTTACCTTACTGCAGTCATAAGACACATAGGTTCCGCTTCCTCTTACGCGAGTTACCAGTCCCTCTTCCTCTAATTTCTGCAGTGCAGTTCTCACAGTCTGTCTAGAATACCCAAATTTCTTTTGAAGACTTGGTTCTGACGGAAATTTATCCATATTTTTTATCACTCCACTGGTGATAAGTGTATGAGCCCAATTATATAATTTTTGATATTTCAAACATTCTTGATCCATGTTACTCATAACTTCTGCCTTTTCCCATAAAATAAAGACCAGACTCTCTAACCGCGCTTTATGGTAAAGATTCTGATCTTTATATTATACTTCCGGGGAAATGCTTCTGACAAGAGCATTCCCCGATCACGTATAGTTTATTCTATATTATTTGATTACCTGAATAGATTCACGATCCGCAAATACTGCAACGAAAATTAAGAATACAATTCCCTGAATCAACTGCATCATCTGTGTTGAGAATCCCATCATTGTCAGTCCACTATTCAGTACAACATACAGTAATGATCCAACAATAATATTTTCAAAACGAACCTTTGCACCACCGGAAATAGGCATTCCGCCTAATACCAACGCGATAAGAATCTGTGTTTCGAGCTGATTACCTCCTGAAGAAGTAACTGATCCAACTTTGATTACATTGATAAATGCAGCAAATCCTGTAATTGCTCCTGCAAGTACATAAATAAGGAATTTCATCTTATCTGTACGGATACCTGAAAACATCGCTGCTTTCTCTCCTGCTCCGATTGCTTTCAGATAAGTTCCAAATTTCGTATAACGAAATGCAACAAATCCAATAAGAAGGATCACTACTGTACAAGCAATCTTAAGCTCTGTACTATCGTAGTTGATCAGTTTTGCAGAACCCGCAACCGGCGCATTTGTTGTAAGGTATTTGATAAATCCACGGAACAAGAACATTGTACAGATTGTTACAATAAATGATTTGATCTTACGAAATACATAAAAGTAACCGTTCAATGCTCCGATTGCAGCACCGCTTACAATACCTCCGATAATTGCAAGCGGAATGCTCTTCTGTGAAAGCATACATACAACAATAGAAGAAATACCGAGAATGGATCCCCTGGGAGAAATCAAGGCCTCCCATTGTCATAATGAAGAAAGCTCCCATTGCTGCAATCATTGTTACATATATTTGTGAAAATACCAGCGACAGATTTCCCATCATTCTGAAATCTGTCAAAACGTTAAATAACAGGAAAATAACAACCAATCCAACGATCGGTAAGAGCGAACGGATCAAAGACATTTTTGATGCTTTTTTCAGCTGCTGCTCTTTATCATTTGTTTTTACACTCACTTGACTTCCCATAGTTGCCTCCTTATACCATCATAGAAATAAGACTGTTTTCATTCAGATCCTTATTTCTATCAAGCTGACCACTGACTTTTCCATCTTTCATGATCATGATGCGGTCACACATACCGATCAGCTCCATCAGCTCTTCTGAAATCATAATGATAGATTTTCCATTCTTTCTCATTTGATTCATCAGCTGGTAGATATCCTGTTTTACCTTGATATCAATACCACGAGTCGGACTGTCCAAAACAACGATATCAGAATCTTTACCGATCCATCTTGCAAGAACAACCTTCTGCTTATTACCGCCTGAAAGATTTGATACAAACTGGTTTACATCCACCATTTTTACAGACATCTGTTTTGCATACTTATCTGCAAACTCTTTTCGTTTTTATCTCTCAAAATATGTGATTTTCCTGCCAGCTCATCCAGTGACGGAAGGCAAATGTTATCTCCGATACTCTGGTTAAGGACAACTGATTCATTATCACGATCCTTAGATGTATATGCAATACTGTTTTTTTAATCGCAATAGGAATGCTGTTGATCTGAGTTCCGTCTGCCAGTGTCACCGCACCTTCACGATCATAAGATGCTCCAAAAACAGCTTTTCCGATTTCATGCATACCTGATTCGGAAAGTCCTCCAAATCCAAGAATCTCTCCCTTATGAAGATCAAAGGATACATTTTCAATCAATCCGGAACTGTAACATTTTTTCACTGATAGCACGACTTCATCAGATACTTTTTTCGCCATAATCAGAACGATAATAATCACCTGTCACTTCACGTCCTACCATCAGCTTTTTCAAGTCTTCTTCTGTCACATCTTTACTCTTAACTGTATCAATGTAAACACCATCTCGAAGAATTGTAATTGTATCAGACTTATCCAGGATTTCCGGAAGGTCATGGGAAATAAAAATAACTGTATTTCCACTCTTTCTGATTCTTTCCATATGTTTGTAAAGCTCTTCACGTCCTTCCTGTGAAAGCGCTGTTGTTGTCTCATCGATCACAACAACCTTTGGATCAAAAATAAGTAGCTTTTACAATCTCAACCAATTTTCGATCCTCGAAATTGTAGTTATCGATCATATCTGCTGCTTTGATTCTGTCAAAGCCATATTTTTTCAAAAGCTCTGTTGCTTTTTTGTTCATTGCATTTGTATTTTTTAATTCCGAAATGTACGAACTGGTCTTCATGTCCAAGGAAAATATTCTCTGCAACAGTAAGTCCTGACAGAGTTCCAAGTTCCTGCACAATAATGGATACTCCTTCGTTGTTTGCTTCTACCGGTTCTTTGGATGAATCTCTTTTCCGTCCAGAATAAATGTTCCGCTTCCGATACTGTAAATACCTGTCAGCATATTTGTCAGAGTTGACTTACCGGAACCATTTTCTCCGATCAGCGCATGAACCTCTCCTTTATTCACATTGAAGGATACATTCTGAACTGCTTTTGTAATACCGAAGTTTTTACAAAGATTTTTTACCTGTAATCTTACTTCACTCATTGCTGTCTCCCTCCTTCATTACTTGACGATTTCGCCCTTAGTAGCCTTTGTTGTCACTGTAATGATTATAAGCAGTGCAAGTCCTGTGATAACATCCTCGGATTGCAGTCGGTGCTCCAAGTGCAATGAAACCAAAGAAAATGATGTTGATTACGAACTCACCAATAATGATTGCCGGAAGCGGCATTCCGTATTTCTTAAATGCCAGACCAAAAGAAACATCCCATAGTCGGAATAAAGTTTCGGCTCATGGACGCCATTCCTGTAACAGCTACCATAGAGGAACCATAACTGATTGTTAAAATCGCCATAACTCCCAGAAAAGCACCACTCAAAATAAATGCAAGTACTTTATATTTATTTACATTAATACCCATGTTCTTTGCAACGAACTCGTCACTTCCGATTGCGTAGGTATAAGTTCCGATTTTAGTATAATTCAAAAAAATGTAAGCTACTGCGCAAGCCACTAATGCAAGAATGATATCTCCAGGCATCTGACCAAATGCACGAAGATTTGATGGAAGTGTCTGCTCAACACCACCTGCAATATAGTTTGCAACCGACTCATAAATAAGAGCCAGACCTGTTGTTACGATCATCGACGGAATACGAAGCTTTACATAGAATAATCCGTTTAATGTTCCTACGATCGCACCTGTAATAATACATCCTGCGATAAGTCCAAAATAACCCAAAGGTTAAATCTAGTTGCAAATACGCATCCAACGATTGCTGAAAGCATGATATTTGCACCAATTGAGAAATCGAACATTCCCATTACCATTACAAAGTAAAAACCAACTGCACCCACGGTAGCGATCAGGCTGGCCTGAAAGTAATTGAGCATATTGGAAAAAGAACCGAAGTTATGTGGTGTTAAAATTTTAAAGATAGCCCAGGAAAGTATGACCAGACCTATTAAGATCACATATCCCATCGCTTTCCCTGATATTTTTTTAGTAGTGCCCATATTATCTACCTCTTTATAATTATCATTTCTGATTTAGAAAGGGTGGCATCGCCTTTGCGACATCACCCTTTACAAGTTAATCGTCGTTATTATTATCTGTCTTATTTTCCAGCACGTTCTGCTGCATCTTCAATAGATACCTTAGCCGCTGTTGCTTTTAAGTCGTCAAGACTAAGTTTTGACATTTCAACTAATTCTTCATCTGTATATGGAAGCTGATCTACAAAATATTCTTCATATGCTTTGTAGTCTTCCGGTGATGATACATACAGATATGGGAATGGAACATCTTCAAATTTTCCGCCAAAGTCTGCATAGTCACCTTTGATTGCATTGTAAACCATCATGAAGGAAATCAGAGGATCACAGAAGTGTCCACCGGATTCACCTGCCATTGATCCATTCTCAAGTCTTTCTCCAAGGTCTGGAAGGAAGTCTGTTGAAACAATGTCAATGCTGTCTGTTTTTCCTGCACGTTCTACTGCTGCGATTGCTCCCTGAAGTGGGTCTCCGCCGCCACCTGCCGGAATCAGTGCGTCAAGGTTCGGATCTGCTGCCATTAAGGCTTCTGCTGCTTTTGATCCACCTTCTGATGTAGTACCTGCATACTGTGGTTCTGAAAGGTTTGCTTTGTCATCCGGATGTTCTTTGTTCCATTTTTCAACGCCTGCTTTGTAGCCTTCCCATCTTCCAAGCCAGGTTGCATCTCCCTGCTCCCAGCCGATCAGACCGATATTACGATCTCCTTTTTCAAGAAGAATATTCACAAGCTCTCTCATCTTCATGTACTGCTCCGATGTAGTACTCTGAATCCTTTGCTGCCTGATAGATGTCCGGGCTGTTTTCTTCACTGATTACACGGAAGAACTGTGACAGATAAACTTTGTTATCGTTACATGTTTTGATTGCAGATGTCATCTCTGTATCAGATGAGTTACAGATGATAATACCCTGACATCCTGCTGCTGCAAGTGTTTCTACAAAGCTGTAACTTTCTCTGAAACATGTCCCTCGTCCACATACTGTAATTTTACGTCCAATGCCTTTGCTGCTTCGTCCAGCATCTTTTTACACTGTGATCCAAGTACATCTGTTGATGACCAGATTGAAACTCCGATTTTAATCTGATCTGATTTGAAGCACCCTTGTCTGAGGATTCGCTGCTTCCACATGCAGCAAGTCCGACTACCATTGTGGCTGCCATCGTGACTGCTAACGCTTTTTTGAAAACTTTTCTCATATTTTTCCCTCCATCCTTGATGGTTTGATTATATTCCATCCTCCTTTTTTTTTTCAATAAAATACAAGATTTTCTTTTAAAGTTGTTTCACATTATGAACACAGTTTTCGTGCATTATGTGTAATTTTTAGATCGGTTGATAGTACAACTTCATTTTTCTAAATACTTGTATTGTTATCTTATTAACAAACATCTGAATCTGCTTGATATTTTCTATGCTTCCTGCACAGATTTTGTTTACAAAAAAGCTCAAAAAAGAGGAAGAAACTGTAGATAAGTTCTTCCTCAAAAAATTTATTTTTTATCTTAATTCATCCGAAACACTGAACAATCGCTATTCTTTGCTTCTGTCTGACTAATAACAAAATCCGGATCATTTTTATCGTAACAAACCTTGTCTCCTTCATTGATATTGTTTTTATAAAGCAGGGCATCCTCTGCTTACACCCTCAATTCTTCTCCGGATGAATCTACAAGTGTAACCACTGCCATAACCGAAGCGTCTTTAGCTCGTTCTTCGCAACCAAAATCTAAATCTTCATCGATTCTCTTTACTGTATAAATCATACTAATTTATCCTTTACTTTTCTTATTTCCACGTTTTTCCAAATATCCGGCTGATATCCAAGAGTGGATTGTTTTCCATTACGGACAACCGGTGTCTTAATCACCTGCGGATTTTCCAGTACCTTCTCAAGTTTATCTTCCTCTGCAATATACTTAATGAGCGCAAGCAGATCCTTATCCTTGCCCTTCCCAGTTGATCATATTTTCCAGTCCACCATTTGCCTGGGCAACCGAATTAAATTCGCCCTTACTCATGCCCTTTTCTTTCATATCAATAAACTGAAACTTAATCCCACGTTCTTTAAAGAAACGCTCTGCTTTCTTGGTGTTATTGCATTTCTTAGTTCCAAAAATCTGTATGTTCATTTCATTTTCCTCGCATCTTTATATTGTCAATATTTGTTTATTATTACACTTCCTTATAATACAAACAAATATTCTGATATGTCCCATCTTTCATACGGAATCCATTCGGTACAGTTCCAATCTGCACAAATCCTAATCTCTCGTACAAATGACGTGCGTGAACATTATTTTCTACCACTGCATTAAACTGTAAAATCTTAAAGTCATGCAACTTTGCCTGTACGAGGCAGTCACTTACAAGTTTCTCACCGATATGTTGTCCTCTGTAAGTTGAATCCACTGCATAACTTGCATTTGCAAGGTGGCCACAGCGACCGATGTTATTCGAATGCAAAATGTAAAGTCCTACAATTTCCCCATCGTTATCTGCAACACCACAATAAGTCTGTGATGCAAAGAATTCTGCCCCTGTCTTATCATCCAGAACTCTTCCTGTGGAAATGCTTCACCATCTTCTACTACTTCATTCCAGATGCGAACCATCTCGGAAATATCTTTTTCTGTATATTTTCTAATTATCATAATGTCATTTTCCTCTTCTGGTCTAACTTTATTGTACTGTTGAATTTTTACTTTTTCTATATTCTGTTTTTATAACTCTTTTTAAATACTCTACAAAAATAATCTACATTATGGAACCCTGTCTCGTAAGAAATCGTATTGATTTTTTTCTCTGTATTTTTAATCAACAATGCTGCCTTCTTCAGCCGGTAACCAATCAAATAATTAATCGGAGTGATATGTAAAAATCTATTAAAAAGATTCAACACCGTACTTTTACTAATATTAGCATAACAGGCAATTTCCTCCAAAGAAATATCTTCTGCATAATTCTGGTGCAAAAACTGCATCATAAGCTGCAAGCGTGCCTGAACTGAACCGGAATCGTCCACTTGCTCTTCCATACACGTTTTGTCAATATTTTCATAAATGATCAGCCATAATTTCTGCATAAGAACTGATGTAAGCAGCTCACCATCAACTTCTCTATCCTGTGCAGAAAATATTTGCTTCATAATTTCTAATGCCTCTCCTTGCCATAACTTCTCCCCGTTTAAGATCAGGTATGACAACGATGATGAAACAATCGTTGAATATATTTTTGATAGATCAAACTATTTTCCGGCGCAAGAAAGGACGGCATACAAAGGAAATTGGGGATGACAGTTTCATCACTGGAATAAAATTTGTGCAAAATCTTTGAATTTATAAAAATACCATTCCCCTCTGATAGTGAAAACATCGATTCACCAACACATACCGTCATGTTTCCGGATTCGACATATACAAATTCCCATTCTGTATGCCAATGCCAGTCAATGCAATGAAAATCAAATTGTGATAACTTTTCAAAATAGCATTTAAACGGATAACTGTCCGTCCCATGTTTTGCTGATTCCATTAAATTCTCATCTGTTACAATTTTATTTTGTGCCATATCTTTCCTCACAACAACCTTTTTATTGGATTTACGATATAATACAATATTTATGTAATATAAGTCAATGTTTTTTTCTTGTTATCTAATATATAATACGGTATAAAAAGAACAAAGGAGTTTTCTGTTATGCCAGATTATCAAAAAACAAAAGTGGCATGTTATCTGGGATTCGTCACTCAGGCGATATCCGCAAATTTCGCACCACTATTATTTTTTAAAATTTCACAATGATTATGATATTTCATTGGGTAACATTGCTTTAATATCTACATTCTTTTTCTTCACACAGCTTTTAGTCGACTTATTTTGTGCGAAGTTTGTAGATCGAATCGGTTATCGTGTATGTATCGTAACTTCTGAAATATGCGCTGCTGCCGGATTAGTTGGACTTGCATTTCTTCCTGATCTGTTACCGAATCCTTTTACCGGAATTATTATAAGTGTAATTATATATGCTGTGGGGAGTGGATTGATCGAAGTTCTCTGCAGTCCTATCATCGAAGCATGCCCGTTTAAAAATAAAGAAGCAACTATGAGCCTGCTTCACTCCTTTTACTGTTGGGGTGCGGCAGCCACCATACTGATTTCGAGCTTATTTTTCTTCCTGTTCGGTATGAATAGTTGGAAATGGCTGGCAGTCATGTGGGCACTTATTCCGGCGATTAATATATATAATTTCGCAACTTGTCCGATAGAACATTTAGTAAATGACGGAAATGGAATGGGCGTCAGACAGTTATTCCGAACTCCTGTTGTCTGGCTGGCAATCTGCCTGATGATTTGTTCAGGAGCATCTGAATTGGCTATGGCACAATGGGCATCAGCCTATGCCGAAGCTGCACTGGGACTTTCTAAAACTTTTGGGGATTTGATTGGACCTTGCATGTTTGCAATTACAATGGGAATAAGTCGCCTGATTTTTGGAAAATATGGTGAAAAAATGGATTTGATGAAGTTTATGACAGGTTCCGGAATTCTCTGTGTGATCTGTTATCTTTTTAACTACATTATCATCAAATCCGGTAATCGGGTTAACCGGTTGTATTGTATGTGGTTTTTCGGTTGGAATCATGTGGCTGGAACGATCAGTATTACATCTAAAAAAATACCGGCCGGTGGAACCGCAATGTTTGCATTGCTCGCCATGGCCGGCGATTTGGGAGGCAGCACTGGACCTGGTATTGTAGGTTATGTTACCCAGAATTCTGATAATAATATCCGTGTTGGAATGGGGATAGGTCTTATCTTTCCACTTGTTCTCTTAATCATGTTATTTATTCTTTGCAAGGGGAAGAAGACGCAGGAATCGCTTCATACAGTTTAATTTCAGTTGAAGTTGAATTTCTTATCCTAACTCAATCGATTCTTTCTCTGCATAATTTATACTCTCTAGATGGAACGCATCACCTTGCACTCGTATGGTCTCAACGTTCCATCTACTTTTCCATCAGAGTAAATGGTTCCATTTGCAATAACCGGCAGTTTTTTCTTAACTGAATCAATTTTTTATAGAAATTCAGGATAGAATCTGACTGTTTCTCTTCTACTTCTGTATTGATTGTTTTGTAATTTTCTGAACTTCAATCCACGGTTCTGCCTGTGAAAATCCGGCATTTTTCTCTGCTGACCATTGCATCGGACATTTTTTCTGATTCTTTCCAGCATTTCGTTTCGCATGAGATATTGGAACGTAAGGTGCATTATGAGAGCTGATTCAACTAAGCACCTTTCTTCACGACCGGGTATTTATGATAGTATCTAGCCTCTTTCTGTATTTTCTTTCACGCTTCGCGCTCTTCATCAGACTTGAAGTTATCTTACTTCGCTTTGAACTCTATCCACTCGTTATCTATAAGGACAACTACCCTGTCATCCTCAATAACTGCATAAGGTGTTCCTAAATCTCTGTTGAAATTGGCTTCGCCATCTTTTTTGAGGTATGCCGTTTTCTGCATAAGAAGTAGTATATTGAATAACACTCTCGTCCACTTCAACAGGAACAGCATGATCAGTGGAATAGTAGTTAGTACCATTTACCATTATAGTTGCAGGGTAGTCACCACTACCTGATTTTCCACACCTTGCCAAAGTAAGAATACAAACTAATGTCAAAGCTGATGCAATTAACTTTTCATACAATCGCCTCGCTATTCACTTTTACTATTTCCGTAATAATATTGCCAATAAAACAATTAGAACTAATATAATTATCAAAAAATAAACCTTATTTGACCGTGAAATCCTAATCCGATCCACTGCAATACTATTATTAACGCAAAAACTAATAACGCCCAGTAATTTCTTTTCATGCAAATCCCTCCCTTAATGTCGTAACGGCTTGCCTTGGAAATCAAAAAACGCATCTTGGGATCTCTTAATTCCTCGTTCTCTATACCGTCCAATGCAATTTCAACAATATGATCAGAGCCAACTCCATTCTCCAGTAAATATCTCTTAAAGATTGTAAACAGCAAAAAAGGATTTTCCGCATCTGCACTTTTTTTAGTAATGATATTCTGTCATAAAACAAAATACGTTTCAATATTCATTCCTTGTTTATGCGTATGTGCGTATTTTTATGTAATGCACTAATAAAAATATGAAGCAGGCTACACTTTCTCCTCTATATCAAGTGCATCTGCAAGCATCCTTGACTGAATATCAACTGTTTTCTTAAGCGCCTGAAGACGCTTTTCATTGATTGCATAGCCTTGCAAAATAAACTGTTTAAGGACATTATTTGCCCATTTTCTGAAAGCTATACCTCTTTTAGAATTAACTCGATATCCGACAGACAAAATCATATCCAAATTATAAATTGGGGTTTTCGTCCCCCTGTACTTCTGTCGGAAAAACCGACAGAAGTCTCATCCAATTCTCCTGAAGCAAGAATATTTGAAATATGTTCGCTTACTGTAGCGTACTTAACATCAAACAACACTTCCATTTGTTTTTGCGTCAGCCAAACTGTCTCCTGCTCAGGATTGATTTGAACTTCTATATTAACATCACCATCTGTAAATAATACAATTTCATTCTTCAGCCTTCAGTTCCCCTCCACGAATATTTCCCAATAACACATCTCATGTGAAACTTCCAGTTTGCACATCCAATCATTTTCTTCATTCTATCACAGCATCATATTATTCCCCTTGACAATAATAAACTGGTCTGCGCCTTTCCACCCATGCTTCACCGGTAAATCTGACCTCATAGTTGCTGTGATTTTTGCTACATACTTGCTACATATCCACCAATTTTCATCACGTTTCTAGACGTCTCACTGAATCAAAGGTAAAGAAAAACCCCCAGAACCGAAGTTCTGGGGTTTTGATCTCTTTGAATTGTATTTCTCTTGCGAGATAATTATCTCTTTGAGAACTGTGGTGCTCTACGAGCTGCTTTGAGACCTGGTTTCTTACGCTCTTTCATACGTGGGTCACGAGTCAGGTAACCTGCTGACTTGAGAACCGGTCTGTAATCTGCGTCTGCCTCAAGGAGTGCTCTAGCGATTCCGTGACGGATAGCTCCAGTCTGTCCTGTGTATCCACCACCACATACATTAACGATTACATCGAACTTGTCAGCTGTCTCTGTAGCCACGAGCGGCTGGCGAACAACAACTTCAGAGTTTCAAGTCCAAGATACTCGTCGATATCTCTTTTATTGATTGTGATCTTACCGGTTCCAGGTACAAGATAAACTCTTGCGATTGATTTTTTTCTTCTTCCTGTTCCATAAAATTTTGCATTAGCCACTGTTATTTCCTCCTTCTACCTAAAATGTAAGAACTTCCGGCTTCTGAGCCTGATTTGCATGCTCTGGTCCAGCGTATACATGAAGCTTCTTGATCATGTCTCTTCCCATAGGTCCTTTCGGAAGCATTCCCTTAACAGCAAGCTCGATTACCTTCTCTGGCTTCTTAGCAAGAAGCTCAGCAAGTGTAGTCTCTTTCATTCCTCCAACATAGTCAGAGTGATTGTAGTAGATCTTCTGCTGTAATTTCTTTCCTGTTACTTTAACTTTCTCTGCATTAACAACGATTACATAATCTCCTGTATCGATGTGCGGAGTATATTCCGGTTTGTTCTTTCCTCTGAGTACCTTTGCGATCTCAGATGCAAGACGTCCAAGTGTAGCGCCTTCAGCGTCAACCACATACCATTTTCTTTCAATCTTATCAGGGTTAGCCATATAAGTTTTCATGGGTGTTCCTCCTATAAATAATCATTATATACTATTGCTTATTTATTTGAAATCAGCATACTCCGGGGCTTTGGTGCATACTGTTTCTCCTTATGTCATACCTTGCTATTATATGTTGATTTATCTTCTGTGTCAAGTGTTTTTTACATAAAATCGCATTTTTTTCTTTCAGTTCTCAACAGCAAAGCAAAACTTTTTCATTCTTTTACAAAATCATCTCTATTTCGCACTTAAAAAGTGCCGAGTCATATGGATTTTTCCTATAACTCAGCACTTTTTTTCACATTCCCTACTCAACGGTTATTGCTCCCTGGAACAATCAAAACCTTTGATTTCCTTATTTTTCTTCTTTTGCCTGCTCTAATTCTTTAAGAATCTGAGCTGTAAGACCTTTTCTATCTGTTTTGAAGTGGAAGTAAGGTCTTTCAGTAATTTCTCTGATCTCTACCGGATATTCATGTTCTTCCAGTGTATCTTTCAACAGTTCTGCTACTTCCTCAAGTGTCTTTGTTCCATCAAGAATCACAAACAGATATGGACGATAATATCCTTCATGCTCCTGATCCGGAACGAGACAGAAGAATCCATCTTTCACTCCAGGTGTTCTTACTGTTTTTGTCTCCATTCTCATTACATGAAGTGGCTTATCTCCGTAAGCTTTGATTTCACCACGACCAAGAATATGCACAATTCCCTGCTCTGTGATATAAGCCTCGTCTCCTGTATGTAACCATGTGTTTCCATCCGGATGCTCAACAAGTGTCTGCTCTGTCAGTTCTTCACCTCTCCAGCCTGAGTAATGAAGCATCATAGACGGACCTGTCATACAGAGTTCTCCTGATTCTCCGTAATTTAATTCATTCAGATCTTTGTCAAATACACCAAGTACAGTTGCTGTCATTGGCATACCTACACATCCATCCTCCAATGGGAACATTGGGTTCGGCAGTGTGAGGTTTGAGCATCCCTCGCTCTGTCCATAACCTGCACTTAATTTTGCCTGAACGTTGTGTTTATGGAAGAATTCTTCTACCTCTGCATACTTACGGTCATTCATAGCTTCGGCACCTGCACCGATTGTTCTCAGGTGAGACATATCGTAATCTTCCGGAATTCTCTCACTGGACATTAACATCTCGCAATAGAGTGGGATCAATGCCCAGAAGTTCGGTTTACGATCCATGAATTCAATGTCAATATTCTCTAACGGACAGAATGGATCAAGTGATACCATTAATCCTGTAGAAAGTGGGAAGATCGTCATTGAAACTGTTACTGCGATCAATGCCGGTGGAAGAATTGGTGTCCACCAGACTTCCTGCACATCTGACGGCGGAATAAAGATTGACATCTGGTATGCAGTTGCTACTATATTCGCTGAAGAATGGATTACAAGTTTAGAGATTCCTGTTGAACCACTTGTGTATGCTCCAAACACAGCTCTGTCAGGATCTACTGGTGCAAGATATTCACCTTTGAAGTTTCTTCCCAGTTCCATAAACTCCTGCCAGCTCATATCGCCTTCTGTTGTCTCTGTCTCTGCCGGATAGCGGGCTGTGATTTCTTCTAATACATAATCCTTCATCTGGCTCTTGTCTGCATATTCAAATGGTGACACTTTAATCATACGTGTCATCGGAGTTGTTGTACGGAATAACTCTTCATCTTCTTTTGAAAGATAATCCATTACAAATGCTGTATCTGTTTTACATTTACGGATTGCAAAACAAAGTTCTTCCGGTTCGTCATCACGACAGATAATTGCTACACCGACTCTTTCTGCTGCAAGAAGCAGAATAAAATGAGCTGGCGTAGATACTAAAAAGGACGGAACTCTGTCACCTTCGTTAAATCCGAGGGCTTTCAGTGCTCTTGCCGCAACATCTACATCTTCCCATAACTGTTTCCATGTAATCTTATTTCCATAATACTCAAATGCGATCTTATCCTCATTCGGGTTTTTCATTTTCAGGAAAGCTTCGATTGTAATTCTTGGTATCTCAAGATTTCTGAACTGTTCCGGATAAAAGTTCAGCCAAGGTTTGTCAATACTTGCTTTACCTGTCAATTTCTGCTCTGTAAAATTCATAATTTTGTCCCCTTCTTTTCTTTTGTTTTTTTCTTGTCATTTTTCCCCAAAAAATACTTTCAAATTTTATCACAGGTTCTTTCAAATGACAATTTATGGAAACTTGAATCAACATGATTCACATGAATCATCTTGTTTTCCAAGCTTCATTTTTGAAATAAATACAAAATCGTAGGTAAATTATGGTTCTTTTATTGCAATTTTATTTTCTCTGCTCTAAACTAATATCATACTATCAACTTCTTTAAGGTATTTTTTAAAGGAAGGGGGACATATTACAAGTTATTCTATGCTCTGTAATATAACAAAAATATGAAAGATAAAAACCGTTTCAGCATTTTACTAGAACACCTTATGGCTATTGCTGAGCTAAAAAATAGTATTCTTGCAAAAGCTGTTCAGTATGATGACTCCTATATCAGTAAATGGATTAGCGGAAAACTATTGCCAACTGAAAAAAATCATGAAAATACACTTCAGGCTATCAGTCACTGCATTGTTGAAGCACTTTCAGAAGAAAGCACTGCACAACTGTTACAGGAATATCAGTTACAGGACATCAATGATCTTGAAACTGCTATTTATGACAATCTCGAATCTGAATATATGTATGTAAAAGAATTACAAAACTCAACCGGTACAGAAGTAGCTCCAAAAATTTCTTATTATCCGGAGCTTACATTAGACCAGTTCATTTTTTAAATGAAACACCCTTCACTTCGAAAAGTTAATTCTCTAAACGTATACGCGATTGTTGATATTTTGAATGTCGATCCTAATTACCAGCTTTTGATTGCAGAACTCAACAGTGCACACGGCGGCCGGAATCTTATTCTACCTGGTGTACACTTTTCACTTCTTATGGACCTGGAATCGGCTGCTTCCACTCCTGCCTATACCGCTGGTTTCTTAATGAATGTGATGACCAATCTCTCTAATATTGATTTTAATCTTTATTCTGGTTCGCAGGCTCAACGTAAGCTCATTTTTGCAATCAGAGACACTTATGCTATCTCTGGAATGTTAGTAGATAGCAGTCACTGTCTTGGAATTACCACAATTGAAGACATTGATCTAACGAATGAACTTTATCACAAGATCAGACTTCTTTGTAATAAAGAAACACTATTAATCCGGAAAACAACCATTCCGGAAATGATTCATCGCTTTGAATATGAACAAACGTTAATTTCACAGAAGCAATACTGTCTCATCGGACACCTGACAGAACATTTTCTTCCGGAAGATCTATATACGGAGCTCCTGGATGAGTATTGCCTGAATAGCAACGATCTTCAGAAGGAGGACGTAAAAAACTAAATCACCTGACACAGCGCATTTTGGAGACCACACCAATCCATCTGATCATTTATGCTTCCGTGTTAAAAAAGATTTCACAGTTACAGGAGAACTTGATTTCTTCGGTGTAAGAATATCATTAACTATATCCCAAAGACTGCGTTGCCTTAAGAATCTGGAACAGCTGGTAAACAAACTTGATCTTATGCATGTATGCGTTCTTCCGGAAGGAATTCTTTCCGACCATCAGCACATAGCACACCCGACACTTTTTGTATCAGATTCTTTGTGTTATCTGCGTTTAAAGAAGTTGACTCCGGAATATAACATCTGCATTCCAAATAAGATTATATTGGATCATATCTTCGAAGAGTTTTTCGATGATGTCTGGGATTCTAATATTGATAAAAACAGCCATAATACTGTAGTAGCCATGATTCAGCATGCAATTCATGCAATAGAAATCATGCTTGAAGTCAACTAAAATGAGTATCAATAAACAATCCCCTACCTGTTGCTATTTCAAATTAATCTGCAACTGGCAGGGGATTATTTATTTATTCATATGTTGTCTGATTCGGATAGTTAAATGCAATATAACTCTTTCCGCGGTTAATTGATATTTCATTTCCTGATTCATCATAAAATGTTAATCTTGATAATTCATTATTTTCCTCTTTACTCCAATGAATCTTCTGTTTTGCACCGTTCGAAATGTAATATCCCATGGAGTCTTCCCAGCCATCCCAGTCAACTGCTTTATGTCCCAAATCATCTTTGACAGAGATAGTGGTCTCTAACACAAACACATTGGTAAAAGCAAGCTGGTTTCCTGTCTTTCCGTCTATCTGGGCATTTCCATCAATTTCTTTTTTTATAAGTATTACTTGCTTCATCATAGACAAGTGTAGCAGACTGTGCGCCAAAATCAATGCTCACTTTCTTACACACATCTTCTGATGGTTTCACTTGTTCATTTAATCCATTAAACTGAAATGCTGTTCCTTTCTTATCATCCGCAAGGTCTGTTCTCTTCCAGTATTTTGCACTACTTCTGCAAACTTTGTTCCATCAAAGTATCCTGTATGTTCCAATGCATACCCCTGATTCCGACGTTCCATATCTCGTCCAAACAGACCTCCTGCATTGTAAATTCCATCATACTGATCCAGGTTCAAAGCTTCCAGATAATCTGCGATACTATCATCAATTCCCCAATTTACATAAAACGCATCAAATCCCTGAGACAGTGCCGGGAAATAATATCTGCAGCTTCGTATCGCACAGATCTGCGGAACAGTTGTATAATCCGCATAAAGAGCCATAAAACGCGTCTGATCACCCTCTACCGGGATTTCAAAGATAATATCTGCTTTTTCTACTCCGTACTGTGGCATTGCTGCCGGAATATTATTCACCATAACCGCCACCGGACGTTTACCGATAGCAGCATCTGTCAGATCCGCAAGACCTGTCAGCAGGTTTTGATTTTCCGGAATCTTTTCTTCTTCCGGTTCTTCCGGTACTTCTTCTACTGGTTCTGGCTTTTCCACTTCTATTTTCTTAGTCGGTGGTTTTTCTGTTTTTGTCTCTTTTTTCTTAGAGCAACCTGAAAGAGCCAGAACTATCATAGATAAAATCAGTAACAGGCACATTCCCCTTCTTTTTTTTCTGCCCGCCTCGTTTCTTCTTCATACACTTTCCCTCCCTTACATTTGGAATATAACGAATATTAACTGAATTAATTATATCATCCCCCAGTGTCTTACACAATCAAAGAGGACCATATTATGCAAAAAGCACAGTGAATAAATCACTGTGCTTTTTGCGTATAATCTTCACAAGTTGAATCCTGTTTATAACTTATGATTCAGATCTCATTCAATTATTTTGCTTTTCCATATACATACTTCGGTGTTCCACCAACAACCTTGTTTCCGTTAGAGTCTGTATGGTATGGGAATACCCAGTAGAAGTTCCAATCTGTGCTGGATGCCTTCTTATCTGTAAATGTTGTGCCTTTTGTTGTCATACCGATGTAACCATATTTCTCGCCTGGATGGATTCCGTATACAAGATACCCTTCTGCTCCGGCTGACTTCGTCCATGTAAGTTTTACTCCACCCTTTACAGATGAAGCTTTCAGGTCTGTAACAGCTGCGCATTTCTGTGCTTTACCATATACATAGTGTGCTGTCAGTCCTGGATACATCTTGCCATTTTCGTCTTTGCAGTATGCAAATACCCAGTAATAGTTGTAATCACTTGTAAGTGCTTTTACATCAACAAAAGATGTCTTAGATGTCATACCGATATAACCATACTTGTTACCGCCTCCGCGGATTCCATAAATCAGGTATCCTTCTGCGTCCTTCACTTCACTCCATGTAAGTTTTACCTTACCTACTGAAGAAGATGCTTTCAGGTTTTCTACTGCTGCAAGTCTTTCTTTTTCAACTACGACTTCCTTAGTTGTCGGATTAACAACTTTCTTTCCATCTGGTGATGTTACGGATGCTGTATAAACAACTTTTCCTTCTTTTGTATAAGTTGCTTTTTCGACTGTTTCACTATCAATCTTAACTTCTGGTGTCTGAACATGTGTTGCATCATTTGCACATGTAAATGTTGCTGTTGTTGTCCACTTACCATCTTTTTCTTCCCAGTCTGACCATACCGGATCGCCGTATTTGTGACCAAGTTTTGCAATTGCTACTTCTTTTGTCTCTTTTTGCAAGTACAGTATTATCATCTGTTGATGTTACTGTTGCTACATAAACATCTTTTCCTGCTTCTTCACATGTAGGTGCTTTATATGCATCTGTATCTTTTACTACAGATACGGATACATTTTTCTGAACTTCTCCACATACGGAACACTTCACTTCATCAACTGTTACTGAAGTGCCTTCTTTCTGATCTGTCTTATAACCTGTGATGTTTCCATCATCATCTTTAATTGCAGCTGCATCCCAGTTGAATTTTACATCACTATATGTATGCTGTCCTGCTTCGCCTTTTACTTCTGTAGATACTAAATATTTTACACCGTCTTCAGTTTTATCTGCTGCTTTGTATACAGCTGTTACACCTTCATCACATGTTCCAGCATGGCTGACCATCTTAGCATCTACTGTTACAGCTTTATCCAGTGTCTTATTGATAGAATCACGGTTCGCTTTATTAGTTGCATTATCGTCAGATGAAAGCAAGCAATCGAGCTTGTCAATTTTATCTGCACAAGATTCACATGTAAGATTCTGGAATGTTACTGTTGAGTAATCATCACTCCATTTTGCATCTGTCGGTACATATGTATGACCTTCTGCTTCATTTTTAATTGCTGCATCCCAGATAGCTTTTCTCTTCTCATATGTGGAATTCGCCTGCTCGTATTTAGATTTAACAGGTTCTGTAATACAAGCACCACATTCCGGGCATACATAGTTATCTGCTTCGTTTTTAACACCATCTGTCTTTGTATAGTATACTTCATGGAATTTGATGTAATGATGTTCATGTGCTGTATTTTTTTTCTACACGTGTACCATCTTTAATCAAACCACAATCAGAACAACGTTCCTCTGTAAATGCATCACGGCCACAGGTTGCAGGTACGGAAACTGTTTCATAATTATGAGAAGTACCTGTCAGTGTCTTCATATCAACTGTATCAACGAAGTTAGCTGACCACATGAACTCGTCATTATCATTGCTCTGACTGCCCATGAACTGCTGATACTTCTTGTAGTTTGTATAAGTCGGATTGTAATCTGTCTCTTCGAATTGATAACCATAACAACCGGAACTTGTATGATCAAGCAAGCCAGTCTTACCTGAAATGAACGCGAAGTTTGTACCGATTGAAACAATCAGTTTGTCACCCTTCACAGTCAGACCTGCGATTGGATGATTTGTAACAGTAAAGTCTGCACTGTCTTTGCTTGTTGTTGTAAACGCCATACCGCCAAACAGCTTTGTATTATCACGTTTTGCAGATACTGTATTGTATTCCTTCACAACGGCTACTGCACCGTCTGCAGGATTGTAGGATACGATATCGTTGGATACGTTGAAGTAAATCTTACCATCTGTGTACAGCGCTGCTGTCAGACCGATAGATGGGTAGATGCTCTGTTCATCTACGAACTGTGCATACAGTTTTGTCAGAAGGTCGTTCTTCACCATCTTGCCGTCTTTGAGAACGCTTACAAATGTATCGTCATCATCGTCGTTTTCCTTGTCTGTGAAGTTAATCAGTGTCTCATAGTCACTGTCGCCATCACCTGCATCCTTTTCTGTCAGTTTATGACGAACAATCTTGTACTCTGCAGCCTTCTGGCTCTGATTCATGCTTGAACTGTTTACTCTGTCAAACAGGTCTGTAGAATCATACATGTAGTACGCATAACCGTCTGCATAGTAAACATTGCTTGCCGCACGCGCCATCCATGCTGTCTCATAGGTCTTATCAGTTGCTTCGTTTTCATAGAGAGATCTCAAAGAACTGAAATTACCATCATATAATTTTCTGGCACTTGTATCACTGAACAGGAAGTATGTATGGTTCATATCACCGTCTGTCTCAACACGGCCACGGCTCATAACTTCTGTGTAGACATCTGTATAACAAGGGTCTACATAGTACCACTGACCATCCACCTTGACTGCATTCCAGTAATGGTCGGAACCGAAGTCTTCCTGCTCCTCGCCATACATTGTAACATCAGACTGGAAGGAGATTCTTACAAGGTCAACTGTGTAATTCTTTGAAGTGTCAAGCTTGCCATCTGTATAGTACAGTTCTTTGGCTGTCTTCCAGTTGGAGCTGTCATAGCCTACATTCGTATCTTTCAGATAAATATCCTTATCCAGACACTGTACAAGGTATGTGTAAGCTTTGGAGTAACCCAGACATACGGATGTACCCATACCGAATGCACCAAACTGAGAACCTTCCCAATAATTGATAACACCAGTTGTCATACCGGTTGCAGCCTGCTTCGCATAGATTGGAATCGCCTGCTTAAAGCTTGTTTCCTTCGTTCCATCACCGTCCATATCCAATGCCGGATCATCGCTTTCTAACTGCTGCTGAGTAATCTGCTCAACTGTCATCGTAACGCCTTCAGAAACCTCAACGCCGTTTTCTTCAGCATTTTTGATAAATTTATCTGCTTCCTGCTTCAATGGTTCTGCTGCGTCTGGAAGGTTTTCTTTCACAAATGCTTCCGGATCCTTCTCGATAGCTTCTTTATTAGCTTCTACAAATGCATTCGCATCTTCCTCAGACTGTCCAGCCTTCACCAAAGTCTGAGCAATAGCGTTTTTATAAAATTTTACAAGCAAATCCTGCTTAATGCCTGCATAAATCTGATCATGGAAATTCTGTTTGATCTGTGGTTCGTAAACCTTATAGATCTCATCGTAAACTTCATCCTCATGTTCCTGCTTCTGAGGATTCTCAGCGATCATCGGCTTGTCAGCATCTGTTTCCTTGCCGGAGTTCATGATGTAGGACATATCAGTATTGTTATGTGCCAGCCAGTCATTCAGAACGAGCAGCTTCTGTGCCTTTGTCTGCGCACCTGATGCTGTAACTGCAGCAAGGGCTTCATCTCTTGCATTTGTTACATCTGGACCATAATACTTAACACCTAACTTATCACCATATGTGAAAGTAAAGATCATACCTGTCAGGTCATCATAGCTAACCTTGCCATCTCTGACATCCTGAACAGATTTGCCGTCTAAAGCAAGCATCTCACCAAGGATACCAAGACCATCTGTATCATCGTTGAAATCCAGAAAGAATGGATTCTGAACACCGAGTACATTGGCATTGGCTGACCACTGATCCAGATACTGCTGATACATACCAACAACTGTATTAATCTGGTCTTCTGTCAGCTTCTTGGTTTCAGCCTGTTCATCTGCTTCATACAGGTCTGCTGTGCTGATGTTAGATTCATTGGATTCTGTGCCGGCTTCGCCGCCAACAATCTCAACCTCTTCCAGTGCTTTTCTCAGACTCTGGATAGCAGGATCAGATTCATCAATTTCCACGTCCTTTGTCAGCTGTTCAGCTACAGCTGCATTAGCACCCTGGAAGTTAATTGTCGGGATAGAAATTGTATAACCACCATCCACCTTAACTTCATTATCTCCTTCTTCAGCCGCCTGAGCATCTGCATCAGCAGCTTCATCCGCTGTATCCTGCTCGTCCGCCTCTTCAGGAGTCGCATCGTCAGCTGCTGTGGAATCATCAGTTGCATCATCCGCTACAGCATCAGCTTCATCTGTTGTTTCCTGAACAGCTGCGGCATCGCTATCTTCCTCTTCTGCTACATTATCTGTCGGTTCTGCATAAACAGGAGCCGGAACAGATGTTGCAAGCATAGCAGCTGAAAGAACAATACCTAAAAGTTGTGTTTTTTTCTCTTTTCATAGTTCTCCTTTATTTCCTTTCTTAAACAATTTCCATATACTCTCCTCTGAGCGTCCTATCTATTTCTCGCTCGTCATCACCCCTTTTTCTTCTTTGGACCTACCCTCCTTCCTTGACTCAAATGTGCCTGTAATAATTATAAGTAAATGCTTCAATAAAAATAAATAGTAAGTCCATATTAAGAGTAGTATACCACCTAAAATCCGGAGCGTCAATTAGCCTTCCATAATTTTACAAATTTTACAATCTGTAAGATTACTCCCTTCAAAATACCAAAAAGCAGATATTATGCCACATTTTCATTCCGCTTTCACTTCTTTATGTCATAATACCTGCTTTTCTTTATTTCTGTTTGCGCATCTCACCAGGTTCTTTACACAAAGATAATATGTACTGTCCATATGGTGTCTTACGTAAACGGCTTCCTAACTTCTTCAATTGTTCTTTATCAATAAATCCTTTTTTTATATGCAATCTCCTCTATACAGGACACCTGCAATCCCTGGCGGTTCTGGAATGTCGCCACGAAATTAGCTGCATCCATAAGTCCATCCGGAGTTCCGTATCCAGCCATGCAAAGCCACGCCCCAGAAGTTCCACTTTCAGTTTTCCCTCTTGAAGATATCTGTTGTTGATACTTGTAATCTCAAGTTCTCCACGTTCGGAAGGCTCGACTTCCTTTGCATACTGTACAACAGAATTATCATAGAAATATAATCCTGGTACGGCATAGTTAGACTTTGGTACTTTCGGTTTTTCTTCTATAGAAAGTACATTATTGTATTCGTCAAATTCTACTACCCCATAGGCTTTTGGATTCTTTACATAATATCCAAAGATTGTGGCTCCATCGCGTTCATTCACCCTCTGCAAAACAGGGGAGAAGCTTTGTCCATAGAAAATGTTATCTCCCAGAACCAATGCCACGTCATCATCACCGATAAAATCCTCTCCAATGATAAATGCCTCTGCAAGTCCTCTTGGTTTTTCTGAACTTTATATTCAAATCTCATCCCAAGCTGTGATCCATCACCAAGCAGTTCTTTGAACACACTGACATCTCTTTCTGTAGTAATGATCAAAACATCTCTGATTCCCGCAAGCATAAGCACGGAAAGTGGGTAATAAATCATTGGCTTATCATAAACCGGCAAAATCTGTTTTGAAACTGCCTGTGTAATCGGATACAATCTTGTTCCTGATCCTCCGGCAAGAATAATTCCTTTTCTCTTCTTCATATGATCTGCTCCATTCATTTACTATTTACAGATGATACATCTCTTTATAATAGTTCTGATATTCTCCGCTTGTAATGTTCTCCATCCAGTCCAGATTCTTGAGATACCATTTTATCGTTTTACGGATTCCCGTCTCAAAGTCTGTCTCCGGCTCCCAGCCAACTTCTTTTGCGGATTTTATCCGGTGCGATCGCATATCTTCTGTCATGCCCTTTTCTGTCTTCGACATACTCGATCAGATTTTCATTAATATGTTCTCTGCGTGGGTCAGTTTCCGGAAGTACATCATAGAGCAGTTTCAAGATTGTCTTCACAATCTCGATATTTCTGCGCTCATTGTCCGCCAATGTTATAAGTCTCACCTAGTCTGCCCTTTTCCTGTACCATATCGATTCCCTTAGCATGATCTTCTACATACAACCAGTCTCTGATATTGAGTCCATCTCCATAAACCGGAATTTTCTTTCCGTTCAAAGCATTATTGATGATCAGTGGAATCAGTTTCTCCGGAAACTGATATGGTCCATAGTTGTTACTGCAATTTGTAATATTGGCCGGGAACTTATAAGTATCAATATAAGCCTTTACCAACATGTCTGAAGATGCTTTACTTGCTGAATATGGGCTGTGTGGTGAATACGGTGTTGTCTCATAAAAGAATGTTCCATCCTCTTCCAAAGATCCATATACCTCATCTGTTGATACATGGAGGAACTTTTTCCCTTCTTTTTATAGGTTCCGTCTTCCTGTTCCCATGCATTTCTTGCGGCATTCAAAAGAACTGTCGTTCCAATTACATTCGTCTGCACAAAAATCTCCGGATTCTTGATACTTCTGTCTACGTGGCTCTCTGCCGCAAAATGTACAACTCTGTCAATATCGTACTCCCGGAAAATCTTATTTACAGCTTCTGCATTACAGATGTCTTCTTTAATAAAGACGTAATTTTCATTGTTTTCAAATTCTTTCAGATTTTCCGGATTTCCTGCATAAGTAAGTTTATCCAGATTGACAATTTTAATATCCTTATACTTTTTAAACATATAATGAATATAATTGCTTCCGATAAATCCGGCTCCACCGGTTACTAAATATGTTTTCATTCCCTGTTTCCCTCGTATTTTTTACTATTTTTATCTGATCTTTTTCTAATTTTATTTTAACATACCGTTTTTTAATTTAAAATAATTAATTGGAGATTTATTGTTTTTCTCTGCAACTGTTTTTCCATCACTGTTTGCATATCCTTTGATAATCCCTATCGTCAACACAATAAATACCGCTCCGAGGATCATGACTACTGCTGTGTAAAAAACTGATATTCCGATCATCCCATGTTTTTCTGTGATTGTTTTTCCACCAAAAACAAACAATAAAAAAAGCTAACAGATATCCTATATTCAGCAGTTTTTGTTTTCTTGCGACAGTAATGATCATCTGAAGAAAATTAACAATTGCAAGTGCGCCTCCTCCAATTAGCAAAATCACAAGTGCTTTCTTATAATCTGTCAGATCCACACCGTAAATTAATGACAAGACAGGAATTCCAAGTAAGTATCCCCCTATGATCGCAGCTACAGAAAGCAACAGGATCAAAGCAATCTGTCGTAAGATCAGCTTATTGAACTGACTGATCTTTTTCTCATGCCATAAAAGAGCCATTTTGCTGATTACCGGCTGATAGACGAACTGACTCAAAAGACTTATAACAAAGACCGGCATAAAAATGTAGGTAAAACAGGCCTGTGCTTCACTTGACATCACCTTATCAATCGCATATTTCGGTGCATTTCCAATGTAAATCACCAAATAGGATGCTATAAAAAGCGGAAAACATTCTACAAATATATTTTTAACATTTTTAATTTCAAATGTTTTCTTTTTTATTTCAAATCCTCTTATTGCCGTATAATTCAATATCACGAACTGAATAAATGATACAAGCAAAGCCACTGCAGATGTCAGGATAAGGTTTTTGCTGAAATAATAACATACTAAGTATACAAAAATATAAGTACACATTCTGATAGACAGAATCTTTCCGGCCACATCCGGGCGAAGATATTGCTGGAACATTCCATGAATCACATCTTCTACCGCATCGATCACTTTTGCCAGACAGATTAGAATTATAACTATAGATTTTGAAGAATTATACAATCCTGATGCAAGATTCACTCCGACATAAACAAAAGATGCAACGATCATAATTATACTCGTTATGATTCTCGCAGCTGTATATTCTTTAAAACTATATTTTTTTCTTCGACATCTGACACTTGAAACTGGCGTATTCCATATTTTCCTATCGCCATCATAAGATTTCCTATCGCAAATGCAATCGTAAATACGCCCGCATCGATCACCGGATCAATGCGGGATATAAGCATCAGTATAAATACTGTCTGGAATGCATTTAGCATTGCTGCACATGTATTCCATAAGTACGCCGACTTCATTTTATCCTTACTGTCAAATAAAATCTTTTTTCTCATAATCCTGCTCTTCCATATACATAGTGTGCTGTACCGCCCGCTACTTTATTTCCATTACCGTCTGTATGATATGGGAATACCCAGTAAAAATTATACTCATCTCTTAATGCATTTTTATCTGTAAACGTTGTTCCTGTTGTTGTCATGCCAATATATCCGTAACTTCCTTCTCCTCGAATTCCATAGACAAGATAACCTTCCGCACCTTCTGATTTTGTCCAGGTCAACTTTACCCCTCCACTGACAGAATACGCTTTCAGGTCTGTTACTGCTTCACATTTCTGAGCTTTTCCATAAACATATTTTTTCCGGCGCACTTCCGGCGATCATATTACCTTCTGAATCTTTACGATAAGCAAATACCCAATAAAAATTATAATCACTCGTCAATGCTTTTGTATCCGAGAAGGAAGTCTTGCTCGTCATCCCAATATAACCATACTTCCCGCTACCACGGATTCCATAAACTAAATATCCATCTGCCCTCTTTACTTCTGACCAGGACAGATTCACCGCACCTATCTTGGAAGAAGCTTTTAAATTCTGAACTGCTTCCGGTTTTTTATTTGTAGTTTCTGCACCGAAATCCATGTTCAGATCTACTTTTCCCTCAATTCCATCAACCGTACCAGAATCTGTACATTGCCACATTGAATACTCTCCCCGGTAAGTACAGGTAGAATTGTACTGTGCAACCCAATGGTCAACTGTATCAAAATAAGAATCTGTCAGATAATTTGTAAACCAGTCTTTATTCGCATATACTGCCACATCATATCCTGCATCTTCTATGATACTGCAGAATGTCTGTGCAACTTCTGCGATCTCTTTTGTGCTCAGTTCTTCCCTCACACTATTTTCTTCCAGATCATAGTAAATCGGATAAGAAAGATCATATCCTTTGATCAGACGAAGTACATGATTGGCTTCGCTTTTTGCTGCCGTCACACTGTCTGCATAAGAATAAATATAAGTACCAAAAGGAATTCCTTCTTTTGTACATGCATCTGCATTTGTCTTCCAATATGGATCATCCTGACTTGTCTCATCATCTCCATATCCACAACGTATAATTGCATAATCTACATCTGTTGCCTTTACTTTTGCCCAGTCAATGTCTCCATTCCACTTACTTACATCAATTCCTTTGGCAACAGCTCCTGTGATTTCTTCTCCCCGGTCATTATAGAATTTCCCGTCTTCTTCATACCACGCATCCGAAGAACTGCGCAAATATTCTGCTGTATCAGACAAAATTGGGGTTCCATCTTTGTATCTCCAGCTGTTGCTTCTGTCTTCTCGTTGTGCCTGCTGTGGCTCTGTTAAATCTTCTTGTACTGATGTACTTTCTGTTTCTTCTGCAAATACAGTAACAGAAGGTAATGTTTCCATAACTAGAACTGTAGCAACCGCCATTGCAAGTACACGTTTAACTCCCTTATTCTTCATACTTTCTTCAACCTTTCCATGTCTACTCCGATGTTGTCATACTGCCTGACTGCTTCATTCTCCTACAATATACCAGTTATAATCATAATCTTCGGATTTTGTCATATCTCCCGGAGCAAGTACAATATAGTAATCATTTGCATATTCCAGGGCGATAATCATTCCTGTGCAGGAATTTCATAAACCAGTCTTTTTTTCCATTGTACTGATTATATAATTCACTTTCAATCAAAGCATCGTAATTATATTCCTCAAACCCATAATAATTGTTTGTTCTGCAGAATATAACAACCGGTTTCTCCTCCCAGTTCTCTTTTGCAAGTTTCAGGTCTTCTTTCAGTTTCTCTTCCGTATAATTCGGATTGGTAACCCATGGCTGTACATAAGATTCCATTTCATTCAATGAATACATCAAAATAGCTCCGCCAAATACCATTAATGGACGTTCTTTCTCCTCATCTAAATGATTTATGCAATCCAGAACACCATTGACAGCATCTGCTTCTCTCTCTGTTGTCTTCATATATTTTAATTTATCACTGTTAACAGAATATCGAAGTGAACTTCTATCCACACTGTCAAAATTCATTGTGCAATAAAGCATGTCTACAAATTTCACTCCCATGCAGACAAGAACAATTCCTGTACAGGCTAAAACTGCACCATGTCGGATTTTCAATCCATATTTTTCTGTCATTGCATTAACTGCTTCAAGTGCAGCTTTACTGAAAACAAACCTGCAAACGGCGGATACTGCAAATGGAGCAATAATCCAAAATGCAAGAATCACGTGTTTTGTTCCTGTATTAGAACCTGCAATTGTCAGAAGTGGAAGCATAATGGCACAGATTCCAAGAATAATCAGATCTGGATTTCCATTCTTACTATACATGTTAAAAATACATAGCAAAAAGTTACTACATACAATATACCTATAAAAAGGACGGACCTGTTGTCATCTGCGGCCAGTTTGGTACTGTATTTACATCATATGCATAAACCAACATATAAACAGCAATTCCAATCACTACTGCGCTGAATGCAATATTCAGGATTATTTTCTTCGGATGAATTCCTTTTAATGAAAACAAAATATTCATTCCTAAAAGAAGAATCATAGAAGCAGCAAGATAAATAACGCCTGAAGCAATTGCATCAAGATTTCCAAATATAAAGGTAGACCAGAGAGTTTCCATGCTGTAACCGCTTCCGGCCGTAGATGCAATACCAGATAATCGAAAAATATTATTGATAAAATATTCAACCTGACCTGTAATTGCCAGAAATGCTGCCAGAACTCCGAACGTTGCTGCTACTCCTCCCGCAAAGACTCCCAGATGCTTCATAAAATATTTCACATCTTCATTGTTATATAAATAAGAAAAAACATAGATAAAGCATGTAACCAATGCTGTTATACTACCCATTCTGGAAAATACAACCAATGTCAGGAAAATTCCTGCGACAAAACTATATTTAAACTTCTTCTCAACTACAGCCTTAAATTCAAATCCAAGAATAAGAATCAGGAAAAATACATTGAACTGGTGATAATTGAAAATATTCAAATATGTATCTGATGCCATAATTGCAATAAGAATTCCGAATAATGTCTGTAAATCACCCAAATATTTATGAAATACCTTATAGACAGCGAATGCCATAACCATTTCCACAATTACTTCCAGAAGATTTAATCCCCAGATTCCTAATCCACCAAATATCTGAAGCCATCCCCATGCAAGTACATTTGTCAGATAGCAGGTAAAACCAACTTTATCCGGATTGCTATATATATTTTCATAGTTAAACATATGAATCCCAGTATCACCCAGAGTCAATGCCAAAGAAGCTGCAAAGAAATGGATAGAGAAAAATTCCTGCGATCAACACAATCTTCGCAATTTTTTTCAATTTGTTCCTTCTTACTTAACAACTGCTCCTTTTTACTTAACAACTGTTCTTTATTCATCCTCTTTCATCCTTATACTCTATTAATCATTTAAGTATTTTTTAAACACACAATATCATATGTATCCCATTTATATTTATCAAGATACTCAAACCAGATATCTTCCTGATTTTCAATATTTTCCAATTTCTTTAAGAACTCTTCCGTATGTTGTTCTTTCGGAATAATTACGACTCCGGTATCATCGCATACAGCAATACTTCCTTCATATTTATCTCTGTGTTCTTTTTTCAATTACACTGTCTAACGGTTGTTCAATGTATTTATTAAAACAGCCCACCGGACTAAATCCTTTACACCACATCGGATAATTCTGTTTAATGATATCATTTGCATCTCTCATATTGGCATTGGATATAATCGCAACTGCCTCTCGATACAGTACTGCAAACTTTGTTACAAGCTCTCCGATAATTGCACGGTCACCACAGTTAAAAGCTTCGATCATTACAACATCTCCTGCCTGCACTTCACGGATCTGTTCATGTATGCTCCAGTTTGATTCATCCAATGCGTAGATCCATTTTACATTTCCCACCGCAAAATGCCCTCTGTTCACCGCATGAGAATCTTTAAATACGCCTGTTTTCCCAAGACAGTCTGCTACTTCTGTTGTAGAAATTCGATTCATTCTGATTTTTCTTATGATTTCGTTCTTAATATCCATGTTTTCTCCTATGATTCGAAAGATACCTTCAATGTATTCTTTACTTCTTTTTCAATTTCTTCAATTCTCTCTTTTGATTCTGCACGTGCAATAAAAAATCCCACTCTGGAACGATCATCCTGTGCCTTCTCTATAATATCGCCTTCTTTAAATTCAAGCTGAAGCTGTAAAATTTCCGGAATTGCATTAATCTGCTCAACACCTTCAATTTTGGTAATCTTCTTTCCCTCTGATTCGATATCCAGAAATTCCAGAACTGCTGCTCTTTCTTTCATTTTCTCTGCGTCTGATGTATGCAGATCTTCCACAGATGGAGTCTGGCCAAGTGCTGCATTGATCAGCAGCTGATAGTTGTCCACCCCTGACATAAATGGAACAATATCAGAAGCAATTCTACTTCCACCTCCACGTGCCGCCATCTCAATCAGATAATAATCTCCATCTTCGAACTTGTATTCGGAATGTGTGATCGCATATTTAATTCCTGTTCCGCTGATCAGCTCGTCATTTGTTTTTCTGAGCAGGTCATAATCAAATGTCTCATTGTAGTTCGTAAAAACAACTTTGAGGCTATATTTCTGTTATAAGCGTAATGTTCTTTCTGAGAGATCGCCAGTGTATGGTGTGTTCCATCAATCACAATACCATCCACTGTAAATTCTGTGCCTTCAATATATCTTTCCACAAGCACATAATCGCCACTATTTGTAAAGGCTTCCGTCTCTGCGAATCGATCCCTCAATTCCTGTTCGGATTCTATCGTAAATATTCCACGGCTGGACTGGGAATCCAATGGCTTAATAATCACCTTTTTTCCCAATTCTCTGTAGAACTCGATTGCTTCTTCTACATTTGTACATAATCTGTACTCCGGATACTTAAATTTATTTTCCCGGCAATACTCTCTCATTTTAAATTTGTTTGTAAAAAGTTCTGCCATTTCATGACCAATTCCAGACACCCCATCTGTTCTGCAACATAAGCTACTGTTGGAACAGCAATATCACTCTGATCTGTCAACACTGCATCAATCTTATATTCCTTTGCAAGTGCCAGATTCTTCTCTTTGTCTCTTACATCCATTACACCTGTAAAATCCGCGTACTTAAATCCAATAGAATCTTCATAAAGATTTGAATTCACTACTTCATATCCCAAACTTTTTACTTTCTTAATCAGTGGAACCTGCCATGTTCCCCTGCAATTACCATTACTCTTTTCATCATTCGTCCGACCTTCCTTTAAATCTACAACCTTTACAACAGGTCTTCTCCGTCTTTTACAATACTCTCTATTACATACTGTGGCTGATTATTGATACACATATAAATTCTTCCTGTATACTCTCCGATAATTCCAAGCACTCCCAGGATCAGACCTCCTAAAAACAGTGTAACAGCCATCTGCGATGTATATCCCACTTGAATTGTAGGTATAATCAGTTTTCTTATTAATGAGATAATTCCTAGCAACACTCCGCATACAGAACTGATAAATCCAAGTGCACTTCCGACTCGTAAAGGTTTAATTGAAAATGCTGTAAATCCATTGATCCACAGTTTTAATAATTTCTTAAAATTATAGCCGCTCTTTCCTGTTGCTCTTTCTCTCTGTTTCAGATGAACATTTCCTATCTTTCCTGATGTTCTGAGTAGAAGTCCTGCAATGTAAGGGTATGGATTCTGATATTTGACCATCTCTTTCACTACAAATCTTTTTGCCATAAAAAAGATGATAATCCTATCTCTTTAGGCTTATCAATCATATGATACAGCATAAATTCATTCACTTTTGTACCAAATCTTCGAACAGCCGATTTCTGTGTAGTCTCTGTATATTTTGCGCAGACTACATCATATCCTTCCTGCATCTTGTCATAGAAATCCCAGACCATTCCTACCGGTGTCTGTCCATCATCATCTGAAGTCATAATATACTTTCCGGATGCCTGGTTAAACCCTGCCAGCAATGCGTTTGGCTGTCCGAAATTCTTAGCAAAATTGATTCCGATGATTCTTCCATTTTCTTTTGAAAGCCGATTGATCAATCCCTTTGTATTATCTTTTGAATTGTCATTGACCAGAATAATCTCATATTCAAATCCTTCTCTTTTTTTCATTGCAGCCTCAATCTCGCTGATCACGCCTTCCAGATTCTTTTTCTGAACAATAGCATGGAATTACAAATGAAATATCCATTCAATCATTTCACAGATCAGATTTTCTAAAGCATTAAAATCCGACCTGTGTACTCCTTTCTCTTTATCTCGTATAAGCCATCTCTGTACTTTTTTTTTATTTTCCAGACAGATACTGCGTGCCGGAACATAGACACTATATGGCTCTGTATTCTCTTTGACAAATGCACCTGCCCCAACCAATGTTGCATATTCCAGTGTCCTGTTTCCAAGTACCGTACTGTTAATTCCGAGAAAACAATTATTCTTTACAACTGTTTTTCCTGCGATAACAGAATCCACTGAAAAAAGAAATTATAATCTCCAACCTGCGATTCATGTGAAATCTGGCTTCCGTTCCATATAATGTTGGAATTTCCAATCTTTGTTCCATACGCCAATGTAACATGTTCGAGAATAATATTCCCCTCGCCCATTGCAATACTCTCGTCTACTACACTCGGATGAACAAAATTTTCGATCCTATATCCTTTTCTTTTCGCATCTTCAAACTTCTGCTGTCGAATCTGATTCATTTTCTTATAACCAAGCGCAATAACCATCGTATATTCTGTTGGTGGATATGCTTTTTCAACTTCTTCATAAGCCACTGCCGGCAGACCATCATAGGTATCACTTTCAAGATATGCTTTATCTACCGTATATGCCACAATCTGTACGTCTGCATATTTTTCAAAATAATATCGAAGCATTTTCCCAAAATCTGTCGTACCAAAGATCACACATTTTCTCTTCATTCTTTTATCCTCTGTTTTTACTATACCGGTTCTTTTACTTTCCACTATAAAATGCTTTTACTTTCTCCGCAATGTAATCTACATTTTCTGCTTCGAGTCCATAATACATCGGCAAACGCAGAAGTCTTTCGCTTTCAGTCGTCGTATACTTATCTTCCCCACGGAATTCTCCGTATTTCATACCTGCCGGAGCTGTATGCAGTGGAATATAATGGAATACGGAAATAATACCATTCTCTTTCAAGTATCCAATCAGTTTCTGACGTTCCTCCAGATCTCTCGCTTTGATATAGAACATATGAGCATTATGTACGCAATCCTCAGGAATAACCGGTATTTCAATCTTTCCTGCTTCTTCCAGTTCCTTTAAAGCTTCATAATATCTGTTCCATGTTTTCATTCGATCATCATAAATCTCCTGTGCTTTTTCAAGCTGTGCCCAGAGATATGCTGCATTCAATTCACTTGGAAGATAAGATGAACCCGCATCCATCCATGTATATTTATCAATCTGACCACGGAAAAATTTACTTCTGTTTGTTCCTTTTTCTCTTACGATTTCTGCGCGTTCAATATCTTCCGGATCACGAATCAGAAGTGCTCCACCTTCTCCCATGCTGTAATTCTTTGTTTCATGAAAGCTAAAGCAGCCGTAATCACCGATTGTACCAAGCGCTTTTCCCTTATAGGAAGCCATAACTCCCTGTGCAGCATCCTCTACAACTTTCAGATCATATTTCTGTGCAATTGCACAAATCTCATCCATCTTACAGGCAACACCGGCATAATGAACCGGAACGATTGCTTTTGTCTTCTCCGTAATCGCATTCTCAATCAGCCTCTCATCAATATTCATTGTTTCCGGATGAATATCAACAAATACTGCCTTGGCACCTCTTAATACAAAGGCATCTGCGGTTGAAACAAAAGTATAAGACGGCATGATCACCTCATCTCCCGGTTTAATATCCAGAAGGATTGCTGCCATCTCTGTAGCATGTGTACAGGATGTCGTCAACAGTGTCTTGGCTGTTCCTGTATTTTCTTCAATCCATTTAGAACATTGTTTTGTAAATGCTCCATCACCACAGATTTTATGATTTTCAATTGCTTGTCTGATATAATCGATCTCTGTTCCGACGATTGGTGGTACATTAAAATTAATCATTCTCTTTTTTCCTCATTCCTTTGAAAACTTCCATATTTGATAGCCATCTAACTCTTTGTATAATTCTGCCTTTGCTTCAGGATAATACCGTTCCTGCAAATACTGCACTTTTTGATCTAAAGTTTTCCACTCTGAATCCACAAGATATACCTTCTCATTTATTAATGCTTTTAATGGCTGTTCGGCATCATATGTTTGTAATATCTGATTGCAATCCGGGAAATTTGTTGTTACACCTGCAAGATATAAAACATTGTCAAATTCTCCTGTCGGAATTGCTTACCACGGATTCCAGTAATAATAGAACACTTGCATCATTGTCTGAAAATCCAGTAAATACAAATTTTTCCTTATGTGTTTCTATCTCATTGATCAGTTCTTCCGACTTCGCCCCTTTATTGACTATTTTGCGATATTTACTCGCTTTATAGTTCCATGACTCATAAAATGTATTCTCTATATATTCCTTGCGCCCCCAACTATCTACATCCTGATAGGATCGATCCGGTAAATAAAGCGGCAATTGCAAAAATAGACATACTGTATTTATTATAACACAGACTCTCCTATATTCAATAAATTCTCTTTTATTTTCACATTCTAATTTTTCCCAAAAGTAAAAAGAGTGTTAAAAATCCACCTAAAAATACTGCATATTCCGTTCGATACACGGTTCTTTCAATCAAAAAGCAATATAAAATATAGGCAAATCCGATTCCCCATATCACAATTGCTGTCCAACAATTTTTTCTCTGAAAAACAATACTTAATATTGTAAGCACCACACAGGCAAGGAAAACAGGATATCCCTGTAAACCACGGTTCTGTATCTCTTCTATTATTACCTCCTTAGATATCTCTACATTTTTTTTATAACCCTGTATAATATCTGCGGCCTTCTGCATAATGTCTAAAGAGAAGACTTCATTATCTGCAAAATTCCAGTTACGCATCATCTTATAATCATTTTCTGAAATTCCGATTTTCTGTAATTCTTCCGCGTACGCTTCATATCCGTAATCACTTGCATCTACGATTGCAGCCCTTGCTTCGCTATATTCTTTGAAGTATTTGTATTCCGGATCCTTATTATAAGAATAATCATCAAATAACTTGCAGCCTGTTACTACTAAGATCAACAGCAGTCCCGCACTGATAATTTTTTCTCATCTTTAGCCAAAAACGTCTGTGATCCGTCTCATTTTTCAACACCATGACAATCTCTACAATAAGAATAAATAAAAGGAAACCGCCCGCGAGATAAATAATATTAAACCTGAACCACGTTCCAATTACGCACAAAATCGCCGCCGATATCTCTATCCGCAACGATCTTTGTTCAAACAGCGCCCATAGAAACACAAGGCTGCCTGCCATGACAGCTATCATTGCTGTTTTGGTGAACTGCATAAGAATATACGCATCACTGCCAAACACAGTCAATAATAAAGTTATTACCATAAGCGCCATTGATCTGTTCAATTTTTTCAATAACATATATGAAAGTATTGTAAAACTAAGAAAACAGAGTAATAACTGAAAAATAAGATACCAACTGATTTCTGGTAAAATAAGATAGAATGGGGTCAACAGATATCCCCACAGGACATTGATAAAAATCAAATGTGGATTTAAACTCCCCCATAAGCTCCTGACAAAATCGCAGACATCACAAAATCATCTGACACTTCATATTTAACATCACAAAATACTAAAATTGAAGCTAAAAAAAAAGAAGATTCAATGTGATAGCAGACAATATTTCCGATTTCCAGATCTTACTGATACAGTTTTTCAAACTTGTTTTTTTCGTCTTATCCATACTTCTCACCTTCTTTTTTTCTATTTAATCAGTTTCCTGATCTCTATTGTTCCTATTTCTTTTCGATATAGTTCCCTACAATCTCCCAGACCAGTTTTTCTTTTTGTCATAAGGAGTACAACTCCATAAATCCCAAAGAACACGCATGCGCTGATTGCAAGCATTACAAATGACTGTATCTCCATGCTCCAGCCAAATGATTCTAAATCAAGCAAGCCCTTCACTAAACTCCCACCGATGGTTGCCACTACAATCGCTACTCCAATTTTCATACCACTGACATCCCGCATGATATTCTTTAATATCTCTTTCAAATACACACATTGAACCAAGTACCACCAATTCAGCTATCACAGTAGCAAGTGCTGCACCGGATGATGCCATCTTCGGAATCAGAACCAGATTCAGAAGGAAATCAGCAACTGCACCACACACGATAGAATTTAACACCTTCTGTTCATGATTCTGTGGCGTAAGAATCTGAATACCGGTAATATTAGACATACCGATCAAAAGTACTGTCGGCATCAGAATAATCATCGGAAGTACCGCGCCCTGATACCCGTCTCCTGCAAGAAACTGAATCGATTCTGATGCATACAGCATAAAATAAATGGTCAATGGAAGTCCTGCTACAACTACAAAATTGACTGCTTTCCCAATCATTCTGTAAAAATCTTCTGTTTTTTCTTTCTTAATATAATAAGAAAGCCTTGGCAAAAGTACTGTTCCAAGAGAAGTGATCAGCGTAACAAGTATTGTTTTTACTTTAATTGCTGCATTATAGTATCCAACTTCTGTATTCCCCTGCATGAACCGAAGCATTACAACATCTAGATTCGTATAAACACTGGTTGCGGCTGCCATTGCAAAAAAACGCAAAATCGGCTTTATATGTATCCGAAAATCATATGTCCCACTTTTCTTAAAAGAAACAAATTTTGTTGCATACACAAAGTTAAACACATAAGATGCAGAGCTCGCAAATACAGTAATTCCTCCATAGACAATATAATCTTCCGGATTATGTACCAGAAGGAACATCAACACCAGTGATAATAGTTTTACAACCATGTTGCATACCGTAATATACGCGTACTGCTCCAATGCGTTATATAGCCATGTGATAGCAAACATGTTTAGAACCATTCCGATTCCGTTTATAATATATAATTCTTTTTCTGCTGCAAACTCCGGCACTAACGCTACTGTAACTACGAAAACGATACAGGTTAAAAACATCGTAATTGAATTGATGATCAATAATTCCTGCACTGTTTTTGACAATTTTTTCTTTATCATCTCTTACTTTTGCGCATGCCCGGATTCCATAGGTTGGAATTCCCAAAGATGCAAACATATTGAAGTATGTTATAACAGCACTCGCTGTTGCCACCTTACCATTTCCGGTTGCCATCAAGACTCTTGAAATGTACGGAAATGTAATCAGTGGAAATACAATTGAAGATGCTGACATAATAAAATTCATGATAAAGTTAAATTTAACAGAGTGAATCTTCATATTACGACCTTTCTTTAACCATTTCGTACCTTACTCAACCGGACGATCAACGAGTAAAATCTAAATCCGGATTTTCTCAAGAGACGCAGCATTCCGCTAAATTCTCCGGATTTTTCGTAAACATATGCATTTTTTCTTTTACTTCTGCATCAAATTCTTTAAATTTTTTCTGTATTACTTTATCTCCAGAACCAAAGCTTATAAACACATCTACCTGTCCATGCACCATTTCCGCTATTCTGCGTGCCATATACAATTCTTTTAATTTATCATAATCTGCTTTTTCTTTTTGTAGGCATTAATAATCAAGTACATGAAAAATAACGTCAATATGATTCTGCATATGTTTCTGATATCCCAGCATGCTCACACTCTGATTCACCTGTGCAAGACGATACATATAAACAAAAATATCAAAATAAATCACATTCTCCACATATGGAATTGGATACAAAATGTACTCTACATCCACATAGAAACTGTGTTCGTCTAAACGAATCTGATTTTCTTTTAGAATTGATGTTTTTAAAACAAGCGCATGCATAGAGATTCTCGTCTCATTTGCAATCATCTCAAACGGCATCTGTTCTTCTTTTCTGATTTCTGGAAAGGTAACCGGATTTAATTCGCCTGTTACGTCATTCACTTCATAATAATTAGTAAATACATAGTCTGCATCGCATGTTTTCAATCTTTGAATCAGTTCTGCAAATCCATCCTGATCTACCCAGTCATCTCCGTCTACAACCTTAAAGTATTTTCCTTTTTGCTTCACCAATCCCTCTATTGATCGTAGAACCGTGCCCTCCATTCTCCTTAGAGATCACGCGAAACGTATCTGGATATTTTTCTTCATACTTTCTTCCGATTTCTGCTGTCTTATCTTTAGAACCATCATCGACAATAAGCACTTCAATATCATCCAACACTCTCTCATCCACAAAGGAGTCCAGAGTGTTCTCTAAAAATTTTTCCACATTATAGGAAGGTACTGTGACCGTCAGTATTTTTTCCACCTTTTCTACCTGCTTTCCGATTTTTACAGTTTTGTTGATACCATTCTTCTGGCTTTAGATAAAAGACGCATCAGCCAATACTGTTTGTAATTCAATATCCATAAATGAAGCTTATCTTTTCTACTCCATTGATTTATGTATTTATTATTCTTAACATTCCCAATTCTTGACTTTGTATAGTCTCTGTACTTCTGAAGATATGTCCCATCGTCTCCCTCAAGTACAAGTTCTTTCGATGGTTCAAAATAAGCATTTGCCAAAACTAGATATTCTAATTCTTCGCGGTAGTTTCGTATTTTCCACTTTCACGATATACCGACAATATATGATCTATTACTTCCATTTTATCATGACTGCTTTTCTCATGATTTTTCCCTGTCATAATTGAATTTTCGCGAATAATATAATAATATAATGGTTCTTTTAAATAACTGATTCTTTCCGCTTTCAGGAAAAATATCGGTGTTGTTGCCAGATCTTCAAAATATAATCCTTTTGGGAATGGACAATCTGCTTTCACGTAAAATTCTCTGTTGAACAATTTTGCCCAGGGCTGCCGGTGGTGCAAGCAATAATTTGTGTTCCTTCTCTAAAGAAATCACTTTTCCGCCGGGAATCTGTGTTGTCCGAACTTCCTCTATCCCGTTTTCCACGCAATAATAATCAAACAGAACCATATCGCATGCCATTTTTTCAGCTTCTGCCACTGCTTTTTCAACCAGATCTTTCGCTATGTAATCATCACTGTCTACAAATAGCAAATATTTCCCTGTAGCCAGTTTTACGCCGGCATTTCGTGCATCACTTAATCCACCATTCTGTTTATGCAACACTTGAATTCTATTATCCTTTTGAGCCAGCTCTTCACACATTTCACCGCAACGATCCGGCGATCCATCATTTACAAGTATAATTTCCAGTTCCTGATACGTCTGTTCACAGATGCTTTTCACGCAACGTTCCAGATATTGTTCTACTTTATATACCGGTACAACTACACTTACCAGTTCCACTCACATTACCTCCTGCTGACTGCTGCCAGTCTGTCCTTCATTCTTCTCAACTGAGACATCAATACCATCATTCCATACATTCGATACTGTAATAGTTTCAAGAGGATCTTATCTTTTCCTGCTATCTGCTGCACATAATAATTCTTATTCATCTGTGGAAATTTATTGTATGCATAATCTCTGAACTTCTTAAGATATTCGCTTTTTCTGTCATTTAATACGATTTCTTTTGATGGCACGAAATAGGTATTTTCAAATACGAGATATTCCAGTTCATTTCTATATGTCTCTATAAGATTTTCTCTTTCAAAATATTCAAGAAGTTGATCTACCGCCCATGTACGATCTTCATAATTCTTTTCAAAATTTCTGCTGTGCATAATTGATCCGTCGCGCATAAGATAATAATAATAAACTTCCGGCAAGTACACGATCTTTTCGTCTTTGTCATAACTTTTGGAATCGTTGCCGGTCTTCATAATATCTCCCCTTTGGAAATTGAAAGCCACTTTCTTTCCAAAGCTCTCTGCGAATCAGCTTATTTACAGCCGAACAGGATCTCATGATCAATTCTTTTTCTTCTGCAACCTCTATCACCCGGTTTGCTGAAAAAGGAAATGTAAACCGATCTGTCAGATTTCCATTTTCCTCTTCTCCGATATAATCAAAGATAACCATATCCGCCTGATTTTTTTTTCTGCTGTCTCTACTGTATCACGCACAAGATTTTCATGGATTCTATCATCACTGTCAACAAATAAGAGATACTTTCCTTCTGCCTTTTCCACGCCTGCGTTTCTCGCATCTCCAAGTCCGCCATTCTCCTTGTGGATTACTTTTATACGTCCATCCTGCTCTGCATATTCATCACAGATCACACCACTTTTATCTTTCGAACCATCATCTACAAGAATAATTTCTAATTTCTGATAGTTTTGCGCACACAAACTCTGAATACATCTGGCAAGATATTTTTCCACATTATAAACGGGTACAATTACACTTACAAGCTCCATATTTTGCTCCTATTGATATCGTAAATTGATCAGTTTACTTTTTTTTTCTAATTATAGTTTAGCGAATCAAACTCTTCAATTCCTGGTCCTGATTTGCCAGGTCATACTGTTGGGCATTATCAAGGAATTCTGCCGATTGTCTTTCTATTCTGTTGTCTAAAATTTCCTCAGCCCAGTATTTTGCGCCTGATTTTAGAGGAATAAAATAACATGCTTCCGTTATTTTAGATTCTTTTGTTATCTCATCACTCATAAAACACGGTAAACCTGCTGACTGTGCCTCGATTCCTGCAATTGGAAGTCCTTCAAAATTAGAAGGTAGTAAAAATGCGTCCATTCCCTGATACAGATAGTCCGTATCACTTCGTCTTCCAAGAAGTTTTTACAACATCTTCCAGATTCTTTTCAGCAACTATTTGTCTGACTTTTTTTCAAATCTGACTCCGTCTCCTGCAAGAAGCAGAACTGTGTTGGGATCTTTTTATGAACTTCTTCAAATACATCTAGAAGAAAATAATGATTCTTCTGATAGCAGAAGTTTCCCACATGACCGATTACAAATTGGTCAGTTATCCCCATACTCCCTCGGATTTCTTCTCTTTTCTGCACACTGTACTTATATTTTTCTCTATCCACAGCATTATGAATTACACAGAATTTTGATGAATTCACTATTTTTTGGGAAATAACCATTCGCCGGCTTTCACAGAACATCCATAAAATTCTGTTCCGTATCGATATAAAAACAAGCGGCAGAACTTATGAATCCCGTTAAATAGATTTCTCTTTAAAGCACTTTCACAGTCATTTCCACTGGAATGACTGTGAATCATTCTTCTCTCCACCCCCGAATGCTTTGCGGCAATTGCCGCAATACAGTCAATAGCTGTTGAGATATTCAGATAAACGGCATCATACTGCCCCTCTTTCATAATTCTACATACTTGCCGATATTGAGACACCGGATGTTTCAAATTGGCAATGGCATATAAATTTGAATGGAATTTTTTAATTCTGTCTGTAACTCTACGCCAATTTCGTTCGTAAGAAAATCGATCCTCACCTCTTCATTTGACACTTTTGTCAGAAAATTCAAAAGATATTTATCAATTCCTCCTGATTTTCCATCCATGATAAATCCTACCAGAAGCTTTTTCATCCCTTTTCCTCTCTACGAACCTGATATGAATATTGTACCAGATAACCACTGAACACCCATAAAGCAAAAGCACTTGGGGAATTCGTATAGATTCCGTCTAATAAAAAGCAACATACTTATAAGTACTGTTCCTGCCACAGCAAGAATTGCGATAAGATACAAACTATCACTGTCCGATTTCTTAAAGACCGGAACTAAAACATATTGTATAATTCTAAATGTGATCAAAAGGAAAAGAACAAATCCAAGGATTCCCTGAAATGCCAAAGTATTAAAAAATGCATTGTGCATACTCGTATAATCACCTACTTCATTATTTACAGCATATGTCTCCGGCACATGTTCTTTTGCATATGAAATAAATGTGGAATACCCAGCTCCGTATATAGGACTTGTCTGCCAGACTTCTACTGCACTTTTCCATAACGAGATTCTTCCATTGGTAGCATCTTTTTTCAATATTCTCATGTCTTGCTGTCTGAATCTTGTTTCCTTTCTTCGTTTTCGTAGAAATTGTAGTCTGAGGTTTTGTAGTCTTCTGTGCAGTTTTATTTGCCATTTCAGTCTGATACCTGGTATTTTCTGTCTTTAATACCTGCATTCCTCCAACTGACACAATCATAATACACAATACGATCAAAAGATTTTTAACATATCTATACTTCTTGTTTTTTCACTCTTCCTATGAATCAGGCAAAAATATAAAAGAAATCCTCCACACAAAACAAAAGCGATCTCACCGGTTCTTGAATCTGAATAGGTTACATATCCCAAATTAAGTAATGCCGCAATTACGTAAAAAAGTTTCTTTATTCCTTTCTGCTGAAATATGAATAAAACAGCCAGGATAAAACCTATCACACTAAAAACCGCTCCATAATTAGGGTCTGTATATACGCCCCATAATCTATCCCGTATACCCGGTAACAATGAATTCCCCCTCCGGTGTTGTAAGATATTCCGAATAAGATTGAACCATCATAACAAGACTTGTTACAGCAGATACAGACGTTACAATAATCATCAAGTGTGAAAGAATATTAAATTCTTTTCTGTACTTCTCCGTGTCACGATCCAGATCACATACGTATAATGCAAAAAACTGAATTCCTGTCCAGAGAATCCATTTCAGATTATCTGTCATACCATACTGTCTATTCATAAATGTACTAAGCAGAAAACTCAGACAAAAGAATATCATCAAGATCAGACATGGCATTTTTCTATATTTCTTCCAGTTTATAATACGGACCAAAATCACAAATAATCCTAACACTAATGTCAATTTCACAAGGATTGGCTGTATTGGTGATATATAAATTATAGAAATAAATGTCGCAAATGCCAGACATAGATAACTGATCTTAAATACAAGTTCTAATATTTCTTCATAGTTCTGTTTTAATTTGTCCATTAGATCCCCTTTGCACTTCGTGTCTATCTCATTAGTATCTGTCTCGCTAGTTCCTGTTCTGATTTTTCTCAATCAATCCTCGAATTAATTCTTCTATTTTTCGGTAAGACTTTGGTCTGTCAAACTGTTCTTCCGCAATTTTGCGTGCCTTTTCACCCATTTTTACTCTTGCTTCTTCATTTTTATAAAGCTTTCAATCATATCCGCAAGAATATTCACATCTTCCGGAATAATATTCACACCAAAGCCATCGTTTTTCACCTTCGCACGGAATTCCGGACTCATACAAGTATTGATCATTGGTTTTCCTGCTGCCAGATAATCTCCGATCTTCGTGACAATGCTCTGCGGAGCCTTCTTAACAAAAAGAGTTCACCAGAATATCTGATTTCTTAAGATATGCTGCCATCAGATCATATGGTGCATATCCAACAAATTCTACATTTGATATCTTTCTTGAATTTGCAAGTTCTTCCAATTCTTCTTTCATTGGTCCACCACCAAGAATTTTTATCTTAATCTGTGGCATACCGCGTTTTGCAAGTTCTTCACCTGCCAAAACCATCGTACGGATATCATAACTCGTTCCGATCGTTCCTGCGTACGATACCCAGAATTCTTCTTTATCTTTTACAATCTCAGCTGTCCGCTGTGCTGCTCCCGCATCGAACACCGTCAGTTCATTTCCCACATAAACTGTTTCTCTCGGAATACCTCTGTTCCGTCTTTTAAACGGGCGGTCACGGTATTCATCCGATGTACCGATCACTCCACTTGCAAGTCTGTAAACTTTCTCTGCATCTCGAAGCAGGGAATAAAAGATAATATCACTTATCACCGGAATATCTATTATCATCCTCATTGCTTCCGGCCAAAGATCATTCACATCTGCAACAAACGGAATTCCTTTCTTCTTTGCATATTCTGCCGCCGCCAGTGCTACGTCATTCGGTGGAATCTCAGCATATAAAAAGATCATAGTCTCCCTCTTTCTCAAGAAGATTCATCAGGTTCTTTGCTGCAATTCTATGACTATAGATTCTACGTAGATCAATATTTTTCTTATATCCCGGCTCATAAATGAACTTGACCCCAAATTTGTATTTTTCATTTTTAATTTTTTCCAGATCACGCTGTGCTTTTTTCCCAATGCTGAAAGGTTGTTGTAATCAGATCAACCTGATAACCAGCATCTGCGAGGAATTCACAGACAGAGCGAAATCTTGTATATCCTTTTTCATCATCCAGACGAAGTCCCATTGTAATAACTGCTACTTTATACATTATTTTTCTCCCGCTTGATATTTCTTTCTATGATCTATCTCTCCGACTTCGTCTTTGAATAAATCACAGGCATTCCTGTTCGCACAATATGCACTATTCTTCCAAGTGCTGTACACAAAAAAATGTGGAATGTGTGTTCAAACATTTTAAAGTAATCTTAAGTGCCTTACTGTCCTTCGCTTCTGCTTTTGGAAGCAGCTGCTGAAACAGCGGATCCCGAATACTTCCCTGCAAAATTGCTTTCGGTCTTTTGAGTTCATTCCTGACTGATGATCGCAATTTCTTTCTAAGGCTGAAAGAATATATCTTCCATACAGTCCTCCAAGAATAGCACAGTGTTGAGGCGTATCTACTCTCCAATACCTCTGCTGATTCAGTAACATTTCAATACGTCTTCTGTGAAGCGGATAATAATCCGGTACAAACTTAGTTGTCAGACTTCCTGTCATTCTTTTCGCATAATGATACGGTGCAATATTCAATAAATTCATTGAATCAATATCATTACAATAATTAATATTAAATACGATATCCTCAATCAATCTGACCGTTTCATAGCGAAATTTATTTTCTTTGATATAGTCCAGATCATACACTTTATTCCACGCATAACCATAAATCGTCTCCTGTTCCAATCGGATCATATAATTATGGATTTCTTCAATATCCGTAAAATATTTTTCTTCTGGCCGGATCTCATGGGCATAAGCAAAGCTTCCATCTTCATTGTAATATTCTTCAAGATGTCCAAAAACAACAAGTTTTGCTCTGTTTTTTTCTAAAGAATCTGCCACTTGTTGTAAAAGGTCCATGTCTACTGTATCATCCGGATCCATAAACCAGATATATCTTCCGGCTGCATGTTGAATCCCTGTATTTCTTGCTTCACTGAGCCCTTTATTCTGTTCATGATGTATCACCCGGATTCTTGCATCCTTCTCTTTTAATTTCTCAGCCAGACTTCCTGTTTTATCCGGAGATCCATCCTCTACGATAATTAATTCCCATTCCTGAAATGTCTGGGATTCTATACTCTCTACCGCTTTGGCAAGATATTTTTCTACTCCATATGCCGGCATTACAACTGTAAATAATGGGCGTGTCTTACTCATATCATTATCCTTAATCATCTTTTCTCTATAACACCACGATTCCCGCAGACAAATTTCTGCCTGCGGGTTTCTCTCGTTGTCTATTACTCTGTTGTTGTTCCGCCTTCCAGAGTTTCTCCGTTCTCCACTTTATCCATAGCTTCTTTGATTGCGTCTACAGACTCCTGATTTGGCTGCATTACATATAAAGGCTTACCGGAATAAGAATAACAATACTGAGTGTCTCCTGTTCCCTCTGCTGCCATTGATGTAATTGTCCATTGCGGGTTCTCAGAAAGCTGGGTTTTGATCAATTCCTGAATCTGATCTTCAGACATATTTGTTTCAACATTTCCACTTACACTATTAAGAATTCCATTTGCTCCTGTCAAAATTGCCGGAGATACCATCTTCTTGATCATTGCTGTAATTACCGCCTGCTGATCCTTACCGCGCTGATTATCTCCTCCTGGTACATTCTGACGCTCTCTCGAAAATGCTAACGCCTGTTTTCCGTTAAAGTGGTTGGTTCCCTGTACAACATCCATCACAAGTCCTGAATCTTCACTTGTTGTAAAGGCATACTCGGATTCTACATCTACTCCACCAAGTGCATCTACCATTGTGATCAGAGAGGTAAAGTTCACTCTCGCATAGAAATCAAGATTCGTATCATATAACTTCTCTAATGTCTTCATAGACTTATCCACGCCATAGATTCCTGCATGTGTCAGTTTATCTTTCTGTCCACCTGAAACCTCAGGAATTTCGACATAATAATCACGCGGTGTGGTCACAAGCAGGATCTGGTGTGTTGTTGGATTTACTTCTGCTATGATATTTACATCACTTCGGCTGTTTGTCTCAATTGCTCCATAAACATCAATACCACTGATGTATACACTGAATGTATCATTTTTCACTTCAACATCAGATGAGGTATCTTCTATCTCAGTCTTAATGTCATGGGAATAAATCACTTTTGTATTATCTTCATACCCTTCAAATGCTTCTTCAAGAACTCCTGTAAATCCCTGATTATAAATAATCGCATCTACTTTTCCATCATGAAGAGCCTCGGCCTGTTCTGCCAATGTATCATACTCTTCTGTCTTAATTTCCGTTCCGAGTTCTTCATTAATTGCCTGAACAGTCTGTTTAATCTGATCTCCATTCATCTTATATTGTACACCAAATGTGTAATTTTTTGCATCTTTGATTGCCTCTGCTGAATCATCTGCCATAACAGATACAACTACTTTATCTAGTTTATACTCTCCACCAGAGATTTTGGAAACCGTTCCACTTACCTTGAACAGATAATACGAACTAAAAATCAACAATAAGGTAATCAATACGCTGATAATTTTTCCTGTAATCGCATTTTTTCTTGGAAAAGAACTGGCTTGCCAGAATAACTCCCCAAAACAGCACCAATGCTACAGTTGCTGCAACAACATACTTTGTCGGAAGCATATTCAATTTAAATATGCCTGCCATAAAAATCCCTGTCGCAATAAGCTGAACAATTGCCAGAACTAATCCAATTGTTCTGCTGAGTTTATTCTCTCTCTTTTTCACCTTTCTCCTTCGGCGATGTCTGTCAGATGTATTTTTTCTATTGGAATGTCTTTTCTTTCTTCGCACATCATTTCTTTCATCAGAAGGTCTCCTGCGCCGAGATCTTTTGTCCTGCTGACTCATATTCTTTAGTTTCCTTCCCTGTAAATCATTCTCTATGTTTCTATCTGTCGCTTTCTAATGGCACTGCCAAACGCAATTTCTACGCTTAACAGCCCATGAATACTAATTTAATATACCATTTCAACCTTCATTTCGCAACATAAGCCTTGTATTCTAAAAAAATCTTAATCTTTTTGATCTATTTAAAATACTTTTTACTTCCTCACGAAATTGTTGCTTTTCTTCACAATCATTCAAACTTTCAATCAGTTCTGCTACAACTTCCGGGATCTCCGGTCTGAATTTCATATACCAGTCAAGCGTCTCGCGGATGTATTTCTTGCGAAACTTCTCATTTGCACAGAATGCGCTCTGCAGATTATGAAGACGATCTGCCCCTTTCACTGCATATGCCATAGAATTTGTCTTAATCCCTGCAATATAGGTCTCCATACAATATTCTTTTTCCTTCGTCACCAGCTTCACTGCTTTTAAGACATCTTCTCCCCCGATTTCTACAATCTCCTGTTCTGAAGCATCTGTATCCTCTAAAAGATCATGAAATACTGCCGCAACCCGATATTCAACCTGCTTACCATCCTGTCGAAGAATCTCTGCAACTGCAATCGGATGTACAATAAAAAGGAGCTCCACCTATCCGAAACTGTCCTTCATGCTTCTTCTTCGCATACTCCAGTGCTTTCTGGTATATCTCTTCTCCCATGATATCCTCCTTTGAATCTTCCATATTTCTGTATCATCCGTCCAGTATCTTCCTGTTATTTCGATAATTTTAGTATACGTTGTATTTCTCGTAAATGCAATTCTATCTCTTTAAACTTTTTCACCAAAACGCTCAACTTATGTTATAATTAGAAATAGGTTTTAAGAGATTTTTATATCTCTGACTCTTTATCGAAATCCGATAAAAATCCGAATCAAGAAAGTGGGTAACAACTATGTGGGCTTACAATGAAACTTTTTATCAAATCTACCCGATCGGATTCTGCGGTGCTCCGGTACATAATGACGGAGTAACAGAACACCGGATTCTTAAAATTGGTGAATGGGCAGAATATCTTGGTGATCTTGGAATCGGTTCAATCATCTTGAATCCGATTTTCGAATCAGACAACCATGGGTATGACACAAGAGATTTCCGCAAGATCGACTGTCGTCTTGGAACGAACGAAGACTTTAAAGAAGTCTGTGAAAAGCTGCATGATAACAATGTAAAGATCATGCTGGACGGAATATTCAATCATGTTGGACGTGGCTTCTGGGCATTCAAGGATGTGCAGGAGAAGAAATGGGACTCTCCGTATAAAGACTGGTTCCATATCAGCTTCGACGGAAACAGTGCGTATAACGATGGTTTCTGGTATGAAGGATGGGAAGGTCATTTTGAACTTGTTAAATTAAATCTGCAGAATCCTGCAGTTGTCGACTATCTGCTTGACTGTGTCAAGATGTGGATTGAAGAGTTCGGCATAGACGGACTGCGTCTGGATGTAGCTTATTGCCTGGATCATAATTTCATGCGCCGTCTGCGCAGCTTCTGCGAGGAACTGAAACCGGGATTTGCACTGATCGGTGAGGTTCTCTTCGGCGACTACAACTTAATCGTAAACGACGAGATGCTTCACAGCTGTACAAACTATGAATGCTACAAAGGAATTTTTTCAAGCTTCAATTGCATGAATCTGTTTGAGATCGCACATTCTCTGAATCGCCAGTTCGGACCGGAGCAGTGGTGCATTTATCGTGGAAAGCATTTGATGACATTCGTAGATAATCATGATGTCACACGTATCGCAAGTATCCTGACGAACAAGAATCATCTTCCGCTTGCTTACGGTCTTCTCTTTGGTATGCCGGGTATTCCGTGTATCTATTATGGAAGTGAATGGGGCGAGGAAGGTGTGAAAGCACCGGATAATGACTATGCGCTTCGCCCATGCTTCGAAGAGCCGAAGCCGAATGAACTGACTGATTTCATCAAAGAATTGATTGAAGTTCGCAGAAACAGTGATGCTCTTTGCAATGGTTCTTACCGAAATGTTGTCATTACAAATCATCAGCTGATCTTTGAACGCCGCACTGATAATGAACGTGTTCTCGTTGCGATCAATGCCGGTGATTCAGAATTTACTGCCGGAAATGGTGAACTGCAGGGCACTTTCACAGAACTGCTTGTAAATACAGACGAAGCAGAAACTGTAACTTTAAACGGACAGCTGACAATGCCAGCTTACAGCGTACAGTTCCTGAAAGCTGTATAAGATTTTACTGATTAAGTCATTAGAAAAAGGATGAATGGTAATGTATCTCACATGTACCATTCATCCTTTTCTTTTTATAACTTCTTCACAAAAGTGTACGCATCGCATTGAGTATTGCAAGCACCATTACTCCCACATCTGCAAAGATTGCGAGCCACATATTTGCAATTCCAAGTGCTCCGAGAATCAGGCACACGCCCTTTACTGCGAGAGCAAATACAATATTCTGATATACGATTCCGAGACATTTCTTAGAAATTCGGATTGCCTTAACAATCTTCAACGGATCATCATCCATCAGGACAACATCTGCTGCCTCAATTGCCGCATCGGATCCCATTGCCCCCATCGCAATACCGATATCCGCTCTTCCAAGAACCGGTGCATCGTTAATGCCGTCTCCGACAAATGCCAGGGTTTGCCTTCGCCGGCTTCTCAGCCAGAAGTCTTTCTACCTGCTCCACCTTATCTCCAGGAAGCAGTTCGCTATGAACCTCATCAATACCAAGATCTGCTGCCACCTGGTCTGCCACCTGTTTCGCATCTCCCGTCAACATGATTGTCTTCTGAATTCCTGCCTGTTTCAGTTTCGCGATTGCTTCTTTAGAAGTCGGTTTCTCAACATCTGAAATCACAATGTGTCCTGCATATTCGCCATCAATTGCCATATGTATGATTGTTCCTACTTTATGACATGATTTATATGGAATACCAAGGCGATCCATCAGCTTAACATTTCCTGCTGCAACGCTTCTTCCGTCTACTTTCGCTGTAATTCCGTTTCCACTGATTTCTTCTATCTCACTGACACGGGAACGATCCAGTTCTTTTCCGTAAGCCCTCTGAATACTCTTGCTGATTGGATGGGACGAAGCACTCTCTGCAAGTGCCGCATACTCTAAGAGCTGCTTTTCTTCCATCTGATTATGATCTACTCCGACCACTTCAAAAATTCCCTGAGTCAAAGTTCCTGTCTTATCAAAAACAACATATTTTGTCTTGGACAGTGCCTCGAGATAATTGGATCCTTTCACCAAAATTCCCTCATGGCTTGCCCCGCCGATTCCTGCGAAAAAGCTAAGTGGGATGCTGATAACCAGCGCGCACGGACAGCTGATTACAAGAAATGTCAGTGCTCTGTAGATCCAGTCATTCCACTGCGGTGCAGCTCCCATTGCAAACATTCTCACAAGTGGTGGAAGCACTGCAAGTGCAAGTGCGCCATAGCATACCGCCGGTGTATAGTATTTTGCAAATTTGGAAATAAAATTCTCGGATCTTGATTTTCTGGATGTAGATTCTTCTACCAGTTCCAGTACCTTGGATACCGTTGATTCTCCGAACTTTTGTTGTATGGATCTTCAACACCCCTGTCATATTGATACATCCGCTGATGATCTCATCACCTGTCTTTGCTTCTCTCGGAACGCTTTCACCGGTCAACGCACTTGTATTCAGTGTAGAGGTTCCCTCTACAACCACACCGTCGATTGGCACTTTTTCTCCCGGCTGAACAATGATCACTGTTCCGATTTCAACTTCATCTGGATCTACCTGTTCAAGATTTCCATCCTGCTCTATGTTTGCATAATCCGGACGAATATCCATTAATTCACTGATATTGCGGCGGCTTTTGCCAACTGCATAACTCTGAAAAAGTTCACCGATCTGATAAAACAGCATAACAGCAACCGCTTCATTAAAGTCTCCGGACTTCTCATAAAATGCAATCGCAATCGCACCGACCGTGGCGACTGCCATCAGGAAATTCTCATCAAATACCTGACGGTTTAAGATTCCCTTCCATGCTTTCTTCAAAATATCGTAACCAACGATCAGATATGAATCAAAAACTAGTACAAATCTGAAAATTCCTGTTACCGGAAGGAAATTCAATAGAATCAGGAGCACCGCAGCAGCGATGATCCTGGTCAGCATCTTTTTCTGCTTCTTCGTCATTCTTTTCACCCTCTTACAGGTAGATCTCGCAATCTTCCTCTACCTTCTTACAATTCTTCAGAACGTCTTTCATAACGCTCTTTGCATCCTGTCCCTCTTCAAACTCAACGATCATCTTCTGTGTCATGAAATTCACTGTTGCATTCTGAACACCTGCTGTGTTCTTTGCTGCATCTTCCATCTTATTTGCACAGTTTGCACAATCCACTTCAATCTTATAAGTCTTCTTCATCTTTCTCTTCTCCTTTGATCTTGTTTTTTGACTTTCATCAAACATGTTTCCTATTCATTTTTATTAAACGATTAAGCATTCGTTTAATCTTTATATTTACATTATAGCCAACCAAATGAAAAAAGTCAATACATTTTGGTATTTTTTATGTTACAATACCTTTATGATTATAGAGTTGCCAAAGGCGCTATTGAATTTCAATACCGAATAAAAGGAGATTGTTTATGACTGACCATATTTTACCACATAATCATGGTGAACATTTGAATACAAAACTTCTTATAGATAACATTGCAAAGACGGAGGACTTCCAGATTGTAGCTGACCTGTTCAAGGTACTCGGAGATAACAGCAGGGTACGCATTTTCTGGCTTCTCTGCCACTGCGAAGAATGTGTGATCAACATTTCTTCCATGATGGACATGAGTAGCCCGGCTGTCTCTCACCATCTCCGCCAGCTGAAATCTTACGGACTGATCACAAGCCGCAGAGAGGGGAAAGAAGTTTACTACAAAGCAGCAGACACAAACCAGGCACAGCTGTTGCATCATATGATCGAGCAGGTGATCAAAATCACATGTCCCGAAGCTTAACTGTTATTACTGCAATATCACGCAATTAAACAAGTATATCAAAACGGAAAGATATGAATTTCTCAGAGATATTCACATCTTTCCGTTTTCTTACTGAATTTATTCACATTTTGTAACTGTTCATAAGAAAGTTTTACACTTCACCATTTTTAAACTTAATGATCATTTCATTCGTCAAACTGTCTCTGCTCGGCTCCACCGGAATTTCATCCCTTTGGAACCATTCTGCCAAGGCCAGTTCCTCGCGGTCGAGTGTGATTTCTTCCTCACCATCCAGATCACAATAGAATCCCATCAGGAGCGTATCACTGAAAGACCATGGCTGACTTTTATAGTAACGAATATTTTTAACTTTCAGCCCGACTTCTTCCATTACTTCACGCTGAACAGTCTGCTCGATTGTTTCTCCAATCTCGGTAAATCCTGCAAGAAGTGCATATTTTTTTTGTATGCTCTTCCGGCATATTTTGACATGAGAATCTTGTCACCATCAGTTACTCCTATGATAACTGCCGGGCAGATTTTCGGAAATTCCATATTGCCACAATGATCGCAACGCATCATACGTTCTTTTTCATCATGTCTCATCTTATGTCCACAACGCCCACAGAACTTGCGATTACGATACCAGTTGTTCAACTGATAACCGGTAATTCCGGCAAATGCAAGATACTGCGGTTCTGCATAACGGAAAGATTCTTTATTCTCCATTGTAAACTCTGACAACCGTTCACGACTAATATTCTGTACCAGATCAAAGCGTTCCTCGTCAATCGTAAAGAGATAAACTGCTTCTTCATAAATTTCTTCATTAAGCCGTTCCAGGTCACGGAATCGTGGAAAATCAATTCCATCTTTCCTTTTCTTCAGCAGTGCACTTTGTCCTTCGTAATACAATGCATAGCTCTGTGCATCCGGAGGGCATGGTCTGTACTGGTTATCAAACTGATGTGGCTGTATATCCTGAATCATAATTCTGTTCCTTCTTTCTTAAACATAGAACCAAGAACCCAGAGTACTCCGCCTGCTCCGATTGCAAAGTCTCCCAGGTTATATGTTACTTGATCCAACTTTTCCTTTCCTGTCTTAACTCCGATGTAATCAACAACCTTCTCTTTATGATAACGGTCCGTCAAGTTACTCCAAGCACCTGCTGCCGCAAGTGTGATTCCGGTTTTTCTTAAAATATTGCTGTTCCCTAGAAGTGTCAGCATCTGTATCACTGTCACAATACCTGTTCCCCACTTCTGTAAGCTTTTTCACTTTCTTTGGATTATTCGCAAATACTCCCAGACAGATTCCCGGATTATGAATACGTCGAAGTTCCAGTTTCTCTGTCAGTTTCCTCTTTTCACCCATCTTGAGATTCTTTTCCACATAGTGCTTTTGCCCATTGATCCACAAAGGAATACCGTGGTTCCACCCAACGGATAGAATTTATTTTTCTTCACGCTATCATCTCCCAGTCATTTCATATTACAATTCAAAGTACCTGTTCCCGGCAACAATTTCTCTACAGCATTTCCAGAAAATCTTTTTCTGAAATAATCGGAACTCCGAGATCTCTTGCCTTTTTATTTTTTGAAGATGTTGAATTTACGTCATTGTTGATCAAATAATTTGTCTTTGATGTGACACTTCCCGTCACCTTACCGCCACGTTTTTCAATCTCAGCCTTTACCTCTGCACGATTTGCAAAATGTTCAACACTTCCGGTAATAACAAAGTTCACTCCGGCGAATTTCTGGCTGTCTTCTGTTACTTCCTCTTCTTCTAATTCCACTTCGTCAAGAAGTCGCCTATAGATTTCCTGATGCTCTTCCTCTTTAAAATAATCTACATAGCTTTTCGCCATGACTGCTCCGACACCCTGGATCTCGACAAGTTCTGCCTCTTCTGCCTGAAGCACGCGTTGCAAATCATTTCCAAGTGCCCGGCAGATTACCTTAGCATTCGCACTTCCGATTCCCGGAATTCCGAGACCATAAACCAGTCTTGCAAGTGTTGTCTTTCTTGCCTTTTTCAATACTGCTCTGCAGTTTCAGGAAAAGATTTTTCGCCAAAGCCATCCATTGTCATAATCTCATCTCTGTAGTTATCAAGATGGAAGAGATCTGTAAAGTCTTTCACATAGCCGTGGAAAATGAATTTCTCCAGTGTTGCCTCTGAAAGGCCCTCAATATTCATCGCATCTCTGCTCGCAAAAAGTGCAAATGACTTCACATGCTTTGCCTGACACTTCGGATTGGTACAATACAGCGTCTTTGTCTCATTTTCCATAGAGATTTTCGTCTCACCTCCACAGACCGGACAGACTTTGGGAATATCTTTCACTCCACTTCTTGTCAGATTCTCTGCAATCTGCGGAATGATCATGTTCGCCTTGTATACCTGGATCTCATCTCCAACGCCAAGTTCAAGTTCTTCCATAATGCTGATATTATGCACACTGGCACGGCTGACCGTCGTTCCTTCCAGTTCTACCGGTTCAAAAACCGCAACCGGATTGATCAGTCCCGTTCTTGACGGACTCCACTCAATCTCAAGCAGCTTTGTGTTGCGGATCTCATCTGCCCATTTGAAAGCAAAGGAATCTCGTGGGAACTTCGCTGTTGTTCCAAGTGACTGTCCGTAAGCAATATCATCATACACAAGCACAAGACCGTCCGATGGAACTTCGTTGTGCTCAATCTCACGGGCAAACCATGCCACTTCCTCTTCAATCGTATCTCTTGTCACTTCATGGTTCTCCACAACATCAAATCCCTGGTTTTCAAGCCACTGCATCTGATATTTTCTGGAATTCTGGAAATCCACGCCTTCTGCACGAACGAGTGTAAATGCGTAGAATCTTACATTTCTCTTTGCAGTGATTTCATTATTCAGCTGACGAACAGAACCGCTGCAAAGATTTCGTGGATTCTTATATTTCGCATCTACATCCTCAATCTCTTCATTGATCTTCTCGAAATCTTTATAGGAAATAACTGCCTCTCCTCGCAGTACAAGTTCTCCCTGATATGGAATCTTAAGCGGTACATTTTTAAATACTTTCGCATTGTTTGTAATAACTCACCGATCACTCCGTTTCCTCTGGTGACTGCCTTCGCAAGTTCTCCGTTCTGATAGGTCAGAACAACAGTAAGTCCATCCAGTTTCCAGGAGATTAATGCTTTTTGTCCGCCTAGGAATTCCTTCAGTCTTTCTACATCTTTCGTTTTGTCCAGAGAAAGCATCGGACGCTCATGACGTTCTTTCGGGAAGTTCACTGAGTACTTCATATCCAACATTTACAGTCGGACTGTTTGCCATTCTCGTACCAAGCTTCTCTTCCAACTCCTGCAGTTCATCATAGAGCTTGTCATACTCGTAGTTGCTCATGATCTCTGTATTTTCCTGCTCATAAGAACGTCTCGCTCTGTTCAGAAGTTCCACCAGTTCTCGCATGTGATTCATTTCTTTCTGCTCATCCATCATCACTTCTTCCCTTTCCCATGTCTCGTTCTATTATCTTGTGTTGCTGCCCACTGTTCCTGGTATTTTCCACCGGGCAATGCAGAAGAATCTTTCAGCTGATCATATAATTCGTTCAATTCCTGATCTGTTAGTTTTCTGTACTGTCCATCCTTCAATCCATCCAGTGTGATATTCATCACGCGGACGCGTAAAAAGATTCTTCACTTCATATCCAAGAGCCTCACACATTCTGCGGATCTGACGGTTCAACCCCTGTGTCAGGATTATGGAAAATGTATATTTACCGATTTTTTTTCACTGTACACGGACGTGTTACGGTATCAAGGATCGGAACTCCAGATGCCATCTTCTTCAGGAAATCTTCTGTGATTTCTTTATCTACAGTTACTTTATACTCTTTCTCATGTTTATTGGCTGCACGCATCATTTTGTTGATGATATCACCGTTGTTCGTCATCAGAAGGAGTCCATGAGAATCCTTATCAAGTCGTCCGATATAAGTCACACGCACCGGATAATTCAGGAAACGCACGATGCTGTCCCTTTCTCTGCGTTCTTCTGTACAGACAATCCCGCGCGGCTTATTCACTGCCAGCACGATCATCTCATCCTGTTTTGAGACAACTTTATTTCCAACTTTCACAACCTGTCCCGGCACGATACGCATACCGGTCTGCGCACGCTGTCCATCAACTGTCACGCGTCCAGTCTCAATGAGGCGGTCTGCCTCCCTTCTGGAACACACGCCCGCCTCGCTCAAATATTTATTCAGCCTTACCGGCTCACTCTTCTGTAAAAATTCTTCTCTGATCCGATTACTCACCAGTAAACACTCCACTTATATTATTGTCTGTAAAAAATGTATTTCCACTGTATAAAAACAGAACCTCTGAGATTCTGTAGGAATCCATAAGATCATTGATTGTTCCGCTGTAATATCTTGGATCAACAACAACGATCTCTCTGTAGTACGGCGTCAAAAACGGAATAAATGAATTTGCGAAGGAATCTTTCACAAGGAGAAGACGCTTTGTGCTTGTAGAAACTGTACGGATATCAAGAAGGGATGAATTTCCTCCTAGAAATACCGTATACTGATCTTTCTCCTTTAATTTAGAAGAATCATATAAAGATGTGGAACGCTTTCCTTCATCCACGTAATCCACAATCAAGTCTGTATCTTCTTCTGTCGGCACATAGATATCAATCTGTTCCTTCTCTCCAAGATTCACTCCGCTTTTTGACGCCAACATTCCGTTGAAACTGTCAGAAACTGTGTAGGAAACATATTTTCCTGAAAGATCCCCATCAATCCCAAGGGATGGTGCTGCCGCCTGAAATGCATAAAATGCACCAAGTGTCGTCCAGTGATGATCTGTTTTGTAATAAATCTTCTCTGTCTTATGTTTATTCAATTCCGTTGACACGTCAATCCACTCAACGCTATCTCCAAGATCCTTACGAACCATACTGAACATTTGTGTCTGATCCTCCGGCTTCGCAAGTGCCGGAAGGGAATGATTCAATACATTTGCTGCATCCGGAACAAGCATCATACGAACCGGAATCTTGGACTGACTCTCTGAAAATGATTTGATTGCCTTAATATTTGCGGCAAGATGATTCTCATCTGCAACTTCAATCTGTTCTAAAAGCTGCCCATTCGTTCCGATATAGACACCGTTTTCCAGACGACTTCCACCAATCCGGTCCACCGCAACTTTCAGCTTTCTCCACATGTCTCTTCCAACAAACTGATCATCCATATAAGCTTCAAATTTTTCATCATAATCTCCGCTTATCAGACTGCTCAGGCGAAACTTTGGCTTCGTTGCAAGCATACGGTTCTCCTGCACTGATTTTTCTCTGTCAGGCACAATAACATTTATAATAAGGAATAGAAACAAGGTCAGAATAAATATAATACCAACCAATTTCTCCTGTACTTTTCTCTGTCTATCTTTCTTCATCTTTTCACCTTAATTGTTGTCGTTCACTGTTTTCTATAACTCTCTAGAATCTAAAGTACAAAAACGGATTGTACGTATCTGCGATCAGATAAGCAACTGATATTACCAGCATTCCAAAGAAAACAACCTGTGTGATTACAGTCCGTACTGTATGATTCTCAGACACATTCAGGATTGCACGGAGCATTCTTGATCCAAGTGTTGTTGATCCAATTACTGCCAACAAGTAGAACAACCAGTGTGTCAGGATCACAAAGAATACTTCTTTACTGGCAAATCCTGCTCCGCCGCCAACCATTGCAAAGAGGTAACGAAGTGCTGCTCCAAGGCTTGGACTAAAGAAAAACACCCAGCCAACCAGCACCAGTACTAATGCATAAATATGCTGCAATACACTTTCGGCCACCGATCCACGATTGCCCCCCAGACATATTTCTCCAGTACGAGAACTACTCCATAATAGATTCCCCCATACAATAAAATTCCATGCCGCCCCGTGCCACATTCCGGTCAGTGTCCAGACAATCAAAAGGTTTACAATATTTCTTGAAATCGTCACATGATTTCCACCAAGCGGAATATATACGTATTCACGGAACCAGGAGCTCAAAGAAATGTGCCATCTGCGCCAGAATTCTGTAATACTTTTAGAAATATACGGCACATCAAAGTTCTTCTTAAACTCAAAACCGAACATTCTTCCAAGTCCGATTGCCATATCTGAATAGCCGCTGAAATCAAAATAAATCTGGAATGCATAAGTAATACATCCAAGCCATGCCATCAGAACTGTCAGGTTACTTGCTGATGTCGATGAGATTTCTTCAAAAATCTTTCCCAACGTATTTGCAAGCACTGCTTTCTTCGAAAGTCCAATAATAAAGTAGCATCGCGCCCTGTCCCAACTTTCTTCCGGAGATTTTCCTTGCGGTAAGCTGCTTCTCAATATCTCCATAACAGACGATTGGTCCGGCAACCAGCTGCGGAAACATGGATACATACAGCGCATACTTCACCAGACTTTGCTGTGCTTTTTACCTTGCCTCGATATACATCTACAATATAGGAAATTTCCTGAAATGTGTAAAAAGAAATTCCAATCGGTAATGCCAGTTCCCTGTATGGAATACTGATTCCGAACAACGTATTCGTACTCTCTACCAAAAATCCAAAATATTTAAAGAACACAAGCAGCACAATATTTACTGTTATTGCAAAGACCAGTGACCGCTTTGCTTTCGCCTCATTCTCACTCTTATTCTCAATATCCATTCCGCAAAAATAGTTTAACAAAATACTGAGTATCATCAGAATGATATAAACCGGTTCACCCCAGGCATATAAAAAAATCAGACTGCCTGCAAGCAGCAGGAGATTCTTCCATTGCGGCGGTGCAATATAATAAACTGCCAGCATGATCGGCAGAAATAAAAACAAAAATGTAATACTACTAAATAACATCTGCTCCCCCTTCTACAGACTCTTGTCAAATGCGCTGCGATATTCAGAAGCTTTCGAAGATACTGCAAAAAAGATATATCTTCCACGAATACTTTCCTGTGAGTCCTCTAAAAAGCTTCACCTGTTCCGGCAGGTAAGAATCAAAATCTTCTATTCTCTGTGCTTTTCTCTGTGCGATCGCATTTGTCACATTTTCTATCTGTGCATCATTTTTCACCTGTATCACCAGAACTTCCGCTGCTGAAATACTGGACGGAGAAGAATAATACAAAACACCCTTGTAATCTGCACTGTTCAGTCCATAATTTCTCTTGAGCATCTGGTCATCCATCTGCACAAGTTCTTTACTGTCCAATACACTGCTCACAGCCTTTGATACTTCTGAAAAAGCCCGCTTACTTCCACTTGCATATAGCATCAATATCACAAGATATCCCACAATAATTACTAAAAGTATATATTTCATCGCAGAGATCATTCGCTGTCTTTTCTCTGTCATAGCGTTGCCACCTCCGCCATCTTTTCTGCCCAGACTGGATAGAAATTCGCTTTAAAATGAATTCCATCCTCTTCATAATACTCATCTTCTATAATATCTGAATTATCAATGTATCCGATCTGCTTCTTTTCACACATCGCTTCTAATTTTTCATTGTAATCTGCGATATTTGCAAGTGCCGGCTCCTTCTCTACCGCACTTTCCTGCACCGGAAAAACAGCATTCACAAAAATATGCGCATCCGGCATAGCCTTCTGAATCTTCTTAATCACATCTGAATAATCCTTGATAAACTTGTCTACATCTCCGTTTGTCTTAATTACATCATTCATCCCATATGCCAGAAAAACAATCTGCGGATCCAGTTGTTTTGCCTGCTCGATCTGATCATCCAGTTCGCTGAAATGAATTCCAATTTTCGCAACAACACTTGATGTATTCAGTACATCATACTCTGTAAAGCTCGCCGCAATGGAATCGCCCATCACAACAGCACCGGAAAAGCGTTCCTTCATGCTTCTTGTATCGGATGAATCTCCTGTTCCATCTTTCTTTTTTCCAACTGATTAATCTTCTGCTCAATCGTCTTCGCATCTGCAGATTCTTTGCCTTTTATATATGCAATTCCTTCACTGGTGTCGACTGGCTTCTTTGTCAGATTGCTAACACCCTGCACTGCCAGAAGTATCACTGTAATGACCAGCGCACATCCGACCCCGATCCGAATTCCCAGTTTTTGCTTTCTTTTTATTGTTTTTCTTCATATATCTATATTCTTTCTGTTTTTTATATACTGTATAGAATCCCATACTGTTTTAATAGTACATTTTTTAGCAATAAAAGTCAACAAATCTGCGCTTGTATCTCGCCATTCCTTTTAGTACAATGATAGGTAGACGATTAAGAACTTAAACAGCTGCGGAGGTATCTGATTTATATGATTTCACTGACTTTAACAAATGTAAAAAAACTTCATGTCTCACCTTCTGTTAAAAGAGACATTTGACAATTTCTCTTTTATTGAAGGAGAGATTATTACGTTTAATACCTTTCGGATTGACGGGTATATACAGAAAGATTTCTTTGATTCCGAAGAAGAGATTCCGGAATATTCTCTTTGGAAAAATCTGCGTGAATTTTGTTTTTCCTTAATTAAGGGAAAGAAAACACCGCTCGGTTTTCATTTTGTCTTCAGCCTGAATTCAAAGAATATTTCCCGTCTGATTGAACAGAAAGAACTGGGACTTAATCCTGCTGACGTGCAGGGACTCTATTTGAATATACGTTACGATGGAACTCATCTCACCTGCGTGACAGGAACTTCCTTCAAGACTTTTACGATGGATAAGACCCTTAGGAACGCGAATGGGATGAGATGGTAAAAAGTTCTTTTTAAAAAAAGAGATTGCATTTGAGTTGATGTAAATTTAAAAATCCATTAGCAATGTGTGCCACAAGGCGCACATAATAACAGCCGCCTCACGGTCAAATAATCGTGAAGCGGCTGAACTTATTACCATAAATGATGAGAAACTCATAGAACATGTTTCTCATCATTTTACTTTTTATTTTGTCAGTAACATCATAATCTCATTACTTCTCTGAACAAATGCTGTCATTTCTTCCGGGCTTAAAGGCTTATGTGCCAGCATTGCAAGATCATAAAACTGTTTACAGATGATTGACACGTTCTCGCTGTCTTTGTTCGTTACAAGGAACTGAACAAGTGGATGGTTAGCATTGAGTACCAGTGTTGCCTGGCTTCCGAACATGGATGCATCCATGCCGCCCATACCATACATCTTCATCATCTCCTGCATTCTTCTGTTTTCCTCAGAAAGAACTGCCATAGATGCTACATTCTCATCTTTGAGCTTTTCAACTTTAACATCCAGCTTGTCATTGCCAAGCTCTTTGCGGAAGATTTCAACAAGGCTGTCTGTTGTCTTCTGGAATTCTTCCTTCTCATCTTCTGCAACTTCATCTTTCAGAGAATCATGCACATCTGCATCAATTCTTAAGAACTGAACTTCCTGATGCTTCTGCTCCAGATAAGTGATAAATGCAGAATCAATATTGTGCGTCAGGATGATCGCATCCTGTCCCTGGGCCTTGAACATGTTGATATACTGGCTTTGCTGCACTTCATCTGTTACATAGAAGATTCTTGTCTTCTCTTCTTCCTTCGCATCTGCGTCCTTAGACTCTTCTGCGTCTGTTTTTGTTTCTTCTGCCTTAGTTTCCTCTGTCTTGGCTGAGTCAGCTTCTTCGCCTTTGGCTTCTTTGATGATATCTTCAAGAGTCATGTATTTATGATCAAGATTCTTGTAAAGCATAGAATTCTTCATTTTCTCGCCGAATTTCTCATCTTTCAAGCAACCGAACTTGATGAATGGACTGATGTCATCCCAATATTTCTCGTAGTTCTCACGGTCTGTCTTGAACATTCCATTCAGCTTGTCAGCAACCTTCTTGGAAATGTAATCAGCAACTTTATTTACAAATCCGTCGTTCTGCAGTGCACTACGTGATACGTTCAGTGGCAAATCCGGACAGTCGATCACTCCCTTAAGTACCATAAGGAACTCTGGGATTACTTCTTTGATATTATCTGCGATAAATACCTGATTGTTGTAAAGTTTGATGGTTCCTTCAATGGAATCATACTCTGTATTGATCTTCGGGAAATAAAGGATTCCCTTTAAGTTAAACGGATAATCCATGTTCAGGTGGATCCAGAACAGTGGCTCTTTGTAATCCATGAACACCTTGCGGTAAAAATCAATATAGTCATCCTTTGTACACTCGCTTGGGTTCTTTGTCCACAGCGGATGTGTATCACTGATAGATACCGGACGTCTTACAATCTTCGCTTTCTGCTTCGGCTCGCCCTCTTCGCCTTCCTTTGGTTCCTCTGTAATATGCTCTACTACAGTATCTGTATCAAGAACATCTGCCTCATCGATTGTATCGTACTCCGGCTCTGCATTTGCCTTGGAGAGGAAGATCTCTACCGGCATGAAAGAACAATATCTCTCAAGCACTTCTCTTGCACGGTACTCGTTTGCAAATTCAAGACTATCCTCATTCAGGAACAGTGTGATCTCACTTCCAACTGTTGTCTTATTTCCTTCCTGCATCTCATACTCTGTACCGCCCTGACTTGCCCAGTGTACCGGCTTTGCGCCTTCTTTATAAGACAGCGTATCAATCTGCACTTCGTCCGCTACCATAAACGCAGAATAGAATCCCAGACCAAAATGTCCGATCATTTCATCCTCTGTCGTCTTATCCTTATATTTCTCAAGAAACTCTGTGGCACCGGAAAAAGCGATCTGTGTGATATACTCCTCTACTTCATCCGCTGTCATTCCAATACCGTTATCAATAAATTTCATCGTCTTCTCTTCCGGATTGACAATGACTTCAATCTTTGGCTTATAACCATCCGGAAGTGTATACTCGCCCATCATATCCAGCTTTTTCAGCTTGGTGATCGCATCACATCCGTTGGACACCAGCTCACGGACAAAAATATCATGATCCGAATAAACCCATTTCTTAATAATCGGGAAAATATTTTCGCTGTCGATTGATAAAGTACCTTTCTTAACTGCCATTTTACTGCACTCCTTTTTATTTTATAATCTATCCGTAACTGCTCAGTTACGGTCAATCAGCTTTTTCGCTGATATCGATAGTATATTTGCTTGCCTAATGGACATTCTAGTACAGCAAAATTTAAAAGTCAATAGAAAATTAGCACTCCTTTCAAAAGAGTGCTAATAATTCCATTAAAAGTATAAAGTTTTTATGAACTATGTCTCAATCTCTGGCGGTACACTTAAGATCGGTGACAAAGTCATGAACGATGTTGAGCCTAAGGACCGTGATATCGCAATGGTATTCCAGAACTACGCTCTGTATCCTCATATGACAGTATATGATAACATGGCTTTCGGACTGAAACTTCGTAAAGTTCCGAAAGATGAAATTGATAAGAAGGTTCGTGAGGCTGCTAAGATCCTTGATCTTGAGAAACTGCTCGACCGTAAACCGAAGGCCCTTTCCGGTGGTCAGAGACAGCGTGTTGCTATGGGACGTGCTATCGTAAGTAATCCTAAGGTATTCCTTATGGATGAGCCTCTTTCCAACCTGGATGCTAAACTTCGTGTTCAGATGCGTATCGAGATTTCCAAGATCCATCAGAGACTGGGTGCTACAATCATCTATGTAACACATGACCAGACAGAGGCTATGACTCTTGGTACCAGAATCGTTGTTATGAAAGACGGTGTTGTTCAGCAGGTCGATACACCAGGCACTTTACAATACACCATGCAACCTGTTCGTTGCAGGATTCATCGGATCCCCGCAGATGAACTTCATGGATGCAAAATGTACAATTAAGGGAAATGATGTTACTCTTACAGTTGGAAAACATGTTCTTAAGGTACCGGCTTCTAAGAAGCAGGCACTGATTGATGGCGGATATGACGGAAAGACAGTTGTTCTTGGTATTCGTCCGGAAGATGTACATGACTCACAGGCATTTATCAGTAACTCTCCTGACAGCGTAATTGAGTCTACAATCAAAGTTTACGAGCTGCTTGGAGCAGAAGTATTCCTGTACTTCGATGTTGAGGGAACTCAGTTGACAGCACGTGTTAACCCACGTACAACACTCAGAACTGGAGATCATGCAGTATTTGCACTGGATATGGAAAAAATTCATCTCTTTGACAAAGAAACAGAATTGACGATTACAAACTAATCCTTTACAATTAAACTAAACACGGAGGGGGCTGTACTTTTCTCGGAAGGTGCAGCCTTTCTTCCATCTATTATTATTTTATTTACGGAGATTACTATGGCTAATACATCCGAACTTGAAAAAGGACTCAATGAATTAAAACGTTTGACCGGAATCACACTTGCAGTAACTGCCGAAGATTCTGAACATGAGCAGATGGCCCCTGGAACAGATTCGCTGTCTCTGCCTTGCCTACCGGGAAAAATATAATAAAAATGATTTTCTTATGGGACTGATGACCGGTGGTGTTCCTTCCTACGATGTACAGCAGCGTGCCGCACGGCTCCACATTGCACCGGAAGAAAATCGAATTCTCTTTTGATTGAAATAAAGGAACCTGATGAGATTATTGGAGAGATCCTTAAAAATCTGTTTCCTTCTCAGACAAAAAGCTTATATTGTTCCTGTTTCAAAAGAGCGACTGGCTGTATTATATCCATTTCATGAGACAAAGGATTCCAAAGATTCTGCTGATGAACATGCAAGACATCTGGCTCATGCGATTGTTGACACGCTGAATGCGGAAGCTCTTGCACATGTTCAGGTTTCTTTTAGCCAGATGATTCCTTCTCTTTTGGAATTATCCGGGGCTTTTCGTGAAGCAAGTCTTGCACTGAAAGTTGGAAAACTTTTCTATCCGGAACAGACTGTCTTTCCATACAATGAACTGGGGATTGGCCGCCTGATTTATCAGCTTCCTGTTTCACTGTGCGAAAGCTTTCTCCAGGAAGTTTTCTTAGACAAGATTCCGGACAAGCTGGACGATGAGACACTCCTGACGATCAACCGTTTCCTTCAGAATAATCTGAACATTGCTGAGACTTCACGCCAGCTCCATATGCACCGCAACACGCTGATCTATCGTCTGGAGCAGATTGAAAAGCGTACCGGACTTGACTTAAGGCAATTCGAAGATGCAATGACATTTAAGATTGCAACAATGGTCATGAACTATCTTCATGCTGAAAAAAAAAAAAAATTGCACTGAGGTGTAATTGATATATAATGTGTAACTGTTCAGAGCCAAGCAAAATTTCATAAAACAGGTGTAAAATGCTTGCATTTTTAAGACTGTTTTTGAAATTTTATTTGGCGGATACGCCACACCGACGAAATGCGTAGCATTTTGGAGGTTGACTCTGAACAGTTACTATAATATATAATATATAATATATAAGAAAGGACTTATAACTTATGAATGACGCATTATGTGAACATATTGTAGCCAGAAAATCAAAACCAATGGATTTTGTTATCCGTGTTCTTATTATTGTTGTGATCGTTGCAATCGCAATCGGAGGAATGCCATTTCTTGGATTCTTTGCTTTTGCTCTTGCAGCAATCCTGGCTTTACTTGCTTATTATTTTGCATTTCCACTCTTAAATGTGGAGTATGAATATTCCCTTCTGAATCACGATCTGGATATTGATGCAATTTACAGCAAAGAGAAAAGAAAATCCAAAATAAACCTGGATATTCAGAATGCTGAGATTATTGCACCAAAAGGATCTCATCGACTGGATTCTTATCATCCGGAAACAACTTGCGACTTTTCATCCGGAAATGCAAATGCAAAGGTTTTCGCAATCATGATCCCAATCAATCAGAAAATGACTTGTGTTTATATTGAACCTGATGAAAAGATGATTGAACATATGAAACAATGGATGGGAATGAAGATGTTCGTAGATTAATATTGAATGTTTGTTTCTAACTCAGGCAAGTACCACAATCAGTAACTACTAATTGTGGTACTTGTTTTTTCTTTTCTGTCTGGTTGTAGATTACGAATTGCAATTACATACTTAAAACATCATAATCTTATTTTTTTCAGCAACATCTGCTATATATTTACATGCGGCAAGTGCAGCTACTGCACCGTCCGCTGCCGCTGTTGATAAGCTGACGTACTTCTTTTGTCCGGCAGTCTCCTGCTGCATAGATTCCCGCTTCTGACGTCTTGCAATCTTCTCCGGCAACAATAAATCCACCCTCATCTAACTGAACAACATCAGCAAATTTTTCATTCTGTGCAATCTCTCCGACAGCTACGAAAATTCCGGAAACAGCAAGTTCTGATTCTTCGCCTGTTACTTTATTCAAAACCCGCAGACTTTCCACCATCTGCTCTCCACGGATTTCCTGAACAGTTGTATTTAAGATAAACTCTACATTTTCTTTCTCTTGCAAACGTTTTACAATCTGATCTTCTCCCCGGAATTCGTCTCTTCTGTGAATCAGATATACTTTGCTACAGTAATTTGACAGAAATTCTGCATCCTGGAGTGCTGTACTTCCACCTCCGACAACTGCAACTTCTCTTCCCCGGAAAAACATTCCATCACAAGTCGCACAGTATGAAACTCCTGCACCTGTCAGACGTTCCTCTCCCGGAACTCCAAGATGGCGGTGTGTCACACCAGTGGCAAGAATAATGCTTTTGCATTCATATTCTTTTTCCGTTGTTACAATCACCTTATAATCCGCTTCTTTACGGATACCTGTCACCTGCTCCATTATGGTCTGTGTTCCCAGCTTTACTGCCTGATCCATCAGATTCATAGAGAATTCACTGCCGCTCACACTTGCAATTCCCGGATAATTTTCTACATTCGGAGAAGATGTGATCTGACCACCGAAGGTTGTTCCCTCGAAGAGTACGGTCTGCTTTCCTGCACGCTGACCATAGATAGCCGCAGTCATCCCTGCAGTTCCGCCACCGATGATTCCAATATCATAAATTCCCATATTTCCCCTTTCCCAACAAACTGTTTCTACATTTTCTGATTGTTGTAATTCATTTTTTTCATTTACGCTAAACTGTAATATGTTTCAATCACTTCTTACATATTTCTGGACATATCTGCGCAGACTTTCTCTGCCTCGATCACTGCGCTTCTAAGTCCAAATTTCTCAAGTACACGTACTGCCTCAATCGTTGTTCCTGCCGGTGAACATACCATATCTTTCAGTTCTCCCGGATGCTTTCCTGTCTCCAGAACCATCTTTGCACTTCCAAGTACTGCCTGTGCTGCGAACTGATAAGCCTGTGATCTAGGCATTCCCTCAGCTACCGCTCCGTCTGCCATTGCCTCGATAATCATAAAGATATATGCCGGTGAACTTCCGCTGACTGCAACAACTGCATCGATCAAATGCTCCGGCACGATTTCTACTTTACCAAAAGAACTAAGAAGCTCCAGTGCATAGTTCTTTTCTTCTTCTGTCACTGCATCATTCGGGCATGCCGCTGTCATTCCCTCTCCAACTAATGCTGGTGTATTCGGCATTGTTCTTACAATCTTAACTTTCTTTCCAAACTGCTCTTCGAGCCATGCGAGAGTCTTGCCCGGTGCGATTGTAATAATCAGCTGGTCTTCTCTTACTGCATCTTTGATCTCAGCAATTGTCTGTGCATAGAATTGTGGTTTTACAGAGAAACTAATACTTCTGCTTTCTGTGTTACTTCTATATTATCTGCTGTCACATGAATTCCATGCTCTTTTTTCGCACGTTCACGTCCTGCTTCCATAATATCTGAACCGATGATCTCTTCCGGGGCAATACTTCCCTTTTTAATGATTCCGCCCATGATTGCTCCTGCCATATTTCCTGTTCCGATAAATCCTAATTTCATGATCTTAAGTCTCCTTTTCTTTTACCATTACTGTTCTAAGAACCGTGTCCAGTAACCTTTTATCTACATGTATCCGTCTCTCACCCAGAATTTTTTCTCATCCTCTAATGGAATTTCTTCTGTATCCATCCAGTCGATTGTAATAAACTGATTCCTGTTCAGCCCTTTTAGCAGTTCATTGATCATCCATTCCCGTCCCTGAACTTCCATTGTAACGGTTCCATCCCATTCGTTCTGAACCCAGCCAACCAGATTTAGTGAATTCGCCAGATATTTCGCTGTATAGCGGAATCCAACACCCTGTACACGACCGTGAAAAACAATGTGCTTTCTAACTTCTGCCATATCTGATCACTCCCTTGAAGCAATTTATGTTGTACACTACCGTTATTCTAACATATTTTTTTTACCTTGTACAGTTCTTTTCGGTAAACAGTTCCTGCTTCCTGTGTTATAATGGGAATAACTTTTCTTTTTGAAGGAGGGCTTCGAGAACGAATGAGTAATTATGAAACATCACAGACTTCTGATCTGAAAGAATTGATAAATAAATTACGAGATACACAGACTCTCTCTAAAAATGAATGGATTCGGCTAATTGACGGAAGAACCCCTGAACTTGCCGACTATTTATTTGAAAATGCGCGCAAAGTACGAATCACTCACTATGGACATAATGTTTATGTCCGCGGACGAATTGAATTCACTAACTATTGTCGTAACGATTGTTATTACTGCGGCATCCGCAAAAGTAATCTGAATGCACATCGCTACCGTCTTACCAAAGAAGAGATTCTTAACTGTTGCAAAACCGGATATGAACTTGGTTTTCGCACCTTCGTTCTTCAAGGTGGTGAAGATGGCTGGTTTACGGTTCCGCGTCTGGCTGATATTGTCTCTGACATCCACAAAAACTGGCCGGACTGTGCAATCACACTCTCTGTTGGAGAAATGGAACATGATGCATACCAGACTTTATTCGATGCCGGCGCTGACCGCTATTTACTTCGCCATGAAACTTATAATGATGCACATTACCGTAAGCTTCATCCTGCTTCCTTAAGTGCGCGTCACCGTCAAAACTGTCTGTGGGATTTAAAATCGATTGGCTATCAGATTGGAACCGGATTCATGGTCGGTGCACCTTTCCAGACAACTGAGAATCTTGCAGATGATATGCTTTTCTTAAAAGAATTGAATCCGCATATGGTTGGGATTGGTCCTTTTATCCCTCACCACGACACACAGTTTGCTAGTGAACCTGCCGGAACACTGGAATTGACACTTTATCTGCTTGGGCTGATCCGTCTTATGCTGCCGAAAGTACTTCTCCCGGCAACAACCGCCCTCGGTACGATTTCTCCAACCGGAAGGGAACAGGGAATTCTCGCAGGAGCTAATGTCGTTATGCCAAACCTTTCTCCAACAGATGTTCGCAAAGATTATCTGCTTTATGATAACAAGATCTGCACCGGTGATGAATCGGCACAGTGCAAGAACTGCCTGGCCCAAAGAATGGAGTCTGTCGGATATCATGTTGTTGTAGACCGGGGAGATTCCTTGAATAAGTAAAAAAGAGGTTACTGTTCACTCCCGTGTCAATCACTTCGCTGATTGACACGGAGGATGCATGTTTTGGTTTGAATGCATCTCGCCCCATCGCCAAAGGCGATTTAAAATGGCGAGATGCGTTGCTGGTCGCACATCGTGTGAACAGTAACAAAAGGAGTCCATGGTATGCGACATATCGCATTTCCATGGACTCCTTTTCTATTCACACCTCGCCTCACAGCGCAGTGTCATTTTTTCATTTTCTCTACTAGCTATAAGAATTACTCTACAACAGCTAAGATCTCGATCTCAACGAGAACAGCCTTCGGAAGATCCTTAACTGCTACGCATGAACGAGCTGGTTTGCTTGTGAAGTATTTCTCGTATACTCCGTTGAATGCTCCGAAATCAGCGATATCTGCAAGGAAGCATGTTGTCTTTACGACATTGTCAAAGCTTGATCCAGCTTCTTCAAGAACAGCAGCGATGTTAGCGATAACCTGCTCTGTCTGTCCTTCGATTGTTGTGGCATCTACATCACCTGTAGCCGGGTTGATCGGGATCTGGCCTGAAGCATATAACATTCCGTTAACTACCTTTGCCTGAGAATATGGTCCGATTGCAGCTGGTGCCTTTGGTGTTGAAATTGTTTTCATTGAATTCTACCTCCTGATTTATTGAAATTATAAGTTCTTAATGAAATTATATAACGTTAAAATCGTTTAGTCAATAAAATTTCATTCACTTAACTATTTTTCATTGACTTCTTTTTCACACAAACCAGCATATCCATGATAAAATAAAACCATCAATATACTATTTGTCTGTTTTGACCGAACAAAACTGGATATCTTTCACACAGACAGAAAGGACGCATGATTATGCCAACCGGAAATTTAAAATTAACTTCACTTGACAAAAAGATTCTGCACTCATACTGTCAGACACTCGATGGACTTTCCAATTATCTTGGAAATGGATACGAGATTGTCCTTCACAGTCTGGAAGATTATGAACACTCTGCAATCAAGGTCATCAACGGATATCACACAGGACGTACCGAAGGTGCACCGATTACCGACCTTGCGTTGAAGATGCTCGAGCAGATCCGTCGAAATGAAGAAAATGACCATGGTGTTATTTATTTTTCCACAAATGTAAAAAGGAGAACCGCTGAAGTCAACTACAATTCCTGTCAAAGGAGAGAAGGACAGAATTATCGGACTGCTCTGTATCAACTTTTATATGAATACAACAATGGCAGATTTCTTCTGCAACTTTGCTGTTCCGATTCCATCTGATTCTGACGGTCTCACAGTCTCCGGTCAGATTCATGACATTTTCCCAGAGCAGTTCTGATCTTCTTGAGCAGACCATTCAAACCGTTCGTCAAGAAGTGTTGATGGATTCAGCAATATCGAGCACAAATAAGAATAAAGAAATCATTTTCCGACTTTACCAGCAGGGAATCTTTAATCTAAAGGATGCCGTTGTCACGATTGCCGAAGCGCTGGGAATCAGTAAGAATACCGTATATCTGCATCTGCGCAATCTTGAGAAAGTAAATAATTAACACTATCTGATATGCAAAACATTACTGTTTACGCAGTGAAAAGGACAAGACACTTTCTTTTTATCTAACATTTCATTCGAAAGTATCCTGTCCTTTTTTCATCCTTTATTTTCCAGCCGGCATATATCTCAGAAGTTCTCCTGCCACGCTGGAGATTGGCATTGTCTGAAGCCATACATGTCCAGGTCCGGTGACAACTGTATTGAACACACCTTCACCGCCGAATACCATATTCTTAAGTCCCGGTACTGTCTGAATCTCCATGCTGCAAGTTGCATCCATTGCTGCAAGATATCCGGTGTCCACTACTATCTGCTGTCCCGGTCTCAGTTCATATTCTACCACATGTCCGTCAAATTCCAGAAATGCTATTCCATTTCCTGAAAGTCTCTGCATGATAAACCCTTCTCCACCAAAAAATCCTGCTCCGAATTTCTTTTGAAAGAAAATAGAGAGATCAACGCCTTCTTCTGAAGCGAGAAATCCTGACTTCTGTACAATCAGTTCCTGGCCCGGTGCAATCTGGCGCGCTACAATCTGCCCCGGAAAACTGGATGCGAATGCGATCATCCCATTACCTCCCGTTGCTGTATAACGGTTCTGGAACAGTGCCTCGCCTGAAAACATTCTTCCAAATGCTTTTCCGATTCCTCCGTTGGAAGTTGTCTCCATTTTCATATTCGGAGACATCCAACTCATAGAACCTCGTTCTGTAATCATTCTTTCTCCATTCTCCAGATAGCAGACCACTACCGGAAGGGTATCACCTTTGATTTCATACCTCATGGTTTATTCCTCCTGAATCATTCTTCCTAACATATTCTGTAAAGTTCCATCTATTCTAAGAATACTATTCTTTTACAACATTTTCCAGTCCCTAATCTTCTTTTTTTCTCGCTCATCTCCAATTTAGGAAGTATGATCTCCGCCTTGAACAGGTCTGCTTCTGTTGTAATATTTAAATTACCATGCTGTAGCTGTGCAAAGCTCTTGGCAATTGCCAGCCAAGTCCAGATCCTTCGGTGTTTCTTGACGAATCCCCTCTGACAAAACGTTCCGTGATCTCCTCTGTATTGAAATTCAATTCCCCTGCGGAAACATTTTTTCATAAAAATCTGCACGTCATCCGGTCGCTCATTCATTTCTATATAAACTCTCGTATGAGGCATTGCGTATTTTGTAATATTAACAATCAAGTTCTCAAAAATTCGATATGTTTTTCACTATCCAGCCAGAGAACTACTTTGTCCTCCGGAAGTTTCCAACGGAATTCCAGATGTGCTTCTCTAATCTTTTTCCTCGTTCTCAAGCTCCGCCTGACGGATCAGTCCTACGAGATCCACTTTCATGTAATTCATCTGAATTGTCTTGCTCGCTGCCTTACTCATCTCAAAGAGATCCTCGATCAGGGCTTTCAGACGAAGAGATTTTTCTCTCAAGTACTTCTGTATATTCTTTTCTCTTTTCTTCGTCTTTTTCATTCTTTAAAAGGTCAATGTAAGTGATGATTGCGGTCAGCGGAGTACGGAGATCGTGAGAGACATTTGTCACAAGCTCTGTCTTCATACGCTCATTTTTACCTCTTCATCCACCGCCTTCTTGAATCCGCTCTGAATCTTCTTTAATTCATCCTGAATCGGACGGAAGATTCCAACATCACCTTCGATTGGAAGATCTAGCTGTCCTTCTGCCAGCTGATTTGTTGATTTAAGCAGCAGCTGATATTTCTTCTTAATTCCATTTAACACTGTCCGCATCACAAAGAATAAAATGATAGAATAAACAATTAATGGTATCAGTCCTATGCTGTAAGAAAATAATTTCACTACTAAGAGCAGAAGAAAGTTCAGGATCACGATTCTGAGGATTCCTTTATTTCCATTATCCCGCAGATCCATCTGAAGAATTGCTTCATATTGATGATGCAAAAATGCTTTCATATCTTTCCATGCTTTCTTCAATAAATGTCTCTTTTCATGTACTTCTCCACGATTTTCCTTTCCCCAACGGATCAGCATTCCTACTATTGTGTGTTCTTCCCAGTAATTTCTTCCCTCTGTAAATATAAGTCGAAGACTCTCTGCCACACAGAAGAAAACTCCCAGCAGGCAGAACCAGATACCCCAGTTGATTCCCAGCATACTGATTGTATTCCACATAATATTTCCTGACGGGTGATAGTTCTCAAAAGACCAGTATACTAAACCTGCAAATACCCCATAGCCTATACCCAATGCAGAAATCCCCAGAATCACTGCAAGTTCGAATGGCATACGGAATAATTTTCCTTCGTATCTTCCAACTTTCGGAATACATGGAAGAAGTAATGCTGCAAGCAGAGCTCCTAAAAAGAAGAGTGCAGCGGAACTCCAGAACACGGAATAATTATAATCCACATACTCGTCTTCCTCCTGATTTGCAGAAATGAATTCATCATAATTTGCATCTGTCATCCCATAAACGATACTGATTCCGTTTGTCTGCTCTTCATCGTCAATCTGATCCTCAAGATCTGCATCCATACAATAATAAGACAGATCTTTCTCCACATCGTACGCTTCTTCCGGTGACAGTTTCGTACCGCTAACTGTTACATTTGACATTGTTCCGGATGTGCCATACTTATATTCGATTTTGAGAGCATAAGAAGTATTTAACTTCAATGCCTCGTTTGTCTGGTCGTCATTTCCTTCAAGCAAAGGGATTTCCTTCTTTGTCAAAGATCTGATAATCCATATATTTTTTAAAAGAGAGAATGCACTGGCTGACATTAATTCCATTTGTCCCGACGCATCCATCGCATCTGTGACCTCGCTATAGAGTAGGCGATTTCCTGTCGCAAGGGAATAGTCCATTCGCTCAATACACTCTTCAACATCATCTTCTACTGTAAATGTTGATGCGATATCTTTTCTTACCACATAATAACTTTCCACAACACCTGCTGCGAATAAACTAAGAATTACTATCGTTATAATTGTTCTTATCTTACGATTGCTTTTCAAGTTTGTATCCAACACCCCACACCACCTTTAAATATTTTGGTTTCTTCGGATCGATTTCAATCTTCTCCCGAATATTTCTTACGTGTACCATGATCGTATCTGTATTAATTGCCTTTTCCTGCCATACTCTTTCGTAAATCTCTTCGGATGAAAAGACTCTTCCCGGATTCTTTGCCAAAAGAAGCAGGATCTTGTACTCGATCGGAGTTAATTTCACCGGATTGCCATCCATTGTGACTTCTACCGTATCTTCATTGATCTCAAGTCCTCCGATCACATGTACATTCTCCTGTGGTACGAGCTTCTCCCAGGAATCTCCGGTAACGTCTCAGCTGAGAATTCACACGGGCCATCAGTTCCATCGGTGTAAACGGCTTTGTCACATAATCATCCGCTCCGATGTTGAGTCCTGTGATCTTATCAACTTCCTCTGATTTTGCTGACAACATGATTACAGGAAAATCGTATTTCTCGCGCAACTTCATCGTCATACGAATCCCATCCATACGTGGCATCATGATGTCAATGATTGCCAGATGGATTTCTTCCTTCTCAAGGACTTCTAATCCTTCAATGCCGTCTGCTGCCTGAAACACCTTATATCCCTGACTCTGCAGATAAATCTGTACACCTTCTCTAATCTCTTTATCATCCTCTACAATTAATACGTGATTGATCTCCATTTTGTTTCCTCCTAAAAAAATAACCTCCTTTATATATCTACAGAATACTCTGTAAATCTAAAGGAGGCTTTTATATGTTTCAAAAGATTTTCTTAAGCTTACTATAGCTTTTTTAAAATATTGGTCTCTTAGTTCTCTGCGTTCTGCTCTCTGAAGAAAATCTGACCCGTAGAAGCGTCCATTCCGTCCACAATTGCCAGTGACTCCAGCTGGAATCCAAGATTACGGATGATTCTTCCGCCTGACTGGAATCCTTTCTCAATTGCAATTCCGATACCTTCTACTGTAGCTCCTGAAGACTGAACGATCTGAATCAGTCCCTGCAGTGCACATCCGTTCGCAAGAAAATCATCAATAATAAGTACATGATCATCCTCTGAAAGGAACTTCTGTGAAACGATCACATTATTCTTACACTTATGTGTGAAAGATTCAACCTCTGCTACATACATCTCGCCGTCTAAATTGATGCTCTGAGACTTCTTTGCAAATACGACCGGTACATCAAAGTGTTCTGCTACGATACAGGCGATTCCTATACCGGAAGCTTCTATTGTAAGAATCTTATTGATGTTCTTGTCAGCAAATCTCTTCTTTGAATTCTGCACCCATCTGATTCAAAAGTTTAATGTCCATCTGATGATTCAGGAAACTGTCAACCTTGAGAACATTGCCCTCTTTTACAACCCCGTCTTTTACAATCCGTTCTTCCAAAAATTCATCTTTCTACCTCTTCCTCTGTAATTTCCCCAAAATGTGTTACTGCTCAGTGTAACCCCAAAAATATTTCTTAAAGTATAGCACAACTCCATATAAGAAACAACTTTAACAGGACGAAAAAATAGTACAAAAATAATTGAAAAAAAGCACTTTCCTTATCCGGTTTATCAAAACCGAATCTATGAAAAATGCTTCGCGCTATTTCTGTACAACTTTGATTCTGCCCTCCAAAATCAGGGCAACAAAAAAGCGGGTGATGGGAATCGAACCCACGTGTCCAGCTTGGAAGGCTGGTGTTCTACCATTGAACTACACCCGCATTTCGTGTCTTATCTTTGACACGAATAGTATCTTATCATACTCTTTTTAAATATGCAAGTACTTTTTTCAATTTTTTTACATTTTTTATTTTCCCATCTCCTGCAGTGCACGGATAAATTCCAGATCTTCTGCACGAAGCTTCAGATTTGTCTCGTAATGAGCTCCGTTCGGTGCTGTCACATTGATCTCGATGATTGTGCCTTCCTCAACTGCATTCTGAGCTACTGCTCCTAAGAACATTGGAAACTTCGGATGATTTCTGCGAAATGTATCCATATGTCCTTTTAATTCCTGTATTTTTCCAAGCTGTGAAAAATTCATATCAACTTTCCTTTCTGCCCTGACGACTTTTACCTTATTTTTATTATGATACCTACGGATTGCTCCATTGCTATGCAATTCCGCAATCCTCGAACACCTCAAACTCCCCATAAAATGGCGTATTCACACCATTTTATTCCGTTTTCGGTGTTCGGCGTGTCAATAAGTATAAATTGCTTATTTGTGCAAGCACAAACGCAATTTATACTTTTGACACTTACATCATAATATACGAATCTGATAAAAAATACAACTTTTTTGACTTATTTTCCACTTCGTTATATAATAGGAAAAGTGACCGATGTCCCCCCTTTTTACTGAATCATTATAACCAGCAAGGACAGATATCACGGACTTCGGTTTTCAGATTAGAGAAAAGAGGTAACATCCATGAGCAAGAGAACAGATAAGAAAAAACAGAAAAGATTTAATGAGGTACATCCGACTACCACAGCACCAGCTGCTCAGCCTGTAGTAGAGACAGCTGCACCAACAGCTGAACCTGTTCCGGAAGTGACTGTAACAGAAACAACTGCACCTGTAAATGCTGCTCCGGCATATGATCTTTTCATCCAGTATCAGAACGGCGAATATGACGCTGCTGTACTTGCAGAGAAGATTCTTGATAAATGCAAAGCTGAAGGTATGGACAGCTCCGACCTTAAGATTTATGTAAAACCTGAGGATAAAAAAGCTTACTATGCTTGTGCCGGTGGAACAGGTGCTATTGAGTTAGCTTAGACTGATAGAAAGAAAGTCTGTGAAAGAATCTATCTACTCTTAAGATTCTTTTCACAGACTTTTTATTTTGACTGTTATACCCTGATCTTTTACTATACTCCGACCTTTTTTTGCAGACATCTGCCAAACAGCATCTGTCGCAATACGGTTTCGTTCTCGCAGTACATATCTCTCTTCCATGATAAACAAGACGGTGGCAAAGGTCACTTCCTTCTTCTGGCGGGATAATCTTCCACAATGCCATCTCCACCTTCTTCTGGCTCTTTGATTCCATCTACCAGACCGATCCGGTTTGTCAGGCGGATACAATGTGTATCTGTCACAATTGCCGGCTTTCCGAACACATCCCCCATAATCAGGTTTGCGCTCTTTCTTCCGACTCCCGGAAGTTTTAACAAAAGCACCACAATCATCAGGAACCTTTCCACCATATTCATCACGAAGCATTTTCATGCAGGCACTGATATCTCTTGCCTTACTCTTTTTCCAAGTCCAAGGACGTACAATCTCTTCAATGTCTTCCACCGGCGCATCTGCCAGTGCTTCCACTGTTGGATATTTCTCATAAAGATCTTCTACCACTACGTTTACTCTGGCGTCTGTACACTGCGCTGCAAGGCGCACACTGACCAGAAGCTTCCATGCCTGATCATAATCCAGGGTGCATCCCGCATCGGGATACTCTTTCTTCAGTCTTTCAATCACTTCAAGCGCACGCTGTTTCTTTGTCATTTATTTCACCTCGGCATTTTTCTTTAATTCTTCCATCGCATTCTTGAACTTGTCTGATACTGCTGTAGGGTTTCTTCTCAGCTGCCTCATAGCATTTACATAATTTCTGTCTGTACGTGAGCCTAATTTCTGTCTCTCCCTTAATATATTGGAACGCATCTGGGCAAGTTCTTTTCTCCAGTTTCTTTTCGATTCAGACTCTTGTGCTTCATTCTCCAGTCGGACAGTACGAAGCAGTGCCTCAACCTTCTCTGAAAGCTGTGTAAGCTGTTCTTTTCGTTCTCTACGCTGTTCTTCTATCTTCGCAAGATACAATTCTTTTCTTGTCTGCTTTTCCGCTGCTTTCATCTCTTTACGCTCTTCATACAACAGATAGCTGTCCTCAAGCCTCTCCTGTACCCCTTCAGATGCACGTTTCAGCCGTTCCTGAACACCTTCTGATGCATCTTTCAGTCTGTCCTGCATTTCCTCAGAAGCATCTTTCAGGCGCTCCTGCATCTTCTGGATCTGTTCTTTGCTGGCTTCAAGCTGTACAAGGATACGTTTCATATCCATAGCCTCGTTGAAGGACTGTGTGAAGTCAACTGCTGCTGCGATTGTCAGAACAAATGCAAGGATATCGGCTATTGTAACCGGAATCAACAATACCATATGTTCGAATGGAATATGTACGACCTTTACCATATGAATGGAGAATACTCCCCAGCACAAGCTTGCCAGTGGACAAATGTATCCTCTGACATTAAATTTCAGGTTTCTATAATCCCAGTATCTTACGTGGAACAAACGCTCCATCGTAATTCCTGTAAAATACTCCAGGATTGTCGCACCGATCATTCCCATAAGAAAGACAAGCAGGATGTTATCTCTGACCGGAATCGTCATGATCAGAACAACCATTGCTCCGGAACCATAGAGCGGAAGCATCGGACCATGCATAAATCCACGGTTCACCCAACGGTGCTTTCTGACAGAAACATAACAACTTTCCCAGATCCATCCCAGAAAACTGTAGAGAAAAAAGAATAAAACCCATTGTGATAAATCGTATTCCTGCATTTTTTCTTCCCCTTTTTTAAAAAGACTTCCGCGCTCTGATAAAATGTAACGCAGAAGTCTCTTTCTTGAAATCTTTTAGTTTCTCTCCTCGATCTCCATCAGCAGATCTACCCTGCGCTGATGACGGCCGCCTTCGAATTCTGTATTGATCCATGTATCAACAATCATCTTTGCAAGTTCTCCACCTACTACACGAGCTCCAAATGCAAGTACATTACAATCATTATGTGCTCTTGACATCTTCGCTGTAAATGGCTCGCTGCAGACACATGCACGGATTCCTTTTACTTTATTCGCTGCGAGAGAGATTCCAAGTCCTGTTCCGCAGATCAAAATCCCCTTCTCTACTTCTCCTGCTACAACTGCACGGGCCACTTTCTCTCCATACACCGGATAGTCACAGCTGTCTGTTGTATATGTTCCATAATCTACAACCTCATGACCTTTCTCTTTCAGAAATTCTATGATTTCTGCTTTCAGCTCCAGTGCGGAGTGATCGTTACCAATACCAATTTTCATTTTAACGTTCCATCCTTTCTACATTTCAAATATCAAGAATGCCTCAGCATTCTTGCTGCGAGGTGTGCATCATGCGAATGCAGGACATATTTCTCCTGCGCACCTCTGCAATCCTGCCAGAGGCTATGTCAGATGGGAGTTTATCTCACATCTGATATACCGTTTCTATCATACCAAACTTGTACGGTCTTGTAAACTCACACCGGATTTGTTTCTAATGTAATACAAAATGTTGCCATTCAGGATTCCCGCTTTGCCTGACAACAAAAAAGAGAAGCACGAACAGCTTCTCTTTTTCCTTCTGTAAACCATCACTATGATAACTTTCTTCTGCTACGCATGTAATCCGTTCACTTTATATCTTAGAATAATGAATTGAAACGCTCCATTGCTTCTTTTGTCTTCTCATGTTTTCCAAAGGATGTCAGACGGAAATAATTCTTTCCATTTTCTCCAAATCCTGCTCCCGGTGTTCCGACAACCTGAGCATTTTCAAGGAGATAATCAAAGAACTCCCAGGACTCCATTCCCTTTGGGCACTCGAACCAGATGTATGGTGAGTTCACGCCGCCTGTAAATGAGATTCCTTTCTTCTCAAGTGTTTCAGCGATCATACGCGCATTTTCACGATAATATCCGATATTCTCCTGACACTCTTTCATGCCCTCTTCTGTGAATACCTTAGCTCCGGCATACTGAATGATATACGGTGTTCCGTTGAACTTTGTACACTGTCTTCTGTTCCACATATTGTGCAGGCTCAATGTTCCGCCATTTGATGTCTCAAACACAAGTTCTTCCGGAACAACTGTATAGGAGAAACGTGTACCTGTGAATCCTGCTGTCTTAGAAAGGGAACAGAACTCGATCGCACATTTCTTTGCGCCCTCGATCGCATAGATGCTTCTTGGAAGTGTAGGATCTGTGATAAATGCTTCGTATGCGGAATCATACAGGATCACCGCATCATTTTTCAGTGCATAGGCAACCCATGCCTCTAACTGCTCTTTATTATAGCATGCTCCTGTCGGGTTGTTCGGAGAACACAGGTAAATGATATCTGCCTTTACATTTTCATCCGGCATTGGAAGGAAATCGTTTTCTTTTGTTCCGTTCATATAGATAATATTCTTTCCATCCATTGTATTTGTATCTACATAAACAGGGTAAACCGGATCCGGAACGAGAACCACGTTATCCTTTGCAAAAAGCTCTGTAATATTTCCTGTATCACTCTTTTTGCGCCATCTGAAATAAAGATATCTGTAGCTTTTACTTCTACGCCATTGCGTGCGTAATAATCTGCGATTGCTTCCTGTGCAAATGCATATCCCTGCTCCGGTCCGTATCCTTTGAATGTCTCAGATACTGCCTGAGAATCTACTGCTTCATGAAGTGCTTCGATCACACTCTTTGTCAATGGCAATGTTACATCACCGATTCCGAGACGGATAATATCCGCTGCTTTCTCCGGATGTGTTTCCTCATATACTTTTTACTCTTCTTGCGATCTCTGCAAAAAGATAACTGTCTTTTACATTCTGATAATTTTCATTTAACTTTGGCATCTTTGTCAAACTCCTTTCCCAGCTGCTTTCATGCTGTCCACAGTATTCTGCAATCAATAACTCTAGTATTCCTATGTGTTATATTAACAGATTTTTTTTTCATTCGAAAAGAAGTTGAAAAAAACAAGATTTTGTAAAATCTTGTTTCTTTGATAATAATTTCAGCACTTTAACTGTGCAAATTGATGATGCGATAAAGAACATTTTCTTTTTTTCTTTCTTACAAAAGCCAGATGATCAGCAAAATTACCTCCACAACAAAGATCACAGGCACTGTAATCATAAATTTTGCTTTCCGTATCTTATGCCGGAAGCACATCATACCTGCGATTGCTCCTGCACTTCCACCGATCAGTGCAAGGATTAACAGCGTTTTCTCCGGAACCCTCCATGCGCCTTTCTTCGCTTTCCATTTATCAATCCCATAGGTACAAAATGCAAATAAATTGATAAATATCAGATAATACCAGAAATATTTCATAAGATGATCTCCTCCTTCAAGGCAAAGGAATAGATGATTTTCTCCTTCACCGGCTTCTCTAACAGTTGCTCCAGCGCCTGAGCATAGTAATCAAGCTGTGCATAGTACAGTTCTTTCAATTGAGATGCATTTCTGACTCTATCCGTCTTATAGTCCAGTAGTACAAGCCCGTCTTCCTCCTCGAACCAGACATCAATAATTCCCGGATGAGAATGGTCTCTTCCTTTCGATTTTCATCCGCTTCCTGACTTCTCTTCTGAATGTCCTGATAGATCTCCGGATAGATTTCTGATGCAGCTACTCCGAGAACAAATGGCTGTTCCTTCCGAAGCTTTCCATTTCCTGCTGCTTGTGTCATTCGTCTTCCACTCTCGCTATTTAAAAACGCAAGAATATCTTTCGTACGGATACAGTCTGCCATCTCTTTTGACATTCTCCCTGCCTGATAGAACAGTTCGATTTCTTCTTTCAGAAGTTCCTCTGTATACTCTTTTGAAAAATCATGAAGCTCGAGAAATTTATGATAAGCACTTCCCCTTGAAGCTCCTGTCAGTCCTTCTTTCTGTTCTTCCATGAAATGCGGAAGCAGTGGCACAATCTCCGACTCCTGAATCAATTCTTCTCCTGCTTCTTCCTGCAAAGACTCACGCTTCTTCAACTCTGAAACTGTAAATTTCAGCTTCATTTTTCCTTCTTCTTTATATGGATACAGGAAATTCATCTGCTGTTCCAGCTTTTCTTCCGCTCCCGGAAGATAAACCTTCGTTGTATCCCAGTGTTCAAGCACTTCTCTTGCGATTACTTCTGCCTGTCGCTGTGCATCTTCTGTAAAATCCATCTCTTCTGCATCAAAAATCCGGACTTTAATCGGCAATTGCTGAACCTCTTCGCTTTCTGTTTTGAGAATTCCACACAAACCATCTTCCCTCTTGAGATCTTCTGCCTGAAGAAGTGCCGGAAGAATCCAGTCCAGATAACGGTTTGCGCCTTCTAACTGATAAAGGCTCAATGAAGATTCCCTGTCTGTCATATGATTCACATAAGGCTCCAGACCGTCTTCTCCCATTTTCAGACTTCCTGTCAGAATCAGCTTTTCCTTCGCTCTTGTCATCGCTACATAAAGCACACGGAGTTCTTCTGCAAGATTCTCAAGCTTTGTCTTCTCTGGATCATTTTCTTCAAAAAGTCGGTGCCTTTGTCCTCATCTCAAGATCTACAACGTCAATTCCAACTCCGTTTCTCGGATGGATCACAATACTTCCTTTTAGATCCTGTGTATTGAATTGCTTTCCTGTTCCGGCTACAAAACGATTGGAAACTCCAGACCTTTACTTTTATGAATACTCATAATACGGACCGTGTCATCCTGCTCGTCTATGATACTTGCTTCGCCATAATCAACATCATATTTTTTTTCAGTTGCTCGATATAGCGTACGAAATTAAACAGACCTTTATAACTCGTCCCTTCAAATGCTCTTGCTTTCTCAACAAGCATTTCTACATTAGCCTGTCTCTGTGCACCCCCTGGCATCGCACTGATAAATAACCCATAGCCGGTTTTATCAATTATTTTCGCAAGAAGATCATGGATTGCCGTATACGGAAGAATTTCTCTGAAACGATCCAATACCTCGAAAAACTTCTCAATTTTTCCTGTACCGGTATTGCCTGCTTTTTGTCCACAGTTTCTGGAATTTCTTCCGAACTCAGGCTGCAAAATCCTTCCACTGCCTCGTAAAACAATTGATTCGGATATGCAAGACGTATCACTGACAACTCTGCTGCCGTCAGACCGGCAAACGGTGAAGTCAAAACTGCTGTCAATGGCAGATCCTGTCTTGCATTATCAAGAACTTTCAGATAATCCAGAAGAACACTGACCTCATACGTCTCGAAATATCCTTCTCTGCTCACAGAATATGCAGGAATCCCTCCTCGGCCAGTATAGACGCGAAAACTTCTGCCCACCCCTGTAAACTTCTCGTCAGAATCACCATATCCCGATAATGAACCGGGCGGTATTCTCCACTGTCTCCTTATCAAGCACAACACCCGTGTTTAGAAGTTCTTTCATTCTCTGTGCGATCATCCGTGCCTCTTCTTCTCTCGCTTCACTACTCCGAAGCCCCGTCTGATCGTAAAGAAGCAGTTCCGTCTGATCCGTAAACACATTTTCATCCGGTAATTCAGGAAACGAGGCTCCCAAATGCAGTGCCGCCTTATCATCATAAATGATTTCCCCGAATTCCTTCCGCATCAGTTTCCTGAAAATATAATTTGTACTGTCAAGTACTTCTCCCCTGCTTCGGAAGTTCCTGTCAAGATCAATTCTCTGCCTGCTGCTCTCCTGCGTACTGTAGCTGTTATACTTTCCCATAAAAAGCTCCGGGCGCGACAGACGAAATCGGTAAATACTCTGCTTTACATCCCCGACCATGAAGAGATTATTCTGTCCGACCGACTCTCTTGACACACTCGTCAGAATTGTTTCCTGCACCAGAGTTACTATCCTGATACTCATCGATCATAACTTCTTCAAAGCGTTCCTGATACTCCTGTGCCACTGCTGACGGAACCAGTTTTCCTTCCTTTTCTTCCGTCAGAATCCGAAGTGCAAACTGTTCCATATCACTGAAGTCCAACAGATTTCTCTGTCTCTTTTCTCCGAAAATGCCTCTGCAAAAGCCTGTACCAGCAGAACTAACATCTTCATTGCTGTCTGTGCCTCTTGCATATCCCTGATCCACTCATCAACAGGCGCGTAGAAATAGTTTGCTTTCAGATCTTCTATCAGTTTCTTGGCCTGTTTTCTAAGCCCCTGCGCTTTCTCTTTCAGCTCCGGATCGACTGTCGGATCTTTCTTTCCTGACAAACGTTTCCATGTAAAATCACTGACGATCTGCTCTTGCTGACAAAATGTCTCTGCTCCTTCCAATTGCTCAATCTGTACCAGATCAGAATCTAACATTTCACCATACATATACGGACCGGCCGGAAGTTCGCATACTTCTATCGCCTGTTGAACAAACCCTTTCACATCTGTAAGATTCTGCCTTTTACTCTTTGCCTTTGCTTCCTGCACGACATCTGCTTCTTCCATCTTCTCCGGATCGATCTCATAATTATCCACACATTCCTTCAACCACTTTTCCGGCTGTGGATAACTTCTGGAATATTCGTAAAGCTGGAGGATAAGTTCCTCGATCTTCTGATCATTTCTTCCTGTCCCGTACTGGTCAACAAAGTTTAAGAACGTCTCGGATCCCTCTGCATAAAAATTCTCGATCAGCTCTTCTAAGACATCCTGCATCAGAAGACGCAATTCTCCTTCTTCTGCAATGCGAAAGGCCGGATCAATTCCGATCACATGAAAATGATCCCGGATCACCGACAAGCAGAAACTGTGGATCGTCATGATCGACGCATTGTGAATCAATGTGGACTGCTGCTCCAGATTCACATTTCCCGGCTGTTCTTCCAGCTTCTTTTCAATTGCTGCACCGATTCGTTCTTTCATCTCTGCCGCCGCTGCTTCCGTATAAGTCACAACCAGGAGACGGTCTACATCCGCGGGATCATTTTCATCTGTTATCCTGGAAATAATCCGTTCAACAAGTACCGCTGTCTTTCCGGAACCTGCTGCTGCAGATACGAGAATGTTGCGGTCACGCAAGTCGATTACTTTCTGTTGTTCTTCTGTCCATTTTACGCTCATTCTCCTGCCTCTCCTTTCTCTTCCAAAATACCAAGCCTCTCTTTCATAGAATTCAGCGCTTCTTCCAACGTATATTTTCTTAATCTTCTGTACTCACAGCCTTCAATTCTCTGGTCAAATCCGCAGATATCCCTGCACCCACAGTAATCACAGCCTGTCATCTCATCAAGTACATATGGAAGTGCCGCGACCTCACCCTGATACATCACGTCTTTCAGTTCTTTTTCTTTCTCCTTTGTATACGCAAGAACCGTATCAAAGTTCTCCTTTGATAAAGCTTTTGATGCCGAACTGAGTGTTCTGTTCTTATTCATCCGCAGCGGATAGAATGTTGAAGTTCCACTCAGATTCCGTTCCAGATGCTCAACTACATTTTCATCTGCATTGATCAGTCCATCCAGCTTCAGCTCTTTTAGAATACTTTGCTCAACTTCCGCTTTTGTCTCTTCTTTCTTCACAATCGGATCCTGGATCCTGTAATAAAAAATACCTGCTGGAAGTACTTCTTTTTCCGGATGCTTCTGCCGTTCGATCTCCAGTGCCGCATTCAGATAAACCGGAAGCTGCATCTGCAAACCGTGATAGAATGCTGTGATATCAAATGCTTTCCTTCCAGTTTTATAATCTGTTACTTTCACATAGACTGCATTTTCATCTTCACACGTATCAATTCTGTCAATCTTTCCGCTTCCGAACTTAAATTCACACCCGCTCGGCACAAAATCGCCTGCCGCCATCTGCTGTGTCAGTGCCCAGACGGACCGGTTAATCAATTGCTTGATTCTGTGGATCATATACTCATTACGTGCAGATGAAAATAGAACTGTATTTCCATAATCCAGAATACTTTCTTCTACACTTTCATCAATCAGCTGCTCCCGTCTTCTCTTCCGGCATTGTAACCCAGTCCAGACCTTCCTCTTCTACCTTGTGTGCAAATCGCTCCAGTGCCTGATGTGCAATATTTCCCAGATCCATTGCTTCGAACCCATATTTCTCCCGTTCTGACAGACGGAGTCCGTAATTCAGGAAATGTGCATATGCACAGGAAGCAAAAACGTTCCAGTCTTGTTACACTGACACGCTTTGGATCCAGGAAGAGTTCTTTTGCTACTCTACTTCCAAGGCTCGGCTCATCCTTCCGGTAGAAACCGGCTTCTATCATCTGCTTCAGAGTTTCCTGACTCTGTTCATCCTTTACAAACCATCTGTACAGTTCTTTCCAGGAATCATCCAGTCCATGCTCCCTCTCTCTTAAACCTTCTGCAATCTGCAAGAGTCCGCTCTTTCTCATCATCTCATGATCAAGCAGTCCCTTTCTGTCTTCCTCTACCGGAACAAGTACCGGGAACAGACGCATCAGATCCTGAATCAGATACGCTGGACGAAGTGCTTTTCCTTCCCCGGATACTTTTGCCCAGGGACAGATACAGAAGTTCTGACGGTTTCGTCAGATTCATATAGAGATAAAATTTCTGAATATATAATTTCTCTTTTGGTCCGGGAGAAAGATTCATTTTCTTCTCCTGGAACTGTTTTCTGTCTCGCTCGGAAAGCAGACCTCTTGCCCCTGCATTTCCCGGAAGAAGCGTATCATTTGCTCCGACAAAAAATAATGCGCGGATATTTTTTTGATACGTGTTCTCTCCATATCTCCGATCACAACCTGATCCAGACTTGGAGGAATCACACCAACTTTCGCCTCTTCAAGTCCTGCATCAAGAAGTTCACAGTATTCCTTCAATGGAATCTCTTCCTCCCCCAGAAGTTCAACGAATTTATCGAATAGCTCCAGAACAATACGGTAAATCTGTGCATATTCCTTCGCCAGTGCCAGTTCTCCATCTTCCTGAATTTCTGCTCCAATTCTGCAAGCTGCTCCTGGATCTTCTCCTGAACCAGATATTCATAAACTGCAAGTGTGATCTCTTTACCGTCTTTCTTCTCTTCTTCAGAACCGTATGCAACGGTGTCAGTTTTTCCACAAAACGCACGCGCAGCTGATTCAGTTCTTCCAATTCTTCTTTTTTCGTCATCGGTGTCTTTCTCACCCAGACCTGATCCCATTTCTTGAATCCTTTCAAATCCAGCGCAAGACAATAATTTTCCAGACGGTCCACTTCATCTCTTGTGAACCCACACAGGCCGGTCCGCAGATAACGAAAAACGCTTTCGTAAGTATAGTTCTGTTCAACCATCACCAGCAGACTTCTTAAATACTCTACAAAAAGAATTCAACAAAATACTCTTCTTATGATCCATAAAAACCGGAATCTCATAACGTTCGCATGCCTTCTCCAACGAATCAGCATATGTATTCAGATCAGAAGCAATCACCGCGATTTCCCGATATCTGTATCCTTCTTCTCTCACCAGACGCCGGATCTCCTCTGCCACATACTGTGCCTCTTCCTGTGGTGTATGAACTTCATGAAGAGAAATTGACCGCATCTTCTCTCCACTGTATTTTCTTCTGGAATAACGAAATAGTTCCTCTTCCAAAAACGCCATCTCCGGATTTTCTTTGAACCGATACGACGGATTCTTGCATAACCAGACAGGCTCATCAATCTCCACTCTCACTTCCTGCGCCACTTCCGTCAGTGAAGTAACCATCTGCTTACTCAACGCAAAGAGCTGATACGGATGCTTATAGACAAACGGATCTTCCCTCCGATCGATCTCAACTGTCAACATAATCTTGTCGCACACTTTCAGAAGTTCCCCGATCAGCCGGTTCTGCACCGGTGTAAATCCAGTAAATCCATCCATTGCGATCACACTGTCTTTAAGCATTTTCGCTTCCGCCACATTCTGACTCAACACATCAAGCAATTCTTCCTTTGTAATATATTTATCACGCAGATAATCCTCAAATCCTTCATATACTTTACGGATATCCTTTAACTTATAATACAGATAACTTTCCGGATTCAGTCCTTCCATGAAAGAATCAAGCTGTTCAAAATCAATTCCATACTGTGTGAATTCTGATCTCACGGACTTCACTTCGCTGATATATCCCTGCTTCCTAAGATTTCCATTAAGAACGGTCAGCTCATCTTCGTAATTTCCTGCAATCTTACGAAGCACTAGATTCTTACCCTCATCGTCAAGGATCGGCTGTCTTTCCTTTCCTGTCTCTTCAAAGACACGGTGAGCCAGACGTCCAAAACTTAAGACATCAATATTCATAATACCGCCACGCGGATGTGCCATACACAGGTCCTTCTGCGTCTGCATTGTAAACTGCTCCGGAACCAGAACAAGATAATTCTTCTCCGGATGACGGATTGACTCCTCAACAATCTGCTGATATAAATAATGGGACTTTCCGCTTCCGGAATTCCCGAAAATAAACTGCAATGACATGCTCTGACTCCCGCCTTTCTTCTTAATATCTAAGCAAAAGACAGGCTGTCGTTCACAGGAATGAGCCATATCTCTCAGCCTTCTCTGTGCCCGGCAGCCCGTCTGGGTTTTTCCTTTCTTCTATTATCGCAAATTTATTTCACAAGGTCAACCAGTGCTGTCTTAGGAATCGCACCAATCTGTCTTCCGCTCTCTTCACCACCTTTAAATGCGATGAAAGTCGGAATACTCATCACTCTGTATTTCTGTGCAATGTCGATATTCTCATCAATGTTGATGTGGCATACCTTTACATCACTGAGTTCTTCTGAAAGAGCTTCTACGATTGGAGCCATCATCTTACATGGTCCACACCAGTCTGCATAGAAATCAACGAGTACCGGCTGTTGCGCCTGAATCACTTCCTGCTCAAAATTGTCTGTTGTAAGTTTTACTACTGCCATCTTTGTATCCTCCTTATAAATGTTATATCTTTTATCTGTAACTGAACAGTTACCTTTTTCCTTTGTTACAATCTTAGTATAGCACATATTTCTTATTTTTCTGTGATAAAATCACAAAGAAACCGACAGTTTTGATTTCTCCTCCCTGCCGGTTTCATTCATTACTTCTTATATCGTTTTATCTTATTGCAACCAGGTCTGCAACCCTTTATTTACGCTTCATCGATTGCCTTACCGATATCATGTCTCATGTATTTATTCTTAAAGTTTACCCACTCTGTTGCTGCATATGCATTCGCACGGGCTTCTTTCAGATCTTTTCCCTTGGCTGTCACTCCCAGAACACGTCCGCCGTTTGTCACGATCTGATCTCCGTTGAATTTTGTTCCTGCGTGGAAGCAGTAATATCCTTCGTGCTTCTTGAACTCTTCCAATCCTGTAATTGGGAAGCCTTTCTCGTAACTTACCGGATATCCTTCGGATGCAAGTACGACACAGACTGCTGCATTGTCTTCAAACTGAAGATAAACCTGATCCAGTGTTCCGTCGATACATGCTTCCATAACTTCAAGGATATCATTCTTCATACGAGGAAGTACAACCTGAGCTTCCGGATCTCCGAAACGAGCGTTGTATTCAAGAACCTTCGGTCCGTCTTCTGTCAGCATCAATCCAAAGAAGATAACTCCCTTGAACGGACGCCCCTCTGCTGCCATGGCATCTACTGTTTTCTGATAAACATATTTCTCACAGAATTCTTCTACTTCTTTTGTATAGAACGGACTTGGAGAAAATGTTCCCATACCGCCTGTATTAAGTCCTGTATCTCCGTCTCCGGCACGCTTATGATCCTGCGCACTTGTCATTGTCTTGATTGTCTTTCCATCAACAAAAGAAAGTACGGAAACCTCGTGGCCTGTCATAAATTCCTCAATGACCATCTCATTTCCGGCTGTACCAAACTTCTTGTCCAGCATGATCTCTTTCACGCCTGCTTTTTGCTTCTTCCAAATCCTTACAGATCAGAACACCTTTTCCGAGTGCAAGTCCGTCTGCTTTCAAAACAATCGGGAACTTCGCTGTCTCAAGATAAGCAACTGCTGCTTTTGGATCTGTAAAGTTCTCATAAGCTGCTGTCGGAATATTATATTTCTTCATCAGGTCTTTGGAAAATGCTTTCGATCCCTCAAGGATTGCTGCATTCTTCTTCGGTCCGAATGTGCGGATTCCTGCTTCTTCAAGAACATCTACAAGACCGCCTACCAGCGGATCATCCATTCCTACGATACAAAGATCAATCGCATTCTCTTTTTGCGAAATCTCTTAATTTATCAAATTCCATAGCGCCGATCGGTACACACTGCGCATACTCAGCGATTCCGGCATTTCCCGGAGCACAAAAGATTTTGTCTGCTCTTGGACTCTTTGCCACGCTTGCTGCGATTGCATGCTCTCTTCCGCCGCTTCCTACGATCAATACGTTCATAGTCTTTGCCTCCTTATTCGGTAACAATTGTACGATGTCCTTCTACTTCAACCTTTCCGTTCGCGATCAGATCGATTGCATGTGGAAGGATCTTCCATTCAGCCTGTTCCATCACTCTGCGCTGAAGCACTTCCGGGGTATCTCCATTGTGTACTTCTACAGCCTTCTGCAAGATGATCGGGCCTGTATCAGTTCCTTCATCTACAAAATGTACTGTTGCGCCAACTACTTTCACACCGCGCGCCAAAGCTGCCTCGTGCACTTTCAATCCATAATAACCTGTTCCACAGAAAGACGGGATCAGAGATGGATGAATGTTGATGATCCGATTCTTATACTTCTTGATCATCTCTGGCGGGATTACCACAAGGTAACCTGCCAGCACGATCAGATCCGGTTCATATGCATCCCCAGCCTTTAAAAGTTCCTGATTGAACACTTCTCTTGACTCGTAGTCCTTCGGAGAAATGCATTTCGCATCGATTCCATTTTCTTTGGCACGTGTCAGTGCATAGGCATTCTTATTATTGCTGATCACGCCCACAAGTTCTGTATTCGTGATCATTCCATTCTTTACGCTGTCGATGATTGCCTGAAGGTTTGTTCCGCCTCCTGACACCATACTTAAGACTCTTAACATAAAGTCACTCCCTTTTCGCCAGCCTCGATCTTGCCGACTACATATGGCTGATCTCCTGCTTCACGAATTGCATCCATTGTCTTATCAACGTCTGCCGGATCAACAGCGAGAACCATTCCAAGTCCCATGTTGAATGTGTTGTACATCATCTGCTCTTCGATTTCGCCCTCTTTTGCAAGTTTTGCAAAGATTGGTGGAATCGGGTAGCTGTCTTTTTCTACAACTGCATGAGTTCCTTCTTTGAGCATACGCGGAATGTTCTCATAGAAGCCGCCGCCCGTGATATGGCTGCATGCTTTTACTGTAACACCTGCATTTTTGATGCTTTTAAGTGCTTTTACATAGATTCTTGTCGGAGCAAGAAGTGCCTCTCAAAGAGTAGTTCCAAGTTCTTCATAATAAGTATCAAGAGATTCCTTTGTCATATCAAAAACTTTACGGACAAGTGAAAATCCGTTGCTGTGAACACCTGTGGAAGCCATACCGATCAGAACATCTCCGGCTGCAAGATTCTCTCCTGTGATCATATCTTTTTTATCGCAGACACCTACTGCAAAACCAGCCAGGTCATATTCGTCTTCCGGCATCAGTCCAGGATGCTCTGCTGTCTCACCACCGATCAGAGCTGCCTCTGACTGTACACAGCCCTCTGCAACACCTTTTACGATTGCTGCGATCTTTTCCGGATAATTCTTTCCACATGCAATATAATCCAGGAAAGAAGAGTGGCTCTCCACCTGCACATGCAATATCATTCACACACATGGCTACAGCATCGATTCCGATAGTGTCATGTTTGTCCATTACCATAGCAAGTTTTACCTTTGTTCCGCATCCGTCTGTACCGGAAAGCAGCACCGGCTCTTCCATCTCTTTGATCTTCGCAAGAGAAAAGCTCCTGAGAATCCGCCAAGTCCTCCGAGAACTTCTGCGCGCATTGTCTCTTTTACATATTCTTTCATTAATTCCACTGATTTGTAACCGTCTTCAATATCTACACCTGATGTCTTGTAATCCATCGTAAATCTCCTTTTCTTTCGAATCGTAATATTTATTTATTATTGAGATATTCCTCATAACCAACTTCTGCAAGTTTGTCTGCTTTTGCCTGTACCGTATCTTTCATCTCTGCAGAATAAGCTTTCAGTTTCTCTAAAAGCTCCGGATCTGACATTGCAAGCATCTTTGCTGCAAGAATTGCCGCATTCATACCGCCGTCGATTGCAACTGTAGCAACCGGGATTCCAGGTGGCATCTGAACGATTGAATAAAGTGCGTCCATACCCTCAGATTCTTTCCTGACATTGGGATACCAATTACCGGCATTGGGAAAAGTGCTGCGCACATTCCCGGCAGATGTGCTGCCATACCTGCTCCTGCAATAATTACTTTGATTCCCTTTCCTTCAGCTGCCTTTGCCCAGTCAAAAAGACATCCGGCATACGGTGTGCTGAAATGATCGTCATCTCATAATCGATTCCAAACTTCTCCAGTGTGGCTGCTGCCTTACTCATCACCTTCAGATCTGAGTCGCTGCCCATGACAATTCCTACTTTTGGCATATCATTTCCTCCTCAGTGGTATCCTGTTTTCCTTTCCTTGGAAAACTTTGTTTATTTATTATCCATACTTATGAAAGATTCCATTTAATCATCTATTAACCATCCAATTACCTATAGGATTTCCTTAAAATCCCGCTTCATCCAAAGGCTCATTAAGCACCTCTGTTCCCGGCAATACGAATCTTCCGTCCTCTAATAGTATAATGTCTTTTCCCTCGTTTGTCACTACACTTATTTCTTCTAACTCTTTATAAGGCACGGTTATATCTGTATGACAGTTAAAGTATGCTTTTGATACATCTTCCTTACGAAGAAGAGAACAGGAATTATCTTTCGCCACAATTTCCTTTCCATTCGGATTGTAGACTCTGATTTCCTCGCTCCAGGAATAACATGTATCTCCTACTGCAAAATGCGGTCCTGTCTTCTCTGCGATCAGAATCGGCATCTTATCTTCTATATTAAATTTCTTTGCTGCCACATATGCAGTCGTATTTGTTCCAATTGCGAACTCACCAAGCGGAAGAGTCTCATGATTCTTCAACACATTATCGTAAATGTATTTCTTATTCTGTGCTTCGTCCTCAAAGTTCGTACATGTATAGTCGGTGATCTTTCCATCCTGAAATGTCAGCTTCAGATTCTCATACTGAAGTCCGTCCAGATATACCTTGCTTACATGAAGTATGCCATTCGTCCCTTCCAAAACCGGTGATGTAAATACTTCTCCGACAGGAATATTCACATCTGCCACACAATTTTCGAAGATTGTCTCCTTCTGTGTGTCTTTCAGATGATATAACTGTACTGTAATATCTGTCTGGTTTTCTCCTTTTCCTCTTACATGTACACAAGTTCCCTGATCTAACGCATCGATCATTGTCTGCTGCACTTTTTCATAAAGTTTCGCGTCTAATGTATTGATCTTGATCACTTCATCAAAGATCTTTGCATAATCTGCCCCTATCTCTGGCACCGGATAAGCAACAATCGTGAAACTTCTTTCCTCACCCTTGATATACTCATTCGTGATCTGTCCTGATCTGCTGCTAAAGAGAAGATCCAGTTCTCTCTGCGCCTCATCATATGCCGGTGCTGTTTCTTTCGCTTCCGGTGAAAATGGAGTCTCACCGAAGATCTCCATAACTGCCGGTCCTGCAACGCCTGCTGCCATCTCTTTATTTTGCTCAAAAACGGTCTTCATCACCTCAAGCTTACGTTCTACATAACGCTTATCCATAAAGAGTGCCTGGTCCTGTCTATGATCATACTCATACTGCTGATTCGCAATTGCACCGTAATATCCAATCTTGTGGTGCTCTCTCTTCGTGATCACGCTGGAGGCAGCACGGTAAATAACCGGCTTTAATCCCATCTTACGGAAGTTCTCGATTGCAAGGCAGATCACCTTTTTCAAATCCAAGACTGTAACGGATATTTACAATCGATTTCTTTGACAGATCTTTTCCAGTGTTAATAAAACCAACACGATATCCTTCCGTATATACATCTGCCATCTTCTGCAGTGTCTCCTGTGGCAGATTTCTCAGATGATGAGCTGTTCCAAGTTCATTCTTGGAAATGTATTCGCCAAATTCATACAGATAATCATCTTCATCAAGATCTGCCTTCTCAATGATCTGTACTGCAAAATCCGCTGACGGATCCATCTGCTCCAGAATTCGGTCTGCATAAAATACATCGCAGTAATCGCTTGCATACCAATACAGAATCTCCTTGATCTGCTCCGGCTTTGGAACTGGATTCTCTTCCTCACTCATTCCCTCGAAACAGGTATAGACTTCGAGAAACAACTCATAGAGGATTGTCAGATAATCCTTGCGCTGTTCAAATACATACGGAATTCCTGCTCTGATTTCCGTATACAACAAACTTAAAAGCAGTCCCATCTCCTGCCCCAATTTTTCACAGGCATAGTCTTGATTGGCATAGCTTGTCTGATATTTCTCTCCTATAATATCACTATAAAGAATCCTGTTCAGGCTACGCTTTTCTTCAAGACTTAAGCTGTCCCAGCTTCCATCTTCTAGCTTTTTTCGTGTATTCTCTAACTCAAGCAGAAACAAGGTACAATCCTGAAAGTAAGAAATATATGCTGCATTCACTGTTTCTTCTGTCACGATCGTGCGCAGACGCTCAACTGCCAGTTCGTGACGCTGTGTGCACTGTTCATTTTTCTCCTTCTGTAACTCACTTAACTTTCCGATCATAAGTTCAGACCTCCAACAAAAATTCCAAGGAAGCACAAGATCTGCACAATACCGATCCCGATTCCACATTTGCAGGAAAGATATTTTCTATCCTGCTCCTCAAATCCTTCTATTGCATTCCAGATTCCATAGATATCAATCATTAAAGAAAGGATTGCAATCCCTCCGACAATTCCGGCTGCCTTTCCTCTCGTCAGGAATGCATATCCAACACATCCCAGCAAGAGAGCAAGTGACCATCCGGTCAACCAGAAGGAGATCACACCTCTTCTTGACTGCAGATACGCTGCTTTCCCATATTTCTTTGATTGATTACTCTTTCGTTCCTTTTCTTTCTTCTGATTTTTTCTCTTTCATCGTTTTTTCTTTTCTTTTTTTTCCGATCATTTCTTCTCCTTAGTAGATTACAAACTACAAAAACTATATATCCAAGTACACCGCCGATTGTATTCAGCAGAATATCGTCCACATCAAAGCATCCCACTTTCGTGATCAGCTGCATTAACTCTACACAAAAAGTCAGACAAAAACTCCAAAATAACGTTTTGAAAAAGCTTCTTCTTTTTCCTGCCATTGCAGAAAAGTAACCAACCGGCATGAAAATCAGAATATTTCCAAATAAATTTGAGAACACCGCAAATGTTCCCAGCTGATGTCTGTATTGAATAAATCTCTTAATCTCTTTGAATAGCTCCAGATTGTAATGGTATTCATCCATTACGCCTTCCCTGCCGTACCAGTCTGATAAGAACAGAAAGTAGACAAGGAAGATAATATATAATATAAACAGGATCTTTCCAAGCATCCTGACTCTCTTCGCTTCTTTTTTTGTCAATTTCTTACACCTTCATAGAAAAAAAGCCCCTCTGCCGGTTCACTTCGGACGTAACTACTCACACTGAACAAGCTACGAGGGGACTTTCTTTTTTAAAATGTTATATTATTTTTTATGTTTTAACAGACTGGCTCCATTGATAATAGAAATAATTCCTACCGTAACTCCTGTAACAAGCAGGATTATTCCGATTGCAATGTTACCTGCTCCACTGTTTCTCATTACACGATACGCTTTTTCCAAAACACCAGGGCCTCCTTATTTTGCCCCATATTTCTCATAATATGCATCGATCGCTGCTTTTTTAATTCATCATCGATCACTACTTTTCCGTCACATTCCTTGTTGTAAAGGCACTCTACAACATCTTCCATTGTAACGATCGCTGCTGTCTCAAATCCATAGAGATCTTTCACTTCGTCAAGTGCGCACTTCTCTCCGCCTTTTCCTACTTCCATACGGTTTAAGGATACCATAAGTCCAACGATTGTAACGTCAGCCGCATCTTTTACCTTCGGAACTGTCTCTTCCATAGATTTACCGGATGTTGTAACATCCTCGATCATGATCACGCGATCTCCGTCTTTCAGCTTGCTTCCAAGGAAACTTCCCTTATCTGCGCCATGATCTTTCTCTTCCTTACGGTCTGAGCAGTAACGTACTTCTTTTCCGTATAATTCGCTGTATGCGATTGCTGTTACAACTCCGAGCGGGATTCCTTTGTAAGCTGGTCCAAACAGTACATCGAAGTCATCTCCATATGTCTCGTGAATTGCTCTTGCGTAATACTCTCCAAGTTTCTTTAACTGGGATCCTGTTACATATGCTCCTGCATTCATGAAAAATGGGGATTTTCTTCCGCTTTCAGTGTGAAATCTCCAAATTTCAGTGCGGCACAGTCTACCATAAATTTGATAAATTCTTTCTTATATGCTTCCATTTTATCTTAAAACCTCCTGTTTATAAGGCTTTCACGCCTTTATTATTGTCTCAAATTGCTTTACTACACACTTTCCACGGTAGCTACGAACCATTTTACCTAATTCTTTACCATTAAGGGATTTACCCATTTGTGCCTCCTTCCTAAGTGTAGAATAGGAAGGATTCCAGATATCGTTCCTATTCTACCATAAAACCTTACAATTATCAATCCGTTTCAAAAATTGAATTCCCACTTTGAAACTCCTCCGTATTCTTATTATGGTACTCACATAGATCCTTTACATTTAATAATGCTCTTGTATCAAGTTCTGTCTTCATGGCAGCCCTGCCTCCTCTCGTAATATTTTTTATTAACCACCTTCTTTCCTACCCACAATAAGCGGTTGCTAAGGTAATTTTGTAAGTTAATTGTAGTAAAATATAGGATAAAATAATTGACGGTCACTTGACCGTGACTTGACATAGAAATTTTTCAAAGATTGAAAATATAGAAAGACAAATAAGATAGATGGATTGATACATCTTCTCTGAAAGGAGCACGCAGATGAGAAACAGACTGACCTTCGCCAATGTGATTGGTGTATTACTGGAAAATAAAAAAAAACCTACCCGCAGCACCTGCTTAACGCAGATGTTGTCTTTCGTGATGTTATGAACGAGAACCCGGATAATGATTATTCCAAAAAGTACTGCTCGTTATTTGTATAGTTTGTATATGAGATGGGGAAAGAAAGAGCTTGCGGAGCAATATAAAAAATCCGGTAGGTATATTCCTGCCAATAGTCAACTGTCTATTCGACTTGTGGGGTACCCCCAAGTCATTATCCCTCTTTATGATTCGTTTTTCTTCTGTTTCTATATCCAGCCTCTGTAAAATATCATATATCACACCAGAATCGTTTAATAAGCTTATAGCAAAACATTTCTTTCCTGCATCTTTTAATGATGCACCAATGTGATACGCTTTTTGTCATCAATGATTAAAAACCTGTCATCACTTCAAGTTTGGGATACTGTTGATTGAAAGTTTCAATATCTTTTTCTGACAATCTGGTTTTCCTAACTGTGTAAATCGTTACCGATACTTTCTCTTTCTTCTTGGACAGAATATTTAAAGTTCCCACATCGACATAATTATCAACCAATACAAGACTTTTCGTTGCACTAGCTACCAGATCTATCAGTAAGCTAAACGCATCATATATCTGTCCATCAAAAAAATTTTCTGCTGTGATTCTTCGTGGTCAGAAATATATGCAAATACTTTATCAAATTTCTCATTTGTTTCATTTTGATAAGTTATCTGTCTTTCTTCTATTGCATTCATGCGATCATACAAAAGTGACGTGTTTGCCATATATTTACGCATTTCAACAAATGTTTCCATTATCCTGATACTGACTTGTATTGCAATATCACTCCTCAGCACCGCAGAAAGCATTGCAATACCTTGTTCTGTAAAAAAACATATGGCATATCTTCTTCCACCTCTCCCTTCTTTTGAGGTCACAAATTGTGACCTCACAGAGTCGTACTCTTCCTTTTTTTAGTTGAAACCTGAAATTCTCAGGAAATCTTTCAATATTTCTTTTTACAGCCTGATTAAAAGTTTTTGTTTCAACTTGATACAAAATTGCCAAATCACTATCGAGCATTACCTGTTTTCCTCTAATAACATATATAAGACTCTGTATATGGCTTGCTTCCCCTAACCCTATCATTTTCATCTGAATTTACGTCAATCAATTCACTATTATCTTTTGCCATCGAATCCTCCAATCCATTTTTGAAGTCGCAATTTGCGACTTCAAGTTTACAATCTGTGTACTCATTCTGAGGTCACAAACTGTGACCTCAAACAGTATCATCGTGTTCCTTCTTGTTTTGCTTCCCAAATTGCTGCTCATACAAAATCTGATACTTTATCAGCCGTGGAATATACTCAGGAGGCTTTCTGCGACCCGCTTCCCACTCTTCTACCGTTCGAAGTGGTATCTGAAAATGTTCTGCAAACTGTTTTCGATTCAAACCGGTCTCTGCTCTCAAAGCACGTATTTTCTCACTTAATTCCATACTGTTCGCCATCCTTTATCACACACACTCATTGTGTGGTTAATTATATCATGCCACTTCTTCTTTATCAATTGAAAATCAACACGAATCCATAATTTACACACCAAACGAGTAATCCAGAAACTCATTCTCTTCTGGCTCCGCCAGCTCTTTGCTTAGAAGCTTCTGACAGCTGTTCCTGCTGCAGTCTGCTTCCGTAAGCTCCGTTCCCATAAGAGACCATGTGCCTGAACTGATATACAGCGGATGTTCGCTCACCGTCGGAACCGCCATAACCGCTGCTCCTGTATCATGTGTCGCCGGAAGAATCACCTTGCAGTCGAAGCCGACCTCCTCACGGATTACCTTGCGAAGGGTTCCAATTTCATGTCCTGGAAGCTCAATCCTCTGGAAAATATGTTCCGGATAATCAAGCCTTCTGATTAACTCCCAGTTCCAGTCCTTTGTCACCGGATCCACAAGCTGTGTGGTTGTCGCATTGGTGTATTCCTGCACCGGCTTACCTGTAAGAAGATAATGGAAATAATCCGGAATCATCAGAAGTTTATCTGCCTTATCCAGTTCCTCCTGTGCATTTTTTGCGAAGCGCCATAAGCTGATAGATGGTATTGAAGGGTTGCTTCTGAATTCCAGTGGCTGCGTATAGCTTTTCCTCCTCTTCTCCTTGTTATAGCTATATGATACGAATTTTTACACAGCAAAAAAACACTCCTTTGTAAAAAAAAAAGTGTCCTTTTTTGCACTGGTGATGACTCAGCCTGTTCCATCTGTTGAAGAATCCAGCAGATTCACAAGGATTATCTGTGTAAGAAAATAAGTCGCCGCCACCCGCATTTTACTTTTTCTATCTATTCTACTTTGAAAACTTAGCAGATTGTTGCACCATCCACAGCTAAAATTTCTCCTGACACATAACTTGCAAGTTCACTTGCGAGAAAGAGGCATGCATTTGCCACATCTTCCGGTTCTCCGATTCTTCCAAGAGGAATCGTTGCAATGAGCGGCTGAATTTCTTCCTCCGGGAGTGCTGCCACCATATCTGTTCTGGTAATTACAGGTGCAACTGCATTGACACGGATTCCATATTGTCCCAGTTCTCTTGCAAGAGAGATTGTCAGACCGTTTACCCCGAATTTGCTGGTAGGATAAGCCACTCCGCCCTGGCTGCCCGTACTTACTTACCATAGAACTTGTGTTGATAATGCAGCCTCCGCCCTGCTCCTTCATCAGTTCTACCGATGGCTGAATTGCGTTAAATACTGCGTTTACATTCAGATTGATTATTTCCTGAAAATGCTCTGGATTGCAATCTATCGTCATCATACTGTCAGATACACCCGCATTATTTACAAGAATATCAATCTTTCCGTATTTTCTGTGAATTGCCTGGATTTCGTCTGCCACTTCTTTTGCGTCTGTCAGACTCGGGCAGGCACCGGATACTTCCCATTCCGGATTTTCTTCCTTTAAGGATGCCAGTGCCTTATCTACTGTCTCCTGCCGGGAACCGAATAATATGACCTTTGCACCATTCTCCAGATATTTTTTCACAATGGCATACCCGATTCCGCGTGTACCTCCAGTTACTACTGCTATTTTTCCTTTCAGCATAATATTTCTCCTTTTGGCGTTTTTAGGCATTCTGTGCTTTTCTTTTTTGCAATTTCTTCTTTCATTGCAGGAAGTGTTTTTTCCAGATCAAACTTGCTTACAAGAATAAACATAATAACAAATATCACTAACGGTGTTACAATAGCGAATCCGTAAATTGCCATTTTTGTAGCTGCCGGCGCTACAGTCTGTGTAGCATCATAGCCGACTGCTGCAAGGAACCAGCCGATGATAGATGTTCCGAGTCCGCTTCCCACTTTACCGCCAAAGCTGGATGCACTGTTGGAGGTTGCTACCATTCTTACACCATATTTATATTCATTATAATCAATTGACATTGCCGTCATAACTCCAACCAGACACATCATCGGAATGGTTGCAAATGTTGTAATACTTCCGAACAATGCGTAGCAGAAAAAGATGTCTTTTTGTGAAGAGAAGCAGTATATTTGCTCCTGCACCCATTGCAAAGCTCACCAGCAGCGTTTTCACAACACCAAGTTTCTTAATCATCGGTCCTACAAGTATAAATCCTAACAGGGTCGGAATCATTCCGATTCCTCCGAGAACGCCGACCAGTTGTCATTGCCGAAAATCCATTTACAGTAATATACTCCCGCACCCGATGCAAGACCATATATAATGCATGAGAGCAGATTCACCACAAGAACAATCACCCAGTATTTGTTGTGGAACAGCTTTCCAAGCGCTTCCTTAAACGGAATCACTTCTTCATCCTCTTCTTTCGCTTCTACTGCCGCTCCTGCCTCTGTTGCTGTCTCACGGCTTGTTGCATAACAATCAAGGCTGCCAGTATTACAATAATTCCCATGATAAAGCCAAATTTAATCCATGCGTTCTGATTTCCGCCCAGTGCATTCGTAATCGGAATCATACAGATTGCAAATATCATACCTGCCACATAACCGGTCGCTGCTCTCCATGTTCCCATGATGCCTCGTTCTTCCCGGCTGTTCGTACGAACGGTCATAAGCGAATTATAAAGGGATTGCCATTGCCGTATATAATACTGCTGTCAGAAGAATGTTCGTTATTGTCACGTAAATTATCTGTCCCACATCTCCTATTTTCGGCACCGTAAACATCAGAACCATTACAATACCTGCCGGAATTCCCGCTTTCAAAAGCCACGGACGATATTTTTCTTTTCCCGGTTTTGTATGGTCAATGATATTTCCCATAATCAGGTCTGTAAATGCGTCAATAATCTTACAGACAATAAACATTGTTGCAATCGCCCCGGCAGCCATACCAACCTTATCCGTATAGAAGTATGTAAGCTGTCCTACCAGTGTGGACATCGCATTCAATGCGAACTGTCCCGTAGCGTCTCCGAAGTAATCCTTCACGCGCATTACTTTCTGAACGCCGAATTTGTCCTTTCCTAATGGTTTTTACTCATTGTGTTCCTCCTTCATTTCGTATCACATTTTTTCTTGATATCCTGTAAGCTTAAAATATCACATTCCTAATTGTCCGTATTTTAATTTTAGCTTATTTTTTATAATTTTGAATTTGCAGCGTTCAGCGCATCAATGACTGCCAGATACATCGGCTTTGCCTGTGCATCCTGCACAAGCAGATCGGATATGGTCATGGACAATGCAAACTGAATCAGCGGGTCTTCCAGCATTCCCGGCATCATTTCTTCAAACATACTGCGGCCAAGTTCTTCGGCGACCAACTCTCCGAGTGTTGACTCCAACGAATATTTCTCGAATTTCAGATTGGTATCCGTCTTGTACTCGTAATGATATCTGCCGGAACCAACCGTAAATTCCGCTTCTTTCTCCGGAAGCTGGATAACAGCCGTTGTATTCACCGGAATCTGCACATCCACACAGATTTTTCCTTCTCTGCAGCTCCATGCACTTACGATTGTTCCATATATGGATTCATAAGCTGCGGACACCTCTGTCATTCCCTTTGTCAGCGTCGGCTGAATCCGTATTTTCTTATATCCCGGTTCCATACAGCGTATTCCTGCAACTTTTTCGTACAGCCAGCTTCCAATCGAACCGTACGCATAATGGTTCAGGGAGTTCATACCTGATTCGTCAAAATCCCCATTTGGCAGAATGGAATTCCAACGCTCCCAGATTGTCGTTGCGCCTTTCTTTACTGCATAGAGCCAGCCTGAAAATCCTCTTTCATAAAGATTTCATCCGCCAACCCGTGAAGACCGTTTTCTGACAAACAATGACACAGATACGGTGTACCCACAAAACCTGTCGTCAGATGATTATGGTGTGCCCCGATATTCAACTCCAATGTCTCCAAAATCCGATTACGAAATTCCGGTTTTATCAAGTCAAAGTACAGCATCAGCACACAGGCTGTCTGTGTCTCGCTGACCATTCGTCCGCTTCTTGTCACGTATTCCACATGAATGGCTTCTACTATTTCTTCATATAAGTCACCGTATGCTTTTTGCTTCCTCTGCATACCCCAATGCATCCGCAGCATCCCGCACAATCCTGGTCGAATATGCGTAATAAGCATTTGCCACCAGATATTTGTCCGTTCCGCCTGTCCGGTCGGTGCTTCCGGATTCTATGTCCAGTGCCAGCCAGTCTCCATACTGGAATCCACTCTGCCACAATCCGTTTTTCGAGACTCTCGCATGTATATAATCCACCCAGTTCTTCATCATCGGGAATTGCTCCGCAAGCATCTCTTTATCCCCGTAAACCTTATAAATCGTCCACGGAATGATTGTCGCAGCATCGCTCCATGCCGCTGCTCCCGCCTGATTTCCGAGAATATTCGGAACAACATGAGGTACGCCCCACTCCGGATTGGTCTCTGCCGCCATATCCCGCAGCCATTTTCGGAAAAATAGTGCTGTGTGAAAATTGTAGGAGGCTGTACCACAGAATACCTGTGCATCTCCGGTCCAGCCCAACCGTTCATCTCTCTGTGGGCAGTCTGTCGGAACATCGAGGAAGTTGCCTCTCTGTCCCCACTGTATATTACTCTGCAGTTGGTTAACCAACGTGTTGTCGGATGTGAATGTTCCTGTCGGCTGCATGTCTGTGTGCATTGCACATGCCGTAAAATCCGATGCCTCTGTTTCCGTTCCTGCGCCTTCCACACAAATATAACGGAATCCGTGGAAAGTGAAGTGCGGCATCACAAGCATTCCCACCTGCTTTTCTCCGTATATAAATGTATCTGTACATCTTGCCGTCCGCAGATTCTCTGTATAAAAGTTTCCATCTTTATCCAGTGTTTCTGCATATCGAATAACTAATCTGTCTTCCATAAGTTTTGGAAGTCGTATTTCTACCAGTCCTGCCATATTCTGTCCGAAATCAAACACCAATTCTCCTTTTTGGAGTCACGATCCTTTCCTTTACATCAAACCGTTTCGTTACCCGGACCGGCTCGGATTCCTGCGCCACAATCTGCCCGATATCATCCGTATGTTCAAACAGAACTGCCTTTCCCACCTGCCTTCTTTCTTTTGTATAATCCTGTATCTCACCGTGATAAATCTCGGAAAACAGAATTTCTCCTGTTTCCACATGCCAGTCCGTATCAGTGCCGATGCAGATAGTTTCCCCGTCTTCGTACTCGATACGCACCATTGCCAGCAAAGCCGTTCTGTCGCCGTAAATATTCGGTCTTGCATCAAACCCGAGTTCTCCCTTATACCACCCGTTTCCTACAGTAACCGTAATCTCATTATCTTTTTCCGGGAGTTCCGTAATATCATAAGTCTGATACTGCAGTCGGTGATGATAAGATGTCCAGCCCGGAGCCATGAACAAGTCTCCTGTTTTCCTTCCGTTAATAAGTGCCTCATATACACCACAGGCGGTCGCATACAGCCTTGCTCTCTTCACCGGTCTGTCCAGAGAAAAGCTGCGGACAAATACCGGACATGCAGTCTCTTCAGCCGGAAGTGTATGGGTAATCCATTTTGCATTCCAGTTTTCTTCTCTCATCAAACCGGTTTCAAAGTTTCCTGTCACCTGTCCCAGCTCTCCGCAATTATCCCATACACTGACCTGCACCTGATAAACAGTCATCTCTTTCAATGCAGCACCCTTATATGGCACCAGAACGGATTGGTCGCTTTCCACCCGGCCACTGTCCCACATAAGCTGGCCTCCGCTGACAACCTGAATCTGGTAGCTTGTCTGCACAACATCCTGCTTTTCACTCTCCAGCTTCCATGAGAAACGTGGTTTCTCATCGATTCCTATCGGATTTTTTCTGTATTCTATTGTCAAATCACGAATCATATACATTTCCTCTCTTTCTTTTTGTTTTTCTGATTCTTTCTATTCTATGAAAATTTTGCCATTGTACGAATCAGAGCGGTAACATTCTCCTGAAGTCTTGCCGTGTCTATGGTACCGTTCTCCAATCCTTTCTTTTATCTGACCGGTATATGTATCATCATTAGAGCCCGGTGTAATCCAGCAGTTTCCCGCCTGTACCATTGCTGCCACATCTACACTGTCATAGGTTGTCCAATCCGTCATTACAAAACCGGCAAACCCATTTTCTTCTCTGAGAAGCCCCTGTAGAAGTTCTTCATCCGCTGCTGTCGGGCAGCCGTTTACCGCATTATACGCCGTCATAAAGCTGGCTGGCATATGAACATCCATCGCATATTCAAAAGTCCGAAAATAAATTTCCCGGATTGCACGTTCGGAAATCAGACTCTGATTTCGCTTTCTGGAAGATTCACAGTTGTTCCCGATAAAATGTTTATAGCAGCCTCCGACCCCGGCTCCTTCCAATCCTTTTGCATAAAATCCAGCCATGACCGGACAAATACGGATCTTCCGAAAAATATTCCGGCTGTCGTCCATTTAGCGGATTTCTGTGAATATTAAATGCCGGGGCAAGAACCAGCGGCATGCCCAATGTCTTCGCTTCTTCCCCGATTACACACCCGATTGCTTCCGATAATTCTTTATTGAACGAAGCACAGATTGTAACGCCTGACGGCATTCCAATATTTTTGATGTTCAGATTGACTCCGCTGTTTCCATCGCTCACCGGAAAGTCCGGCAAATCATATCCTTCTGTCTGAAACACACGACCTGCCTCACCAATACCTTCCATTCCCCCACCCAGCCGAGGCACAGACGCTGATGCGGGCAAGTTCCTCCGGTGACATCTGTGCCACAAACTCAGCCGCACGTGACGGATTTTTTTCTTACAGCATCAAATGTTACCTTCTCTTTTGGTTTCTCCATATCAAACTTTGCGGGATAATGTTTCCTCTTCTCATAAGGCAAAAATGTCAACTTATTTTTGACCACTCCGGAATGCGCTCCTGTCGGCCATGTATCATCCGGATTTGTTTTGGATAATCTTGTAAATTTGCAATCGCAGCAAAGCAGGTTGGTTACCTGTTTGATTATTCTTGTTTCTTCTTCGTCGAATCCGCCGCATTCCGCTGCTTCAATACTGTTTCCCACATAAATACGGTAATATCCTTTTGATAAAATATACGCCGCTTTTTCTTCCGAATATGAAGTCAATACTTTCACCGGAACATGAACCGAAATCTTCTGTTCCTCTCCCGGAAGCAGTTCCTTTGTTTTTTCAAAGAATACCAGTTCTTTTTTCCGGCTGCTCCAGTTCTGATTCCGGTTTGCCTACATAAACCTGGACAACTTCTTTTCCGGCTTTTTTCCCGACATTCTTCACATATACATCCAGTTCCAGTACTTCCCCGTCAAATCGAATATTCTCCTGTCTGATACAAAACTCCGTATAACTTAATCCGTAGCCAAACGGATACGCCGCTTTTTTCCTGAATGTTGTAAAATAACGATATCCTACATAAATGTCTTCCTCGTAACAAGTATCCACATATATATTTTCATCTGCTGTCAAACGTGTTTTATCCACACAGTCATAGAAATTTTTCGACGACGGAATATCAAAATAATCCTTTGCCCATGTATCCGGCAGCTTCCCTGACGGATTTACAGCCCCGCTCAGGATATCCACAAGTGCCGGTCCTGCAAGCATTCCACCAAATCCCGAATATATAAGTCCTGCAACTGCATACTTTTCTGCAAATGTCACATCAATCGGATATCCGACATTTAAAATCACAATTGTCTTTGCAAATGTATCCGTTATTTTTGCAATAAGTGCTTCTTCATCCTCGCTCAGATAGTATTCCCCTTTCGCCGTGGAAGCATCCTGGTTTTCTCCTGCTGCACGTGTCAGGAACACGATTGCCGTATCGGACAATTTCTTTGCACGCATCAACATCTCGTCCCCCGGTATCTCATCCCTGTCGCAGCCGTAAAATTCAACCAGTTCTTCATTCAGTGAATAAGCTTCTCCTTCCCTGACAGCCTCCACAAAATTAACACTGTAGCGAGGATTGATTTTGCCTGCCCCCACTGCTCCGATACGAAATTCGTGAATACCTCTGCCAAACAGATTCAATACCGTTCCTTCTTCAGCGGAAGAACTTCCGCCGCATTTTTCAAAAGAACGATTCCCTCCTGGCGGCTTCCAGTGCAATCTGTTCATGTGTTGCATCTTCCGGCTTCGGTTTCACTTTTTCCACACCTCTGACCGTAAAATCCTGCGGATTCATCTCATTCCCATCCATATCCACAAAACCTTCCACGTGAAGTTGATATTCCCCGACCGTACTCTGTCACAAGTCCCCGAAGCGGAATTCCAAGCACCCACATATTCCCCATAACTTCCATATACTGGTTGATACAGCCGGATACCACCCTGCTATCTAATGTGACGGTTCCCTGAATATCCGGATTCATCGGCTTTGCCCACATCATAAGCAGACAGCCGGATAAGCGACGATCCAGCATAAAATACAATCCATCAATATCATGGAAATCATACTCCAGCGGTCCCATTTCAAAAAGCAATGGTTTATCTTCTTTTCCTGTCGGAAGCTGTTCCCAAAAATCTTCCATTCCCATGTTGAGTCCTCCTCTTAAATACTTTCATTGAGTTATCTATAAAATATCAAATCATATGATTTTTGTATTACAATATTGATTACAATATTTCAATTTTGTCCTTGTTTTTATAAATAGAACGCCTTATAATTAGTATTACATCCATTTCAAAGAGAGTTTAAAAGTACGGTTTTACCTGGAAAGGAGTCTTCCATGATTACTGATTTAAAGGCATTTTGTGAATTATTTTATGCATCAACCTCCATACCGATTGGCTATTACCACGCTTCACCCGACGATGACTGTTCCTTTCCTTCGATTTTGGAAGACCCGTCTGTTTTTAAAGGCATCCTGTCCGGTTTCCGACATTTCACAAAAAACCCGGACTATTTTATCGCGCAGTCCTTCAGCTATTATGGTTATATAAAGCCGGAGCATGCTGATTGCGTAATCATCATTGGCCCTGTATTCAGCACACCTATTTCAGATCTTACACTTCGCACTTTCATGCAGGAATGGGCAATCAGTCAGGAACACAAACCGGATATACTCCAATTTCTGGTCAATATTCCTCAGATTTCCTTTAACCAGTTTCTCCAGACACTTGCCCGGCTTCACCTGTGTTTCAACGATGAATATATTTCTGTTGGACAGCATTTTAATCTGGAAAACACAAGCATCATCAGCGAGTTTTCCAATGTACATTCCAATCAGGTGATGAATGCAAAGGAAGAACAGCATTTTCATAATACCTACCATTTTGAACAGAAACTTTTGCAGTATATTCAAAATGGAGACGTCGAAAAAATGAAAACATTGTTAAACACCCCCTCCAAATTATCAGGTGGTCTTATGGCTGACAACTCCTCCGGCAGGAAAAGAATGTTTTTATTACAACTGTCGCAATTGTTACAAGAAGTGCCATTGCCGGAGGAATGGATATGGAACAGGCTTACCAGCTTGCCGATGTATATATCCGTGAATGTGAAAAGCTGCAGAATATTTCCCACATTGAAACCTTGTCTTATTCTATGCTGATTGATTTTACGGAACGGGTTTCGCAAAATAAAATTCCTCAGGGAATGTCTCTGGAAATATTTGAATGTATTCAGTTTATTACTCACCACATCAACGAATCCATTCGGGTTGGCGATGTAGCTGAGCATATCGGAAGAAGCCGCTCTTATTTGACAAACAAGTTCAAAAAAGAGCTTGGCTTCGATGTCTGCAGCTTCATTATGCGGTGTAAGCTGGAAGAGGCAAAAAGTCTCCTGACATATTCGGATAAGACATTAAGCGAAATCAGTAACTATCTTTGTTTTTCCAGTCAGGCTTACTTTCAGACTGTATTTAAGAAAAAATATGGTCTGACTCCGACACAGTATCGGAATCAGACCCATAAAATCTACTAATATACCAGACGGGGCATCTTTCTATTTGATGTTCAGAACGAGTTTTTCTTCTGCAAAATTTACTGCTGAAATGGTTACGATTGCCTCCCCGGACATTTTGCAGCCCGGATTACTGCCATTACACTGCCGTCATAGGTATTCCATGTATGAGACTGGTAACTTCCTTCGCAGCTCGGATCTGCACTTCCGAATCCCTGCAATGCAGCACATCCCTCTACTTTCATTGTAACTGCTGCGCTTTCCCAACGATTGAAATTTCCTGCTGCGTCTTCCAGTCTGATTTTTATGAAAGTAAGACTTTCTCCGTCAGCAGGAAGTTCATTCCGGTCAGCTTCAACCTTAAGCTTCACCGCTTTCCCTGCTGTCTGTAAGACAGTCCGACCTGCCTCCGCCCCGTTTCAGATAACTGACTGCCTCCAGCTTTCCCGGATGATAAGGTACTTCATACGTCACAACATATACTCCGCCAATCGACTTTCGTCCTAGACTTTCCCCATTCAAGAACAGTTCTACTTCATCTGCATTGGCATAAACATCCACACTTGCTGTTTCCCCTTCATATCCCGGCCATGTCCAGCTTGCAAGATTATCCTTCCACATCCATGGTGTCTTTCCGACTTCAATTCCTGCCTTATCCATCCGAAGTACACCGATAGACGGTGCATGACCAATTCCGAACACTGCCTGCCGCAGATAACTGATTGGTTTACGATCACCAAGAATATCAATGTCACCGATACCTGCCAGTCTGTCCGGCCAATGCGCTGAAAAATTCACTCCTCCATTATAATGGAATATACCGCATCCGGCTTCTCCCAGATAATCATATCCGGTCCATGTAAAGTCTCCTAACACATGTGGATTGCGCTTTACGATATCCCACAAATGAACAATGTCCGCCGGAAAAGTCTCTGTGCCAAGCACAACCCGATTCGGATGACGTATGTGATCTTCTTCATGTAATGCCGTCAGATAATTATATCCGGCAATGTCATTTGCCGCAGCAAATTCTCCTATCATTTCTTCCAGAATCGGACTGGTGGCAATCGCATCTGCCAGCGGTCCCACCATAACCTCAGCCATCCCATTGATTTCATCTGCGCCTCCACGCTTCTGCTCATCCGGCTGCTGCATCGCTTCAAGCTGCTCCGAGTCATCCCTGTAGCCCGGCACATAATTTCACCCATTCGGTCATTTCCTGCCATCAGACCATTGATTCCGTTCGTCGTATAGCGTGTGGCATCCAGCCGTTTCATTTCTGCATGAATCCTCCGATTCCATTCTGCCCCTTTTGAAGTGCCCGCCTCCGGAATCTCATTTCCGGTCGAATACAAAATCACGCATGGATGATTATAGTCTTTTTCCACCATGTCCCATGCATCCTGCTTCCAATGTGTCGGGAAATAATTTGCATAGTCATGAGGATTCTTTGTCCGAGTCCACATATCACTCAGTTCATCCATCACCAGCATCCCCAGTTTATCACAGGCATCCAGCATTGCCTTACTCATCGGATGATGTGCACTTCGAAGAGCGTTAAATCCGGCTTCCTTCATCTGGCGGCAGCGCCGATACTCAGCATCCGGAAATGTTGCCGCTCCGATAATCCCATTATCATGGTGAATACAGGTTCCCCTCAGTTTCGTTGGTTTACCGTTCACTAACAGCCCATGTTTTGCATTCAGCCGAAGTGTACGGATTCCTGTTGAAATATTTACACTGTCTATTGGATTCTCATCCTCAGAAATTGTAATCCGGCAGGAGTATAGATTTGGTGTTTCATCACTCCACAATGCAGGATGTTCTACAAGCAAACGCTGACAGCACATCTGCGTGCTTTCTCCAAAAACAGTTACCGGTATGTGTTCTGCGGCTGCTTCCGCCCCATTCGGTCCGGTCAATGTAATTTCCACCTGTACCGTTTCGGAAACCATTCCCCGATTACAGATTGGAACCTCTACTTCCACGACTGCCGCCTCACAGTCAGCTTCTCTTGTTGTAACACGCACCCCTGAGCAGGAATATGCACAGTCTTTCCCACCCATGCATACACAGGACGGTATACCCCCGCGCCACTATACCAGCGGCTGGACTGCTCTATACTGCATACTTCTACTTTCAGTTCATTTTCCTGTCCATACTTCAGATAACCGCTGACGTCTGCAAAAATGCCTGTATATGGATTCACATGCTCTGTTACAAGATCCCCGTTCATATAAATACGGCAGGTATCTGCAACACCTTCAAATTCCAAAACAACTGTACATCCCTTCCACGCTTCCGGAATCTCCCACTTTTTCATGTAAGTATATTCACCGCCCGGATAAAATCCTGTCTGATGTGCATTCGCAGTTGCCGGAGTTCTTTCCTGATAAATCATGGCATCATGGGGCAAATCAATATTTTCTATATTTCCTGCGTCTCCCATCATTAACTCCATCATTGTTATGGTTCCTTTGGCAAACTGCCAATCCTGGTTTAAAAGATATTTTTTCATACGGACCTCCCTAATGCAGCTTGTTCATTTTTTAACTATTCTAACAGTTGAAGAGTATTCCGTATTATAAATATAAATTTATTATTATAATTTTGTAACACAATTATATAATTTTTACAATTCCACATCTTTCAGATACGGATTCTCCATTTCATAGAACCGCTCTTCTTCCACTGCCTCTGCGATTGCCGGGTCGATTGGCATCTTGCCTAATACCGGCACGCCAAGTTCTGCCGCAATTTCCTCAATGTGGCTTTCCCCGAATACTTTCAGTTCTTTTCCACAGTCCGGACATTTTACATAGCTGTAGTTCTCTACAATACCAAGCACCGGAATATTCATCTGTTTTGCCATGCCGTATGCTTTCTTCACGATCATCTGTACCAGATTCTGAAATTTAATAGTGCCTGACACCGGTGGTACGATATAAATGTGAAAGTCTATGAGAATCCGAATAGTTCGGAATGTATCCGCTGCGGAAAATGTATGCAGATCTGTCCGAGATCAGCAATCTATTTTTCATATTATTCTTGACAAATCTCTTTTTGTGCGTATGATTACAATTAAAAGTTCTTTTTTAGAACTGTTTTATTTAAAACTGTTCTGTGACACATTTTGATCGAAATCAATCGAATCATTCTGTATCTGAACACAAAAAAGGAGTTTTGGATAATGAATTCAACCCATTTTCTTGTACAATTCCGGCAACTGAACAAACTGTACGAATGTATGCTGAAAGAAATATGCGGACGGCATAAGCTGACATTGATTGAGACAACGATCATCAGTTTTCTCTATAATAATCCGGGTCGTGACACAGCTGCTGACATCGTAGAACTACGGATGCTTTCCAAGGGAAATGTCTCTCAGGCTGTAGAACTGCTGATTCAAAAATCTTTACTGAAACGGATTCCGGATGAAAATGACCGGCGAAGGATTCATCTTGAGCTGCTTCCGGATGCAATTCAATCACAAATGAGATTGATACGATAAAGGAGACATTCCGTACAGAGCTTTTCCATGGTTTTTCCAAAGAAGAGGAAGAGCAGCTGGAATTTTTGAACCGGAAACTGATGGAAAATGCAAAAAATGCATTCAAAATGCAGCAACAAAACTCAGACAAATAATTTGTAAAGGAAGAATGAGAAATGAACGAGAACAAGAATTTTTTAGGAACCGAACCTATCGGTAAATTGTTATTGCGTCTGGCACTGCCTACCGTTGCAGCACAGATGATCAACATGCTTTACAATATCGTAGACCGTATCTACATTGGTCACATTCCAAATGTAGGTGCTCTTGCACTGACCGGCGTAGGTGTTTGTATGCCACTGATCATGATCGTAGCGGCATTCGCTGCTCTTGTCGGAAACGGTGGGGCCCCGCGCGCATCTATTTTCATGGGACAGGGAGATACAGAGTCTGCTGAGAAAACCCTCGGCAACTGTTTTCTCACAGCTCATCATATCTGCGATCCTTACTATCGTGCTTCTGATTGGAAACCGGACTTTCCTGCTTTCTTTTGGAGCAAGTGAGAACACGATTGAATATGCTGTTTCCTATATGAACATTTACGCTATCGGAACGCTTTTTGTACAACTCACACTTGGAATGAACGCGTTTATCACAGCTCAGGGATTTGCCAAAACCGGTATGCTCTCCGTATTGATCGGTGCTGTTACCAATATTATCCTCGATCCGATCTTCATCTTTGGATTTGGACTCGGAGTCCGCGGTGCTGCCCTTTGCCACTGTTATTTCTCAGGCCTGCTCCTGCATCTGGGTTCTGACGTTCCTGTTTGGAAAAAAAGACAACATTGAAACTGAAAGTTTGCAATATGAAACTTCAGTCTAAGATTATCCTGCCTTCACTCGCTCTCGGTTCTTCCATCTTTGTGATGCAGGCAAGTGAAAGTATCATCTCCGTTTGTTTCAACTCTTCTTTGAAATACGGTGGAGATATCGCAGTTGGTGCAATGACAATCCTGACAAGTGTTATGCAGTTTGCCATGCTTCCGCTGCAGGGAGTCGGACAAGGTTCACAGCCGATCATCAGCTACAACTACGGAGCCAAAAATGTGGATCGTGTCAAATCTGCCTTTAAACTTCTTTTGAAGGTCAGTCTGACATACTCCGTTTTCCTGTGGCTCTGCGTCATGATCTTCCCGCAGGTATTTGCAGGAATGTTCACCTCCGATGCCACATTGCTTGCATTTACTGCAAAAGCGCTGCGCATCTATCTGGCATGTCTGTTTATGTTCGGCATCCAGATGGCCTGCCAGATGACCTTTACATCTATCGGAAGAGCTAAAGCATCGATCATCGTTGCAGTTATGAGAAAATTCATCCTTCTCATTACGTTGATCTACATCATGCCGGAAATCTTACATAGCAACCAGACAATGGCTGTGTATATGGCTGAGCCGATTGCAGACTTCTTGGCGGTCACATTCACTGCAGTACTGTTCTTCTTCGAATTCCGAAAAGCACTGCGGGAGTTGTTTGTTAAATAATCCTTGTTCAACAGCGGAATATCCTTCCGTCACGGCGCCGAGAACCAGAGCCCGGTATCCGATCCAGCCGACCTTAATGATACATAATTTAATAGTGCCTGACACCTGGTGGTCCTAGAAAACCACCGGGACAGAGGAAACTTGAATCCCCTGTCCCGGTATTTTTTGTAGATCTGTATGTTTATTCTGCTGCGTTTAGCGCTGCAACAAGCTGGTTCAGTGCTTCCTTTGTCACTCCCGGTACAAAACTCAGCATCTGTCTGAGCGGCATGGCTTCCATCATTGCCGCCATCATTTCGTCGTTGATCACTCCGGAATCATCCTGCATCTGTTCCTCTGTACTCTCGCCGTCCATTCCTTCCATTTCACCCATTGCCTGTTCCAATATGGCTTTTCCTTTCGGGTCTGCCATGATTTCTCCCATTGTGGAATTGAGGGTATACACTTTCGGCAGGACGGTTTCTGATTCTACCTGTACTTCCTCTGACAGAAGCACTTCCTGTGCATTCCGGCAAATCTGGATTTCATAGGCTCCGGTCTCCACATGCCAGTCATGGATTTCCGTATTCCAGTATGCATAGGCTCTGCTGTCAAGTTCAAAGGTGACGGTTTTTGTCTCACCCGGTGCAAGTTCTGTTTTTTCAAATGCTTTTAACTCCCGTACCGGGCGGATGATTGTTCCGCCCTTCGGCGCTACGTAAAGCTGTACGACTTCCTTTCCTGTACATGCGCCTGTATTTGTTACGTCTACGGATACCAGCAGTTTTTCGCTTTCCTTAAACTCCTTTTTTGTCCACCGTAAGATTGCCGTAAGAAAAGGTCGTATAAGACAATCCGTATCCGAATGGGAACAGGACTTCCATTTCTTTGGATGTGTAATAGCGGTATCCCACAAATACGCCCTCTGAATAAACCGATTTGTCATGTTCTCCGCCGTAATTCAAATAGCATGGCGTATCCTGTATCCGAAGTGGGAATGTTTCCGCCAATCGTCCGCTTGGATTTGCATTTCCGTAAAGCACATTGACCACTGCACCGCCCACAGCCTGTCCGCCCAGATAGGCTTCCAGCACGGCTTTTTACTTTTCCGAGCCACGGCATTTCTACCGGAGCGCCGTTGTGAAGCACAACAATGGTGTTCGGCTGTGCTTCCGCCACCGCTTCAATCAGTGCGTTCTGGCAGTTCGGCATCCCAAGATGCTTCCGGTCATAGCCTTCGGATTCAAAGCTGTCCGGAAGTCCGGCAAAGATTACCGCCACGTCCGCATTTGCAGCAGCCTCTACGGCTTTTGCAGCCAATGCTTCATCCGCTTTATCCTCAACATCATCAAAGCCTTTGGCAAATGTGATGTTTTCCTTTTTTACAGTTGCGAGAAATTCTACGGCGTCCATTGCAGATTCTGTTTTAAAGCTGTTGATGTGGGAACTTCCGCCGCCCTGATAGCGTGGTTTCTCGGCGTATTTGCCGATAAAAGCCACCTTTTTGTCTGCGGACAACGGGAGAAGCGCATCCTCATTTTTCAGAAGCACAATACACTCCTCTTCGATTTCCCGGGCTGTCTCATGGTCTTTTTCATGCTGAAATACCGCGTTTTTGTCTCTGTTTTCCTCATATTTGAAAATAACATTCAAATATTCTTCACAGGACTTGTCCAGTACAGATTCATCCAGTGTTCCGTCCTGTACTGCGGCAACGATTTCCGCATCCGTAGCGCCTTCACAGGACGGCATTTCCAGATTGCAGCCTGCTTTCAGAGCTTCCACACGGTCATTCATCGCACCCCAGTCTGTCATTACATAGCCGTCAAATCCCCATTCCCTGCGGAGCACATCTGTGAGCATTTCTTTGTTTTCACAAAGGTATGTGCCGTTCAGCTTGTTGTATGCGTTCATAATGGTCCACGGCTTTTCCTTCTTTACCATTCCTTCAAAAGAAGCAAGGTAAATTTCACGCATGGTGCGTTCATCCATTTCTGAAGAGCTTGTTAAGCGGTGATATTCCCGGTTATTTGCCATAAAATGCTTCGGACTTGTTCCGATATGTTTGCTCTGGACGCCGTGGACAAGCGCACCTGCCATTTCCGTTGACACAAGCGGGTCCTCTGAATAGTATTCGAAATTACGTCCGCACAGCGGGGAACGCTTAATGTTCATAGCCGGGCCTAAGATTGCGCTTACATTTTCTGCCTGACACTCTTCCCCCAGTGTTTCTCCAAGTTTTGTCACCAGCTCACGGTTAAAGCTGGATGCGGTTGCACATCCTGCTGGAAAGCAAACAGCCTGAATGCTGTCGTTGATTCCCAAATGGTCTGCTTTATCGTCCTGCTTGCGGAGTCCGTGAGGTCCGTCTGATACCATTTCCGAAGGGATTCCGAGACGTTCCACTCCTTTGTGTGCCAGAAATCAAGCCCGGAACACAAAGATGCTTTCTCCTCCAGAGTCATTTTGGAGACCAATTCTTTTATTTTTGCTGTTTCCATGTTTCATCCTCCTGCCAATCTTTCTCTTTTTTGGATAAAGATAGCATACATTTTTCTTTTCGTATTATAGTTTTGAGTTATTTATTGTAAAAATAGGTTTGCATTTCCTTTACTAAATGATTAGGGAATGCAGTACCCCGTTCCCTTTACAGGTCGCAAGCGCAAGGATTTCTTCAATCGGTCCCCGATATGAAAATTTAATAGTGCCTAACACCACTGTGGTCTTTCCTATATTATTCAAAGTATCTGCATTTTTCTATATAAATTATTTTAGCTAATACTCTTGTCGTGAACAAAAGATTGTGAAATCAAGAGAGATAAAGTATAATAGCTATAAGTTATTTTTCTGAAAAAATCGAAAGGGTGACAGTTATGCAAGATAAAACAAGTACAATTTCAACAAACATACCTTGTGGTCTTTATGTTTTGAAGCATAAAGATTTTGATGTTGCTATGGTTTGGTCAAAAGCGTCCTTCTCATCATGTATACAGATTCTGTTATTCCGGGAGTCGTCCCTCATACATAATGCTGAGTTCACCATGGACATGTCCCCAGTTTCGGCTTAAAAAAGATCTTGTGGGTATAAATTTTCTCATAGTCCATTTTTTATGTGGCTTCGAAAGTTGCCAGATATAGGGCTTTCAGAAGGGCTGTATCACTTGGAAATACACTTCTCTGACGGTTGAGCTTACGGTAAGGTGGAATTCAGACTTTCGATTGCATTGGTCGTGTAAATAACCTTTCTGACATCCGGTGAGAACTTGAAAATCGGCGTTATTGCATCCCAGTTATCATACCAGCGTTTCATAGAATTCGGGTATTTTGCGGTCCATTTTTCAGTAACACGATCCAGGGCCAGTCTAGCCTTCTCTTCATCGGAAGCATGATAAATCGTTTTCAGGTCGGAAGCAAACGCTTTTCTGTCCTTATCCGGAACATATTTTAGCGTGTTTCTTACCTGATGTACAATACATCTCTGATACTCCGTTTTGGGGAATGCAGCGGCAATTGCCTCTTTAATACCGCTAAGACCATCAGCACAGATAATCAGGATATCCTTTACACCACGATTCTTCAGCTCATTCAGGACAGCAGCCAGTATTTTGAACTTTCATTATCACCGACAGTGATTGAAAGAACCTCTTTTTTTTTTCCTTCTGTGTTGATGCCAAGAATGACGTAGGCAGCCAGTTTTCTGATTACTCCATTATCTCGTACGGAATAATGGATGGCATCTATATAGAGGATTGGATATACCTCATCCAGCGGTCGATTTTGCCAGTCTTCGATCTGAGGCAGGATTTTATCTGTAACGTCTGAAATAAAGCCTTCTGATGTTTCAAAACCGTAGATATCTTCGATGGTTTCGGATATTTGCCGGGTCGTCATTCCTTTTGCATACATGGAAATAATCTTCTGATCGATATCAGAGATATCTTTCTGGCGTTTCTTTACAATCTGTGGCTCAAATGTTGATTTTCGATCCTGTGGAACATCAATATCCATGCTGCCATAGCTGCTGTTTACACGCTTTGATTTATATCCATTGCGGTAATCATCGCTATCAGAACGTTCAGATTTTTGGTAACCAAGATGATCATCCATTTCTGCTTCCATCATCTCTTTGATGGTGCCGCCAAGCAGATCCTTAAGAGCGTCTTGGATATCTTCAGCGGTTTCAATATCATACTCCTGAAGAAGCTGCTGAATGATGTTTCGCTTTTAACTTCAGCACGCAGCTTTTCTAATTCACTCATTTCATCGGGACGTTTTCGTTTGCCACGGTTATCTCTTAAAAGCTTCCACTCCACCAGCTTCATATTTGACTATATAATTGCGAGCCTGTTGATAGGACACCTGGTATTGTTCTGCTGTTTGGGCATAATTACGATCATGTGCGATACAATACTGTACTATTTCAACCCGTTCTTCAAAAGTGGTTTTTTCTTCCTTTGGTCATGACAATGCTTCCTCCTGTTCCAGAAGATTTTAATTCTACATGACCATTATACTTCTTTTATCCAAGTTTGTAACTTACCTTTTGAACGGATCCCGTATTTTTTGCAAATATCATTTCTGAAAATATCCGTAAATTCAGGTAAACGGAGCTGGAACACAGATTACCGAATGTCCTGCTGGAAATAAGCCAAAGAGCGATTCCTATATTAAACAAACAGATTCCATACGAGCTTCGTTCTACAGATACCAGTGTGAAGGATGCCCATACCAAAACCAATGCAATCCTGCAATAAAAGAAAGAACAGCAGTCATGATGGTTCCGTTAAAATCAAGAAGACGAATCTTAGAATCATCAGAAATATGGAACGATGCCACCGGGCATGGATTGGAAGAATCCGAAATGGAGTGGAGACTGTTCCATCAGTCATCCGAAATAAATATCTGGTAGATCAAATGCCGGTCAGAGGAACGCTGAGAACCAAACAGTTCTTCGGCTTTAAAGTTG
>VOFI01000678.1_pt1 | contig 164439 bp, 188 predicted proteins | sample 5384131 | NCBI WGS metagenome assembly VOFI01 (sample SAMN12384728, study PRJNA508395) | human gut metagenome | isolation source: healthy gut H | host: Homo sapiens | reverse complement strand
CTTCGTTCAGTACGTATTGCTGGTTCAGGAGCCCCAGTTTATCGTAATATCTCAATGTTTTAGGAGTGATGCCGCATATGTTTGCCAATTCGCCAATGCTGAAAAGCATATCATAATCCATTGCCTGTTCCTCCTGTTTATTGCATATTATATCATTTCTCTTAGAAATATGGCAACGGGGCCGAAATACAAACATGCCCTGTACTTCAATTGAGACAGGTGAGAAGAATATCAAAGGAAAACCGCATATCCTCATCAAACCACTGCTTGAAATTGGTGCCCCACCGGTTGTTGTACAAAAGGAAGGAAAAGCCCCGGCTGAGATCCGGAAGGCAGTTATCCGGCTGATACAGCTTTTTCCCTCCGAAGGAAACAAGAGGGGCATCGAGGGGATAAATCCGGATGCGGCCGTCAGCGGCATCATAGGAAAGTGATTGTATGGCATGCAGCTGGCGGTTTCCATTATGTACTACATTTTCAGGAGAAAGCAGCAGCCCGGTTTTATCCATTTTCCAGCAGCCAGGATTGTCACCGCCCGGAGAGATTTCCAGCCACAGCGCTTCAGGGCTTCGCAGGGCATCCTTGTCCTTCCAGTAAAGCTCCATATGGATTTTCTGTTCGGTAAAACGATACAGAGCCATGGCTTCTCTCGGACAGCCATATTCGGCACAGGCTTCCTCCGGGAAAAGGAGAGTAACATAGAGCGTATCTTTCCAGAGCCGGACGGATGCAGGAAAGGGACGATAGCAATGGTGCCCGATCTGTGTATGATAACGCAGTCCGGGTTTACCGAAATCAGGTTCCGCCCAGTGGAAGTTTTGTATCAGGTTCCTCCCGTAGGCGAAATAACAGTCATCTACTTCTTTTCCGCCGAAGGTTTCATATTCCAGAAGCCCGATGGATACCTTCCGGCTCAGGCCGGTTCTCATATCCTTCAGGCTGGTCAATTCCCCGTAAGATCCTACGGTTACCTTATAAGGTCCGGCGGCAAATGGAGAATTTACAGGACATTCATGTGCTCCGGAAGGAATCCCGGGATAAGTAAAGGAAAGAAAATCGCGGGCTTCGGCAGCCTCCCTGACCGGAAGCGCATCCAGAGCACGGGTCACGTAGTTTCTTTGTTCCTGATGAGAACTTTCAAAAAGAGAATAGGAAGATCCGGATCCTCCTCGTTCCTCTTTATATGTCTCCAGTTCCGGCAGCAGTGCCTGAAATATATGCTGGTTCTGCGGAGAAAACAGTTCATAACCTGTGCTGTCTTTTTCTCTCGCTGCGGTGAAATCACTTTTTTCCCAATGGGTGAAGTCCAGAAGGAATTTTTTCGTATCCATTCCCCAGGTGTGCTCACAGATTAACAGCAGGTTTTCCATGAAACTGTGGTAAGCAGGCATGTCAGGTGTCAGCAGACCGTATGTAATCCATTTTTCTTTTAAAAGCATAAGCCGGCGGAATTGGGATACCTTTAAGGGATCGGTGGTAATTCCGTGTATCCAGGTATCCCCGATTTCCGATTCCACTAAGGGGAGATTTTCCCGGATCTGACGTATATCGGCGGCGAATTCATCCATGGTACCGGCTTCGATATGCGCATGAGGATACTTTTGCGCCAAGTCCCGGTAAAGGGTATCCAGTTCTTCCGGGGAGGGCGGTGCGGAATTATCATGGGCGTGATAAAATTCCAGGACGGTTCCGTTTTCCAGGAAAGTGGACTCTCCATAGGAGGCTGAATAATTGACAACAATTTCCTGCTCTCCGGCACGCCAGCGGAAAAGTCCGGGAACGGAAGGAATGCGGGAGGAATCATTTACTCCTATATGCAGGAATTCAATTCCGGCATCGCAGAGAGCCGGAACAAGGGCCATGGTATGGCCGGGTACATCCGTCATTTTGGCGGCGATGGTATGGATGCCGAATTTCTGATCCAGCATGTGTGAAATGGAGAGATCATAATCCAGAAGCCGGCGGTCCATCAGCTCCGTATGCGTGGTGCAGGCCAGTCCGTGCCAGCGGACATATCCCAGCCGGATGGCCTGTTCCAGCCTGCTGCAGCCGGCCGCATCGGCATGTGCAAAATAATACCGGATGAGATAGGAGCCCACCGTCCACACAAATTTTTTATACTGCGGGGTATTCACACGAAAAGCCAGCTCTACGGCGGAAGGGATGAAATCCAGACAGTATTTGTCTAGAACCTGCTGTGCCAGTCCGGTGAAGCCGATGTCAAGGTGGGTTTTAAAAACAACAATTACTTTCTTGGCAGCTGTATTCATTTCTGTTCCTTTCTGATAGGAATTTCTGTTATTGGTAGTATACAGGATTAGTGAGGAGGGCCTTCATGGGAGGCAGGCCGGGAGCATAGCTTCGGTACAGTTCCAGCCGAAGGAAGAGGGCATCCGGAAAACGTCTTCGCAGTTTCAGTTCACAGGCTCCGGAAGGAGCGATCAGAGATTCCGCAGCCGTATCGGTAATCAGGCGGATTTCATCGCCCTGACAGAGGCCGGTAAGCAGAATGTCCGTATATTCTCCGCGGACGGCGACGTCCCCGAAGGAGGCGGGGAGGCCTTCCGGAGATACGGCAATAAGGTCTGCCTGAGGCCCGGAGGGCAGATAAGAAACATAACCGCTGCCCTGGCGCAGAGCCTTCAGCAAATCCGCCCTGGATCGGGAAGGGGCATACAGACACTGGCAGGGCATGGCGAGGCTGCCCAGAAGACCGGGACGATGATAATCACTGCCTCCGGTAACCGGCAGCTTCCGGCCGGAGCAAAGCTGCTGATGCCACCAGATGGCTGCCTTTTCATTCCGCTCGGACATGACGCCATTCCATACCTCCAGACCGTCGAAGGGCAGAGAAAAATCCCATTCCCAGGGAACCAGCGGGCAGAAGGGATGGTTGATGACACGGAAAGCCCCATTTTCTCCTGCCTCCTTGAATAAATCTCTTGTTTCTTCCAAAGAAGCGGTGAAAAAAGGAGTGCTGAAAGCCTGTTCTGTGCCCAGAAAACCGGCATGCCCCTTATAATGAGTCCATTCAGTCCCCGGAATGAGCGTGATATCTTCATAAAAAGGAAGCCTGTCATTCTGGGCGCTGTTATTATGATCGGTAAATATAAGGAAATCCAATCCCATACGCCTGGCGAGCAGAGCCGCTTCCTCTGGCTCCAGAATACCATCGGAAGCGGTGGTATGGACATGGGTATCACCCTTAAAAAGCCGGCGTTCCTTTGGCGTTACTTCCACTTCGTATTCTACGGCGACACCATTGGCCGGAATATGATAAGCGCCCGCTATGATATGCCAGGTACCTTCCGGCAGTTCGCAGGATTGAAAGCCCGCGCTGCTGCCCAGAGGGGAAATCAGGATGCTGCTGCGATCCGAACCGGAGGAACCCGCCATTCTGCCGTCAGGCATCATGACCGCCAGATCAATCGTGCAGGGTTCCCCTTCAATAATAAAAGGGCCATCCTGCCCTGCAAAAGAGGATGGATAACGATAACGGATGGAAATGCTTTCCGTGTCCATATCTACAGAGAAAGGAAGACGGATATACTCCCTTTCCCTGGATTTGTCGAGAAATAACTGTAACTGTATTTTCTTTTTCATAAATTCTCCTTTTTGCATGGGAACGGGGCACTTTTCCAGGAAACCAGCCGGAAACCTTCCTTTTCCAGAAAGCGGTTCAGGCGGCCGCTTTTTAAAAATTCATACTCCCATTCCCGTTTTTTCCATTGAGGTGTCCGCAGGGAAAGAACAGGATCGGGAACGGACGGATGCAGGAATACTTCACTTATGCCGGCAGGCGCCGCGGCAAGCTGCTCTTCATAATAAGAACAAAGGGCTTCATAATCCCGGATTTTTTCCACAGGAAGAGGATGTGTAATAAAATCATCCGGCAGCGATACCTTCATTCGGTCGGCAAGAAAGCAGACTGCGGCATGGGCAGCTTTCAATGCAGGGGATACCTTTCCTCCGAACTGACGCTCCAGAAATGCAGGAGAACGGGCAAAACGGAAAGGGAGACGGTATTTTTGGCAGAGGCGGAAAGCGTTGAGAAAGAAAAGCCTTCCGTTGATGCCATATAAATTCCCTCCATGACTGTCGGCATGATCCGGCATACAGCCGGCGTCCATCATAAACCGGTATTGGGCTTCCAGCTCCCGAGTCACATCACCTGAGACAGCCCGTTTTGCTGCCGCTCCTCCGTCAGCAGGCAGCAGGCCGTTCACAGTCAATGAGGAATCCCTCTTTTCTTTATCCGCAGGCATCCAGCATTCTTCCTTCCATTCTGAAAAAAGAGTCCAGTGAACTCCCACAGGAAAGCTACCTTCCTTTGCATATCGGCAGGCATTCATGGCCATGGGAGCCGGAGAGAGGATAGAGGAGGAGGTGACTGCACCCAGCCGGAACAGCTCACAGATCGCCTGATTCATACTTTCGCACAGACCGAAATCATCGGCATTTATAATAAGGAAACGTTCATTCATTCCGTCTCCTTTCCGGGTACAGCCGGACTCTTTGCCGCATAAGGACCGCCGTCTTCCGGAAATTTCAGAAAACGGGAACACAATACGCTGAGGATCATGACACAAAAGGGAAATACCACCATCAGAAAACGCGCGGCATCATGTGGACGGGGGCCTGGTATCTCTCCGCTTTCAAAACCGTAGATACGGCCTACAATCAGGAAGGCGAAGCTGGTAAAAAAGCCGCTCAGCCTGTTCATAAATCCCATAGCGCTCGCATAAGTCCCCTCTCTTCTCAGCCCGTTTTTCCGGGTGTCCTCATCCATGATACGGGCGCCGATTAAATCCATGGTAGTGATGGCCCCTGAATAACCGAAGCCCAGAAGGCAGGCTGCAGCAAGTGCAGGAAAAAGGCCGGAGACAAAATACAAAGGCAGAAAAGAAACGGTCAAGGCGATCAGGGCGATACGCCATACCGGCATCACCGAATGCTTTTTTACAAAAAGCGCCCACACGGACACACCGGCCATGGCAAACAGAAGCACCATGCCGAGAAGAATCGTATTTGCCATACTGCCGAGTCCCAGCGTGTATTTTACATAGAAAGGAACCGCGGACATAACCAGAGACATGGCCGCGCTGTAAAAGGCATTGGTAAGGCCGAAAATCCAGAATTTCGGATTGGTGAGCAGATCCCGAAGAGTGGAAAACAGACGGGGCTTCTGGAGATCCTCAGTTCTTGTAATTTCGTGGCATCCAAACGTACAGTAAAGGATGACGGCTACCGCCAGGATTCCATAAATAATGCTGGTCAGGCCATAGCCCAGGGCATCCGTTACAAGCGGTGTAAGGGCAATACTGATGACCATGGCGAGCAGCTGAAAAGCCTGACGCATGGCATTGGATTTGGCCCGCTGGGAATCAGAGGTAAACAGTTCGGGAAAAAGAGCGCCGTAGTTGGCATTGATCAGGGAATCCAGAGTTCCGGTGAGGATATACATAAGAAGCATATAGGAAAAAATTCCGCTGCCGCTTAAAAAAGCGGGTATATTAAAGAACGCGATAAAGCAGAGTGCCAGAAGAGGAGCGCCGATAACAAGCCAGGGACGTCTGCGTCCCCACCGGGTCCGCGTACGGTCAGATAAAAAACCATAGACAGGATTATCGATGGCATCCACGAAGGTGTAAAGAAACAGCACCATGGAAAACTGAGCCGTGGTAACCCCATGCCCGATCACGTAAAATGCAGCAGCATAAGTTTTGAACATATTGATAGGAATAGAGGTGCCGAACATACCGACAGCATAACGGAAGGGACTGGTTTTCTTTTGTTGATTCATATAGGCCTCCTTTGGGGCGAATGGGATAGTTCCTTTAAATCAAAGGTAGCATATTAAATATATATTGTAAATATGAGCAGTTTTTTTCTATAGAATATCTAAAAATATGCAGAAATACTGGATATAATTACATATAAAATATGAAAAAAAATATATTTTATAAAAAGTAGAAAGAAAAGAAATTTGACAAAAATATATTTTAATATACATTGATTTTACGTGAGAGAAAACAGATGATAAAATTGGGAGCCGGGAGCCGGGAGCCGGGAGCCGGGAGCCGGGAGCCGGGAGCCGGGAGCCGGGAGCCAGGGAGCCGGGAGCCGGGAGCCGGGAGCCAGGGGCCGGGAGCCAGGGAGCCGGGGCCAGGAGCCGGGAGCCGGGAGCCGGGAGCCGGGAGTTCAGGGAGCGGCTTCGGAAAGGAAAAAGAGAGCAGATATGGGAAAGGTATTTCTGTACCGGAAGGTGTATGATGAACTGCTGGAACGGATCAGGAACGGGATATATTTACCGGGCAGCAAGCTTCCCGGTGACGAAGAGTTATGTGAAGAGTTTGGGGTCAGTGCAATAACCCTGAAAAAGGCGTTGGAAATGCTGGCGCAAAGCGGTCATGTAAAACGAGTTCCAGGAAAAGGAACCTATGTAGAGAAAAGGGAAAAAGCGGGAACAAAAGGCAGAAAAGAAGGGACCGGGCATTTGTTGGGGCTTGTTCTGGAACACGTATCGACTCCGTTTGGCCTGGAGATGATGTATCAGATGGACAGGATTGCCCAAAAAGCCGGTTACAGACTGATAGTCCGCTTCTCCTATGGAGACAGGGAAAAAGAAACGGAAGAAATACGCTTCCTTTTTTCCATGAAGGTAGATGGAATAATAATTATGCCTAGCCACGGGAAGCATTACAGCCCCGCAATTCTGCAATTGTATCTGGACGATTTTCCCATGGTTATGATAGACAAAAAACTGCGTGGGATACCGGTGCCCTCGGTGCGTACAGATAACAGGGCGGCAGCAGCGGCTTTAGTCAGAGGGCTTGCGGAAAAAGGCTGCAGACGAATTGCTTTTTTTACTACGGAGGATACAGAGGCAATCTCTGTCAGGGAAAGGAGAAATGGCTTTATCAATGAAATGGAACGATTGAATTTGACGGAGGCAGGAATCTGCGTCCTGCCTTCCGGAAGGGGAGCCGAAGGTTTCCTTGATAACAGACCGGATCCGAATGCCATCCGCGCAGTAAGGAAGTTTCTGGAAAAAGAACGAAGAGAAATAGACGCGGTAATCGCGGAAGAATACGGTATCGTACCTGTAGTTACTGCTGCGGCCGTCCAGGTGGGAATCGACCTGGAACAGGATATCCGTCTGGCTTGTATAGATGAGGATTATCTGGCGCCGTACGGGCCGGTTTTCCTTCATGTGAAGCAGGATGAGGCGGCTATTGCAAAGAAGGCTGTGGAATTGCTGTTGGGGAGGATTGCCGGGAATAGGTATGAGGAGGATGATTATTTGATTGCAGGGGTGTTAAGGAATATATAAATAAAAACTAAAATAAAAAGATAGTATCCAATAATATTACTGGTGGATACTATCTTTTTGCACTATTTATCAATTCTTATCCATTTATCTTTTACATTACTCAGATCATCAGCATTGGAGGCCGCCTCTTTTAACTTTTCAATGGTTGAGGCATTGGCATCGGTCATGGAAGACGCTCCTGTTTTTCCATTATTGCCCTGAAAATAGTAGTAGGCTCCGTTGTAATAAACAAGTGAAACATTAAACTGTCCGCTTTTGTCCGTAGCAACAAAATAATGCTCATAAGTGGAATCTTCGTTTTGATAACGGCAGGGAAGCCATCGCAATGATCCAAGTTTTTCTTCGGTTAATGTGGTTCTTTCCGTTAACAATTTAATTTCATTTTGGGTTAACAGTGCTTCATCAGTGTTAAAATATTTATCTCTCGCATCATTCCATTTTTTATAATTAGTTCCAAAATCCTTATCGAATGATTCTCCGTAATTATGTAGACGGTTATTCATGTCGCTGAGGTTAATACTTTCCTTTATATAATAAAGAACGTTGGTATTTATATCATATGCTACGATAATGTCACCTTTCGTTTTGTATTCCAGATATGAAATCTCTGTATCCGGAGACTCTGAAAAATTTATTCCATATGTTACGGAACCTGTAACACCAGCTTCTGAACATATTTTAGTCAAAAAATTAGGAGTAGTGAATTCATAAGGAATAAACTTATTTTTACCAGACAATTCAAGCGCTTCCGCCTGCGCCGCCGTCACCACAGCCCGGCATTCAATCAGCGCCTGCTGATCCTTAGCCTTTTTTATGTACTTAAAAAGACCCGGCACTAAAATTGCCAGGAGAATTCCGATTATAACGATTACAACGATCATTTCGACTAAGGTAAATCCTTTGTTTTTGTTTTCCTGTTTCATGTGTAAATCCTTTTCTTCATCTTTATAATAGAAGTAACGAATTTGGTTCTTACTCATTCTATCAAAAAGCCCCGGAAATAGCAAACAATTTTACCTGATTCCCTGCTGTTTCAGGCAGAATTATAAGATTTGACGGGAAATGCCAAAGAATAACATTGACAGCCGTCAGTATATTTGTTATGCTTTCAAAAGATTTGAGTATCAAAGCATTTTTTGAAGCATAAAATACAGATATAAAAAACCGGTGGCATGTGCTTTTAACAGGAGGAAAGATGAGTATTCGTTTTATTTGTGATTCGACTTGTGACTATACAGAACAGCAGGCAAAGGAACTTGGCATCACCCTTGTTCCCCTCAAAGTATTATTCGGAGAAAAAGAATATTTTGACGGCGTGGATATCAAACCGGAGGCTTTTTATGACATGCTGGCAGATTCGGAAGAACTTCCGACAACCAGCCAGCCGTCACCGGAGGCATTCCTGCAGTATTTCCGGGAAGCAAAGGAAGCGGGAGATGATGTGATCTGTATCCTGCTCGCAAGCAAACTCAGCGGTACCTGCCAAAGTGCTTTGGTGGCTAAGGATATTGTGGAGTACGAACGGATATACATTATAGACAGCATGCAGGCCACTCTGGGAACGCAGCTTCTGACAGAAAGGGCATTTGCTCTTCAAAAGGAAGGGAAAAATGCGGAGCAGATCGTGGAAATATTGGAAAAGGAAAAAGAAAAGGTGTGTATTTACCTTATTGTAGATACTCTTCTTTACCTGCAGAAGGGCGGAAGGCTTTCTGCCACAGGCATGGTTGTGGGAAGCGCCCTGAACCTTAAGCCGGTACTGGCTGTGCGTTATGGAGAGGTAAAAGTTGCGGGGCTTGCAAGGGGGCAGAAGGGGGCCAGGGAGAAGCTGCTGAAGGCAATGGAAAAGGACGGCGGTATGGATAAATCCAGAGGCTATAACCTGGGCTATACCGGAAATAATGAGTTCCTCGGAGAATTTCAGGATTTCATCCGCGAACGTCTGGGTACAGAATATAACAAAATGGTGGCAGTTGGTTCGGTAATCGGTGTTCATGTGGGACCGGGAGCAAGTGCAATCGCAGTATTTTTGAATTAACAGATGAAAACAGGGACATAGGGGAGTCAAAGCCCATATGTCCTTTAATCCTTTTAATAATGAAAAGATACGTTCGACAGTTCCTTTTTTTATAGAAAATTTATATTTTTTACATTATTTTTAGAGCATTTCACTTAACCGGGAAGTTTCCCGTATTTCATTGGATTTCGAGTCGAAAAATCCTTGCTAATAAATATTCTCTATGTTATAATAAATGCTGCGGGCAATGACAAAAAATTAACAATACCGTTAAAGCCCGGTAAACTCGCACTTTTTAATGAATATGGAGGAGAAAACATGGCAAAAAAAATCGTTTTGGCGGGTGCATGCCGTACAGCCATCGGTACTATGGGCGGAAGCTTAAGCACAACTCCGGCAGCTGAGCTGGGTGCTATTGTTATTAAGGAAGCTTTAAACAGAGCGGGAGTTGCTCCCGAAGCAGTTGATCAGGTATATATGGGATGTGTAATCCAGGCTGGCCTTGGTCAGAATGTGGCACGTCAGGCATCTATCAAAGCTGGTTTACCGATTGAGGTTCCGGCAGTTACCATGAACGTTGTTTGTGGTTCCGGTCTGAACTGTGTGAACCAGGCTGCACAGATGATTCTCGCAGGCGATGCGGATATCGTTATTGCAGGCGGTATGGAAAATATGTCTATGGCTCCTTATGCGATTCCTCAGGGACGTTATGGATACAGAATGGGTAACGCCACAATGGTGGATACCATGGTTAATGATGCTCTCACCGATGCTTTTAATCAGTATCATATGGGTATCACTGCTGAAAACATTGCAGAGCAGTGGGGACAGACAAGAGAGCAGCTGGACGAGTTTGCGGCATGGAGCCAGCAGAAGGCTGTTGCAGCTCAGGAAGCAGGAAAATTCGATGCAGAAATCGTTCCTGTGGAAGTGAAGAAGAAAAAAGAAACCATCATTGTCAATAAGGATGAAGGCCCTCGTCCGGGTACCACCGCAGAAAGCATTGCAAAGCTTCGTCCTGCATTCAAGAAAGACGGTATTGTAACCGCAGCGAATGCTTCCGGAATCAATGACGGCGCTGCTGCAGTTATCGTTATGAGTGAAGAAAAAGCGAAAGAACTTGGTGTTACACCTATGGCTACATGGGTTGCCGGCGCACTGGCAGGCGTGGATCCTACTATCATGGGTATCGGACCTGTTGCTGCAACCAAGAAGGTTATGGCTAAGACAGGAATGAATATTGATGATTTCGATCTGATTGAGGCAAATGAGGCGTTTGCCGCACAGTCTCTGGCAGTTGGACATGATCTCGGCATTGATAATGACAAGCTGAATGTAAACGGCGGAGCTATCGCACTGGGACATCCTGTAGGAGCATCCGGATGCCGTATTCTGGTTACTCTGCTTCATGAGATGGTCAGAAGAGATGCGAAGAAGGGTCTTGCAACTCTGTGCATCGGCGGCGGAATGGGCTGTGCAACCATCGTTGAGAGAGATTAATATAGCATTTTAAAAGGGAATGATTAGTGGACTTTTTGTCTGCTAATCATTCGTTATGCAGTAAAGGTTTCTGAATACTGTTGATTAACCGCCGCAATGGCGGAGGAATCCGCCTGAGGGCGGGAATAAGAAAGGGAGAGTGGCATGGAATATATTGTTTATGAGCAGAAGGGTGCTTATGCGGTTATTACTATCAGCCGTGAAAAGGCGCTGAACGCACTGAATTCACAGGTTCTGGATGAACTGGACAAGACACTTGACGGAGTGAATCTGGACGAAGTGAGATGTCTGATCCTTACCGGAGCAGGATCAAAGTCCTTTGTTGCCGGAGCGGACATCGGAGAAATGAGTACATTGACAAAGGCCGAAGGAGAAGCTTTCGGCAAGAAGGGAAATGATGTTTTCCGTAAACTGGAAACCTTCCCCATTCCCGTTATCGCTGCTGTAAACGGTTTTGCCCTGGGCGGCGGCTGTGAGATTTCCATGAGCTGTGATATCAGAATCTGTTCTGATAATGCAGTATTTGGACAGCCTGAGGTTGGCCTGGGAATCACTCCCGGATTCGGCGGAACACAGAGACTGGCCCGTCTGGTTGGACCGGGAATGGCTAAGCAGATGATTTATACAGCAAGAAATATCAAGGCTGACGAGGCTCTGAGAATTGGTCTTGTTAATGCGGTTTATACTCAGGAAGAGTTGATGGGAGCCGCTGAGAAGATGGCTGCAGGAATTGCAAAGAATGCGCCTATTGCTGTGAGAAACTGCAAGAAAGCTATCAATGATGGCCTGGATGCCGATATGGATGAGGCGATTGTAATCGAGGAGAAGCTGTTTGGCGATTGCTTCGAGAGCTATGATCAGAAAGAGGGAATGGCTGCTTTCCTGGAGAAGAGGAAAGTGGAGAAGTTTCTTAATAAATAAGGAATTGTAATCCGTCACTCCGCCGGGTACAGGGGCTGGTGCTCCTTGTACCCTGGCTCAATTATAAAACACAAGGAGGCTATACAACATGAAGGTTGGTATTATTGGTGCAGGTACAATGGGATCCGGTATTGCGCAGGCTTTTGCCCAGACAGAAGGATACGAAGTATTTTTGTGCGACATTAATGAAGAATTTGCTGCTAACGGCAAGAACAGAATTGCAAAGGCTCTGGAGAAGAGAGTTGCAAAAGGAAAAATGGAGCAGGCTGCGGCTGACGCAATCCTCGCTAAAATCACTACCGGTGTAAAGACCATCTGTACAGACTGTGATCTGGTTGTGGAAGCAGCTCTGGAAGTTATGGAGTTATCGGCTGCAAGCAGACCTTTAAGGAACTGATCATTCGTTGTTAACAGAATCCTTGTTCCCATGATTAACGAAGCAATCGGTATTTATGCAGAAGGCGTTGCTTCCGTAGAAGATATCGATACCGCTATGAAGCTGGGCGCTAACCATCCCATGGGACCTCTGGCTCTGGGCGATATGATCGGCCTGGATATTGTTCTGGCTATCATGGAGGTTCTGGAATCTGAAACTGGTGACCCGAAGTATCGTCCTCATCCCCTGCTGAGAAAGATGGTTCGTGGCGGACAGCTTGGACAGAAGACCGGCAAGGGCTTTTACGACTACACGAAATAAATAATAATAGGAGTGCGGCTGCCTGATCAAGACAGCCGCAAGCTCACAGGAGGAATATAAAATCATGGATTTTACTTTGGACAAAAAGCATGAGATGGCGAGACAGCTTTTCAGAGATTTCGCCGAGAAGGAAGTAAAGCCTCTGGCAATTGAGGTTGATGAGACCGAAGAATTCCCCAGAGTGACTGTTGACAAAATGATCAAAGCTGGTTTCATGGGTATCCCGGTACCGAAGGAATACGGCGGACAGGGCTGTGATCCTCTGACCTACGCTATGTGTGTAGAGGAGCTTTCCAAGGTTTGCGGCACCACAGGCGTTATCGTTTCTGCGCATACCTCTCTTTGCTGCGATCCGATCATGACATTCGGTACAGAAGAGCAGAAGCAGAAATTCCTGGTTCCCCTTGCAAAAGGTGAAAAGCTGGGTGCGTTCGGCTTAACGGAGCCCGGTGCAGGTACAGATGCTCAGGGTCAGCAGACCAAGGCTGTTTTAGACGGCGATGAGTGGGTATTAAACGGTTCCAAGTGCTTCATCACAAACGGTAAGGAAGCTGACGTTTACGTTATCTTCGCTGTAACCGGTGTTGTTGAAAAGCGCGGCCGCAAGATGAAAGAAATCTCTGCGTTTATCGTGGAAAAAGGAACTCCCGGCTTCACCTTTGGTACCAAAGAGAAGAAGATGGGTATCCGCGGTTCCTCCACATATGAGCTGATCTTCCAGGATTGCCGTATCCCCAAGGAAAATCTGCTGGGTCAGCAGGGCAAGGGCTTCAACATCGCTATGCATACTCTGGATGGCGGCCGTATCGGTATCGCTGCTCAGGCTCTTGGTCTTGCAGAGGGCGCTCTTGAGCGTACTGTTGATTATGTAAAAGAAAGAAAGCAGTTCGGCAGAGCAATCGGCGCTTTCCAGAACACACAGTTCCAGCTTGCAGATATGGCTACCAAGGTAGAATGTGCTCAGCTGCTGGTTTACAAGGCTGCTATGGCAAAAGCTACCCAGAAGGTTTATTCCGTGGAAGCTGCCAAGGCTAAACTGTATGCGGCAGAGGTTGCCATGGAAGTTACAACCAAGGCAGTTCAGCTGCACGGCGGTTATGGTTATACAAGAGAGTACGATGTTGAGCGCATGATGCGTGATGCCAAGATTACCGAGATCTATGAAGGAACAAGCGAAGTTCAGAGAATGGTAATCTCCGGTGCACTGTTGAAATAATCCATACAAAGTAAAGAACTTTGCAGGCAATAGACAAATTAAAATAAGGAGTGAATCATACAATGAAAATTGTTGTTTGTATTAAGCAGGTACCTGATACAAAGGGCGGCGTTAAATTCAATCCCGACGGCACTCTTGACAGAAGTGCCATGATGGCAATTATGAATCCCGATGACAAGGCTGGTCTGGAAGCAGCGCTTCGCTTAAAAGATCAGTATGGCGCAGAAGTTACCGTAATCACAATGGGTCTTCCCAAGGCAGAAGAGGTTCTGCGCGAAGCTATGGCGATGGGCGCAGATAACGGTATTCTCGTAACTGACAGAGTACTGGGCGGCGCTGATACATGGGCAACCTCCCAGACAATTGCCGGAGCTATCCGCAATCTGGAATATGATCTGATCATCACAGGCCGTCAGGCTATCGATGGTGATACCGCACAGGTTGGTCCTCAGATTTCTGAGCATCTGGATATTCCGGTTATCAGCTACGCTCAGAACTTAAAGGTTGAAGGCGATTCCATAATCGTTGAGCGTCAGTTCGATGACAGATATCATGTACTGAAAGCGAAAATGCCCTGCCTGATCACAGCTCTGGGCGAGCTGAACGAGCCCCGTTACATGACTCCCGGCGGAATTTTCGATGCTTATGATGCAGAGATCACCGTTTGGGGCAGAAAAGATCTTAAAGGATGTGGATGATTCCAACCTTGGTCTGAAGGGATCTCCGACCCAGATCGCAAAGGCATCTGATAAGGTTCGTAAGGGCGCAGGCGAAAAGGTTGCTCTTGATCCGGCAGAGTCTGTTGACTATATTATGGACAAGTTACTGACCAAACATGTAATTTAACAAATTATAGAAAAGCGTGGTGAATGAGATGAACTTAGAAGAATATAAAGGCGTATTTGTCTTTGCACAGCAGGTAGACAACAAGTTAAACGGTATTGCACTGGAGCTGGTGGGCAAAGGAAAAGATCTGGCAAAGGATCTTGGCACAGAAGTAACTGCAGTTTTAATCGGTAGCGACGTTATGAGTCTTACCAAAGAGCTGGCTGAGTACGGCGCAGACAGAATCATCGTTGTAGATGATCCTGAATTAAAAGAGTACAGAACCGAGCCTTATGCACATGCACTGGCTGAGGTTATCAAGAAGTACAAACCCGAAATCATGCTGGTTGGCGCAACAGCAATCGGCCGTGACTTAGGTCCCCGTGTATCCGCAAGAATCCACACTGGTCTGACCGCAGACTGCACACAGCTGGAAATCGGCGATTTCCCGATCAACCCGATCCCGGGCAGAGAACAGCTGCACAATCAGCTGCTGATGACCCGTCCCGCATTCGGCGGCAATACGATTGCAACTATCGCATGCCCGAATTTCCGTCCTCAGATGGCTACTGTACGCCCCGGCGTTATGCAGAAGGCTGAGCGTGTGGAAGGCGCACAGGCTGTTATCGAAGAGTTCAATCCTGGATTCGTTCCCAACAACAAATATGTTGAGATCCTGGATATCGTAAAGGCTGTATCTGACGTAGAAGATATCATGGACGCTAAGATCCTGGTATCCGGCGGCCGTGGAGTAGGCAGCCCTGAGAACTTCAAACTGCTGGATGATCTGGCAGAAGCTCTTGGCGGAACCGTAAGCTGTTCCCGTGCAGTTGTTGATGCAGGCTGGAAGCCCAAGGATCTTCAGGTTGGACAGACCGGTAAGACTGTTCGCCCTAATGTATATTTTGCAATCGGTATCTCCGGAGCAATTCAGCACCTGGCTGGTATGGAAGAGTCTGATATCATCATTGCAATCAACAAAGATGAAACAGCTCCTATCTTTGACGTAGCTGATTACGGCATCGTAGGTGACCTGAACAAGATCGTTCCGGTTCTTACCCAGAAGATCAAAGAAGCAAAGGCTGCAAAAAACTAATTGTATATAGAATGTATACAGGAAAGACCCGTCGATGAGGCGGGTCTTTTTTCGTGGCGGCAAGGTGACCGCTGTTGCCCATAACGGGGAGGCAAAAGCAGTGTCAAAATGCGATCATGTATGCCGCAGGCTTGTATCCTATCCCCGAATTTGATATACTTGTCGCTGGAAAGGGATGACAGAATATATGGCGAAAGAAAAAAGAAATCAAAACAAACGCGATGCGGATTCTGGATCGGATGAAGATTCCGTATACCCATTATACCTACGAATGCGACGAATTTATCGACGGCATGCAGATCGTGGAAAAGCTGAACTTAAAACCGGAGCAGGTCTATAAGACGCTGGTAACGCAGGGACACAGCAAGGCCTATTTTGTCTTTGTGATCCCGGTGGCAGAGGAGCTGGATTTGAAGAAAGCGGCAAAAGCGGTCGGAGAGAAATCTCTGGAGATGATCCATGTAAAGGATATCAACCAGATCACCGGCTATATCCGCGGCGGCTGTACGGCAGTCGGCATGAAAAAACAGTATAAAACGGTAATCGATGCCAGTGCTCAGACATTGCAGACAATGATCGTCAGCGGCGGACGGATCGGATCGCAGATCGAACTGACTCCGGAGGACCTTGCAAAGGCAGCAAATGCGGTATTTGCGGAGATTATCGCTTGACCCGCAAGTGGGTAAGTGTTATTATTTTGAATGGTGAAGTGCGTGTTTTGTGGACGCGCACAGGTTTCAGAAGAAAAAAAAATGAGGTGTAGAAAGATGAGTGCAAATTTTGAAGAACTGATCTCCAAGGTCAAAGAGTACGGCAAAAAAAGAAAGTATCTGTTGCTGTAGCAGAAGATGCTCCGATTCTGGAAGCTGTAGAAGAAGCAAGAAAACAGGGCTTTGCAGATGCTATCCTGGTTGGTGATGAAGCAAAGATTCGCGAGATCGCTGCAGGTTTAAATATCGACCTGACTCCTTACGAAATCATCAACGAGCCGGATCACTGGCAGGCTGCTTTAAAGGCAGTTAAGCTGGCACATGACGGCGTTGCTGACATGTATATGAAAGGTCTGATCGATACCAAATCTTTCTTAAAGAGCATTCTGGACAAGGAAGTTGGTCTGCGCACCGGCAAACCGCTGTCCCACGTATGCTGTTTTTTGAAGTAAAAGGAATTAAGCAGCTGTTGTTCCTGACAGACGTTGCATTCATGACCTATCCTACTCTGGAGGATAAGGTACATATCATTGAAAATACCGTAGAGGTTGTACATGCATGCGGTATTGAGTGTCCGAAGGTTGCTCCTCTGGCAGCAGTTGAGGTTGTGAATCCCAAAATGCCTGTTACCGTTGATGCGGCAGAGCTGACCAAAATGAATGAGGAAGGGAAAATCACCGGCTGTATTGTAGATGGCCCTCTGTCTATGGATCTGGCAATTGATCCGGAAGCTGCAAAGCATAAGGGTGCTACTGACCGTAAGATCCAGGGCGATGCAGATATCCTGCTGTTCCCTGATATCCACGCCGGCAACCTGGTATACAAGACTCTGGTACACACTGCAGAGGTAAAGAACGGATGTATCCTCACCGGTACTCAGGTTCCCGCAATCCTGACCAGCCGTTCCGATACCTTCCAGACCAAGGTAAATTCCATCGCTCTGGCAGCGGTTGTAGCAGAAGGCTTAAAGAAAAACAAATAATTTCGCAGCATAACTGGAAGCTGCAAAAAGGAGACAGATATGGCAATCAAGAGTCTGATTATCAATCCCGGTTCCACTTCCACCAAGATCGGTGTATTCGAGGATGAGAACCTGTTATTTGAAGAAACACTGCGTCATTCCACAGAAGAGATTGCACAGTATGCGTCCATTATCGACCAGAAGGATTTCAGAAAGAACATTATCCTGGACTTCCTGAAGGCAAAGAATTTCGATGTTAAGAGTTTCGATATGATCGTAGGACGCGGCGGCCTGTTAAAGCCTATCCCGGGCGGCACATATACCGTAAGCGATGAGCTGCTTGCAGACCTGAAAAAGGGTGTACAGGGTCAGCATGCTTCTAACTTAGGCGGTATCCTTGCACGGGAAATCGGTGATGAGATCGGTGTTCCTTCTTATATCGTAGATCCTGTCGTTGTGGATGAGCTGGAGCCTGTTGCACGCCTTTCCGGTATGCCTGAGCTTCCCAGAAGAAGTATTTTCCATGCGCTCAACCAGAAGGCTGTTGCCAGAAGATACGCAAAAGAGCACGGCGTAAAATACGAAGATCTGAACCTGATCGTAATCCACCTGGGCGGCGGCGTTTCTGTTGGTGCGCACAGCCAGGGCAAGGTTGTAGATGTAAACAACATCCTGGACGGTGAGGGTGCATTCTCTCCGAGAGAGCAGGTACCGTTCCAGTTGGCGATCTGGTTAAAATGTGCTATTCCGGTAAATATACCGAGAAGGAAGTTTATAAAAAAGATCTGCGGAAACGGCGGCTTAAATGCTTATCTGCACACCAACGATTTCCGTGATATGCAGAAGATGGCAGAAGAGGGTGACGAATATGCCGCTCTGGTAAGAGATGCCTTCTTCTATCAGATCTCCAAGGATGCTGGTGCAATGGCAGCAGTATTAAATGGTAAGGTTGATCAGATCATTCTGACCGGCGGTATTGCATATGCACCTGTTACCAGGAAGATGCTGGAAGAAAAGCTTGGCTGGATCGCTCCGTTCACTGTATATCCCGGTGAGGACGAGCTGCTGGCTCTGGCACAGGGTGGTCTGCGCGTTATCCGTGGAGAAGAAGCTGCAAAAGAATATTAAGCTGATACAGAACATTCCTGCGATCTTCTAAAAGGCAACAGGAAAGGATCAAAAGATACTGCGGAGGTCAAAAAAGGCTTCCGCAGTTTTTTTGCGGGTCACAAAGCCGGGAATCATATATTAAGAATTTGTGAAAAAACTGTAACAACCTGTTGCCAAAGGGGCGCGCGCCTTGCATTTTCGGGCTTAATCTGTTAAAATAACCTTTAGTTTTTTTAGTTATCGTGGCAAAGAGGGCTCTTTTTGCCCTGTTTTGGCAGGAGTAAGGCGTCCGGCGGGCGCATTTGAATGGAGAATAACGGATGAATGTCATTGAAAAAGTTTTTGGTACACACAGCGAAAGAGAGTTAAAGCGAATCCTTCCGATCGTGGATAAAATTGAGTCTCTGCGTGACGACATGATGGCGCTGACGGATGAACAGCTGAAAGATAAGACGAAAGAATATAAAACACGTCTGGCGCAGGGCGAGACCTTAGACGACCTTTTGCCGGAAGCGTATGCAACGGTTCGGGAAGCGGGACGTCGTGTCCTGAACATGGAGCATTTCCGCGTGCAGCTGATCGGCGGTATTATCCTGCATCAGGGACGTATCGCTGAAATGAAAACAGGTGAAGGTAAGACATTGGTGTCCACGCTTCCTGCTTATCTGAACGCTTTGGAAGGCAAGGGAGTCCACGTGGTAACGGTCAATGATTACCTGGCAGCCCGTGATGCAGAGTGGATGGGAGCGATTCATGAATTTCTGGGCTTAAAGGTCGGCATTGTATTAAACAGCATGAAGCCGGAAGAGCGGAAGGCAGCATATGCCTGCGATATTACTTATGTCACCAATAACGAGCTGGGCTTTGATTATCTGCGTGACAACATGGCGATTTACAAGGAGCAGCTTGTGCTTCGTGACCTGCATTATGCCATCATCGATGAGGTTGACTCCGTATTGATTGATGAGGCAAGAACGCCCTTGATTATTTCCGGACAGAGCGGAAAATCTACCAGCCTGTACGAAGCCTGTGACATTTTGGCAAGACAGTTAAAACGCGGTGACGATGTTGGCGAGTTTTCCAAGATGGATGCGATCATGGGCATCGAGCAGGAAGAAAACGGTGATTTCGTTGTAAATGAAAAGGATAAGGTTGTAAACCTGACTGCAGAGGGTATCGAAAAGGTTGAGAAATTCTTCCATATCGAAAACCTTGCAGATCCCGAAAATCTTGAGATCCAGAACAATATCATCCTCGCCCTGCGTGCGCACAACCTGATGCACCGCGATAAGGACTACGTGGTAAAAGAGGATCAGGTTCTGATTGTCGATGAATTTACCGGACGTATCATGCCCGGACGTCGCTATTCCGACGGTCTGCATCAGGCAATTGAAGCAAAAGAGCACGTTAAGGTTAAAAGAGAAAGCAAGACGCTGGCAACCATCACCTTCCAGAACTTCTTTAATAAATTCGAGAAAAAATCCGGCATGACCGGTACCGCTCTGACAGAGGAAAAGGAATTTAGAGATATTTACGGAATGGACGTTGTGGAGATTCCTACCAATCGCCCGGTTATCCGAAAAGACCTGCACGATGCGGTTTACAAGACAAAGAAAGAAAAGCTTAACGCCATCGTGGAAGCGGTCAAGGAAGCACATGCAAAGGGACAGCCGGTCCTGGTAGGCACGATTACGATCGAAGCATCCGAACAGCTTTCCGGCATGCTGCGCCGCGAGGGTATTCAGCATAAGGTGCTGAATGCAAAGTTCCATGAGCTGGAAGCAGAAATCGTTGCGGATGCCGGTGTGCACGGGGCTGTAACCATTGCGACGAACATGGCAGGCCGTGGTACGGATATAAAGCTGGATGATGCCGCGAAGGAAGCGGGCGGCCTGAAGATCATCGGTACGGAAAGACATGAATCCAGACGTATTGACAATCAGCTGCGCGGCCGTTCCGGACGTCAGGGAGATCCCGGTGAGTCCAAGTTCTATATTTCACTGGAAGACGATTTGATGAGACTGTTCGGTTCTGAGAAGATGATCAGCATGTTCAATGCGCTGGGAATTCCGGAAGGTCAGGAAATCGAGCACAAGATGCTTTCCAAGGCGATTGAAAACGCACAGAAGAAGATCGAGAGCAACAACTACGGTATCCGTAAAAATTTGTTGGAATACGATCAGGTCAACAACGAGCAGCGTGAGATCATCTATGCGGAGAGACGCCGCGTTCTGGACGGAGAGAGCATGCGGGATGTGATCTACAAGATGATTACCGATATCGTAGACAATACGGTGGATATGGTCATCGGCGAAGAAAACGATTCCGAAGAATGGAATCTGGCGGAGTTAAATTCTCTGCTGCTTCCGATCATTCCGCTTGAGCCGATCACAAAGGAACGGATTTCCAAGCCGAAAAAGGACAGCTTAAAGCAGCAGCTCAAGGAAGAAGCCGTTCGTTTCTATGAAACAAAAGAAGCAGAGTTCCCTGAACCCGAAATGATCCGTGAGGCAGAGCGAGTTGTTTTGTTAAAGGTTATCGACAGAAAGTGGATGAACCACATCGACGATATGGATCAGCTGCGTCAGGGTATCGGCCTGCAGGCATATGGACAGAAAGATCCGTTAGTAGAATACAAGATGAATGCCTATGAGATGTTTGAAAATATGACAGAGAGCATTAAAGAGGATACGATCCGCGTGCTCTGCCATATCCGCATCGAGCAGAAGGTAGAAAGAGAACAGGTCGCTAAGGTGACCGGCACCAATAAGGACGAGAGCGGTCCGAGACGGCCTGCAAAGCGGGAAAGCGTCAAGATTTACCCGAACGATCCCTGTCCTTGCGGCAGCGGTAAGAAATACAAAAACTGCTGCGGAAAGAACCGGTAAAGGTGGACGAATATTATGGCAATGGTAGAATTAGATCAGATGAAGTTCGAGCTGCAAAGCTACGAAAATACCCTTCATGAAGTGAAGGATTCCCTGGATCTGGAAGGAAAAAAGAAGCGCATCGAAGAGCTGGAGATGGAAATGGAAGCACCCGGCTTCTGGGACGATCCGATTCCTCCAACCGCAAGATGAAAGAGCTCAAAAATTTAAAGGATACTGCGGAGCTGTGCAATAAGCTGGAAACGCAGTATTCCGATATCGAAACCCTGATTGAGATGGGGCACGAGGAAGAAGATCCGGATATGGTAGAAGAAATCCGGGGCGAATTGGATGAGTTTATCGAAGAGCTGGATGAGCTGCGTATCAGCACGCTGCTGTCCGGCGAATATGATAAGGATAATGCGATCTTAAAGCTCAATGCGGGCGCAGGCGGAACAGAAAGCTGCGACTGGTGCAGCATGCTTTACCGTATGTATACCAGATGGGCGGAACGCAAGGGCTTTACCCTGGAAGTCCTCGATTACCTCGACGGAGACGAAGCCGGAATCAAATCCGTTACCTTCCAGGTAAACGGCGAAAACGCTTACGGCTACCTGAAGTCCGAAAAAGGAGTACACCGCCTCGTGCGCATCTCCCCCTTCAATGCACAGGGAAGCGCCAGACCTCCTTCGTATCCCTGGATGTTATGCCGGATATTGAAGAAGACCTCGATATTGAAATCAACGAAGAAGATCTCCGTATCGATACCTACCGAAGCAGCGGTGCAGGCGGACAGCACATCAACAAGACATCCTCCGCCATCCGTATCACCCATCTTCCTACCGGAATTGTGGTACAGTGCCAGAATGAGCGCTCCCAGTTCCAGAACAAGGACAAGGCCATGCAGATGCTGAAAGCCAAGCTGTATCTGTTAAAGCAGGAAGCAAATGCCGAGAAGCTGTCTGATATCCGCGGTGAGGTCAAGGAGATTGGCTGGGGTAACCAGATCCGCTCCTATGTCCTGCAGCCTTATAAGCTGGTGAAGGACCTTCGGACAAATCAGGAGGTTGCAAATGCAGACGGCGTACTGGACGGCGGCCTCGATCCCTTCATCAACGCATATCTGAAGTGGATCAACACAAAGGATAAAGCGACGGAAGAATAGTTCACCTGCGCCATTCGCAATACAATAGAATGCACGCTCCGCGAACATTCTATTGTCATGAATCGCATCTTCGATGCTCTCTGCTGCTTTGCAGCTCCTTTTTGCTCATAAAATGGCGCTCCTTCGAAGCTTTCTGAGTTCAGATTCTCATGCGAGCATGAAATCTGAATTCGGAAAGCTTCGAGTGAACTGTAAGATAAAAATAGAACCGGACATCGATTCCTGACGGAGCAATTCGTCAGGGAGTCGGTGTCCGGTTTTAGTTTATGACAAAGGAACATAGCTGCGCGTCACGGGATGGCGCTGAGCGCCTTGGCAACAGCGTTTCGCATTCTTATCTGTCGCGGCGGTGTGGGCTTATGCTTTAGCACCTGCCGCTTCAGCGCTCTTTAACGATACCAGCTCAAGATAGAAGTAGGCGTAGGTCTGCTTCTGATAAGGATACACATACAGCAGTCCGATGCCGCAGGTTAAGAAGCCGCCCATCAGCCAGGGCAGGAAGCTTACCATCAGGAGGAAATACTGCCATTTGTGTCCTTTCATGAGCCTTCTGGAGCGTTTTAAGCATTCCTTTGCACTCAGCTCGGGAAAGTCCAGCATGATGAAGAAAACCTGGGAATACAGCGTTTTTACATACAGCACAAAGGGCAGGAAAACGATGCTGATCCCTGCTGCAGCATAGAGATAAACCATATTCACGCGACCGGATTGCAGGTACAGGCTGAAAAGAAGCGACGGCACGATTTCCGGGATACATAACAGCAGGGACAAAACGAGCTGAATCTGGATGGCCTTTAACGGCTCATGCCAAAAGCCAGAGAAAATGCCGCCCGCATAGACCGGCTGATGGCAGGAATTGCTCAGAAACAGTCCTGTGATGCCGACCTGGAAAATCCCAAAGAAAACACTGATGGCAAAGGTGACGGCATAATACAAAATTGTACCAAAGGGCGGATGCACCTGAATCAATCCGGAGGGAGCCGTGATAATATACTGCAAAATAGCGAGAGAAAGAAAGGCGCTGGAGAGCGGCATATAATGTCCAAGCAGGGATGCGCGCGCTTTTCCCTTCAGGACAGACCTCTTTAACGGGGAGGCTGTGCCGGTGGTTGTAGTCTGATCATTCATTTGTAGGTTACCTCTCAGTCATGTAAGCTTTCGGGAAGTTCGATCCCGTATTCGTTCAGAATCTCGTCAAAGGTCAGACCGGTCATTTGCTCGTAGGTGTCATTGACCATTGTCCAATACTGCTGTTTTGCATCGGAGTTGGAAAAGACAATAAAAAAAAAGAAAACCCACCGACAGCAATATTGATGAGGAGTGCACTGCAGGCGACGATGACACCTGCGAGGGCGTGATTGGACATGGAGGTGTTCCCGCGGGACAACAGTCCGAACATGATGGACAGGATCGCGAGAAAGATCGGAATGACAATTGTCATCGTAAGAGTGCTGGCGAGCGCAGCGATGGCGAGAACCAGCGAAAACGTCGCAAAGCCGTTGCGCTTTGGCTGAGGTTTTATTTCCATAATATAGTCTCCGTTCTGGGAAAAATGCAGTCTGTGAAATGCCTGTACTTTCCGCGTTCTTTTGAGATATTCTAACATTTTTTATGGTAAGATTCAAGTTTTTGAAAAAAAGTGTTGACAATTCGAGGAAAAGAAGGTAGAATAATTTTTGTTGTGAGGGACACGAAGTCCTGAACAAGAAAAATGTGCGCGTAGCTCAGCTGGATAGAGCGTCTGACTACGGATCAGAAGGTCGGGAGTTCGAATCTTCTCGCGCACGCGACTGGAACCGGAATGTGAAAGCATTCCGGTTTTGTATCGTATAAGAAACTTTTTTCTATACGATAAAAAGGCTCCGCTAGGATGCGCACTCGGAGCAAGGGTAGATGATTGTCGAAGCAACCGCGCCTCGGCGCGAGAATGTGCGGAACACATTCTGGTTTTCACAAAAACTGTCCATGACAGGAAGCGAGGGAGAAGCTTATGATTCCATCGAGAGAAAAAGCAGAACAATTGCTGCAGGAGGGACTGCAGAAAAATCCCGGACCATGGGGCGATCACTCCAAAACGGCGGCGCATTGCGCGGAAAAAATCGCAGCCGCGTGTGGTGACCTTGACCCGGAAAAAGCGTATGTGCTGGGACTTTTGCACGACATCGGGCGGACATTTGGCGTGAGACATTTAGGACACGTTTCGGACGGCTATTCTTATATGAAGAAGATCGGCTGCGACGAGGTGGCGAAGGTGTGCCTGACGCATTCCTTTGCGACGCAGACGCTGGAGGAATATATCGGAAAATATGACGTTTCGGAGGACGAGTTGTCCATGATCCGGACAGAGTTGGAAAAATCGGTTTACGATGATTACGACCGGTTGGTTCAGCTGTGCGACAGTATTGCCGGAGCGGAGGGCGTGCTTGACATAGAAGAGCGGATGTTGGACGTCAAAAGGCGTTATGGCTTCTATCCGCAGGAAAAATGGGACGCGCATATCGGACTGCGGCGGTATTTCGAAGAGAAAATGGGGCGGGATGTTTACGAGGCCTGCGAAAAGGAAACCTACGATCCGAAAAAGTGCTGAGCGGACAACAGCCGTGGGGAAAAATTCCCCGACCGGGGATAAAAAATTTTTTTCGGGATAATCTGTGTGTATAATTTTCCTGCAGCGTGCCGATACTAGTGTCTGTAAACGCAGGAGAGACAGTGATGGCAGCAAGGATGGACAGCCTTTCTTGCGCGACAAATATTATCTGCTGCATTTTGATTTTCATGGAAAACAAAAGCGGCGAAAACAGGAGGGCATTATGGCCAAGAACGATTACACACAGAAACAGACCAACAAGAATAATTCTGAAAATACTCAGAAGAACCAGAGCAAGAACAGCACCAAGGAAAGCACTTCTGACTGCAAGGACAAGAACAATCAGTAAGTGAGCCTTTGAAGGCTGTAATGCAGACGAAAAGAGAAGCCGGCGCAGAACGGGTGAAAATCCGGGAGCGCTGGCTCCTTTTTGGGTGGGAAGAAATTTCGGCGCGTTTTTCTTGACAGCCCACAGAAAATGCCCGTACAATAAAAAAGAGCGAGAAATCAAAGAAAAGGTGCCGGGGCAAGGATGCCTGCGCATAAATGCCGAAGTAAAGCTACCGTGGTATAAATGCCGGAGTAATGCTGCCCGTGCACCGATAGAAATGGAAGAAAAAATGAAAAAATGGAATTGATTGCACCGTGTCATTTCGGTCTGGAGGCGGTTCTTCGACGGGAAATCACGGATCTTGGATATGAAATCAGCGAAGTGGAGGACGGCAGAATTGCGTTTCTCGGCGACGAGGAAGCGGTCTGCCGCGCTAATATTTTTCTGCGGACGGCGGAGCGCGTGCTGATCAAGGTCGGCAGCTTTCATGCGGAGACCTTTGAAGAGCTGTTTCAGGGCACGAAAGCGCTGGAATGGGAAAGCTACATCCCGGCGGACGGAAAATTTTGGGTGGCAAAGGCTGCCAGTGTAAAGAGCAAGCTGTTCAGCCCGTCGGATATTCAGTCTATCATGAAAAAAGCGATGGTAGAACGTTTGAAAGGTGTATACAAGGTCAGCTGGTTTCCGGAGACCGGAGCACCGTTCCCGGTACGGGTTTTTCTGAAAAGATGAAGTGACTGTGGGATTGGATACGACCGGGGAATCCTTACATAAAAGAGGCTATCGCAAGCTGACAGCAAAAGCTCCGATCGCGGAGAATCTTGCGGCGGCTTTGATTATGCTGACGCCCTGGAAAGCGGATCGGATTTTGGTAGACCCGTTCTGCGGAAGCGGCACGATCCCTATCGAAGCAGCGATGATGGCGGCGAATATGGCGCCCGGCATGAACCGGGAGTTCACCGCGGAAGAGTGGGGACATTTTATTGATCGCAAATGTTGGTATCGCGCATCGGACGAAGCGCAGGATCTGGTTGATCTGGATGTAAAGACGGATATTCAGGGTTACGATATTGATGCTGAAATGGTTAATATTGCACGGGAAAATGCAAAACTCGCAGGCGTGGATCACCTGATCCATTTTCAGCGCAGACCGGTTGCAGAGCTTTCCCATCCGAAAAAATACGGCTTCCTGATTACGAATCCGCCCTACGGTGAACGTCTGGAGGATAAAAAGGACCTTCCGGCGCTGTACCGGACGCTTGGCGAACGCTATGCACAGCTGGATGACTGGTCGATGTATCTGATTACTTCTGATGAAAATGCGCAGCAGGACATCGGACGCAAGGCGGACAAGAACCGCAAAATCTACAACGGTATGATGAAGACCTATTTTTATCAGTATCAGGGGGCAAAACCGCCGAAGAGAGCAAAGCAGGAAGGACAGGCAAAAAGATGAAGCAGATCATTTTTGCAACGGGAAATGCAGGAAAAATGAAGGAAATCCGGGAAATCCTGAATGGAACCGGATGGAACGTGCTGTCGTTAAAGGACGCGGGCATCGACACGGAAATCGAAGAAAACGGCACAACCTTTGAAGAAAACGCAAAGATCAAGGCGGAGGGCATCCGAAACTGGTGTCTGGAAAACGGGATTCCGGGCTGCAGCGGGATTTCGGCGAAAGAAATTATTGTGCTGGCAGATGATTCCGGACTGGAAATCGACTGGCTGCGGCGAGCCGGGCATTTATTCTGCGCGCTATATGGGGCATGAAACCTCTTACCGTGAAAAAAACGCCAACCTCATCAGCCGTCTGGACGGCGTCCCGAAAGAAAAGCGCACAGCACGTTTTGTCTGCGCCATTGCAGCAGCCCTGCCGGACGGAAACAGTCTTGTGACGCGAGGAACAATTGAGGGCTATATCGGCTGGGAAGAATGCGGCAGCAACGGATTTGGATATGACCCGATTTTTTATCTGTACGAAAATGATAAATCCACGGCAGAGCTTTCCGCGGAGGAAAAGAATGCGATCAGTCATCGGGGAAAGGCGCTGCGTCAGATGAAAAAGATGTTGGAAGAGCAGAAATAGGGCGGTGCCGGATGGAGAAAACAGATGAAGATACTGATCGTCAGTGATACACACAGAAGAGACGGGAACCTGACCCAGGTGCTCGATATGGTTGGGCAGATCGATCTTTTGATCCATTGCGGGGACGTGGAGGGGAGTGAAGCGTTTATCAAAAGCATCGCAGGCTGTCCGGTGCATATGGTAGCGGGCAACAACGACTTTTTTACGGATCTTGCACAGGAAGAGGAATTCGAGATCGGCAAATATAGGGTCTGGCTGACTCATGGACATCATTATTATGTGTCGGTTGGGACAGAAGCGATTCTGGAAGAAGCGGAGAGCCGGGGCGTCGATATCGTGATGTTTGGACATACGCACCGTCCGTTGATTTTTACAGATCCGCAGACGAACGTGACGGCAATCAACCCGGGCAGCATTTCCTACCCGCGGCAGGAGGGCAGACGACCGTCCTATGTCCTGATGGAGCTGGATCGGGAGGGCAATGCCCATTATCATCTGAGCTATTTGTAAGAGGCCGGGGCACAGCGCCATTCGCAATACAATAGAATGCACGCTCCGCGAACATTCTATTGTCATGAATCGCCTCTGCGAGGGCTTTTCGCTGCTTCGCAGCTCCCTTTTGCTCATAGAGCGGCGCTCCCTTCGTAGCTTCCGTGCACAGATCCTCATGCAAGCATGGAATCTGTGCTCAGTAAGCTACGAGTGAACTGTTGAAAAGTTACAGTTCACCCGCGCCATTTCGCAATACAATAGAATGCACGCTCCGCGAACATTCTATTGTCATGAATCGCCTCTGCGAGGCTTTCCGCTGCTTCGCAGCTCCCTTTGCTCATAGAGCGGCGCTCCCTTCGTAGCTTCCGTGCACAGATCCTCATGCAAGCATGGAATCTGTACTCAGAAAGCTACGAGTGAACTGTTGAAAAAATAAAAATAAAAAATTTAAAAAAGTTGTTGACATATTGGAACTCTTTCTATATAATGAATCTTGCGTCACGGATAAGGCCTTTTAGTTAAGCGACGGGGTGTGGCTCAGCTTGGCTAGAGCGCCTGGTTTGGGACCAGGAGGTCGCAGGTTCGAATCCTGTCACCCCGATATTATACGATATGCAGGTGTAGTTCAATGGTAGAACACCAGCCTTCCAAGCTGGATACGTGGGTTCGATTCCCATCACCTGCTTCGACTGTGTCTAGCAGTCGTTTCTCAGGAAGAAGTCCTGTAGACATTGCCAAGGCGATACGCCGCAACGTGTGTCCGTAGCTCAGCTGGATAGAGCAACGGCCTTCTAAGCCGTGGGTCGGGGGTTCGAATCCCTTCGGGCACGTTGGAAAGTGAGTGATCATTTTCCCTATGGTGGGTATAGCGCAGTTGGTTAGCGCGCCAGATTGTGGCTCTGGAGGCCAAGGGTTCGAATCCCTTTATCCACCTTCTTGGGCTATCGCCAAGCGGTAAGGCACAGGACTTTGACTCCTGCATTCGCTGGTTCGAATCCAGCTAGCCCAGCTTTTTGATGCGGACGGATGACGCCCGTAATTTAATTTTTATGGAGCACTAGCTCAGTCGGTAGAGCACCTGACTTTTAATCAGGTTGTCGGGGGTTCGAATCCCCCGTGCTTCACTCCAAAGAGACCTGAAGAGTCAGGTTCTTTTTTTGTATGGGAAACTTCGTTTCTATACGATAAAAAACGCTCTACGGGGACGCATAAGCGGCGGAGCGGAAGAAAGTCGCTTTTGCGATCCGCCGCAGGCAGAGCATGTGTCAGGGCACAAGTTTTTTCAAGTCGTATGGAAACATTTATTTGGGAGGAAATCATTATGCTGCGCAATATCGATCTGGATGAAATTTCGGACGGAAAACTGTATACAGCGGGAGATCTTGCGAAGGTCGGCTGTCAGGACTGCGAGGGGTGCTGCGATTGCTGCTGTCAGATGGGGGATACGATTATTTTAGACCCGCTTGACGTCTGGCAGCTGATGCAGGGACGCGGCAAAAGTTTTGAACAGCTTCTGGATGAAAGCGTGGATCTGCATGTACAGGATGGTGTAATTTTGCCGAATCTGAAAATGGCGGGGGAAAAAGAGCAGTGCGTATATTTGAACGAAAAAGGACGCTGCAGCATCCATCCGTTCCGCCCGGGCATTTGTCGGCTGTTTCCACTGGGACGTTTTTATGAAAACGGGAGCTTCCGATATTTTTTACAGATAAAAGAGTGCAGCAGGGAAAACCGCACAAAGCAGAAAATCCGCAAATGGATCGATATGCCGGAATTTGGTCGTTATGAGACGTTTGTGGCGGACTGGCATTTTTTTGTGCGCAGGCTGCAGGATCGCCCTGATGCAGCAGTCCGATATGGAGACAGCGCAGAGGATCAATCGATACATTTTGCAGGAATTTTATTTCCGGGGCTGGGATGCAGAACAGAATTTTTACGATCAGTTCTCAGAACGACTAAAAAAGGCACAAAAAGTGCTTGCATAAATCGAACATACGTACTATCATAAAACCACAGACAGAACAAATGTTCGAATAAATCGAACAAATTCAGGAACCTCTGTCTGCGGAATGGAGTACAGGATGAGGATCATGCAGGAAATGTCCCTGATGGAGAAGCTGAATATTCTGAGCGATGCGGCGAAATATGACGTTGCCTGTACGAGCAGTGGGAGTAATCGCCGGGGTGATGGAAAAGGGATCGGCAACACGGTAAACGCGGGAATCTGTCACAGCTTTTCAGCGGATGGCAGATGCATCAGCCTGCTGAAGATTCTGTTTACCAACGAATGTATTTATGATTGCAAATACTGTCAGAACCGGCGTTCCAACGACGTGCCGCGGGCGTCGTTTACGCCGGATGAAGTCTGTTGCCTGACGATCGAGTTTTATCGCCGTAATTATATCGAAGGACTTTTCCTAAGCTCCGGGATTATACAGAATCCGAATGTGACGATGGGGCTTTTGTATCAGACGATTTATAAGCTGCGCACGCAGTATCATTTCCAGGGCTATATCCATGTCAAAGCGATTCCGGGGGCGGATCCGGAGCTGATCCGGCTGACGGGATTTTTGGCGGACCGCATGAGTATCAATCTGGAGCTCCCGACGGCGGAGGGCCTATCGCGCCTTGCACCGAACAAGCACCGCAAGACGATCCTGACACCGATGCGGCAGATTCAGAACGGAATTTCTGTGAGCAAACAGGAGGTGGCGCTTTACCGGCACGCCCCGGAATTTGTTCCGGCTGGACAGTCTACACAGATGATTATCGGCGCGACACCGGAGCATGATTATGAAATTTTGTCTGTGGCAGAGAGCTTGTATCGCAAATTTGATTTAAAACGAGTATTCTATTCCGCATTTGTAAAAGTCAATGAGGATAAAGACCTCCCGGCGCTGCAGGGAGGTCCGCCGCTTCTGCGGGAACACCGGCTGTATCAGGCCGACTGGCTGCTTCGCTTTTACGGCTTTGAGGCAGGAGAGCTTTTAAGCGAGAAGAATCCGGACTTTAATCTGTTTTTAGACCCGAAGGCAGACTGGGCGCTGCGGCATCTGGAACAGTTCCCTGTGGAGGTCAATCGCGCTTCCTATGAAGAGCTTTTGCGCGTGCCCGGAATCGGTGTCAAAAGCGCCCGCAGGATTGTTCAGGCGCGCAGAAGCAGCCGCCTGGAGTATCAGCATCTGAAAAAGATTGGTGTCGTTTTGAAGCGTGCGATTTATTTTATCACCTGCAACGGCAGACAGATGTATCCACTTCGAATTGAGGAAAACTTTATTACGCGGCAGCTTCTCGGCATCCGGGAAAATCTCCCGTTTGAAAAGGATGGCGTAACGTATCAGCAGCTGTCTTTATTTGATGATCGGAACTTCGGCTACGATGGAAAGCAGCTGGTACAGCCGGAAAGCGCCTGGAAGGACGCAGTGGGGTGAAACCGAGAACCGGGGAGAGAAGCGCGGCGAGCCGAAAAGTCCTGTATGGGGAAGGAAACGATGGTCTGACCGAATCTGATGTGGGAGAAAACGAAATGGAAGAGCTGATTCTGATATGCGAGGACTCGGTCGAAGGGATACTTACTGCAATTTATCGGATTTATGAATGGAAGCTTTGCGGCAAACGTGTTAAAATTCAAACAGGTGCGTCGGATTTATGTCAGTTTGCCCAGTACCGGGAGGTAATGCCGGATGCAGAGTGCGCGGCGAAGGTAGCACGAACCCTGCGGAGACGTTTCGGAGAGCAGGCGTGGGAAGCGATCAGCTATGCGCTGGCGTCAGAGGAAGCCGACAAGAGTCAGGCAGTTTATGAGACGGTTGCAGCTGGTCTGTCCGGTCGGATCCGGGGGCCGCTTTTGCAGGCACTTGCAGAGCCATGTATCCATCGGGTGTTTGCACTGAGCCGGAGTGTACACAGGGTGCGGGAAAGAGTGCTTCAGTTTCTTCGGTTTCAGGAGATCACCGGCGGGATTTTATATGGGGAGATTGCGCCGGATGCAGACGTTCTTGCGTTTGTTATGCCGCATTTTGCAGACCGTTTCCCGTTGGAGAATTTTGTGATTCTGGATGAACGCAGGGCAGCAGCAGGAATCCATCCGGCTGGAAAGGCGTGGTTTTTGACAAAGCTTTCAAAGCAGGAGTTGGATACACTGCAGCAGGCCGGACAGCAGAAGGATGAGAACGAACAGGAGATCGAAGTGCTGTTTCAGAGCTTTTGTCGGTCGCTTTCAATCCTTGAGCGGCAAAATCAACCCCTGCAGCAACAGCTGGTGCCGTTAAAGTATCGGATGCACATGACGGAATTTCAGAAAAAATAAGGTAAAAGCATGTGGAGGATACCGTGTCGTGGAGATCAGGGTTTCGGTAAGAGGACTGGTGGAGTTTTGCTCCGCACAGGGGATATTGACAATCGGAAAAAATCTGCCCCGGACGACGCTATGGCGGAGGGAAGCCGAATCCACCGCATGATCCAGAAAAAATGGGATCCAGTTACCATGCAGAGGTTATGCTGCGTTATCGCAAAGACTGCGGGGAATATGATCTTGTCGTAGAGGGCAGGGCAGATGGGATTATCGATTCTGATCCCGTTGCAGTTGACGAGATCAAGGGGACATATCGGGATTTGTCCCGGATGAAGGAGCCGAACCCGGTGCATCTGGCCCGGGCAAAATGCTATGCCTGGATGTATGGGCAGGAGCACGGAAAAGAGCGGATGGAGGTCAGTATGACCTACTGCAATATAGAGACAGAAGAAATCCGCTATTTCAAGTTTGTGTATGAGATGTCAGACCTGGAAGAATGGTTTGACAGTTTACTGCAGGAATACCGGAAGTGGTCAGATGCAGACATTGCCTGGAAGAAACTTCGTCAGGATTCGATTCACAGTCTGTCCTTTCCGTTCCCGTATCGGGAGGGACAAAAAAGAGCTGGTCACGCATGTTTATCATACGATCTGCCACAGCAGAAAACTGTTTATCGAAGCACCGACCGGGGCGGGTAAGACGATTTCGACGGTGTTTCCGGCAGTCAAGGCAGTCGGGGAAGGAAAGGCGGATCGGATTTTTTATTTGACAGCGAAGACGATTGCTCGGACAGTCGCGGATCGTACGTTCGACCTTTTGCGGGAGCGCGGATTGCATTTTAAGACGGTGGTGCTGACAGCACGGGATAAAATCTGCTTTATGGAAGAATCGGAATGCAATCCGGACTCCTGTCCTTATGCAAAGGGACATTTTGACCGGATCAACGATGCGATTTTTGAATTGATGACGACAAAGGAGCATTACAGCCGGGAAGAAATCGAGGCCTGTGCTCAGAAATATAAGGTCTGCCCCTTTGAGCTGGGGCTGGATATGAGCCTGTTTTCCGATGGCATTTTGTGCGATTACAATTATGTCTTTGATCCGCATGTCTATCTGCGGCGCTTTTTCGGAGAAGGTGCAGGCAGAGAGCAGTATCTGTTTCTGATTGATGAGGCGCATAATCTTTTGGAGCGTGGTCGGGAAATGTACAGCGCTCAGTTGTATAAAGAAGATTTCTTGACCTTGAAAAAGACTGTGAAGGCATTTTCTCCTCGCATGGAGAAGCTTTTGGATAAGTGCAATCGTGAGCTGCTTTTCCTGAAACGCGAATGCGGGGACTGGTGTATCGTGGAGGAGATAGATGCGTTCGTACAGGCACTTTTGCGGTTGTCGCCCTGTATGGAAGACTATCTCGAAAATCACGATGACAGCCCGGTTCGGCGGGAGATTCTGGACTTCTATTTTGAAATCAGTCATTTTCTGCAGATTTATGAGCTGCTGGATCAGAAATATGTTGTGTATACAAAGCTGGATGAAGATGGACGCTTTTTGTTGCGACTGTTCAATGTTGACCCGTCGACGAACCTCAAGGAGTGTCTGCAGCGTTCCGTCAGCAGTGTGTTGTTTTCCGCGACTCTGCTTCCGATCCAGTATTATAAAAAGCTTCTGGGCGGAGAGGCAGAGGATTATGAGGTCTACGCGAAGTCCGTTTTTTCGCCGGAGAAAAAGGGGCTGTTTCTGGCGGAGGATGTGACCAGCCGTTATACGAGGCGTTCCGACCGGGAATACGATAAAATCGCGAATTACATTCATCAAACCGTGTCGCAGCGGCATGGAAATTATATGGTTTTTTTTCCATCACACGTCTTTTTGCAGCAGGTGTATGAGCGTTATCTGAGGTGTTATGCGGTAAAAGACGATACAGAGTGTCTGGTACAGACCGAGCATATGGATGAGGCTGAGCGGGAGGCGTTTTTGCAGCGCTTTGAGGGAAATCCTGGAATGGACCTGTCCGATATTATCCATATGGAAATCGAAGTGGAGGAAGAAAGCAGTCTGGTTGGCTTCTGCGTGCTGGGTGGGATTTTTTCCGAGGGGATCGATTTAAAGGAGGACAGCCTGATCGGCGCGCTGATTGTAGGAACCGGACTGCCGCAGGTCTGCACAGAACGGGAGATTATTCGGGGATATTTCGAAGAAAACGGAGAAAATGGTTTTGACTATGCCTACCGGTACCCTGGCATGAACAAAGTGCTTCAGGCGGCAGGCAGGGTCATCCGGACAGCGGATGATGTCGGAATCGTGGCGCTTTTGGACGACCGGTTCCTGACGCCGGGCTACCGCAGGCTGTTTCCACGGGAGTGGGAGCAATTTGAGGTCGTCCGGGGAGAGAGCATCGGCAGCCGGGTGGAGAAGTTCTGGAACGACTGGTTATAGGACTATGCGTCTATCCCTCCGGCGCGCAGCCACGCGATTTCCCGGCGGTAGGGCGGCAGCAGCTTTTTTGGATTCTGCGGGTCAGGATACCAGGGCGTTTCGAGGATTTTGGGGATAGTCAAAAAATCAGGATGATGGACGATATGGTACAGCGGTGCAAACCCGATCTGACCGACACCGAGATTGGCATGTCGGTCTTTGGCGGCTCCCTTTTCGTTCTTGCTGTCGTTGATATGGAAAACTGCGATCTGATCCTTGCCGAGGGTTTTGTCAAACTCATCCAGGACGAGATCAGGATTTGCTGTGAGATCATATCCTGCGTCGTGGACGTGGCAGGTGTCGAAGCAGACGCGCAGCCGGTCAGGAAAACGGACACCGTCATAGATTGCAGCCAGTTCTTCAAAGCGTTTGCCGATTTCGGAGCCTTTGCCTGCCATTGTTTCCAGTGCGATGCGGACCGGAGAAGGCTGGGAAAGCACTTCGTTTAAGCCTTCGATGATCTGATGGATTCCAGCGTCCGTTCCAGCGCCGACGTGGGAACCGGGATGCAGGATGAGCACGTCGCTGCCCATCGCTTCTGTCCGCTCGATTTCCTTTGCGAGAAATTCAACCGCGAGGGAAAAGACCTCCGGTTTTACGGTATTGGCGAGATTGATGATATAAGGGGCGTGGACGACGAAGCGGGTAATATTGTTCTGGCGCATCCGTTCCTGTGCCTGTGGGATGCAGAGCTCATCCACCGGTTTGCGTCGTGTGTTCTGCGGCGCGCCGGTATAAAGCATAAAGGTATTGGCTCCGTAGGAAAGCGCTTCCTGGACGGAACCGTCCATCATAGATGTTCCGCTCATGCCCACATGGGAGCCGATCAGGAGCGGTTGGCAAGCTGTTTTGCCAGAGGGTTTACAAAGTGGATTCATAGGTTCTCCATTTCTGTAAAGATTTTTAAACGAGTGTGTAGTTTGACCGACGGATATCAGTATCATCGATATATTGTAGCATGAGTACAGAGTGGGAGAAAGTACAAAAAGGAGAATTTCAATGTCATCGCAGCAGCTGCAATTTTATGAACAGAAAATTATCAGCGATAAAGAGTTTCCAATCGAAGTATTTATGAACCGGGTTCAGGACAAATGCCAGTATTTCCACACACACTGGCATGAGCACATTGAGCTGCATTACGTTGTACATGGGGAGACGGATATTTTGCTCAATCAGACCAGGTATACCTTTCGACAAGGCGATCTTGCTGTCATTAACAGCAATGTCCTGCATGCCGGTTTTTGCAACGGAACCCCGGTAGAGGTGCTGGTTGTTATTTTTGAGCTGGACGAGCTGTCTGCGCAGGTAGCGGAAAAAAATATTTTGTTTCAGCCAATGATCTGTGCAGATACAAAGATACAGGAGCTCATGAGCCTGATCTATCAGGAACAGAATGAAAGAAGCCTTGGCTGGAAGCTTGCCTGTAAGGGAGCATTGCTGCAGCTGATCGCTTATCTGGTGCGCCGCTACGCAGAACAGATGCTGACGGATAAAGAGAGCTTAAAGCGTCGGAAAAATCTGGAGCGCCTGAACACGGTTGTCCATTATATTGAGGAAAATTATACGGACAGCATATCAAATGCGCAGCTGGCTGAACTGATCCATGTCAGCGAAGACAGGTTTAACCATCTGTTTCGGGAGAGTATGGGGATGGCGCCGCTGCAGTATATGAATGAGGTGCGTCTAAAGAAAGCCATGCATCTGTTAAAAAGCGGAAATTATTCTGCGGCAGAGGTTGCGGATGCGGTCGGATTTTCGGATTACAATCATTTCGGAAGATTGTTCCGGCGGTATTATCAATGTACACCGATGGAAGCGGTGCGGGAATCCGAGGGCAAGAGTCCAAAGCGTCCGGGTAGAAGTGAAGGAATCAAAACCTTCGAAATCGGATCCATAAAAAAAGAAGATCCAGTGGATGTAAAATCGGAAAAAAAAAGAAGAAATAGCAGAATCGTATGAGAGAGTAGCAAAGGAGGTCTATCTTTCTTTCGTTTTATTCATTAAAATGTGTAGCATAGAAACAAAATAAAAACAGTGATTGTTGGAAATGAATACAAAATGACGAATCTGATCAATGCTAAAGGAGGAAAATGCACATGAAATTAGGGAGTATTGACGGTTGCCTTGGGCGATATGTCCCTGGATGCGGCATGTAAATTTTTGTCTGAACAGGGCGTACAGATGGTGGAGATCGGTTGCGGCGGCTTCCTGGAACGGCGCACTGCAACGCGGCAGAGCTTCTGGCGGATGAAAATAAGCAGAAAGAGTTTTTAGACACAATTCACAAATATGGCTTGGAGATCAGTGCACTGAGTGCACACGGGAATGCAGTACATCCTGATAAAGCGATTGCAAAGAAATTCGATGAGGATCTGACCAATGCGATCCTGTTGGCAGAAAAGCTTGGTGTTCCGGTTGTAAATACGTTTTCCGGTTGCCCTGGTGGATCTCCGGAGGACAAGACTCCCAACTGGGTTACCTGTCCTTGGCCGGATGATTTTTCCGAGATTCTGGAATATCAGTGGAACGATGTTCTGATTCCTTACTGGAAAGAAAAGGTTGCTTTTGCAAAAGCGCATAACGTACATAAAATCGCACTGGAGCTGCATCCCGGCTTCTGCGTATACAATACAAGAAGTCTGTTAAAGCTGCGTGAGGCAGTTGGTCCGGAAATCGGCGCGAACCTGGATCCCAGCCACCTGATCTGGCAGGGAATGGATTTGATCGCAGTAATCAGAGAGCTTGGCAAGGCAAATGCGATTTTCCATTTCCATGCAAAAGACACCAAAGTGGATGCAATCAACACTGCAGTAAACGGCGTACTGGATACACAGCATTACAGCGAAGAACTGACTCGTTCCTGGATCTTCCGCTCTGTTGGTTACGGTCATGGCGAAGATTACTGGAAAGCGATCGCTTCCGAACTTCGTCTTGCAGGTTATGACTATGCGATCAGCATCGAGCATGAAGACAGCCTGATGTCTGGTAAGGAAGGACTGTTAAAGGCAATCGGATGCCTGAAGAATTCCCTGATCTTTGAGGACAGAGGAAATATGTATTGGGCATAACATGGAATCTCCGTCGGAAGTTCCGGCGAGTTACTGCGTAACCCGGCGTGTTTGCGAAAACAGTTCCGGATGGTTTTACCGAGTTACTTTTGCAACTCGGCATATAGGCAGGGACGTAGAAGCGTCCTGCTGCGACAGAACAGAAAAGAGGAAAAGACATGAAACACAGACTTGCGATGGTCGGCTTTGGCGGAATGGCAGGCTGGCATTATGATTTGATTCAGAGAATTGACGACCTGGAAGTTGCAGGTATCTGGGATATTAAGGAAGAACGCAGAACCTATGCAGAAGGCAAGGGCATCCATGTATATAAAAGCGAAGAAGATCTGATGGCAGATCCGACTGTTGATATCGTACTGGTAGCAACTCCGAATGATGTTCATAAAGGTGTTGTCATTCGTGCCATGGAAGCTGGCAAGAACGCCGTTTCCGAGAAAGCCTGTAACTCTTTGCTCTGCGGATCTTGCAGAAATGCGCGCGGCTGCGGAAAAGACCGGCAAATTCTTTACCGTACATCAGAATCGTCGTTGGGATGAAGATTTCCTGACGGTAAAGAATATCATGGCAGAAGGCAAGCTGGGCGAGATTTTCAGAATTGAATCCAGAGTACACGGTTCCAGAGGTATCCCCGGTGACTGGAGACAGGAAAAAGAGCATGGCGGCGGCATGGTGCTTGACTGGGGCGTACATCTTCTGGATCAGGCGCTGTTATTATATCCCGGTGTGAAGTTAAACACTGTTTATGCAACTCTGACCAACGTAACCAACCAGCTGGTTGACGACGGCTTTTCTGCAGACCTCGGGTTTGAAAACGGAGTGCATGTGCTGGTTGAGGTTGGCACGAGCAACTTTGTATCCCTGCCTCGCTGGTATGTATTAGGCGCTGACGGAACGGCTGTCATCCAGGATTTCGGCAGAGACGGCAAGATGGTATGTGCAACCGGCGTCAATGAAGGTGATGTTGTTCCGGTCATCACGGCAGCAGGCCTGACAAAGACCATGGCTCCGAGAAGAGAGGATACCATCCGCACAGAGGATCTGCCTTGGGCAGATAGTGACATCCGCGATTTCTACCGCAATGTAATGGCAGTGATCGAAGGAAAAGCAGAGAGCAGGATCAAGCTGGATGAGGTTGCAAGAGTTATGCGCCTGATGGAAGCAATTTTCGAATCTGCAGAAAAAGAAACAGGTTATCAAATTCGAAGCCTGAAAACAGGGGAACAGTCGGAGTGCCTGCAAAATGGGCGTTCCGACAGCATAGATAGAAGGAGAGGGATCCATGAGCAAAACATTACCGATTGCAGTACAGGTTTATTCGGTAAGGGAAGAGGCGGAGCGTGATTTTGCCGGCACAATGAAAAAGCTGGGTGAGATGGGCTACGACGGTGTAGAACTGGCAGGATTATATGGAAAAAGTGCAGAAGAGATCCGTGACAGCATAAAAGCGGCAGGACTGACTGCGATCAGTGCACATGTTTCCTATGACGAGCTGGCTGGAGATTTGGAAAAGACTCTGCAGGACTATGAAACCATCGGCTGCCGCTATATCGTAATTCCCTGGCTGGGGAAGACCGCAGATTTGGAGCAGCTTTATATGAGGAAACAATAAAGGGAATCCCGGTGATTTCAGAGGGCTGTAAAAACACGGCATGACGCTTCTGTATCACAATCACGATTTTGAATTTGCAAAGACACCGGACGGTACCTATGCGCTGGATCAGCTGTATGCAGAGGTTCCTGCGGATGTGCTGGGTGCAGAGCCGGACACCTGCTGGATCAAGGTTGGCGGACCGGATCCCAGCGAATGGTTGAAAAAAAATACAGCGGACGCTGCCCGCTGGTACATGTAAAGGATTTTTCGGCGCAAAGCAGATGGCGTAGATCTGCTGGCACTGGGCGAAGGAGAACAGGATTTTCCGACTCTGGTAAAGACCGCAAAAAGAGTGCGGTGCACAGTGGCTGGTTATTGAACAGGATGATCATCCCTACGGGACACCCATGGGAGATATGAAAAAAAGCCTTAATTATTTAAAAGAACTTGGAAAGGAGTCTGACATGACAAAAATTATTAAAGCAGGCGTAGTAGGCTGCGGCGGAATTGCAAACGGAAAGCATTTTCCCGCAATCAAGAAAAACGGAAAGATCGAGCTGGTTGCATTTTGTGACCTGATCAAAGAGCGGGCGGAGAAAGCAAAAGAAGAATACGGCACACCGACGCAAGAGTTTATACCGATTATACAGAGCTGGTGAAAGAGGATGTGGACGTTGTCTACGTTCTGACTCCCAATAACGCACATGCACCGGTCAGCATTGCAGCAATGAAAGCCGGCAAGCACGTTATGTGTGAAAAGCCTATGGCAAAGACCTACGCAGAGGCAAAGGAAATGGTAAAAACCGCAAAAGAGACAGGTAAGATCCTGACCATCGGTTACCAGAACCGTTATCGTGCAGATTCCCAGTATTTAAAGAGTGCCTGCGAAGCAGATGAGCTGGGTGAGATTTACTATGCAAAGGCTCATGCGATTCGCAGAAGAGCCGTTCCTACCTGGGGCGTATTTATTGATGAAGAAAAGCAGGGCGGCGGTCCCCTGATCGATATCGGTACCCATGCACTTGACCTGACACTGTGGATGATGAACAACTACGAGCCCGCAAGCGTAACCGGTTCTACCTACCGTAAGCTGGCAGACCAGACTCAGACCGGCAATGCATGGGGTGACTGGGATCCTAAGAAGTTCACTGTAGAAGATTCTGCATTCGGCTTCATCAAGATGAAGAATGGCGCGACCATCGTTCTGGAAGCTTCCTGGGCATTAAATTCGTTGGATGTGGATGAAGCAAAGACCAGCCTGTGCGGTACCAAAGCAGGCGCTGATATGAAGGATGGTCTTCGCATCAACCGCGTACATCACGGACGTCAGTGTGTAGAAAAACCCGACTTAGGTGCAGGCGGTGTTGCTTTCTACGATGGCACAGAAGAAAAACCCGCAGATATCGAAGCAGAAGTTTTCTACAATGCAGTAACCAAGGGCACTCCTCTGACTGTAGAACCGGAGCAGGCTCTGGTTGTTACACAGCTGCTGGAAGCAATTTATGAATCTGCAAAGACTGGCAAGACCATTTACTTTGACTGATTCTAGAAGTAAACAATAGAATGCGCTCCGCGAACATTCTATTGTCATGAATAATAGAATGCACGCTCTGCAAGCATTCTATTGTCATGAATAAAAATGTAGATCCTGCCCGGTTGCAAGACGGTCGGGCAGGATTTTTGGGGAAAAGGAATTACCAGGCTGTATTAGAAGGTCTGACTGGTGGATTCCTGAATAAAAAGGAGAACTGGATATGACATTGGGGATGATTAGCTGGATCCGTGAAGAGGATTTTCAGCGGGTAAAAGCCAAAAAGGACTGTCCTTCGTAGAGCTGGATGTTAATGACAGAGTGAAGGAATTTTTGGATGCATTGGAGCAGACAAAGGAATATAGCAAAAAGTACGATCTTCCGGTAGCGGCCATCGGACGTTGGGGAAGTGCCAGAATCGATGAAAACGGCATCCGTGAGGAAGAGCTTGCAATAGAATACAGCCTGATCGATGCGGCAGCAGAGCTTGGCACTGGCATTTATATCACCGGCTGCAACTATGTAGACAGCCTTTCTTATTATGAAAACTGCTCCTTTGCCATTGCATATTTTGAAAAGCTCATCGCATACGGCAAAGAAAAAGAATATAAAAATTGCAACCTACAACTGCCGCTGGAATAACTTTGTGTGCAATGCGGAAGCATATAAGATCATTCATGGTTTATATCAAATATGATACCTCTCACTGCATCAATGCAGGCGGCGATTATCTGCAGGAGACAAGAGACTGGGGCAAGAGATTTATACATGTGCACTTAAAGGGCGCTGTAAAAATCGAAGGCAAGGTATATGACAACCCGCCCGCAGGCATGGATCAGACCGATTGGACCTCCTTTATGGGTATTCTGTACGGCTTGGGGTATGACGGCGGCCTGAGCATCGAGCCGGAATCTGCATACTGGCATGGTGAGCTTTCCGACAGAGGCGTTGATTATACAATCCGGTATTTCAGAAATATGATGATTTAAGTACAAACAATAGAATGCACGCTCTGCGAGCATTCTATTGTCATGAACCTTTTTATGCCAAAATAAATCTGGGGCAAGACGATAAAAATTTCGTGTGAAACGTAATTTATTATTGTTTACTTAAGGATATGCTGTTGATAAAATAAATTCAATCGACAGTTGATAAACAGTTTTACTATGTTTGATGGAGGAGAAAAAAGTTTGAAACAAAGAAGTAGAGGTTATCCGAGAAAAATAGATCATAACAAATGAACCATCCTTGGGGTGGCTTGAAAAATTAAATATTAACGCAACACCTAATCAGGAAACTGCTAAAGGTTCACCCTTTATGATGTAGCCTCGCTGTTTCAAAGATTAAGTGCCTGTGAAGTGGAAAGAACTTTTCCTTCCTTCACAGGACGAGATTCAAGAAAACCTTCTGGAGTATATGGCTTTAAATCTGAAAGTATGTGCCAGATAGCGGTCAGGATCATACGGCAGATGGCAATGATGGCTTTCTTGTGACCACGGCGTGCTTTGATACGCTTGTAGCGGCTGGTAAATTCAGAATGCTTCTTCGATTTGATTAAAGCATTTGCAACTTGTACCAGAACTGGTTTAAAATAAGAACCAGCACGGGAAATCCTAGTTGATTTGATTTTATGATTGCTTTGATCATTACGGGGACAGCATCCGGCCCAGGAGACGAGGTGTTTTGCTGTGGGGAAGACAGACATATCACCACCAATCTCTGAAAGCACTTGGATAGCAGTCAGCGGATTCTTATTGAATCCGGGAACAGTCCTTATTAAGTTTAAAGCAGCCTCATATTTATCACTGAGACGAAGGATTTCCTGTTCTACTTCTGAAATGTGCTTATTGAGTTCATCAATGTGGTCAAGACACTGTCTAAGTTTTACAACCTGTTCTTTCGAGATGGCACCATCAACAGCAGCCTGTATTTCTGTGATAGGAGTTTTGCATCTGCTATCAACAAAAGGTGCTATATCAAATTTTTCTCCTGGGTGTTGTAAAATATGTTCTGTAATAGAACGAGATGATTTACCAAATACATCAGAAAATACATCATCAAGCTTAAGATTAGACACGGTAAGACAATTTTGAGCACGGTTCTTCTCACCAGTAATCATACAAGTGAGCTTGAAACGGTATCTTACAAGATCGCGAAGCTCCCGGATGTCAGCAGGTGGAATAAATTTACGGTCGGTCTTATTTCCTTTCATCGGCTTTGTGTATTTGGGATGGGATAGAGTAACCCAGAAACTGTGTTGCTCTAAGATATTGAAAACAGGGATCCAGTACTTACCAGTTGATTCCATGCAAACATCTTTACAGTTGTACTTTGCAAGCCAGTCACACAGCTCATTCAATCCTTTGGTAAAGGAAGAAAAGCGAGCTTGCTTATACTCCGTGCGATTGTTGGAATCAGTGATGCCGATACAGGCATAGATCCATGTTTTGTGGACATCAAGTCCACAACAGTTGAACTTAAAAATTTTTAAATGACAAGAAACTACCTCCTGGTATTTATAGTTATTAGGCGTTTGCGAAACGCCACAAGCCGCATAAACACGGCATTTTTTTTTACCACAAAAAACAAATAACCCCTCACTGGATATGGTATAATAGAGTTGTCGAGAAACTATAAACCATACACCAAGAAAGGAGTTATTCTGACATCTATGATAACATATAAACAGCTTTCTTTGGCAGATATTTTTTCAGATTGCCAGAAAAAAAATTTGAAAATGACAAACCTGCGTTTCTATCTCTATTAGAAACTCATATCGATATTGATGAGTTTATTCCGATTTCATTTCGAAATCATTTTTATGCATCAACGGGCAGAACCCGTAAATACCCTTTACAAGCTTTCCTGTGGGCTTTGATCATCCAACGTATTTTTTCCATTCCCACAGACCAACTGCTTTTAACTTTTCTTGCCTATTCAAAACCACTACGTGAATTCTGTGGCTTTTCTAAAGTCCCAGATGCTTCTAAGATCACTCGTTTTAAACAAGATTTTATGGATGACATTCAGCTCGTTTTTGATAACCTTGTTGATCTAACAGGACCGATCTGCCAATCTATTGATTCGGTCAAAGCGGATATGACGATCTTTGATTCTTCTGGCATTGAGGCTTTCGTTACTGAAAATAATCCGAAATACGCAAATCGCATTATCCGGCAGCTGAAAGCTTATGCCAAAGCGAATAACCTCGATAAAAGTTATGATCCTTACAAGGCAGCTTATGGTTCCATGCCAACACACGCATCCGCAAATCCTGAAATTAAACAGTTATACATTAATGGTCATTTTTGCTATGTCTACAAGTTTGGCATTGTTACCAATGGTCTCGGAATTATCCGACATATAGCTTTTTATAACAAAGACTTTATGACCGCTCATCCTGAGATCGTTGTGGAAAAGAAATCGAATTCTCCAGATGAAGATAAATGTGTTCATGATGCAAAATTACTCATTCCTACACTAAAAGATTTCTTTACAAAGCATCCACTTATTAATCCCAGAACCTTTCTTGGTGATGCAGCATTTGATTCGTGCCAGCTTTATGGTGAACTGCTTACAGGCAATACCTTTGGCGAAAATAAACACTTCACAAAAAGCATACATTCCTCTTAATTCCAGATCCGGATTAAAAAATCCGGATTGTACGATCAATGAAAACGGTATACCTTGTTGTCCTAATGATCCTTCACTTTCAATGAAACCAGAAGGTACGTCTACAAGAAAAAATGGTTTAAAAAGATATAAGTTTAGCTGTCCTAAAATAAAGTATGTTAAGGATGCATCAACCGGAAAATATCATAGACATTGTATCTGCGATAATCCCTGTACTACTTCTGAATGCGGACGTATGGTTTATGTTTATCCCGAAAAAGATCTTCGTGCTTATCCAGGCACCATTCGTGGAACCGAAGAATGGGATAGCACTTACAAGATCAGAACTGCTGTTGAAAGAGATATCAATCACATAAAAAGAGAATCTCTGTCTCGCAGGACGCCGTACTCAGAATGAAAAAAACATTGCATACAGACTTAATCCTTGCTGGTATCACACAACTTATTACCGTTGTTCTTGCAGACAGGATCAAACATCATGAGTACATACGAAGTCTAAAACCACTCATAGCTTAGGTCTTACCAACTTCATATACCTTATGGTTTATTAAAGTATGCCTAAAACTGATAGTTATCCATTTCTCATTTTAGAATTCGTGCCCTGCACGAATTTTTCCCTGTTTAGATACAAAATTGCAAACGAGCATCGCGAGTTTCGCAATTACCTATTTATAGTTATAAAACTGACAGTGACTGGTCATCCGGCGAGATCGAGTCGACTTCGGAAGAGATAAGTTTACGGGCTACTGTTATGCGCCACTCATTGATGCCTTAACGGATGACCGACAACAAATATTTATACGAGGTCGCCGCTATACAGCCCCGCCACTTACCCCCACGTGTTCTGTAGTGTGTCAGTCTTATAGGTAAATAATATCAGAAGGGCAAAAAAAATTAGATAGCGAAGGACAGAACCTGTGTTTCATGACGCATTGGTGTCTTTCGCAGAAAGACGGGCTATATTTATGAAAATCAAAAAGTACTGGCAATGTGCCTGATAAGCGCAATGGTGCTGGGGTCCTTCGCAGGGTGCGGCAAGGACGAGGGCGAAAGCACAGTCAGCGTGAATCAGGAGGATCCTGCATGGAAGGAAGCCATGACCACGCCCTATGGGAAATATCCGGAAACAGTGAACTACACCCTGGGGAAGACGGTAACGAATTTTGACGTGCTGGATGGGACGAAATATGAGGGCGATGACGATGAAAACAATGCATGGACCAGATATCTGAAGGAGAAGCTGAACGTACAGAACACGAACCTGTTCGAGGCGAATGACGGGGATGACTATGAGCAGAAGGTGTCCATGGCCATCGTCAGCGGCGAGATACCGGATATCATGGGGGTGGGAGATTACGATACATTAAAGCAGTTGTATGAGAACGACCTGATTGCGGACCTGACAGAGGTCTATGAAAACTGCGCCAGCGACAAAATCAAGGAGATCTATGATTCCTATGACGGCGTGTGCCTGAAGACAGCCATGTTCGACGGAAAGCTGATGGGACTGCCTACCACGGAAATCTCCCACGGGCCTGGGATCCTGTGGCTGAGAAAAGACTGGATGGACAAATGCGGCCTGGAAGAGCCCAAGACCATGGAGGACATCTATAATATCCTGGAGCAGTTCCTGGTACAGGATCCCGGCGGGAACGGCGAGGGCAAGACAGTGGGCCTTGTAATCGATCCGGAGATAGCAGGCGATTCCGGCGGAAGCTATATGGCCAACAATATCTTCACCCTGTATGGGGCATTTCCGAAGCAGTGGATTGATGACGGAAGCGGCAATGCCATCTACGGCTCCGTGCAGCCTGAAATGAAAGGTGCCCTTGAACAGCTTTCCAAGATGTACAATGAGGGGTTGATTGACAAACAGTTCGTCACCAGGACCGGCGATGACAGAAAGGGTCTTCTCAACAGCGGGAAGAGCGGCGCCTTTTTCGGCAACTGGTGGGGTGCATGGGAAGTGGCTGACAGCATGACTTTGAACAAAGAGGCAAGGTGGGGAGCCTTACATCTGCCCTGTGGGTGCTGATGGGAAAGTGACCATGTTCACGGGCAATCCCAACAGCAGTTATGTGGTGGTGAGAAAGGGCTTCGAACATCCGGAGCTGATTGTGAAGCTGGCAAACATGCAGTTCGATTATTCCCGTTATGAGGAAAAGGATGACGAGGCCTATAAGGAGCTGGCAGATTACAGCGAGCTGAACGCGGGCGGAACCATACTTGACATGAACATTGACTATTATGATGCCTTCCCCAGGAGCAGCAAGAAGGTGGTGGATGCGCTGGAGAGCGGAGATACCAGTCCGTTGAACCGTCATGACATGGGTACATACGTGAACAGCAAGAAATATCTGGACAGCCTTGCCAATGGGGAAGAATCCACATCAGCCGGATGGGCTTCCTACAATTCCATGACAGCCGCGAGCCTTGTGGCCGAGACGGAAGTCAATAAAGTGACCCCTGTGTTCTTTGGGAGCACTAAGTCCATGCCATTGAAGTGGCCCACCCTGGACAAGATGGAGCAGGAAATGCTGTTAAAGATAATAACAGGCGAGAAGCCCGTGGACTACTTTGACGAATTCGTGACAGAGTGGAACAAGACAGGCGGTGAACAGATTACTGAGGAAGTGAACCAGGCTATCAAACAATAAGAAGGAGCGATCAGGCATGAAGCGCAAAAAAGACCAAATGGCTTTGCATCTTATGATGCTTCCGGGTATGATCTTGCTGGCAATATTCTCGTTTACACCAATGTTTGGAATCATCATGGCATTCCAAAACTACATGCCTGCCAGGGGGATCGCGAAATCCCCCTGGGTAGGCATGGACAACTTTATATTCATGTTCCAGATGCCGGACAGCAAGCAGATTTTCATCAATACCATCACGATTGCGGTGGGAAAGATCATCCTGAGCACCTTCGTGACGATTGTTTTCGCGCTGCTGCTGAATGAAATCAAGAACAAGTTCATGAAGAGAAGCATCCAGACCATCGTGTATCTGCCCAACTTCCTTTCCTGGGTCATTCTGGCGACGGTTGTGGTCAATATCTTTTCCTACGAGGGGCCGATCAATGCAGTCCTTGAAATGCTGGGGATCGAACCGATTCTGTTCATGGCCAGCAATAAATGGTTCCGCTCTGTCCTGATCGTGACGGATGTCTGGAAGGGCTTCGGATATGGGGCCATCATTTACCTGGCGGCCTTATCGGGAATCGACCCGGGATTGTATGAAGCGGCAGCCATCGATGGCGCCAACCGGTTCAAGCGGGTATGGCATATCACTTTGCCCGGAATCCTGCCTACGATAATGCTGGTGACCATCATGAACCTTCCCAATGTGCTGAACGCCGGCTTTGACCAGATATTCAACCTGTACAACCCTCTGGTAATGGAGACGGCGGACATCATCGATACCTGGGTGTACCGGGTAGGCCTGGTGGAAAGGCAGTACAGCCTTGGTACCGCAGTGGGGCTGTTGCGCTCGATCGTGGGAATCATTTTGATGCTGTCAGCCAACAAAATCGCGCAAAAAGTGACAGATTACAGGATCTTTTAGGAGGGGCGGAATGATTGAAAAGAGAACCTTTGGTGGCATTGTCGCCGATATCATCATATGGATCATAGTGGGAGCGCTGGCACTGTCCTGCCTGATGCCCCTGATGAATATAGTCGCCATATCCCTGAGCGACAACGCCGCAGTGTCAGCCAACCTGGTGAATATATTCCCGATTGGCTTCAATATAAGTTCCTATCAGGCAATCATGGGAGATAAGCAGTTCTGGCGTTCCTTTGGCATCTCTGTCTTAAGAGTGGTCCTGGGATTGTCTGTCAATATAACGCTGCTTGTGCTGACAGCCTATCCGCTGTCCAAGAGCCCCAAGTTCTTCACCGGACAGAAGGTATATATGTCCTTAATCCTGTTCGCCATGCTGTTTTCCGGCGGCCTGATTCCCACCTTTATGGTGGTGAATTCACTGAAGCTGACCAATACGATCTGGGCGCTGATATTGCCGGGAGCCGTGCCGCTGGGGAATGTGATTCTGCTGATGAACGCCTTCCGGGGAGTGCCCAAATCATTGGAGGAGGCCGCCATGATTGATGGGGGGTCCCAGTGGGTGATTTTGCTGAAAGTATTCCTGCCGGTGGTAAAGCCCACTCTGGCAGCAGTCACGCTGTTTACCATAGTGGGGCACTGGAACGACTATTTCTCAGCTTTGGTCTACATTACCGATACGGCGAACTATCCCTTGCAGACATATATTCAGCAGCTGAACGTGGATATTACGGAGGTGACCGATCCTGACAAACTGGAGCAGCTTGCGCGCATTTCCAGTAGGACGCTGAACTCGGCAAAGATTGTGGTATCTACCATTCCGCTTCTGATGATTTATCCCTTTATGCAGAAATATTTCGTGTCAGGCATTGTGGTGGGATCTGTCAAAAGAGTAGAGAAAAACAGGAGGTGTTTTAATAAAAGAATGGATTTTACAGGCGTATATCATAAAGCATCGGAACAGATGTGTTATCCCTTAAATGAGGATGAACTGATTGTGAATCTAAAAACAGGATATGATGTGAAACGTGTCTTTATCTATTATGGCGATCCCTTTGAAGCGGGAATCCTGGGCGGAAAAGAGCAGTGGGCAGGAAAAAAGAAGAGATTTGTTTCAAGAAGCATCTGAGGCATCATCTGTGGTGGACTACCACATTGACACCCAGGTTCAAGCGGTGCAAGTATTATTTTGAGCTTCATACGGAGGAGGAGACATGGTATTATTTCGAGAACGGATTCCTTAGCGAAGAGCAGATTGGAATGGAGGGCAGGATGCTGCAATGCTTCGTCATGCCCTGGATGAACCCTGCCGATGTGAACAGTACGCCTGACTGGGTAAACGATACGGTCTGGTATCAGATTTTCCCGGACCGGTTCTGCAACGGGACACCTGAGAAAAACGGCGCGGATATCGAAAAATGGCGCACGGGGCCTGTCTCCAACGCAGAGAGTTCGGCGGAAACCTGGAAGGGATCCGAAAGAAGCTTCCCTATTTACATGACCTGGGGATATCGGGTATTTACCTGAACCCTATTATGGAAGCGGAGTCCACCCACAAATACGATACAAGGGATTACACGAAGATCGACCCGCAGTTTGGCACCAATGAGGAGTTTGCCCGGCTGGTAAAGGAAGCCCATGCCCATGGAATCCGCATCATGGTGGATGCCGTCTTCAACCACTGCGGCAGGAGCTTTGGCCCATGGGCGGACGTGGTGGAGAAAAAAGAGCGGATCCCCCTATGCCGACTGGTTCATGATACAGGACTGGGATGCCTTTGAGAGGCATGGGGATACCAGGGACGGGAGATTCTATTCCTTTGCCTTTACGGACAGGATGCCGAAGCTGAATACCAACAATCCGGAAGTAATCCGATATTTCTGCCAGGTCTGTAAGAGATGGATCAGGGAATTCGACATCGACGGCATCCGGTTCGACGTGGGAAATGAGGTGTCCCACCGTTTCCTGAAGGAGCTCAGGAGACAATTGAAGAGCGTGAAGCCGGATCTCTATCTGCTGGGCGAAATCTGGCATGATGCCAGTCAGTGGCTGGGGGGAGATGAATACGATTCGGTGATGAACTATCCGCTGACCAGCGGGATCCAGGATTTTTTCCTGGATCAGGCAGCAGAGAAGGATGAATTTGAGTATATGGTGAACCGCTGCTATACCATGTACATGCAGCAGAATAATAATGTGATTTTCAACTTGTTGGATTCCCACGATACGGAAAGGCTTATGAACCGATGCCAGGATTTGGATATCTTTTACCAACAACTTGCAATTTTGTTCACCATGCCGGGCAGTCCTTGTATTTATTATGGGACGGAAATTGCCTTAGAGGGCGCCCATGATCCGGACTGCCGCAGATGCATGCCCTGGGACGAGATTGATTCTGCCGAAAATCAGAAAAAATCGAATTAATGAAATCGCTAATCCGTATGCGTATACAGGAAGATGCCTGCAGAAGCCTGTACTTTGACTTTCCGCATAAGTATTCCCAGAAGCGATGTGTGGAATACAGAAAGCTGAATCTGGATGGAAAATGGATAGAAGTGTTGCTGAACTGTGGCAGCGAGCCGATTGAGATACAGGGCCAGGGGGAAATCCTTTTTGCCAGAAGATGCGAAGGGAACAGTCTGGATGTGCGGGGGACGTTGATCCGGCGGCTGCCATCTACGGTGTGATGAAGACAGTGCTTTTCATCCCCATCATCATCGGCTTGCCGGTGGCGATGGGGATGTTGTGTTCCAGTCCTCTCCAGACCGGGGCGACGTAGGACTGTCGTTTGGTGGATGTTGCCACGTTGGCTGGGATGGTGTTGAGCCGGACACTAGTGCGCTCTGTCCCCCATCAGATACCGCAGATAGCAGATGGCCGCGTTCGTCCAGAGCATATTGGCTACAATGCAGCCATAACCGCCTTGCTCACTATTGACTGGAAAGAGCCGCCGCAGGTCTCAGAGACGGACTACAGGCAGGAGATATTTGACTTCCTGAAAGAGGTGCAGATTTCCTTTACACAGAAGGAACAGATTTACAGGCTGGTAGAAAAGTATGGGAAAAATCCATTGATCATACAGGAACTGTCAGCGCTGGATTTAGGCCGGGAAGTTTATGAAGTTGTCAGCGTATTACTTTGGGCGTATGGAGCAAATGGGATGTAAGTATGGCAGATTAAGAAAGGAAGGGAAATACTGTGGCGTATTGTACGAAAACAGACTTAAGGAATCAGGTTATTTATTCCATATATGTGAGAAATTACAGTGAGGAAGGTACTTTCCTGGAAGTAGAAAAGGATTTGGACAGGATAAAGGGATTGGGGGTAGATATCATCTGGTTTCTGCCAATCTACCCCATAGGGCAGGAAAAGCGGAAAGGCATCCTTGGCTCACCCTATGCCATTGCCGATTACAGGAAAGTGAATCCGGAACTGGGTACAATGGATGACTTTAAGCATCTGGTGGAGGGAATCCGTACAAGGGGAATGAGGGTGATGCTGGATATTGTGTACAATCACACATCACCGGATTCGTGGCTCGCCAAAAACCATCCCGAATACTTTTACAAGACACCGGAAGGGGAGATGGGAAACCGGGTGGGGGACTGGGGAGATATTGTCGACCTGGATTATGGGAATAAGGAATTATGGGACTACCAGATTGATACGCTGAAAATGTGGGCCGGCATCGTAGACGGCTTCCGCTGTGATGTTGCGCCGCTTGTTTCCCTTGCGTTCTGGCTGAAAGCCCGGGAAGAAGTGGCAAGGGTCAATCCGGAATGTATCTGGCTCAGCGAATCTGTAGAACCGGAATTTATTGTGGACATGCGGGCAAAGGGAATGACGAACCTGTCCGATTCGGAGATATTTCAAGCCTTCGATATGTGTTATGATTATGATATTTTTAAATATTTCAGGCAGTACCTCAATGGGGAAGGTACGCTGGGAAGGTATGTGGAAGCAGTCAATATGCAGGAATACATTTACCCTGCCAATTATGTAAAGATGAGATACCTGGAAAATCATGATCAGGACAGGGCCAAAGAAATCATCCCGAAGGAATCGGCGCTCCGTAACTGGACGGCATTTCTTTATTTTCAGAAAGGGGCTACGCTTCTTTACGCCGGGCAGGAGAACCAAAATGAAACCAGGCCGGATCTGTTCAACAAGGACGTTATAAATTTGGATGGAAGCCGTGACATTTCAGATATGTTGAGGCAGCTCTATCAGATAAAAAAGCTTCCGGTTGTTGCGAAGAGCAGTTACCGTTTATCGGCTGATGAAGGTTTGGGCGCAGCCATCGGCGAGCATAAGGAGATACAGGGAAAGGGCAGGCTTTTGGGAATATTCAGCTTTGAAGGGAAATGCGGACAGGTAGAGGCAGGGATACAGGACGGAACTTACACAAATATGGTGAATGGAAAGGAGATTCGGATAGAAGACGGAAAAATTGATTTGAAAATGTGCCCGGTCATCATAAAAGAAAACGGAGAATGAGCCTATGAAAAGAGCATGTGGAACAAAAAAGGCCTTTGAAAATGTTCTTAGGATAAGAACGCCTTCAAAGGCTCTTTTTGTTGTATAACGGACTGCAGTCTGGAGGAAGGTGCAAATGAAAAGCAAAGAAGCGATAGAGAGACATATCAAAGAGCTATTGTCAGAGATGACAGTGGAAGAAAAGCTGGATGAGCTGGATCCGAATATTATGGGGATCGATTGGGAAAAAATCGAAGAACCGATGCGCAGGGAATGCCTGGAAAAACTGGAAAAACGGCGGGCAGATGCAAGAGTTTATAATGCACTGCAGAAATATGCAAAAGAACAAACACGTCTGGGAATTCCGTTTTTGTTCCATGAGGAGGCCCTGCACGGGCTGCATCGCCGTGACGCAACGATCTTTCCACAGCAGCTGACTCTTGCCGGTGCATTTGAACCGGCACTGTGTGAGGATATGGGGCGGATGGTTGCGGCAGAGACCCGCGCGAAAAATATACATGAGGTGCTGGCTCCGGTGCTGGATCTTGCCCGCGACCCAAGATGGGGGCGGACGGAGGAAACCTACGGAGAAGATACCTATCTTTCCTCGAAGCTTGGAGCTGCGGTTGTGCGGGGATTGCAGGGAGAGGATCTTGCAACCGACCATACAGTAGCGTCAGAACTGAAGCATTATACCGGCTACGGAAATCCGATCGGCGGATTAAACTGTGCACCGACTACAATGGGACGGCATGATGTATTTTCCTATTGCATGCCGGTCTTTGAGGAAGCATTTGTAAAGGCGGGTGCAACGGATACGATGTGCTCGTACAATTCGATCGATGGTTTTCCGGTTGTATCGGATCATGAAATTCTGACAGACGTGCTGCGGGGAACCTATAAAATGCCAGGCTTTGTACGCTCTGATATGACGGCGATCATCATGCAGCATACGGCGCATCACAGTGCAGCAACGCCGAAGGAGGCACTGCAAAAGGCGGTCAAGGCCGGCGTTGACGTGCAGTTTGCGGATTATTCTCACGAAGAATATCGGAGACTGATGAAAGAAATGCTTGCAGACGGCAGCATTACGATGGAGGATCTGGATACCTCGACTGCCCGGGTGCTGCGTGTGAAGGACATGCTCGGATTGTTCGAAAATCCTTATGTGGATGAGACGCTGGAATCTAAGGTGGTACACTGCAAGGAGCATCAGGACAAGGCATTGGAAATCGCACAGAAAACCGTTGTCCTGTTAAAAATGAAAATAATATGCTGCCGCTGTCCAGGAGCATTCGGAAAATAGCGGTGCTTGGACCCAACGCAAACCTTCCGGTTATGGGCGATTATTGTATGGAGCCGGATTATCATGCATTAACACTGCTGGAGGGGATCCGGGAGGTGCTGGGCGTTCCGGCGGAGAATGTAGAGACAGCTGTCAATGCCTCACATCCGGAAATTGTCTACGACAAGGGCTGCAATATTCTGGGTGCAGAGATCAAGCCGCTGGAGCGATGGTGGTTCAATGCAAAGCCGCGTCCGGCGGTGGGTATCACGGAGATCGATTACGGTTTTACAGCGGAGTATTTCAACGGTGCAGATTTTTCGGGAGAACCGGTTCTGACGAGACTCGATTCGCAGATCAACTTCAACTGGATCTACCATGCTCCGGATGATAAAGTAGATTCCAGACAGTTCTGCGTCCGCTGGACGGCAACGATGTGCAGCCCGAAGAGCTTTGAAGGAAGGATCGGGTTATCCAGTCCGGACAGTATGCGGCTGTATATTGACGGAGAACTTGTTATTGATGGCTGGGGAGAAGATAAGGAAGCAAGCCAGATGGTTCCGTTTTTCTTTGAGAGCGGCAGAAAATATGATGTGCGTGTGGAATTTCGAAATGATGCGAGAGGCGTGCGGGTGATTTTCGGCTACGACCACGGAGAAGAAACCATTGACCGCGCGATCCGGTTGGCAAAAGAAAGCGATCTGGCGATTGTGGCACTTGGGGATTCGACAGAAACCTCCGGAGAAAATTTTGACCGGACGACGCTTAACCTGCCCGGAAAGCAGCTGGATTTTCTGAAAGCAGTGTATGAAACGGGTACCCCGGTGGTGCTGGTCATGAATACGGGACGTCCGGTTTCCTGTACCTGGGAGCAGGAGCATATCCCTGCGATTCTACAAGCAGGCTTTAACGGGGAAAAAGGGTGGACTGGCAACGGCACAGGTTCTGTTCGGGGATGTGAATCCATCCGGACATCTGACAATGAGCTATCCGCGCAGTGCAGGCCAGATCCCGTGCCACTATTCCCGTAAACCTGCAGGCGGGCGAAAATACGTTGAGATGGACTGGAACCCGCTGTATCCCTTCGGCTATGGGCTGTCCTACACGACATTTTCCTTTGAGAATCTGAGGCTGTCCGCTTCCGAAATTCATGGGGACGAATCGCTGGAGGTACTGTTAGACGTAACGAACACAGGCAGCCGTGCCGGAGCAACGGTGGCACAGATTTATGTCGATGACCATTATACATCCGTGGTGCGCCCGATTATGGAGCTGAAAGGATTTCAGCGCGTGGAGCTGGAAGCAGGAGAGACAAAGACGCTGCACTTTACGCTCGGATTTGATGAGCTGCGCCTATTGGACGCTTCCTATCACTGGGTGGTGGAACCGGGCGACTTCACAGTGCTCGCCGGGGCGAATGCCGGGGATCTGCCGCTGAGGGCGGATTTCAGGGTAGTGTGAGGACAGGACAAGTGCCGCGTGTGACAGTTTGGCAGAGGAAAGTTAAGGCGTACCGCATGGCAAACGGAGGAAAGCAGAGTGCGTGTCTTGTCAGTGCATTGCTTCAGGTGAAAACTTCATAAGAAAAACGGGAACTGCCGGGAAACGATTTCCGGCAGTTCTTTTTTCCGCCTTTCTTCCAAAACCCCCTTGACGCTTCTGGAAAAAGAAGTATAATTAATTCAAAGTGAATAGTTCAAAAATGAAATAATCAAGGAAGGAGAGTCGACGGATGAATCTGAAAATCGAGTTTGCCAGAAAAATGGCCCTTGCCTATACGGCGGTATGCAGACCGCTGTGCCAGGAAATGAAGCTGCCGCAGACCGCCTTTGATATCCTGATGTTTTTGTACAATAATCCGGAGTATAAAACGGCACGCGATATTGTGGAAATCCGTAACATCAAGGCGAACCTGGTTTCGGTAAATGTGGAAAAAGCTGGTGCAGGACGGCTATATTGAGCGGCAGGCGGTGGAAAAGGACCGCCGCAAAACGGAGCTGATCTGTACGCAAAAGGCGCTGCCGATTCAGAAACGGGGCAAAGAGCTGCAGCAGGAGTTTGCAGAGCGGCTGATGATGGGCTTGAGTGACGAAGACCAGAAAAAGCTGGCGATATATTTTTCACAGATGGAAAAAAATCTGGATCAGATTATAAAAGGAGACGAAAGATAAGATGCAGTTACTGATCACAATATTGGTTACATTTTTTGCGGGAATGGGCGCAGGTCTTGGTACCGGCTTTGCAGGGATGAGCGCAGCGGCGGTCATCAGCCCGGTTCTGATTACGTTTCTTGGGATGGATCCGTATATGGCGGTCGGCATCGCGCTGGCGTCGGACGTGCTTGCGAGCGCGGTTTCCGCTTATACCTATGGAAAAAATAAAAATTTGGATATCCGAAACGGACTGATTATGATGGTAAGCGTGCTGGCATTTACCGTGGTTGGCAGCTATGTTTCCAGCCTGGTTCCTTCCCGGACGATGGGCAGCTTTTCTGTGTTTATGACGCTTTTGCTCGGCATTAAATTCATTGTACGCCCGGTTATGACAACCAAGGAGGCAATGCAGGGCGTTTCTGCGAAAAAACGTGCGGTACAGTCGATTGTCTGCGGGCTGCTGATCGGCTTTATCTGCGGTTTTGTCGGCGCTGGCGGCGGCATGATGATGCTGTTGATTCTGACCTCTGTGCTGGGTTATGAATTAAAAACTGCAGTCGGAACGAGCGTATTTATCATGGCGTTTACGGCATTTACCGGATCGGTTTCGCATTTCGCCATCGGCGGTGCGCCTGACTGGACGGTGCTGATCCTGTGTATGGTATTTACGCTGCTGTGGGCACGGATTGCGGCTGTTTTTGCCAACAAAGCAACGCCGAAGACTTTAAACCGTGCGACCGGTGTGATTTTAGTCGTTTTGGGGATTGTGGTCCTCGGGTTTCAATTTTTTGCATAATAAAGAACGGTGGGGCACGATTGCAGCAGGTACGGCGTGATTAAGATCGCGATTCAGATTGCGTGAGAGATTCTGTTTGTGATACAATCAAAAGGGAAACGTAATTTCAATTGTGATTTCAACGATGACCCGGAAACGAGGAGACCTATGGAAACCAGAACAACTACCCCTATAACGACGGTAATGGTGCTGCTGGAAGAAAAACTGCGGCAGCAGGTGAGGCAGGACAAGCCGCTGCTTGTGGCGATCGACGGACGCTGTGCTTCCGGAAAAAAGCACACTGGCAAAAGATCTGCAAAAGCAGCTGGACTGCAACGTGATCCACATGGATGATTTTTATCTTCAGCCCCATCAGCGCACGACCAAGCGCCTGCGGGAGCCTGGTGGAAATGTGGACTATGAGCGGTTTGAAACAGAGGTGCTGCAGCCAATGCTCACAGGAGAGGCATTCTCCTATCGCCCCTATGACGCGCACGCAGTCTGTTTTTTGCCCGAGGTAATAGTTTCTCCGAAAAAAGTGACGATCATCGAGGGTTCCTATGCCTGTCATCCGAGACTGCGCAGAAGCTATGACCTGCGCATTTTTCTGACGGTTGACCGACAGGAACAGCTGGAACGGATTCGGAAAAGAAACGGAGAAGAGCGGGAGGAAATGTTTGAACGGATCTGGATTCCGTTGGAAGAGCGCTATTTCTGGAAAGCCGGCGTGGAAAAAGACCTGCGATATCAGTCTGGATACGACCGGGCTGTTCGAGGGCTGAGCGCGGCTCGCGTTTGGATGTTACGAAATGAGGAATTTGAAAGATGAAATGGATGGTTGCATCGGATATACACGGCTCCGCAAAGTATTGCAGGGAGCTGCTTGACGCATATGAACGGGAAAAGGCGGATCGGCTGCTTTTGCTGGGAGATCTTTTGTATCACGGTCCGCGCAACGATCTGCCGGAGGAATATGCCCCGAAGATGGTGATCGCCATGCTCAATGCGAAAAAGAATCAAATTTTGTGCGTGCGCGGAAACTGCGATGCGGAAGTGGACCAGATGGTGTTGGAATTCCCGATTCTGGCGGATTACTGTATGCTCGACCTTGGAACGAAACTGGTGTATGCTACACACGGGCATCTGACATCGGCAGAGCAGTTGCCGCCGCTTCGGGAGGGCGATCTGTTTTTACAAGGGCACACTCATGTGCCGATGAATGAGGTAAAAAACGGGATTCGCTGCATGAATCCGGGGTCGGTGTCGTTGCCAAAGCAGGACAGCTGGCGCGGATATATGATTCTGGAAACAAACCGGGCGGTCTGGAAAGAATTGGATGGAACAGTTCGGAAAACGGTTGAAATTTAGACTTTTTGGAACCTTAAGAATTTCATTATCCGGATTTTATTTTTCCTTTATAAAATTTAGGACATTTTTAGGAACTGGACATAACGAGGACACATTTATTCGGTATTCTATTTTACAGATAGATGAATGACTCACTATCTCCCCCTCATATAAACACAAAACGGCAGCCCTCCTATCCTGGCTGCCGTTTTGTGTTGTCGTTTTTCAAAAGAATCCGCCTAATTGCCTTGACGGTATATGGGAATCCCGTTAATATATTCAAAGAAAGAAATGTCCGTGACTGTTTCAAATACATGTAGAAGAGGAAGAACCGATGAAAAATTGGGAAGACGTAAAAATTGCACCGGAATTTAATGAACAGGGCGTAGCCTGTTATCGGCTGACCGGAGCTGATTTTTTGAATGAATACTATATTATTTCGGAGGCGGAGACGAGAAAGTTGCTCAACACGCCGGAAATCGTAGGCTATGAGGTCTATAACTGCCTGATTTCTTCTACCTCCCAGATGCTGTATTATCTGAAGGAGCAGAAAAAAGTGACGACGGCAAATATCCTTTCCATCCTTAGGGGTGCGTTGAACTATCCGCTGGAAGAAAGCTGCTACCGGGAGCATATCCGTGTGCATGACATCAGCTTTTTATCCAGTGAGCGCGTGTTTGAAAACGAAGAAATCGCCGGGTTGGAAATCAAATACAGCAAGCTGACGATGGTGCCGGACAGTACGCTGATGATCGGTGATATCATCGCAAGCGGCGAGACACTGATCCACTGCCTGCGCTATGTGACAGATTTTTACCGCGAGCACTGCGCAAAGCTGCGCAACATCATCATTTTTACGATTGGCGGTACAAAGGGAATCGATATTTTAGAAGACCTGACCCGCGATATCCGCGAGTTCTGGCCGGAATTTGAAGGTTTTATTACGGTATATTATGAAGGAATTTTTGCAACCTACCAGGACAAGGGCGTTTCCGGCATCAATCTGCCGGATGTGGACTTTTACTGGAAGGGCGGCATCGTTGCACCGGAGTTTCGACGGGAGACGCTGTCCATGTGCAGCCCGCTGTTTGAAAAGTGCATCATTTATGACGGTGGCGCAAGACGCTATGAGATCCACGAGCACGTGGAAGAGGTGCTGGAATTCTGGGAGGGTATCCGGGAACGCGCAGACCAGATCAATTTTCCGAAGCTTCTGGAAGAAAAGCTCGGCTATGAGCTGCCGATCGACTATGAGGACTGGATTGCGGCAAACCACTACGGCTTAATCCGCCCGGAGGACGCCAGATGGCTGTATCGTCAGGAGCAGGGCTATGTCGAAAGCATGAAAAATGTGACGGTAAAGGAGCTGGCGGAGCAGAGAATCGCAGAGTTCACCGGTGCGTTGAGAAAATACATTCTGTAAGGAAACCGTGGGCGCTTATTTTTCACACAGCTATTCATGACAATAGAATGCTCGTAGAGCGTGCATTCTATTGTTTGTGCCGCAGGCGTCACAAAGTAGCTATGATCGCAGAGCCGAACTGGACGTTCGCCCGCGATTCCTTCGGCGCAAAGCGCCTGCGGAATGGAGATTTTTATGGAAACAAATCAGAATATCAGGACAGCGACGTCATCTGATCTGGACTGTGTTGCGGCGGTGGAGGCGGAATGCTTCCCGGCGGCGGAGGCGGCTTCGAAGGAAGAATTTGCAGAGCGGATCGCAGCATATGGCAATCATTTCTGGCTGCTGTTTAAAAACGGAAAGCTGGTGTCCTTTGTGGACGGTATGGTGACGGATACGCCGGATCTGGCGGATGAAATGTATGAAAATGCAGCACTGCACGACGAAAACGGTGCGTGGCAGATGATTTTTGGCGTCAATACGATTCCCGAATGCCGCAAAAAAGGCTACGCGGGACAGTTGATTCGCTGCGCTATTGAGCAGGCAAAAAAAGAAGGGCGCAAAGGGCTTGTCCTGACCTGTAAGGACAAACTGCTCCATTATTATGAGAACTTTGGCTTTGTCAACGAGGGCGTTTCGAAATCGGTACACGGAAATGTCGTTTGGTATCAGATGCGCCTGACGTTATAAAAAATTAACAAATTCTTTCCCAAAACTCATGATTTTTTGACAAAATTGTTGTATACTGGTGATTGTGGAACGCAGAAAAACAGATCACTCAGAAATGAGGAGTTTTATGAACGACGAAGAATACTACAATTTTGTGAGGCCTTATGCGGATGCGATGCAGATGCTCCTGACCCGGCTGGATGTGCTTAACCACAACCTTTACGGTAAGTCAGACAGCCGCCCGATTCATTACATCCAGAACCGGATCAAGAAGAAAAAGAGCCTGGAAGAAAAGTTGATCCGGCGCGGAAAAGAACCGACCGTAGACAACGCTAAGGACTATCTGCAGGATATCGCCGGTGTCCGTATTATTTGTTACTTTGTGGACGATATTTATAACCTTGCCAAAAGCTTAAAGCGGCAGGCTGACCTGATCGTGATCCGCGAACAGGACTACATCAAAGCGCCGAAACCAAATGGATATCGCAGCTATCATCTGATTGTCGGCGTTCCGGTCTATTGCATGGATGGGATGGAATATTTTCCGGTAGAAGTACAGCTGCGGACATTATCGATGGATTTCTGGGCAAGTATGGAACACCGCATTTCTTATAAAAAAGAACGGGCGGATAAGGAGGAGCTGACAACAGAGCTGTTAGGCTACGCAAACCAGCTGCAGGAGATCGAAAAGAGCTTCGAGAGTCATAATGAAATCGGTAAATTAAAAGAACCGGAGAAGATGGAAAAAGATGTGGCAGAGCCGAAGAATACGGACAGTCCAATCATTTCATAATGAAAAGGAGAACAGACATGGAAAAGAGAAAATTTGAAAAGCTTGGAATCGAAACATCACTGCTTGGCTTTGGCTGTATGCGTTTTCCGGCCACACCGGACGGCAAAATTGATGAGCCGAGAGCAGAGAAGCTTTTGGATCGTGCCATCGCGGCAGGCGTTAATTACATCGACACCGCGTATCCGTACCATAATGGTGACAGTGAACCGTTTGTTGGTAAAGTGCTGCAGAAATATGACCGCAATTCCTTTTATCTGGCAACAAAGCTGCCTGTCTGGGCAATTGAGAGTGTAGACGATGCAAAACGCGTTTTTGCAGAACAGCTGGAGCGCCTGCGCACAGATCATATCGATTTTTATCTGATGCACGCAATGAGCAAAGAGAGATGGGATAAAGTGAAAGAACTCGGAATTGTGGAGTTCTGCGAGCAGTTAAAGGCAGAGGGCAAAATCCGTTATCTGGGCTTTTCCTTCCACGATACCTACGAGGCATTTGAAGAAGTGCTGCGCGGCCGTGACTGGGATTTCTGCCAGATCCAGTATAACTATATGGATACGGAGGAGCAGGCCGGGGATAAAGGCTACGCTTTGGCAGAAGAGCTTGGAATTCCTCTGGTGATCATGGAGCCTGTAAAGGGCGGCAGCCTTGCAAACTTCTCTGATGATATCAATGCAAAGTTCAAAGCGATGGATAAAGATGCCAGCATCGCATCCTGGGCATTTCGCTGGGTTGGCAGCCATTCCAATGCAAAGGTGATCCTGAGCGGTATGTCGAGTGAAGAGCAGGTTGAGGATAACCTGAAGACCTTCTCGAACTTTAAGCCGCTGGATGAAGCAGAAGAAAAGATGATTTCTGAAATCGTATCAGATCTGCAGGGCAGAGTACAGAATGGCTGTACCGGCTGTCGGTATTGTATGCCGTGCCCGGCTGGCGTAAACATTCCGCAGAACTTCGCACTGTGGAACAAATACCACATTTACGGAACCTACGACCATGTAAAAAATGCATGGGAAAAGGATTTGAAGGACGAAGAAAAGGCGAAATGTTGCGTGAAGTGCGGCAAGTGTGAAAAAGTCTGTCCTCAGCATCTCTCCATCCGCAGGGATCTGGAGCTTGCACAGAAGGATCTGGACAGCGCGGCAGCGGCACAGGAGTAAGCGGACTGCAGTAGCTGCGGCACAGAAATGGGCGGACAGAGTTACGAATAAAGAGCGGTATCGTTTTTTATAGACAAAATGGAAAGCAGGCGAATTGCACAGCTATAGAAATGTAGCGATGCAGTCCGTCTGTTTTTATTCATGACAATAGAATGCTCGCAGAGCGTGCATTCTATTGTTTTTCGGAACAATATTGTTGCACTTGTTTCAATTTTGCAATGTATAAGGCTGATTTTGAACTTTGGAAATGAAGAGGAATCTTATATAATAAAAGCATAAATCCTGCAGATGCATTTTAATTGCGGAAGCGATGTTCTTTCCGGTACTGGGACGGATTTTGACCGTTATACTGGGTAAATGCCTTGTAAAACAGGGATGGGTCGCTGTATCCGCAGTCCTGTGCAATTTCCTGGATCGGGCGCTCAGTGAGCACCAGAAGACGGGAAGCTTTTTGCAGTCGAGTGATCGTCAGATAGGTATGGGCGGTAACGCCGATTTCCGCTTTCAGCCGTCGGTTGATGTAGGCAGCGGAATAATGGAACTGTTCTGTCAGCGTCTGGGCGGTGACGGATTCCGATGCATGCTCGGTCAGAAAATGCATGACAGAGGACGTCAGGAACGTGTAGGCACTCTCCTGTTCATACAGGGTGTTGGAAAGGCGCAGAAATTCGCTCTGGATTTCAAACGGGTTTTGCGGCGCCTGATGAAACAGACTGCAGAGCTTTTTCAGGGACGGAAGTAACAGCGGTGCAGAAAAGGTTCCGCGGATCGGCAGTTTGATTCGATGGAGCAGATCCTGCGTATAATCTGCGTTGAAATGGAAGTAATAATACTCTGCACCGGGGCTGGGACGATCCGCACCCTGCAGCAGATTTTTGCGCTGAATATACCACTCGCCCTCCTGGACACGGACTGAAACGCCGTCTTCGATAAAATGCAGACTGCCCCGGAGCATAAAAATCAGAACGAAAAAGTCCACGATCCGGGAGATGTGATATTCGTTCGGTTCAAATTTTTTATAGTCGCAGTCAGTCAGATAAGGCATGGGAGCAGGATTTAGAAAAATGTAATCCGTATTCATCAGGGAGATCCTCCGAAGCGAAAGATTGCGCAGGCAGCCTGCCAATTCGGAAATGCAAAAACGGCGCACGCTAGTTAGGGGTAGAATTCTACTGACAGTATAGCATAACGGAGGAAAAAGAAAAGAATACAAAGGGAGGAAAAGAAAATGAGAGGTGCAAAATATCGTGCGCTTACTGCGCAGCAGATCAAACCGGAGGGCTGGCTTTTGCGACAGCTGGAAATTCAGGCGGAGGGGCTGAGCGGACATCTGGATCTGGTATGGCCGGATGTACGGGAGAGTAAATGGATAGGCGGAGACAAGGAAGGCTGGGAGCGGGTGCCGTACTGGCTGGACGGATTTATTCCGCTGGCATATCTGCTGGACGATGAAGATCTGAAAAAGCGTGCAAAAAGATATATCGATGCGATTCTGGCAGCCCAGAAGGAAGACGGTTGGATCTGCCCCTGTGAGCCGGAAGAGCGCGACCGCTACGACCTCTGGGCGGCATTTTTGATCTGTAAGGTTCTGGTGCTGTACCAGGACTGCAGTGGGGATGAAAGGATTGAGGAAGCGGTATACCACGCGTTAAAGCAGCTTCTTCCTCATATTGCAAGAAATACGCTGTTTAACTGGTCGGCAGCACGCTGGTATGAATGTCTGATCCCGATACTGTGGATGTATGAGCGCAGACCGGAGCCCTGGCTTTTGCAGCTGATGGAGCTGCTGGATGCAGATGGTATCGATTACGAAAAAGCTTTATACCTATTTTGATTTCCAAAAGCCTGCTTCGAAGAAATACTGACGCAGACAAACCATGTGGTAATACCGCCATGGCATTTAAGTGCCGCGCACTGATGTCCTGTCTGACAGAGGAAGATCCGGATGAGTTCGCTCTTTCCATGTATCAAAAGGTGATGAAATACAACAGTATGGCGACCGGACATTTTACCGGTGATGAGTGCCTGTCCGGTGATGCGCCGATCCAGGGCAGCGAGTGCTGCAGCGTTGCGGAGATGATGTATTCCTGTGAAACCCTGCTTTCTATTGGAGGAAATCCCTTCTGGGGGGATTTACTGGAGCGTGAGGCATTCAATTCCATGCCTGCAACGACGACGCCGGATATGTGGGCGCATCAGTACCTTCAGATGACAAACCAGATTTCGGCAGCGCGAATCCCGGATGCAGAGAATCCGTATAATTCCAATAATAACGAGGCGAACATGTTCGGGCTGGAGCCTCACTTTGGCTGCTGTACCGCAAACTTTAATCAGGCGTGGCCGAAATTTGCAATTTCCGCAGTGATGAAAAATGAACGCGGTCCGGTTGTACAGAGCCTCGTGCCCTGCTGTGCACAGGTGGAAACACCCAACGGAACTGTTCAGGTACATATTGTTTCTATGTACCCGTTCCGTGACAATGCAGTGATTGAACTGAGCTCGGACAAGCCTGCCGAAACCTGTCTGCAGATCCGTATTCCCGGCTTTGCAAAGAAAGCGACAGTCAACGGAATAGAAGCATGTCCCGGAACTTATTTCGAGCAGAACATTTTGTTGACGGCGTAACATGCGTTACGGTGGAGCTGACCTTTGAAGCTATTTTACAGGACCGCCCTTTACGATGCAAAGGTGCTGGTTCGGGGACCGCTCCTGTTCTCCCTGCCGGTAAAGGCAAAGGTGAACCGTATCGAATATGTGCGGGACGGCGTAGAGCGCAGGTTCCCGTACTGTGATTATGAGATGCTCCCGGATTCTGAGTGGAATTATGGCTTTTACAGTGAAGAGTTTGAAGTGAGGTTCGAGCCTGTCACAGACACCTCCGTTTTCTATTGAGAACCCACCTATCAGGATCAAAGCGAAGATGGTTCCGGTTCCGTGGGAAGAAAAAGGCGGCATTTGCGCTATTTCCCCGATAGAAAGAAAAGCGCTTGGGGGAGGCAAAAAGACGTGCTGCTGCAGCCCTACGGATGCACGAACCTGCGTATGACGGAAATGCCGTATATCAAACAATAGAATGCACGCTCTGCGAGCATTCTATTGTCATGAATAAAAGAAACAGAACAGACCGCCCCTTCTGCAGTAATGGGAAAAATTGCTGCGGGAGGGGCGAGTTCATGTTGAGTGATCTTATGAAAGAAGATTTGATCAAAGGGCTGCTGGATATTTTTTCTGGAGATATTGAGGCAATTATACTTTATGGTTCAGTTGCCAGAAATGAAAGTACGCCGGAGAGTGATATTGATATTGCGGTTATTATAAAACGAGAAATGGATGATGAAAAAACGGGAACGTTTTATCGGTTGGAAGAGCAGAAGATGGGAAAGGGATAAGGAAAAGAGGAGAAAGATTTTGATACAGAATATGCAGCCAGCCCGTGGCGGGCATTTAAAATCAAGATGAGAAAAATATGGTGTATTCTTCGAAATAAAGACTATTACTATTCAGATGTTATTTTGACGAAGGAAGATTTTGCAGAGCTGAAGCGATATTTGGAGCAGTATTAGAAATCGTGTAAGAAATATAAGATAATAGGGATAGACGCATCAATAGAAAAAGTATAAAATTATTGACACAGGAAAATAAAAAGATTATAATATATATCATAAAAGATGATGAACAAAAACCAGGCGATTGCAATGGCGGATCGTCAAGAGTCTTGAAATATAGACAGAGTTTAATTCTGTGCAATGAACATAAACACAAGGTGTAAAATCCGGATTTAAAAATGAAATGGGGGGAATGCGATGCTGGTATTTGAATTGGCATTCAAAATGCAGTTTTTTGAAAAGACTGCATATGAAAAGAGTTCCGAAATGATTGCTCAGGTAATCGATCGGGCGCTGTGCAAAACTGAGAAATATGCGGTTTTCCATGAAAAGCAGGAATTTAAGTTCTATGTGTTCGATCGACCGTATCAGCCGGAACCGGATAAAAAGTTATCTGCCGGGAAAGCTTTACACGATACGGATCAGGACGGTGAAACCGGAGTTGGCGGAGTATTTTTTGAATCAGCTTCCGGGAAGCAGGACGGATAAACTGCATATTTTAAACGGTGAGATCCGTGTAGTTGTCCAGAAAATGTTAGAAAGGATCTACAGTTTGACGCCGGTGATTATACGGACAGAAGGGGAGTACTGGCGGTGGAATCATTCCGTAGATGCGTTTGAAAGACAGCTGAAAGAGAATTTGCTGAAAAAGTATTACAGCCTGACGGGGGAAAAAACTGGACGAGGATTTTGAGCTATATCAGATGCTGGAGTTTTCAAACACGAAGCCGGTAAAAGTCCCGTATAAAGGAATTACATTGTTGGGCGATAAAATCAGTCTGACGGCAACGCAGGACCCGAGAAGTCAGCAGCTTTTGTATATGGCGTTGGGGACGGGAGCGGGAGAACGATGCAGCCGTGGAAGCGGTTTTATGAATTACAGATATCTGTAAAGGGGGAGAAGGATGCTGGAAGAACTTCGGGAGTCTTTTCAGGCGATGTTGGAAGAAAAAGGGGAGCGGTTGATTCTGGATGAATATCTGCCGAAAAATGGAACATACAGACTTCTTTTTCTGACGGAAAGTGGGTATTGGATTGGGGATACGCTGGAGATTCAATACGATCGGAAAGAGGGAAAAATCGCAGGCAGTGAGTCGAAGTATTATGATCTGATCTGTTATCTGAATTATTGGAGCAAACTGATCGATATGAATAAGCCAGTGGATTCCAAAAGGTGATCCATTCCAATCAGTATTTATCCTTTTTTGTAAAAAAAGACAGTATTTCAGGAGAAAAACTGACGGACGAGGTGATAAACGGATATTTTGATGTTTTGAAAAGTCCGGAGAAAAAATATAAAAAGGGAAAAACGCGGGAATTGTATGGAAGCGTAAAAGAAAAAACTGGGGGAAGTCGATTCAGAATTGTTGGAAAGAATCCGGAAAATTGTGTTGGAAAGACAGGTTTTTGACGGGATTGATTTTTCTAAAAAAGATTACTGTAAGTTGTTTTTTGTCTGGGAAAATGAAGATAAAACGAGAGCTGTTTATCAACAGGAAGGGCTTCGATATCTGCTTCCCAATCTGTATAACAGCAATGATTTTAACAGAAAGCAGGATGGAAAAATTCTGGGACTTCCCAATAACAATATGGGGATGAATTCAAAAACCATATCTGCATCATTATTCCAGAAAAGTAACAGTACCGTATCTTTTGGATCAGGATGAGACGTTGTTGCAGATGCAGCTGTTTGATTATTTGTCCGGTTTTGCAGCAAAAGATAAGGTAAATGTTTATGTTTGTCCGGATGATGCGATCAGAATAAAAGCGTTCAGAAATAAAGAGCCTCCGGCAGTTTCGGGAGGATATTACCTGAGACTGAAAAAAGGAAAAGAAGTGGAAATACATGATTGGGACATTGTCTGCAATTATGAACCGGAGCTTGAACGGATATTTCAATTGAAAAATTTAATTCATGTGGCGACTGATGAAGAAAAAGGACTGAGCAGCTATGAAAAAAGTTATACCAGATTATGGGAAATTCGTGGAATTATAGATCAAAGTTTTTTCAGGGAAGAATGACTGTAAATTTTTTACCGCTGCCAAAGATTTAGACATGGGGCACATCGGAATCGAACAGATTTTTCTGGAAAACAGACGATGGTTATTCGCCTGGTTCTGGTTAGGACAAAAAAATGGTGTGGAAACGTTTTTGGAGCGGATGACATGGCAGTTGATTCGAAATGCGCTTCAGCAAAATAGTGAGAATGTTAGAAAAACTGTAAAAAGACAGCTGAATGTCAGATGGTCGCTTTTGGATTATTTTCATGAAGACAGGGGATGGAAGAACGTATGAATCAGGTCAGGAAAGAATTGAAACAACATTTAACAACAAAGGAAGAATGGGATTTTTCTTCAAAGGACGAATTTTGTTATGCGGCAGGGCAGATGGCGGCATATCTGCTGGATTTATCGCAGGGAAATTCGAAGCCGTGTTCGTGGCTCAATAGTATTTTGGAAGTGAAAACGTCGGACATTGTAAAATCGAGATTGTATGATCTTTTCCGAAAGTACAATTACAAGGTGGAACGTTTCGATCCAAAGTATGGAAAGGCAGTTCAGCTGATTGGGCATATTATGGGAGTGACGGACAAGTTTGTGATCCATCAGGAAATGGTGGTGGCTGGATTTATGGATTCCAGTCTGATTTATGAGAAGAGTGAAAAAAGCAGTTGCGCAGGAAAACGGGGAGAAAAGAAATGAAGAAAAGAGTTTATGGTGTATTGGGTGTTGCAGCATTGATGGCGAACTGGAATGCAGATTTTTCCGGATATCCGAAACGGACAGCAGGAAATGAGATTTTCGGGAGCGATAAAGCGTTTAAGTATCCGATGAAAAGATGTGGGAAGAACAGGGATATCCGGTTTTGTATATAAAATCCATGAAACTGGATGGAAAGAAGCAGGAGCTGCTTCCGAGAACATTAAAAGAACGATATGAATATATTTTTCAGGTAAAAGATTTGAAAAATGAGAAAACGCCGGAAGTATTGCAAAAGTTATTTCAAGCAGTCGATGTCAAAAATTTTGGCGCGACATTTGCAGAAGCAGATAACAATATTTCTATTACCGGAGCAGTTCAGTTTGGGCAGGGAATGAATGTTTATGAGGATGCAAGAATTGTAGAACAGCCGATCTTATCTCCGTTTCGAACCGCTTCAAAAACAGAGGAAGAAAAGAAAAAATTCTACGATCGGAACGAAGATCTGCTGTGAGGAAGCGCATTATTTTTATCCGTTTGTGATCAATCCGCTGGCATATCGGGGATATGAAGAACTGGGCGCAACGACAGGCTATTCGGAGGAGGATTATACGTTGTTTAAGCAGACCGCACTGACTGCAGCGACGGCTTATTCCACGAACGCGAAAGAGGGATGTGAAAATGAATTTGGTTTATTTGTTGAAACGGACAAAACCCTATATCTGCCCAATTTAACAGAATATATCAAATTCGAAAAAGAAGAGGATAAAAATAAAATCAATCTTTCAGAGTGTGAAAAAAATCCTGAGAGACGTTATGGACAAAATTCAAAAAATTGAAATTTATTATAATCCTGCAACAACCAAACTGGAGGGAATCCCGGAACAGAGTCAGCTCTTTCATATCGTTACCGGAAAAGAGGTGGTTTGATGCAGGCATTGAAATTCCGGCTGAAAGGGAAACATGCTTTTTTAAAATACCGGCAGTAAACAGTTATTATTATTTTACTTATGCTCAGATTCATAAAGTTGCATTGCTCGGTATATTTGGAGCGATATTGGGGTATGACGGCTATCAGCAGATGCAGAAAGAGGATCGATTTCCGGAATTTTATGAGCGGTTGCAAGCGTTAAAGGTGTCAGTAATTCCATGTGTAAAAAATGGGATTTTTCTGAAAAAAGTGCAGACGTTCAACAATTCGATTGGCTCCCTTGAACAGGGCGGGAACCTGATTGTTCAGGAGCAGTGGCTGGAAAAACCGGAGTGGCTGATTTATGTTTTGCTCGACTGTGAAGAAAGCGAAAAACTGGCCGAAATGCTGGAAAAAAAGCAGAGCATTTATATTCCTTATCTGGGAAAAAATGATCATTCTGCTGACATTCTGGAGGTTGAAAGAGTGGAAGTGGAAACAACAGATCCTGCAGGTCAGCGGATCGACAGCTTATTTCCGGAGGAGAGTTTTCTGATGGATGAGTTGGAGGCGTACAGTTTTAAGTACCGGGAAACACTTCCTGTAGGGCTGAAAGAAGAAACGAATCAATACGAGTATCGAAAGTTTGCTTTTTCAGATGAAATTGTAGAAGAAGCGAAACAAACAGTCTTTCAGGTACAGGGGAAAAATATCATATTTTACTGAAAATAAGGCTGCAGGAAAAAGAAAAATTTTTACTGCAGCCTTATTTCCTAAAGAGGGGAAAGATTGAAAAATAAAATTTTTCGATCGCGAGATTTGTGTCTGCGCGCACTTGACACAAACTCGATATGCACAAAAAGTGTGCGCAGAAATGAGCGGAAAAGATGAATTTAAGTGTAATTTTTCACGGAGATTGGGAGGTTTATGCACACAGAGATCCTGTTTCCGGTAAAAGAGAATTATTACAGGAACATATCGTGCGCTGTGAGAAGTATCGGATCAGGATAAGTCAGGAAAGAAAGCTGCTGAAGATAGAAGAAAATTTTTTAACTAAGTTAGGCCTTGACAAAGATGATTTTGCAGGAAAACTTGTAAAAGAAATGATAGATGCTGTGATTTTATTTCATGATTTGGGGAAAGGAACACCGGCTTTTCAAAAGAATAAGATGGGGAATCCAAACACGATACCGACCAAATATTGGGTAGACGACAGCAGTCATTCTTTTTTTATCCGCGTTTTTGTATCTGGATTTTTATTTATATGAAATTAAAAATGGTTTCAATAAAGTGGAAAAAAGAGCAGAAGAAAGCGTTGATTGCACTTGCTTGGGAACTGTCTTATGTAATCGCAAAACATCACAGCAATTTCGAATCTATGGAAGCATATCTGAAAAACTTTCAGTTGAAAGCAGAGGAACTGCAGAGAAAGTGGAAAGAAGAACCGGTTCCGGGATTTTCCCAATTGCGTTATTTTTACGAGATCCCGATAGCGAAAAAAATATAAATCAATACTTTATGTGCAGAAAAGCGTTTGGGAGAACAGAAAACGATATTGTACACTATTTTTTTATCCGTTTGGAATATTCGATTCTGGTAGCCTGTGACTACTATGCGACGACAGAATTTAACAGTGGATTTGAGATGGATTGTTTTGGAAAGGCTGACGCTTCCAAATTCAGGGAGATTTATGAGCGTTCGCATCTGATGGAATCGATTCGGAAGTATGGAAAAGAAAGTTATCCGAGAAAGAAATGGGATGGTAAAGAGAAGATCAATATCCTCAGAAATGAGCTCTTTTTTGGAAGCAGAAGAAAATCTGAAGGTTGCAGAAGAAGACTGTATTTATTTTGTAGAGGCGCCGACTGGAAGCGGAAAAAGCAATCTGGCATTGAATCTGAGTCTGAAATTTTTGGAGCATGCGGATAAAGTATTCGAAATCTATCCTTTTAATACGCTGGCGGAACAAAACAGACATACGCTCGAAACTATTTTTGGAAAAACAGAGGCGATAAATGATATTGCAGTTGTGAACTCGCTGACGCCGATCAGAGGAAGGGGAAACGTAGAAGAAGATCCGGAAAAATATTATAAAGAAGCGCTTCTGGATCGTCAGTTTCTAAATTATCCGTTCATTCTTTCCAGCCATGTTACCTTTTTTCGTACACTTTTCGGAACTGGAAAAGAAGATATTATGAGTTTTTTTCAGTTATTGAACAGCGTCGTTGTACTGGATGAAATACAGAGTTACCGGAATGCGATATGGACAGAAATTATGATATTTTTAAACAGCTGTGCAGAGCTGATGAATATGAAAATTATTATTATGTCTGCGACGCTTCCGGATTTATCTCAGCTAGTGGATGGAAAATGTAACGTAGTGAAACTGATTCGTAATCCTGAAAAATATACGCTTCACCCGACATTTGCGAACAGAGTAATCTGTAATTATGAACTGCTGCAGGAAGAAATTACGTTGGATCGGCTGCGGCGGCATGTTTTGGAAAATATGCAGTTAAGGGAGAAGAGTGGGGCTAAAATACTGATCACATTTATCAAAAAACAGACAGCTTATGATTTTTTTCATAGAATGAAAGAGGCTCTGGGAGAACAATCAGAATGGCAGTTAAAATTGTTGACGGGAGATGATTCGATTTATGAAAGAGAATCGATTTTGAAACCAATTCGGGAAAATGTATGGAAAAAGGTAATTTTGATTTCTACACAGATAGTTGAAGCCGGCGTTGATATTGATATGGATATCGGATATAAGGATATTTCGAAACTGGACAGCGAAGAGCAGTTTCTTGAAGAATTGCAAGATCTGGAATCAAAAACGGAATTCCTGGAATTGTGTATTTTTTCAACTTAGATCAGGCGGAGAAAATTTACAGAGACGATTATCGGATGGAAAAGTCCCTTACACTGGGAAATGAAGAGATGCGGACCGTATTAAAAGAAAAGCGATTTCAAACTTATTATGAACAGGTGATGCATTATTTGAAAGAAATGAAAAATCGTAAAACATCGGAAGATGGTTTGGAATATTTCTTTTCAGAATCCCTAAAAAACTGGACTTTCTCAAAATACAAAAGCGAATGGAACTGATCGAGGAAGACTGCTGGCATGTAGATATTATTTTGTGCCGGAAACTGGTGATGGAAGATGGAACGGAAAAAGATGGCAGGAAAATCTGGGAGCATTATAAAGAGTTGCTTTCTGATTATCAAATGGATTATTCGGAGAAAAAAGTAAAGTTATCGGAATGCCAAAGTGATCTGAATCTGTTCCGGTATCAGATTAAACGGAATATTCAGATTCCTTATAATGAGATGATAGGAGAATTATACTGCGTTTATGATGGAGAGCAATATTTTCAGGATGAGAAAATAGACCGTGAGAAGCTGGAAGGAGACCATATGTACTTTATAGATTTATAGAAAGGGGGATATATATGCGAGTAAACGGTACATTGATGAATTATTATTTTCATTGTAAACGGCAATGCTATTTGCATGGAAATCGTCTTAATCTGGAAGATAACAGCGAAGAGGTTCAGATCGGAAAAGCACTTCATGAAGAAAAAGAGCAGAATGAAAATACGGAAATTCAGCTGGAAAATATTCGCCTGGACAGACTGACAAAAGAATATTTGACAGAAATCAAAAAAATCGGATGCTGACCCGGAAGCAAGTAAATGGCAGCTTTTATATTATTTGAAGAAGTTAAAGGAAAAGGGGATTATCAGAAAAGGGAAATTGGAGTTTATTGAGAAAAATAAGGAAAGCAAGAAAACTTTGATTGTAGAATTAGGAGAAAGTGAAGAGGAACAGTTAGAAAAGTATATTGTCGAGATTGAAATGCTGGTGCAGCAAAAAGAGGTGCCGCCGCCAATCAATGGAAAACAATGTAAGAAGTGCGCATATTATGAATATTGTTATATTTAGGGGATAATATGGGGACGACAAAATATATTATGTCAATGGGCGAATTATATCGGAAAGATAATTCACTTTGTTTTCGGAAAAATGGACAAAATGTTTATATTCCGGTTGAGAATACAAAAGAAATTTATTGTCTGAATGAAGTGACAGTAAATACAAAACTTTTGGATTTTTTGAGCCAAAATCATGTTGTTATTCATTTTTTAATTATTATAACGGATATTCCGGGACTTTTTATCCCAAGGATCAATATAACAGTGGACGGTTGCTGATTAGACAGGTTCGTGCATACGAAGAGCAGCGGATGCAAATTGCAAAAGCAATTGTAACAGGAATCGGGAAAAAATCTCAGTTATGTGTTATATCATTATTATAAGCATGATAAAAAAAGAGGTAAAACCTGCGATTGACTGGTTGAAAAGGAACTTCCTGAAAAAATTGAAAGAGCCGAAACCATACCGGAACTGATGGCTTATGAAGGGGAGGCTTGGATTCAATTTTATGGGTCGTTTCAGTATTTTCTTCCAGAAGATTTTATGATGAATAAACGGGTAAAACGTCCACCGGATAATCCGATCAATGCGTTGATTTCCTTCGGAAATCACATTGTTGTATACAAAAACTATTTCAGCAATCTATCGGACACATTTAGATCAGAGAATCAGTTTTTTACATGAACCATCAGAAGGAAGATTTTCACTCAGTCTTGATTTGAGTGAGGTTTTTAAACCGGTGATTGTATATCGGACGATTTTTGATCTGATCAATAATCGGAAGATTCAGGTAGAAAAAACATTTTGACAAAAAGGTAAATTATTGCCTGCTAAACGAAGAAGGGCGCAGGATATTTATTGAAGCATTTGAAAGCAGAATGGAATCGGTATTTATGCATCCGGTTTTAAAGCGAAAAGTCAGTTACCGAACGGCAATAAAACTGGATTGTTATAAGTTAATTAAGTTTATTTTGGAAGGAAAAGAGTTTATCCCGTTTTTGCTTGAGGAGGGGAAATAGAATGAGAAAAATTTCGTATAACTACGCTTTTGTTTTCTATGATGTAAATGAAAAACGGGTGCAGAAAGTTTTTAAAATCTGTAAAAAATATTTGTCACATTTTCAGTTTTCTGTGTTTAGAGGAGAAATAACACCATCGAAACTCATCGAGTTGAAAACTGAGTTAAACCGTGTAATTGATAAAAATGAAGATTTTATTTGTATTATCAAAGTGATGAATGACGATGTCTTTGGGGAGGAGACTTTGGGAAAAAAGGACATTGTAACGGGCGAAACTCTGATCCTGTAGGAGAAGCAGAATCGTTGAAAGTAAAATAGGGGAATTGATTTACCAGGTGATTTTTTGTGTGTTCCGTTATAAACCCTTTAGAAATAAGGGAAAATGAGCATATTAGGAATGGTTATTAAGTTTGACTTACACTTGGGAAAAATTTGAAAAAGCTGGTATTTTCAAGGAATTTGAGATATAGTAAAAACGGAAAAGCTGATAAAAGCGTTGGATTAATAGAAACATGAGATGTATTGAAATACTGGCTGGACGCCAGCAGCATGATCAGCCGCATGATTAATAGAAACATGAGATGTATTGAAATGTGGGAGGACCGTATACGGTAATCCCGCATTTTGATTAATAGAAACATGAGATGTATTGAAATAGTGTTCTTGCAATGTTCCATTGTTCGTCCCTCTGAGATTAATAGAAACATGAGATGTATTGAAATTAGGGATTCTGCAAGAAATCATTCAAAGCCGTTTGATTAATAGAAACATGAGATGTATTGAAATTTGATACGAAACAATCTTCTTGATCTGTTTCGCCGTGATTAATAGAAACATGAGATGTATTGAAATAACAAGCTGTATCGGAGGTAATGGCAGAGAGCGGCGATTAATAGAAACATGAGATGTATTGAAATGAACTTGGATATACACAAGAAGAGTTTGCAAAACGATTAATAGAAACATGAGATGTATTGAAATATGGCGAGCATAGGGCTTACTCTGGCGGCGGCTTTGATTAATAGAAACATGAGATGTATTGAAATCCTCCAGTATTTTGAGGTATCATATTTAAATAAAAGCAATATTTTAAAATTTTACATCAAAGGCTCTACGGGATATCAAAAATCTAGTATGGTAAAAAGAGAGGACAAGAAATGCTGAACATTTTTTATGGAGATATGAAAGAAGCTGTTTCAATACGGCAAGTTATTTTAAATATGATTATGAAGATGAATGGATTGTAGATCCTTTTGTAAAGAAAATGATTCTAGACGTGGACAAATCGACCGTAATGGACAGCGGGGTAATAGACAGTCCCGTTTCTGGAAAGATACCGCCGGTTGGATTATCGGGTGGGGTAAAGACTTTGATTCTTGTTAAATTCGAAAAAGATAAGGTGTTCAATGCGTCTACCTGCGGCGACAACTGCGCAAAGTGGCTGTTAGAAATAGCAAAAGAGGAGGATCGAACGATTAATCTGCGTCATTTGATGAATTTTGGAAAGAAACCATTTAAGATTCGTATTTTAAATACAGATCAGATCGTTCATTCGATGGAAGAGCTGGTACCGATAGCAGGAGAATTTGTATAACGGAGAGTTAGGGTATGAAGGGAAAGCATAGGATTGTCGTTTCAACGAAGCGACAGAAATATGAATTTGAATTACGGCGTAATTTGACGATACTTCGTGGAGACAGTGCGACTGGGAAAACGACATTGATTGAGATGATACAGGATCATGAAAATGATCCGTTAGGAAGCCCGGTAGAGTTGATCAGTGATAAAAAGTGTTATGTGCTGGAGGGCGCTTTATGGAAAGAACAATTGGCTGGAATCACTGACAGTATTGTTTTTATCGATGAAGGAAATAGCTTTGTAAAAGCAGAAGAATTTGCAGGTGTCATTCAAAATACGGATAATTATTATGTTATTGTGTCGAGAGAGTCTCTTCCGGCGTTGCCCTATAGTGTGGAAGAAATTTATGGAATCCGGACTTCTGGAAAATATGGAACACTGAAGCAGATCTATCACGAGTTTTACAGAATATATAACTTAGATGAAACGAAAGGTGAGATAGAGCCGGAGGCTGTTGTTACAGAAGACAGTAATTCGGGATATCAGTTTTTTGACGCAGTGTGCAGAGAAAACGGTTTGACGTGTGAAACCCTGAATGGGAAATCCAATATTTTCCGTTATTTGAAAGTGCATAAGAATAAAAAGATTCTTGTCATTGCAGATGGTGCTGCGTTTGGTTCTGAAATGGATCGGGTTATGCGATTGATGGAGAGCAGAAAAATATCGTATTATACTTGCCGGAATCATTTGAATGGTTGATTTTATCAGCAGGAGTATTAAAAAATGCTGCGATGGAGAAGATTTTGAAGAATCCATCTGAATATGTGGAAAGCAGGAACTATTTTAGCTGGGAGCGTTTTTTTTTTACAGCGCTTTTGATAGAAGAAACAAAAAGGAACTTATTTGGCTTATTTCAAACGAAACCTGAACCCGGTATATTTAAATGAGAGCATAAAAACAGCAATTTTATCCCAAATGAAAAAGATAAAGATAGATAGAAAAAAATAATGTTTCCCCAAAAAACATCCCCAGCGTTACCGCGATTATCATATAAACCGCGACGCGCTGGGGGATATTTTTCCAATAACAGGTATTCAAGCATTTAGCCGTCTTGCGCAGGCACAGACACCTGCAATGTCGAGTTTAGCGACCAGCACTCTTCACTCACATCAGCGATGCATACTGGGACATATAGAGCTTGTAATATTCTCCTTTTTGGGCCATCAGCTCATCATGTGTGCCTTTTTCCAGGATCGTTCCCTTGTCCACATACATGATGCAGGAAGAATTTTTAATTGTGGAAAGACGATGTGCGATGATGAAGGAGGTACGTCCCTTCAGCAGTTCATTTAAGCCCTTCTGCAGGATGATCTCTGTTTCGGTATCGATACTGGAGGTTGCCTCATCCAGGATCAGGATCTTCGGATCAGCCAGAAGTGCGCGGGCAAAGGAGATCAGCTGGCGCTGTCCGGCGGACAGACGGCTTCCCCGTTCATTTACCTGTGTCTGATAACCGTTTTCCATTTCCATGATGAAGTCATGGGCGCAGACCGTTTTTGCAGCCCGGATGACCTCTTCATCTGTAGCGCTGAAGTTGCCGTAGCGGATGTTATCCATGATTGTGCCGGAGAAAATGAAACTGTCCTGCATCATGACACCCATCTGTTTGCGGAGAGAACGGATGGTAACGCCTGCGATATCGACGCCATCGATTAAAATCCGCCCGGAATCTACGTTATAGAAGCGGCTCAACAGATTCACCAGGGTTGTTTTGCCGGCACCGGTGGGGCCTACCACTGCAAACGACTGCCCCTGGTTTGCGTGGAAGGAAACGTCCTTTAAGATCGGAACGCCAGGCTCATAGCTGAAGGTAACGTGGTCGAAGGCAACATCTCCGTGGATCGGAGGCATTTCAACCGCATCCTTCCGGTCTTTGACCACAACCGGCTCGTCGATAGTTTCAAAAATACGCTCCAGATAGGAGATCGCGGTCAGCAGAGAGTTGTAAAAAGCCTGCCAGCGTGTTGATCGGTGCCCAGAAACGTCCGATATAAGCAGTAAAAGCGACCAGCACACCGACGGTAATGCCGGTTTCGCCGTTGATCATCCAGCTGACACCGAGCACATAGATCGCTGCAGTTGTAATTATTGAAATGATATCGATGCTGGGACCCATCGTAAAGTTGAACATAACGGCGCGCATCCAGGATTTCCGGTAGCTGCCGCTTAAGTTGTTGAAAATACCGCTGTTCACGTCTTCCCGGACGAAGGATTGGGTAACACGGATTCCGTTGATACTTTCAGCAATGTACGCGTTTAAGTTGGACTGCTTATTGCTTTGAACCTGCCATGCGGTACGCTGTTTTTCTTGATGACAACGATAACGATCGCGAGGATCGGAAGACCGCAGAGACATACAAGCGTCAGCCGGACATTTAAGATCAGCATGAAAACGATGATAAACACCAGGTTGCACAGGTCGGTGATGGTATTTAAGATACCGTTGGAAAGCAGGTCGCTGATGCTGTTGACATAGTTTACAACACGCACCTGAATTTTACCGTGGGGGCGGTCATCATAGTAGGAGAACGGAAGCTCCTGCAGATGCTCAAAGATGTCATAGCGCATGTCGTGAATGATCTGCTGTCCGATCTGGTTGGTGTATTTGATCTTGTAGCGAAGGCTGAAGGCACTGTAAAATGCGGCAAGCAGTGTCAAAAAGCTGTAAAATGCGATTCCCTTCATGTCCTTGTTCGGGATGCAGACGTCCATGACCTTCTGAAAAAATTGCGGAATCAGCATGGTAAAAGCGGAAGCGGAGAGCATCATGAAGCCGACACTGACAAACCGTTTCCGGTAAGGAATCAGATAAGCGAGCAGACGTTTTAACTGATTGACGTCAAATTTATCTTCCAGGACTTCGTCCACATCATATTTATTTCGTGCCATGAGTTCTCACTTCCTTTCGTTGGCTGTAACCTGACGGTATTCTTCCTGTTCTTCTCTGGAAGGAAGCTCGCCGTACTGATGATGGAACGCGCTTGCATAGTAGCCGTCATTTGCAAGCAGCTCCTGATGCGTTCCGTGTTCGATAATCCGGCCGTTATCCATAACCAGGATCTGATCAGCGTCTTTAATGGAAGAAATACGGTAGGCGATGACGAAGATCGTGCACTTGCCGTTTAACTTGCCGAGCTGCTGCTGGATATAGCTTTCTGTTTCCATATCAACTGCGGAAGTAGTATCGTCCAGAATCAGGATGGACGGTTTCTTTAACAGGGCGCGCGCAAGGGAAATACGCTGCTTCTGACCGCCGGAGAGTCCGACACCGCGCTCGCCGACGATGGTATCATAGCCTTCGGGCATAGCCTTGATGAAATGGTTGGCATCTGCCATGACAGCAGCTTCGTGAATTTCCTCAAATGTACAGTTCGGACGACCGTATGCGATATTCCCTTCAATTGTATCAGAAAAAAAAGAAAGATATCCTGCATTGCCATGCCGATGTTGTCACGCAGATCGTAAAGGTTCCAGTCCTTGACGTTTACGCCATCTACCAGAACCTCGCCGGAGGTCGCGTCGACAAAACGGCACAGCAGGTTCATGATGGTGGATTTGCCGGCACCGGTGGAACCGAGAATGCCGACTGTCTGTCCTTTTTTTCACAGAAAAGCTGATATCCTTTACGATATCCTCATCATCTGCCGTATAGGAAACATCTTTAAATTCAACATTTCCTTCCATATGTTTGCGGGAAACCGGCACAGGAGGCATTTTTACAAGAGGCTCTTCCACATAGGTTGTATAAATTTTTTTCTACGGAGGTGATAAAACGGTGGGTATCATTGACCCACCAGCCTGCCATACGCAGCGGAGCGTTTAACATCCACAGATAGCCGTTGACGGTTACGAGGTTACCGATTGTCATTTCTCCGGTAATTACCATCCAGCCGCCGTAGAGCATCAGGACAACGTTTAAGACATATGCCAGAACTTCGAAGATCGGGAGGTATTTCATCCAGACCTTTGAGGAGTTCAACTGTGCGTCCATGTAGGCATCGTTTTCCTTATTAAATTTTTCAATTTCAAAGTCTTCCTTGGCAAAGGCTTTTACGACACGGTTACCGCTGACATTTTCCCTGAACGAAGGCATTCAGGGAAGAAAAGCAGTCGCGGATGCGCTGGAATGTCGGGCGAACCTCTTTGGACTGTTTTGCTGTGGTGATGGCTGTAAAGGGCAGAACGATCAGCATGCAGAGCGCCAGCTTCACATTTACCGTAAAGATCATGAAGAGCGCAAAGCAGAACAGCAGGATATTTTCGTAAACCTGATAGATAATGTAAGCAACGAAGTGGCGGATTGCTTCCATGTCGCCGGTCTGACGGCTCATCAGGTCGCCTGTTTTTTTCTTGCTGTAAAAGGCGAAGTCCTCTGTCAGAAGGCGGCGGTAAACAACGTCCCGCATGTCGTAGAGCACGCCCTGCGAGCATACCTCGAAAATAACCTGATAAAAGAAACGCAGGGCACCGCGGACCAGCGTAACTAAAAGCAGGATGAGAACAAGCTTCCAAAGCAGGTCATACTGACCGCCCTGAATGACATCATCTACGATCATACCGGAAACGTAAGGGTTTACGATGGCGAGAACGGAAATGAAAGTCGTCAGGATCAGGCCGCCCAGAAGCTTGAAGCGGTACTTTCTGAGAAATCCCCAGAACCATTTCATTGGTGTCATATTTCCTTTTTTCCTCCCTTAAAAAAGTATCCATGGGCGTTGATAGATCATGGATAAAAAAAGTGTATCGCAAAATATTTTATTTGGAATGTACAATCTTGCAGGTTTCATGTAAAATGTTGTTAAATGGTAACTGTGAGGAAACTGAACAGTTACGTTAAATGTTTTTGTGGGATGTTGCAGGAAAATAAAAGATAAATTTCAGGCATCCGGGAAGGAAGCTGGTGGATATGGAACGGGAAAACACGGTATTTCAGGATGAGTTAAATCCGACCTTCTTGTTTATGTGGAAGGGAACACGTGTGGAGGATGAGCCGAACTATCACTGCCATGAGCATCTGGAGCTGTGTTATATCCAATCCGGGACAGGAAAGCACAGAATCGGCGATACTATATATGAAGTAAAAGAGGGTGACCTGCTGGTCATCAATGAAGGAGTCTATCATCAAAGCCTGGCGGGAGAGCATAAAACGCCGGTTGCGGAATTTTACGTGGGGCTGACAGATTTAAATCTGGCGGAGCTTGGGCGCAACCACTTTCCACTACCGGGGAATTGCCCGGTATTTCGTACGGAGGGAGAGCTGCAGCGTAAGCTTTCCAAGCTCTGTATGGCAATGGAGGCAGAGCAGGAGCTTTGCCGGATCGGGCGCTATTATATGATGAAGACGTATGCCATGCAAATGCTTCTTTTGCTGCTGCGGGAAGAAGAAGAGACCGGTAAGCCGCAGAAGGCAGGTGGATGCTCCTTTGAATCCGCGAACCGGAAATATCTCGTGGAGAAGATCACGGATTACTTTGAGGATCATTATGCAGAGAAAATCTCTCTTGACCGGATCGCCGGCAATATGTATCTGAGCACCTTTTATGTGTCCAGGATTTTCAAGGCGGAAACCGGAAACACACCGATTCATTATCTGATTGATATTCGTCTGACCAAGGCCTATAACCTGCTGATGCAGAATCTGGAAATGAGCATTCAGGAAATCGCGGCGCAGGTCGGCTATGAGGATGCCTAGCATTTCAGCAAGCTGTTCAAGAAAAAATATGGGGTGGCTCCGTCTGCAGTGCGGCGCAGGATACCATAAAGCAGCAGAATACGCCCATTCGGCTGAATACGGCCTGTCATAATTCATGACAATAGAATGCTCGCAGAGCGTGCATTCTATTGTATTAACAAAAAAAGGAACTGGGGACAGGAGATCATGGAAAATCCGATTATTTTTACGGCGGAGATCATTGGGACGATCGCTTTTGCATCGTCCGGGGCAATGCTGGGTATCCGCAAAAATCTGGATCTGTTCGGGGTACTGGTGCTGGGACTGTGTGTTGCAGTCGGAGGCGGCATTGTCCGGGATATTATCCTGGGGCGGACGCCGCCGGGAGCATTCCGGGATCCGGTTTATGCGCTGGTGGCGCTGGGAACTTCCGCTCTTTTATTTTTACTTGTCTATGGAAAGCAGGAGATCATGACGAGCCGTTATCTGACGATTTATGAGCAGGTTATGAATTACTGTGATGCGGTTGGACTTGGGATTTTTACTGTCCTCGGCGTATATACCGCACACGGCGAGGGCTATGACGGGATCTTCTTTTTAGTATTTTTGGGCATGATGACAGGTATCGGAGGCGGTCTGATCCGGGATATTTTAGCGGATACGATGCCGTTTATCCTGTATAAGCATATCTATGCGATGGCAGCTTTTGCGGGCGCACTGGTGTGTGTGCTTTTGATCCATATCCATCTGTATCTGGCGCTGGCAGCAGGAACTGCGGTGGTGATTGTGATCCGGGTGCTTGCGACACATTACTGTTGGGATCTGCCGCGGCCGCTGCATGAAAAAAGATGCACACACGAAAACAAAAATTCTGTCCGAAAATAGTAATGCCGACGATACTTGAGCAGAATCGACACTTTTGCTACCATGAAAAAGAAATTTTGTGATAGAATTGGTAAGACTGAGCTGGAAACGTAAAATGCCGCCTGTGCGGCAAAAAGGAGGACAAATGGAAAACGTAAGACGGATCTATGTGGAAAAGAAGGCCGGTTACGCGGTTAAGGCACAGGAACTGAAGGAGGATCTGATCGGTTATCTGAATATGTCAGGGATCGAAGATGTCCGGATGTTCATTCGTTATGATGTGGAAAATATCAGTGATGAGGTTTTTGAACAGGCATGCCGTACTGTTTTTTCCGAGCCGCCCGTGGATATTCTGTATCGCGAGACGATCGAAATCCCTGCAAACGGACGCGTATTCAGCGTTGAATATCTGCCGGGACAGTTTGACCAGCGTGCAGATTCTGCCGTACAGTGCGTTCAGTTTTTAAAAAGCGGAGGAGCAGCCGATTATCCGTACCGCAGTTACTTATTTGATTACAGGCGATTTGACAGACGAAGAATTTGACAAGATCAAGGCTTACTGCATTAACCCGGTGGATTCCAGAGAGACCGGTATGGAAAAGCCAAAGACGCTCGTAACCGAGTTTGCAGAGCCCGCAGATGTCAGAATTTTAGACGGCTTTACTACGCTGGATGCAGACGGATTAAAGCAGCTGTACGATTCTCTTGGTCTTGCGATGACCCTGCAGGATTTCAAGCATATCCAGAAGTATTTTGCAGGCGAGGAAAAGAGAGATCCTTCCATGACGGAGATCCGTGTGCTGGATACCTACTGGTCTGACCACTGCCGTCATACGACGTTTTCCACTGAACTGAAAAATGTCGCATTCGGAGATGGTTTTTACCGGGAACCGATGGAAAAAAACCTATCAGAGTTATCTGGATGCGCGTGCAGAGATCTTTAAAGACCGTCCGGATAAGTTCGTCTGCCTGATGGATCTTGCACTGATGGCGATGCGTAAGCTCAAAAAAAGAGGGCAAGCTGGAGGATATGGAGCAGTCCGATGAAATCAACGCCTGTTCCGTTATTGTTCCCGTTGAAATGGACTACGGCGATGGTCCTGTCACCGAGGAATGGCTCGTATTTTTCTTAAAAATGAAACCCACAACCACCCGACCGAAATCGAACCCTTCGGCGGTGCGGCAACCTGTCTGGGCGGCGCAATCCGCGACCCGCTTTCCGGCAGAGGTTATGTATATCAGGCAATGCGCGTGACCGGTGCAGCGGATCCTACCGTTCCGGTTGCGGACACCTTAAAGGGAAAGCTTTCCCAGAAAAAGCTGGTGCGCGGCGCAGCATCCGGCTACTCTTCCTACGGCAACCAGATCGGCCTGGCGACCGGTTATGTAAAAGAAATTTATCATCCCAACTATGTGGCAAAGCGTATGGAGATCGGCGCGGTTATGGGCGCGGCTCCGAGACGCAACGTCATCCGTGAAAACTCCGATCCGGACGATATCATTATCCTGCTGGGCGGACGTACCGGACGCGATGGCTGCGGCGGCGCAACCGGTTCCTCCAAGGTGCATACGGAAAAGAGTATCGAAACCTGCGGTGCTGAGGTGCAGAAGGGTAACGCTCCGACCGAAAGAAAGATTCAGAGACTGTTCCGCAGAGAAGAAGTTTCCCGTCTGATTAAAAAGTGTAACGACTTCGGCGCAGGCGGCGTTTCTGTTGCCATCGGCGAGCTGGCAGATGGTCTGACCGTTGATCTGGATAAGGTTCCCAAGAAGTATGCCGGTCTGGATGGCACAGAGCTTGCAATCTCCGAATCTCAGGAGAGAATGGCAGTCGTTGTTTCTCCGAAAGACGTTGATACCTTCTTAGGCTATGCGGCAGAAGAGAACCTGGAGGCAGTTCCGGTGGCGGTTGTAACCAAAGAACCCCGTCTGGTTTTAAACTGGCGCGGCAAGAGCATTGTAAACCTGTCCAGAGCATTTCTGGATACCAACGGAGCACACCAGGAAACCGATGTTTTTGTAGATGTTCCGTCGAAAGAAGATAACTATTTTGAACAGTATGCAGTTCCTGCTGTAAAGGAAGCCGTAAAAGCCGGCGATCTGAAAAAGGCATGGAAAGCGCTGCTGTCGGATTTAAATGTCTGCTCCCAGAAGGGTCTTGTGGAAATGTTCGACTCCTCCATCGGCGCAGGCAGCGTGCTGATGCCTTACGGCGGTAAGTATCAGCTGACCGAGACCCAGGCGATGGTTGCCAAGCTTCCGGTTCTGAAAGGAAAGACCGATACGGTAACGATGATGGCATACGGCTTTGATCCGTATCTGTCCTCCTGGAGCCCTTACCACGGCGCAATTTACGCGGTTGTGGAATCCATGGCAAGAATCGTAGCGGCAGGCGGCGATTTCTCCGGAATCCGCTTTACCTTCCAGGAATATTTCCGCCGCATGACCCAGGATCCCGAACGTTGGAGCCAGCCTTTTGCAGCGCTGTTGGGCGCTTATGACGCGCAGATGGGATTCGGACTTCCGTCCATCGGCGGTAAGGATTCCATGTCCGGAACCTTTAACGATATCGACGTACCTCCGACGCTGGTTTCTTTCGCTGTGGATGTTGCAAAGGAAAAAGATGTTATCAGCCCGGAATTAAAACAGGCTGGAAACCGTCTGGTTCGTTTCTCCATTCAGAAGGATGCTTACGATCTGCCGGATTATGAGCAGGTAATGGCACTGTATGCAAAGATTACCGAGCTGATGGGCAAGGGCGTGATCGTTTCCGCATATGCACTGGACAGCTATGGTGTGGCAGCAGCCCTGTCCCGCATGGCATTCGGTAACGGACTTGGCGTTGCAATTGAGGAAACGGTTTCTGCAGAGGAGCTGTTTACAAACGGCCTTGGCGATCTGGTGGCAGAAGTTCCGGCAGACCGTCTGGCGGATATGGATGTTGCTTATACGCTGCTCGGCACGGTAACGGCAGAGCCGGTATTTACCTATGGAAACATGACCCTTTCCGAAAAAGAGGCACTGGATGCGTGGAAGAAGCCTCTGGAAAAGGTATTCCCTACAAAGGCAGTCAAGGACACGGACGCAGTAGAAACCGGCCTGTATGAGACGAATCACATTTATGTATGCAAGAATAAAGTAGCGAAGCCTACCGTATTCATCCCGGTATTCCCCGGAACGAACTGCGAGTACGACAGCACAAAAGCATTTGAACGCGCAGGTGCACAGGTTGTAACCCATGTATTCAGAAACCTGAGCGCAGAGGACATCCGTTCTTCCGTCGATGCGTTTGTAAAAGAGATCAGCCAGGCTCAGATCATCATGTTCCCCGGCGGCTTCTCCGCAGGCGACGAGCCGGATGGCTCCGCAAAGTTCTTCGCAACTGCATTCCAGAACGAGAAGATCAAAGAAGAGGTTATGAAGCTTCTGAAGGAAAGAGATGGCTTATGTCTTGGTATCTGTAATGGATTCCAGGCGTTAATTAAGCTCGGTCTGGTTCCTTATGGCGAAATCACCGGACAGAAGGAGGATTCACCTACCCTGACCTTCAATACCATCAACCGTCATATCTCCAAGATGGTATACACCAAAGTCGTTTCCAACAAGTCTCCCTGGCTACAGGGCGCTGAGCTTGGAAAAGTATATGTCAATCCGGCATCCCACGGTGAGGGACGTTTCGTAGCTCCGAAGGAGTGGATTGACAAGCTGTTTGCAAACGGACAGGTAGCAACCCAGTATTCCGATCCGGAAGGAAGGATTTCCATGGATGAAGAATGGAATATCAATGGATCCTACAGCGCGATCGAAGGCATCACCTCTCCGGATGGACGTATCCTGGGCAAGATGGCGCACTCCGAGCGCCGCGACAGAAGCGTTGCACAGAATATCTACGGCGAACAGGATCTGAAGATCTTCGAGTCCGGTGTGGCATACTTTAAGTAAAAGGCTGTAAACAATAATTCCGAAGACCTCACAGAAGGGAGAAATCTCTTCTGTGGGGTCTTCGTGGTTATGGGGTAGTACCTTTAAGGTAGTACGAAGATAGGACTATTATGGAACAATGCGATTTTGTGGGAGAATTTTATTCATGACAATAGAATGCTCGCAGAGCGTGCATTCTATTGTTGATAAAGGGGACACTGTATGGGAAAAGAAAAAAAGCCGGCATTAAAACCGGATATTATCGTAAAGAATTATTGGCGCAATAAGGAACAGTTTGCTGATTTTTTCAACGCAGTGCTGTTTGATGGAAAGCAGGTCATCAAACCGAAAGAACTGGAGGATTTGGATACGGAAGAATCCTCCGTTTTGGAGCATAAAGAATATGCGGAAAGCATCGGAGCGTCGAGAGATACGGTCAAAATTCGAAAAAAAGTCTACCGTATATGGCGTGGAATTTGTTATACTGGGAATGGAAGGACAGGAGCATATTCATTATGCGATGCCCATGCGGGTAATGGGGTATGATTATGCAGCTTATCAGAAGCAATATGTGGACAATGCGGCAAAGTATAAAACAGCAAAGAGAGCTTGACAGAAGAGGAATATCTGTCAAAAATGAAAAAGGATGATCGGCTGGTTCCTGTTATAACAGTTGTTGTTTATTATGGGGAAAAGCCGTGGGACGGTGCGGTGTCTCTGCATGGGATGCTGCATATTTCAGAGGAAATGAAGCCATTTGTCAATGATTACCGGATGCACCTCGTGGAAGCGAGAAAAAATGATCTGAAGCTGCATAATATCAACAACCGGGATCTGTTTAATCTGCTCGGTATTCTGTTGGATCGGAATGGAAAGCTTCAGGAAACAAGAGATCGGGCGATAAACTACGCCAGAGAGCATCGAGTGGAAAAGACAGTGATTATGACTGCTGCGGGCGCGGCAAACTGTAAAATAGATTATAATAAAATTGCCAGGAAAGGAGATGCTGATATGTGCACCGTGTTTGAAGAGACGAGGCGTGAGGGGATAGCAGAAGGAGAAGCAAAAGGAGAAGCAAAAGGAGAAGCCAAAGGAATTATTGAGACTGGATATGAATTTGGGATTTCAGAAGAAGAGATTCTTGCAAGATTACAGAAAAAGCTGAACATTTCTCTGGCAGAAGCGCAGGAGTATGTAAAAAAGTTCGGCAGGAAAAACGAGGAGAAATGAACAAAATTAACTATCAAAAAGAACTGGAACACCTGATCGATAAGCTTCCGGATCATCACCGGCGGCTGTTTTTGCACAGCTGCTGTGCGCCGTGCTCCAGCTACTGTCTGGAATATTTGCGGCAGTATTTCGACGTGACGGTATTTTATTACAATCCAAACATCAGCTTTTTGGAGGAATACCGGCATCGGGTGGAGGAATTAAAACGTCTGGTGAGCACGCTGAATGAAGAGGCGAAAGGGTCTGAAATGCTGAACCAGATCGCACTTTTGGAGGGCACTTACGAGCCGGAAAAATTTTTCGAGGCGACGAAAGGGCTGGAGGACTGTCCGGAGGGCGGAGAGCGCTGCTTTATCTGCTACGAGCTGCGGCTGCGGGAAGCGGCGAGGTTGGCGGCAGAGGGCGGCTATGATTTTTTTACAACAACGCTGACGATCAGTCCGCTGAAAAATGCGCAGAAGCTCAACGAAATCGGCAGCCGACTGTCGGAGGAATATCATGTGGCGTGCCTGCCGTCGGATTTTAAGAAAAAAGGGCGGCTATTTAAGGTCCATCGAGTTAAGCCGCCAGTACGACCTGTATCGTCAGGATTATTGCGGCTGCGTTTTTTTTTCAAAGCGGGAACGCGATAAAAGGATTGCGCAGGAAAGCTGAAACAGGCATACTAAAAAGCAAAGTACGAGACATGGGCTTTTGAAACGCAAGACGATCAGAAACGGTCGATGAGTCCTAAAACAGGGCGCGGATGTTTGTCAGTGCGTTGTCGATGACATCGAACTGCCAGACGCTGTGTCCGGGAATCCTGTGCTCCGTCAGATAATAATGTCCGTCAAAGGAAGAGATATAATAAGGCGTTCCGCCTCCGGCAAAGTTGTCATAAATATCCTCCCAGCTGCCGGAAGAAAGATCGTTTAAATCCTGCACGCGCAGGATCGTCGCATAATCCTGATTGCCGGTAAGGTCGGTGGAAACGGTGATGTAAAACCAGTCCTGAATGTGCGTCAGCTGGATCATGCCGGAGATTTCGGCAGGAACCGGGAAACGTTCCAGGATTTTCAGGTCTTTTTTGCGGGTGCGCAGAATCGACTGATTGCCGGAAACAAAATACAGGTCGTCGCCGTCGATTGTAAAGGAGCGGACATAAATCTGATCCAGCTCTGGCACAGAGAGGATTTTTTCGAGGGCGACAGATGAGCTGTCCGGATCGGGGCGGTAAAAGACGTACAATTGTCCGGTCATGGAACTGAGTACATAAAAACGTTTTCCCGTTTCATCATAGACGACGTAATGCGGGCGAGTGCCGATTTCGTTGAAAAGCTGGGTAAGGCAAAACTGTCCGTCCTGTTTTTCAAAGATGAGGACGCGGTTGTTTTCGGTGTCATCTGCAAGATAAACGGTGCCGTCTCCTGCAATAGTGTGCCCGCGGTTGATCTGATCGGTCATTACATACCAGTCGGTAAGTAGAGCATCCGGTGTTTTCGAGGTCAGAATCTGATTGTGATAGCAGTCCACCAGAAAATAATCGTCACCGATTTTAGTAATCTGCGTGGGGACGCTTAAGGATGTCTGAACATTTTTTACAGGTTCTGAGGAAACGGCTTCAACAGCTTCCGACCAGGAGAGCACCTGAGTGGAAGCGTTTTTTACGATTTTCAGGATCAGGGCTGCCGCTGCAAAAATCAGGACAGCTAGCAGGATCAAAAAGATTGTAAGTTTTAAATGGGATAAATTTCTTCGTTTCATGTCCCAAAGTATAACATAACAAAAGAAAGGATACCACTATGAAAAAACTGTTGCAGGAATTTAAGGAATTTGCGCTGAGAGGAAATGTCATGGATCTGGCAGTCGGCGTTATCATTGGTGCTGCGTTTCAGGCGATCATCAATTCGCTGGTAAACGATGTGATTTCACCGCTGATCGGCCTGTTTGCCAATACGGATCTGACGTATTTGTCTGTGATGGTCGGGGATGTGGAAATCCGCTATGGTGCATTTTTGACCGCAGTGATCAATTTCATCATAATGGCAGTGATTATTTTCCTGATGGTAAAAGGGATGAATGCGCTGGCTGGTCTTGGCAAAAAAGAAGGAGCCGGAAAAACCTGCTGTGAAAATGTGCCCTTATTGCAGAAGCAAGGTTGCGGCAGAGGCAACCCGCTGTCCGTACTGTACGTCTATGCTGGAAGTGAAAAAAGAAGAAAAGAAACAATAGAATGCACGCTCTGCGATAAAACCGTGCAGCAGAGCTTGTGTATACAAAGACCGGGAAGAATGCAGTGGATGCGTTCTTCCCGGTCTTTGTATCGCAGGATTCCATTTTACGGTTCCGTCTTCGGAATCTGTACGCCGTCTGCATCCATATAATAGGAGTTTCCAGATCAGCTCGGAGATGGGAACTGGCTGATAGCCCTGATCCTCCAGATTGTCGATCAGGTCGGGAAGCGCCTGTGCGGTATAAACAGTTCCGGCATGGAACAGGAGGATAGAGCCGTTTTGGAGTTGGCGACTGTTTAAAATCCGATGGAGGATGTCCTGTGCCCCGTAGTCTTTCCAGTCCATGGAATTGATGTTCCACTGCACCGGATAACCGCCGGATTCCTGGATGAGCCGGATAGCAGAGTTGTCATAGTTTCCATCTTCAAAACGAAACAACGTCGTTTCAGAATCGGTAAGGCGATCAATTCGCTGCGTGAGATTTTCCAGTGTGAGCGTCTGTTCCCGGATGGAAAGAGATGCCTGCGTTGTCCACAGACCGCCGATATCGTGTCCGGCGTTGTGAATCGTACAGAGCAGCTCCGGATAGTTTTTTGCCCAGGCGTCGGAAACGAAAAAGGTGGCGTGCACATTTTTTTCTTTCAGAATTTCCAAAAGCTGCTGCATGTCTTGTGCACTGTAGGTGCAGTTGAAGGTCAGCGCGACTTTTTTCTGGTCGGTTTCGACACGGCAAATAGGCATAAATGTGCCGTTTACAGAGGCAGACGCCAGTGTTGTTACAGACGGAGGGGCGAGAAAAAATGCACGCGCGGGCAAAGGCGAGGACGCCGAGCAAAAACAGGGCGGTCTGGAATGCAGACGAGCGGGAGAGGCTGTGCAGGGAGGGAAAAACGGCATAGTGGCGCAGTTTATTTTGAATCAGATGAACGAAATCTCGGATCATGAAGGCTCCTGCCGGATTTTTGTTACAACTTATGAACGCAGGAAACGGAAAATCTCTATTTCACAAAAATTTCATAACCTTTTCGTGTGCTTTCTGGTACACTATAAAGACAGGCTGCAGGCGTTTGGCTGCAGAACAGAAGAGAAATGAAAGGAGACTGTTATGTTTTCCTGTATTTTATTTGACCTGGACGGAACGATCAGCGATCCGAAACAGGGAATTTGCGGCTGTGTGCAGTATGCGCTCAGAAGCTTTGGGATTGAAGAACCGGAGCTGGATCGGCTGGAGCCGTTTATCGGACCGCCGCTTGCAGAGAGCTTTATGAAATATTATAACTTTACGGCGGAGCAGGCGCAGGAGGCAGTTGAGAAGTACCGGGAGCGGTTTTCTGTAACCGGCAAATACGAAAATGTGCTGTATCCCGGAATGGGAGCGCTTTTGCATGATCTGAAGGCATCCGGTGCGACGCTGGCGATTGCATCGAGCAAACCGACCGTTTATGTGGAGGATATTCTGGTGCATTTCGGAATCCGGGAATATTTCGACATCGTGGTCGGAAGCGAGCTGGACGGAAGAAGAGTGCACAAAGAAGAAGTGGTTGCAGAGGTGCTGTCCCAGCTTGCAGCGCGGGGCGAAAGCGATCCGGATAAGATGGTGATGATCGGCGACCGCAGCTTCGATGTGGAGGGTGCGAAAGCGATCGGTGCACACTGTATCGCGGTGTCATATGGGTATGCACAGCCGGGAGAGCTGGAAAATGCCGGTGCGGAGATCATTGTCCGGGATGTGGAAGGACTGCGAAGCGTACTGCTGGGCGGCACACAGGCAGGAAGCAGCACGCAGGCAGGAAGAGACACGCAGGCAGGAAACAGCGCGGCGACTGGCTCGAATACCCTTTCAGAGCGCTACCGCGGCAGCGCTGCAAAAACGAAGACCAAATCCGGGCAGTTCTGGAGTGCAGTTGGAACCAGCGCACTGGCGATGTTTGCCTATTATGTAATCAGTCTCCTAATCAGCAGCGTAATTTTGACGGCGGTATCGGTAGTGTATGCGATCGGGCTGCAGGAGCTGGAGGGCTCTTCCTACAATTTCTGGCTGAATGTGGCTAGCGCACTCTCGACGTTCGGTGCATTTATAATCTGTTACGGAATCTGGCACAAAAAGATTCAGTTCCATTCGACAAAAGAAATCGATAAACTGTCCATCGTTCCGATGGTGATTTTGGCGGCGGCAATTGCAATCGGCATGAACGGTGTTCTGACATTGACAGAATTGTATCGGTTCTCTCCGACCTTTCAGAGGGTTTCGGAGATGCAGTTCGATACGCCGGTGTGGCTGGGAATCATTTCCTACGGCATTCTTGCGCCGCTGGGCGAAGAGATCGTTTTCCGTGGCGTGGTCTATGGACAGCTGCGCAAGGTGTTGAAGGTGCCGTATGCGGTGGTGCTTTCCGGACTGGCGTTCGGTCTGTTCCATGGAAATCTTGTTCAGGCGGTCTATGCGACCGTAATCGGCTGCCTGCTGGCGCTGGTGTATGAATGGTATGGAACGATTGCAGCGCCGATGCTGTTCCACAGCGTTGCGAACCTGTTTGTGTATGTGATGTTAGAGCTGTTGCCCTTTGGCGGCGTATTTTTAAGCGTTCCGTCCTGTGTGCTGTTTTTGGTGCTGTCAGCAGGAAGCCTGTTTTTATTGTGGATGCTGCAGGGAAAGACGGCATTGCGGCAAAAAGGATGAGCAGAGAAGAAGTTAAGATTAGCTGGTGACAGCGCCTGCATTGCGATGAGAAAAAGATCCTTTGTGAGATGCGCTGCCAAAAAAGAGCGAGGAAGTTGTACGATACAGCTTCCTCGCTCTTTTTTGACAATGGAAGGTTCACGGAGCGTGTATTTTATAACAGGACAATACACAGCCGCTTATCCTTATTCATGACAATAGAATGTACGCTCTGCGAGCATTCTATTGTTTACAGCAGCTGGATTCCGTGGGCTTCCGCTTCTTTGCGGATTTCCTCTGGCCAGATGGAGCACTGTACTTCTCCGATGTGCGCCTTGCGCAGGAAGAACATACAGATACGGGACTGACCGATACCGCCGCCGATGGTGTAAGGCAGCTCTTCATTGAGGACTGCTTTCTGGAACGGCAGCTCTGCGCGCTCGGGGCAGCCGGCTTTTTCCAGCTGGGACAGCAGGGCCTCTTTGTCCACGCGGATACCCATAGAGGACAGCTCCAGGGCGATGTCCAGAACAGGATAGTAAACAAGGATGTCGGCGTTCAATGCCCAGTCATCGTAGTCGGGTGCACGGCCGTCGTGGGGCTCACCGTTTTCGAGTTTATCGCCGATCTGCATGATGCAGACAGCGCCCTTTGCTTTGGTGGTGAAATATTCACGCTCCTTGGGCGTGTTGTCCGGGAACATGTCTGCAAGCTCCTGGGTGGTGATGAAGAAAATCTCACGGGGCAGAATCTCTTCGATGTAATCATACTGGATCGCCATGTACATTTCCGTTTTGCGCAGCGCCTTGTAAACGTCGCGGACGGTTGCTTTTAAGGTTTCCAGGTTGCGGTCCTTTTTGTCGATGACCTTTTCCCAGTCCCACTGATCGACGAAAATGGAATGGATGTTGTCAGTCGTTTCGTCGCGGCGGATGGCGTTCATATCCGTGTAAAGACCTTCGCCGAGAGAAAATCCGTATTCCTTGAGGGCGTAGCGTTTCCATTTTGCAAGGGACTGTACAACCTCTGCGCGGTAATCGTTTTGCTCGAGAATGCCGAAGGAAACCGGGCGCTCATAACCGTTTAAGTTATCGTTCATGCCGGAAGCGGGATCGACGAATAACGGAGCAGAGACACGCAGAAGGTTTAAATGACGGACCAGAAGACTTTGGAAAAAGTCTTTCACCGTCTTAATACCGATCTGGGTATCGTGCAGGTTCAGGGCGGAGGAATAATTCCCCGGGATGATTAAGTGTTCCATATTACCTCTTTTCTGCCGCAGGGCGGCATATTTCAATAATCTTAGGAAGCTGTAAAAAAGTGCAGCGGACGTTGACTTCTGACAGAAGCTCAGGAAATCAGGAATCAAACGTCTTATCGTGCAGGTACGAAGCGCTGCACCAGTTAAAAATTATAGCATAAAATCAGCCGGGTGTCAGGATTTTTTTCCCCAAACGCTTCTGAGCAACTCCGATTCCGATAAACACAAGCAGGCAGATCAGGCTGACGATCAGACCGGCGGTCAGACCTGCAGGGCGGTAGGAAAGCTCAATCGTGTGGCTGCCCTCCGTCAGCGGAACGGATAGAAATACACCATCATACACGTCGTAGTCTGCGGCTTCTCCGTCCACCTTCATTGTCCAGCCGGGTTCGTCCGCGATGGATAAAATCAGCCGACCGGCTTTGGTGACGTCGACATGTCCGGTCACATGGCTGGAATCATAAGAATCTACCGTAAAGGGCTGCTCAGAGAGCGTCTGCAGTGTGCGGGACAAAACTGCTTCATCCAGGCGCACAACAACGGCATTCAGCACGCTATCTTCGTCGTTGGTCAGTGTTACATGGTCGCCGGTTTCGTGACGGCCGAGATCGAGAATATAGTCATATTTGACTTTTTTATACGTTTTGTTGACGCTGGCGGAAGAGATCGAAACGGTATCGATTTTGGAGCTTTTACAGTAAGCGTAGTAATGCCCCTCCGTGTATACATCAAAGAAAGCCTGATTGCCGGATTCCTCTGATTCGATGGGAACAAAGAGCGGATCGGAGGTTGAAACAGAAGCCGCCATCTGATTCTGTACCTCGAACGGGTCGGAGGTCTCTTCAGAAAAATCAGAGGAAGAAAGATCCTGTCCATCCTGCAGGATAAATCCCGCAGGCAGCGTATAGTTGTTTTGGTACAGGTAAACGCCGTCCTGCTCGTCGATCAGCGTGTAGAGGCTGGAATCCTCTGCATCGGAGCGGGAAAACAGGTAGCGGACATTTAAAAGCGCTGCGGAAAGCGGCGTCTGACCGTCAAAGCAGTAAAATACCTTGCTTTCGCTCATGCCCATGCGGTCGTACCAGTCCTGAACCGCCGCGTTGGAGGTGGAAGAAAACAGCGACGCCGTCGGATAGCCTGCCAGCGCACCGTCATTTTTGGTGACGCGGCTGAGCTTTTCGTAGCGGTAAAAATCGGAATCTTTTTCTTCATTACGAGCAACTAACTCCCGGTAGGCGGAAATGCTTTCCAGATAGCTGCTGCGGCTGGTGGTGGAAACGCTCGTCAGTGCCATGTTGTAGGTGGATTCAAAAGCGACCAGCGCCAGCACGGCGATTGCAATCGCGCGCTGATACGGGAGGCTGTCTGCAGGCTGTTTTTCTTTCCCTTTTTTCCAGGCATAGAGCAGCAGCGCGTAGGCAGCAAGCAGGCAGGCGCTCAGCACAAAGGTGCCCTGGGTAAAGGCATCGTCCTCCACGAGCTTTCCTGCCAGCAAAAGATAACCGAGCCCGCAGGCGAGGGAGACAAACAGCTCGCGCATGGTAAAGCCGTCGAGCTTTGAAAATGCCTCATAGCACATCAGCAGCACGAGCAGGATGTACAAAAAGGACTGACGTGCCGGAAGCGAATCCGGGTAGTTGAAACCGTGCCAGATGAAATTCAGGGTATTGACCGAGAAGCTGACGATGAAAAAGGTGCATAATACCAGTCTGCCGAGTTTTTCCTTCAGAGGGATTTTTCGGTTGACGATATAGAGCGGAATCAGGAAAAAGACTGCGCTGGAGCAGAAAATATTCGGCCAGTGATCCAGCCCGGTTTCCCTGGATACACCGGTCGCATGCCGCGCGATTACGTCGAAGAAGGAAAAGTACCAGTTGATCTTTTCCGGAAAGTTGAATTCGGAAAATTCAGTCGCATGCAGGGCAGCGATTTCCGGAATCAGCAGCACGGAGGCGAGACCGCCAGCCAACAGGGAAAATAAAGCAAAACGTCCGATTGCGCCAAGCAGCCTTGCGCGGAACGCTTTCCAGCCATCAGAGCCAAACAGGTTCGGTACGAGCACGAGAAAGTACAGGCACAGGAAGATGCAGACCATGATGGAAAGGTAATAGTTCGATAAAATGCACAGCCCGAGGGTGATACAGTAGAGGCTGTATTTTTTTTTCGAAGACCAGCTTTTCCAGACCGAGAACGATCAGCGGAGCGAGGACGAGGGTATCCATCCACATGACGTTCCAGTTATATGCGGCAACGAAGCCGGACATCGCATAAAATGTGGAAAAAGAACAGGACAGAAAGGTCGTTTGTGTGGAATTTTTCTGTCAAAAGCCAGGAAAAGGTGAAGCCGCACAGACCGATTTTGAAAACGACCATGTAGCTCATAAATTCGATTAAATATTTTTTTTCGGGCAAAAGGAGCATCAGCCAGTTGAACGGGCTTGCGCTGTAGTAGCCGTAAAGAGACAGGTAATTGGAGCCCATACCGATGCGCCAGGGAGTAGTAGAGCGGTTCGCCGTCGCGCACTTTCCGGACAAATTCTTCCAGAAAGGGGACGTACTGATGGTACATGTCGGAGTGCATGAAGCTCTGATCTCCGAAGGGATAAATGCCGTTGCCGATAAAAAATCGCCATCATGGAAAGAAACGGCAGCAGGAAGAAAAAAAACAGATCTTTTTTTTCATAAAAAAGGAAATCCTCCGCGGTTTAGTCAAAAAGCAGGTATACTGCAGGGTCTGATAATCATAAAGCAGATCTTTTTGCTTGGATGCAGTGGTAAAGGTTCCGTCGGACAGCGTTACATGGTTGGCTGAAATGACGGGTACTTCCGTGCGCAGCTGCGACAGGAAGTTATCGTAAGCGGATTTTGGAAGCCCGGCGGCGTCCAGCGTCTTTGCCGCAAGATAGTTTGCGCTGATTTCCAGATCGTTTTCCGTTTCGATATCGAAGTTTGCCCAGATAAAGAACGGAACCTTGTAGCGCAGCGCCTCTTCCTCGTCGGTTAAGTCCGCGTCATCTTTGCCGTTTAGCTTCCAGACCGGACGTACGACGGAATCGGCAGGCTGATGATCTCCGAAAAAGACGATTATGGTAGGCTCCTCCTGTGCTTCAAAGTAAGAAACCAGGTTCTGGATGGCGCTGTCAGACAGCCTGATCAAGGACAGGTACGCCGGAAGCAGCTTGGAATCCGAGCCTTCTACCGTGATATCGGGGGAAAAGTTGTCGTAATCCGCCCAGTCGCTGTAGGAGGAATGGTTCTGCATCGTCACGTTGAATAAAAACAGCGGCGTGTCCGCATCTTTTTCCTCGTAGAGCTTTATGATCTTTTCATAGTTGCCCTCGTCACTGACATATTTGCGCACGAGGGGGAATCTGTGAAAAACTCCTGAAAGTGCATCTCGTCGAAGCCGAGTTTGGGATAAACGAGATTTCTGTCCCAGCCGGCGGCGCGGTAGGGATGCATCGCAATCGTGTAATAGCCGAGGGAGGAAAGATAGGAGGCCATCGAAGGCGTCTCTTTTTTCACATACTGCTGATACGGAATGCTTCCATAAGGAAGGAACGCCATCGAAGCGCCGGTCAGGTATTCAAATTCTGTGTTGGCAGTGTTGCCGCCCTTGACGGAGACATTTAAGTGACCGGAAATCGTGTTATCCGCGCCGTCGAGCAGGCTGTGCACGAAGGGCATATAATCCTCGTTCGTTGTAAAATCGCCGAGCACGGACGGATCGGAAAACGCCTCGTTCATGATGACGATAATGTTCGGCTTTTGTGCATTGTCCGAAGGTGTTCCATCGAATTCCTGAGAGCCGGTATCATAGGATGCCAGCAGCTCCTTGGCGTTTTCTGCGCTGTAGCCGGAGGGCTTATCAACAGAAATGTACTGAAGCTCCATTAAAAACGCAGTTACAGTACCATTTTTAAATTGAATCGTCGTCGGAGTGAAAAGCTTGTTGTAAAGGTGGAGCTTCTGCTCGACGATGTCCTCGCTGTGCAGCATTTTCGTGTAGCCAAAGCATAAAAGACCGCAGGAAAGCGCGAGGCAGACGCGGGCAATCCGGGCTTTTTTATTTTTTTTCGGAAAGCCTTTTTTCAGGAAAAATTCCAGAACCAGAAGCAGGACAAAACAGATCAGCACGATTACTGCGGTACGGTTCAATTTGTATTCGTAGTTGTCCGCGACGCTGGCAGCGGTCGAGATCGAAAGAATGTCCCACGGCTGGATGGGCGCGCCGCGAAATTCCAGGACGAAATAGTTTGCAAGACCGTAAATGGCGCAGAAGGCGGTTTCGATGCCGAGTGCGCGGCTGATCCTGCCGGTCAGTGCAAATAAAAACAGTGCTGCAAATTCAAACAGTGCCAGATTCATCCCCTGTATATACGGTTTCATGGTCTGGAACGGATTATGCGTGTACCATTCCAGCAGATAAAAATTCAGAACAGGGCCGATCAGCAGAAAAATCCAGGGACTGCTTTTTTTCAGCCAGACAATCCATTTTTTTCATAAAACTCCTCTTTTCGTGTAAGGTAAATTCGTTTTTCTGTTCCATAATAGTCAGGACTTTGAGGGATGTCAAGGGAGGAAAACGCATATATATAAGAAACAGAAAAAGCTTTCGTTTTTCTTAATAAAGTTTAAATAGGAAAAAAAGAAAGCCTATGTTACAATAAACCAACTGGAGGAAATGCGGACATGGACGATAAAAAAAGGGATCTGATCCCGGTGGCGGCGATTGCTCTTTTTCTGGTAATTATCATCGCGCTGTGCGCAGTACGGCTGCATCAGCGCAGGGAGACACGGGCAGAGATCGCAGAAACGGAAAGCACGCAGATATGGTACAGCGAGGAACAGGCAGAGTCTGCAGAATCAGAGACGAAGGACGCAGCGGATCAGACGGAAGAAACAACAGCGGGGAAAAAGCAGACGACGGAAAGGGGACAGCAGGAGGATGAGACGCTGACAGAGCATCCGGACAGCAAACTTCCCGCAGGCAAAGGGAAGGAAAGTCAGGGTGCCAAGCAGGAGGGCAACCTCCGGACGGTGAGTGGAAACGATCCGTTATCCGGCGCGGAGAGTGCGAACAAGACAAACGAAGAGATGCTTCTGGAGATGTCCGGTTACTGGGAACAGGATAATATGGACGCGGTGGAGGATCTGGCGATGCTTCCCTGGTATATGAGGATGTCGTCGGATATTTCGGATGCAAACAGCTTTTATTATTATGGCGAGCGCAGCAGCGCAGGACAGCCGGACGGAACCGGAATCGCCTGCTATGCGGATAACGCCTATTACTACGGCGAGTGGTCGAATGGCAAACGCGAAGGCAACGGCAAGTGGGTGCGCTTTTACGTTTATTATGACGATGACACCACGTCGGACCGCGCCTACCGCGAGCATATGTATGCCGGAGAATGGAAAAACGACCTGCCGGACGGTGAAGGACAGGAGCATTACGAGCTGGATATGAGCAAGGCTGCCAAAAAGGAGCGCTACATCCAGAATGTGATCGGAACGTTCCGCAGCGGCTTCTACAGCGGAGAAATGTACCTGACGACGTTAAATTGGGACGGCAATCAGGAAGAGTGGAACGGCTTTGCGGACGCGGGAATCTGGAGCCCCTACGGGGCCGGTTCGAACCGCAAGGAGGTACCGGTCTGCCAGGATGTGGACGATGATAACAATTACCTTTGGCTGTCCGTGCGCGACAACAAGAATCGTGGAATCTATGAGCTGATGCCGTAGTTCACTCGTACCTTTCTGGGAGCAGATTTCGTGCTTGCAGGAAAATCTGCTCCCGGGAAGGTACGAAGGGAGCGCCGTTTCATGAGCAAAAATGAGCTGCGAAGCAGCGGAAAGCATCGAAGATGCGATTTTGCGAATGGCGCGGGTGAACTTTCACAGTGCACGGGTGAATGGTACGAAAACGGCGCCATAGAATGCCGTAAAACCCTTGACAGAAGTTTCAAAAGTTCGATATAATAATTAAGTTATACGAAAGAGAAACCTTCGGCAGTCGAAACAACCGGCTGCCGAAGCGGTGAGCGGTCATGGCGGAATTGGCAGACGCGTTGGTTTTAGGTGCCAATGGGCAACCGTGTGGGTTCGAGTCCCACTGACCGCATGCAGGCAAATGGAAAAGAAGAGAAGGGATGCCGGATCGACAAACAGGGATTTGAAGCTGCTGTTTTGTCGAGCGGCATCCCTTTTCGCTGTCAGGCGCTACAGGAGAAAAAATCCGGTTGACAACTGTTTTAAATAGTGATATCATTTACATGTAACAAGGGATTGTAACTCTTTGAGGCATCACCTAAGGGGATGGGTGCGCAAAGAGTTTTTTTATTTTATAAACATTTATTGCTTGGTTTTTCAAAGCAACTTACAGGACGCTGTTGAAAACAGCTTGATACGCAGGAAGAAATCGTAGTGATAAAAGGGAGTACTAATGAAAGGGTAAGAAGGTATTGCTATGATGATTGTCAAAAAAATCAATAATAATGTAGCCATTGGTGTTGACGGAAACGGGCACGAGGTAGTCTTGTTTGGCAAGGGTATCGGCTTTGGAGAACTCCCTTATAGTATTAATGATATAGGCGTTTGCGAAACGCCACAAGCCGCATAAACACGGCATTTTTTTACCACAAAAAACAAATAACCCCTCACTGGATATGGTATAATAGAGTTGTCGAGAAACTATAAACCATACACCAAGAAAGGAGTTATTCTGACATCTATGATAACATATAAACAGCTTTCTTTGGCAGATATTTTTTTCAGATTGCCAGAAAAAATTTGAAAATGACAAACCTGCGTTTCTATCTCTATTAGAAACTCATATCGACATTGATGAAATTATTCCGATTTCCTTTAGAAACCATTTTTATGCATCAACGGGCAGAACCCGTAAATACTCTTTGCAAGCTTTCCTGTGGGCTTTGATCATCCAACGTATTTTTTCCATTCCCACAGACCAACTGCTTTTAACTTTTCTTGCCTATTCAAAACCACTACGTGAATTCTGTGGCTTTTCTAAAGTCCCAGATGCTTCTAAAATCACTCGATTTAAACAGGATTTTATGGATGACATTCAGCTCGTTTTTTGATAACCTTGTTGATCTAACAGAACCGATCTGCCAATCTATTGATTCGGTCAAAGCGGATATGACGATCTTTGATTCTTCTGGCATTGAGGCTTTCGTTACTGAAAATAATCCGAAATACGCAAATCGCATTATCCGGCAGCTGAAAGCTTATGCCAAAGCGAATAACCTCGATAAAAGTTATGATCCTTACAAGGCAGCTTATGGTTCCATGCCAACACACGCATCCGCAAATCCTGAAATTAAACAGTTATACATTAATGGTCATTTTTGCTATGTCTTCAAGTTCGGCATTGTTACCAATGGTCTCGGAATTATCCGACATATAGCTTTTTATAACAAAGACTTTATGACCGCTCATCCTGAGATCGTTGTGGAAAAAGAAATCGAATTCCCCTGACGAAGATAAATGTGTTCATGATGCAAAATTACTCATTCCTACACTAAAAGATTTCTTTACAAAGCATCCACTTATTAATCCCAGAACCTTTCTTGGTGATGCAGCATTTGATTCGTGCCAGCTTTATGGTGAACTGCTTACAGGCAATACCTTTGGCGAAAATAAACACTTCACAAAAGCATACATTCCTCTTAATTCCAGATCCGGATTAAAAAATCCGGATTGTACGATCAATGAAAACGGTATACCTTGTTGTCCTAATGATCCTTCACTTTCAATGAAACCAGAAGGTACGTCTACAAGAAAAAATGGTTTAAAAAGATATAAGTTTAGCTGTCCTAAAATAAAGTATGTTAAGGATGCATCAACCGGAAAATATCATAGACATTGTATCTGCGATAATCCCTGTACTACTTCTGAATGCGGACGTATGGTTTATGTTTATCCCGAAAAAGATCTTCGTGCTTATCCAGGCACCATTCGTGGAACCGAAGAATGGGATAGCACTTACAAGATCAGAACTGCTGTTGAAAGAGATATCAATCACATAAAAGAGAATCTCTGTCTCGCAGGACGCCGTACTCAGAATGAAAAAACATTGCATACAGACTTAATCCTTGCTGGTATCACACAACTTATTACCGTTGTTCTTGCAGACAGGATCAAACATCATGAGTACATACGAAGTCTAAAACCACTCATAGCTTAGGTCTTACCAACTTCATATACCTTATGGTTTATTAAAGTATGCCTAAAACTGATAGTTATCCATTTCTCATTTTAGAATTCGTGCCCTGCACGAATTTTTCCCTGTTTAGATACAAAATTGCAAACGAGCATCGCGAGTTTCGCAATTACCTAAGTATTAATGATATGTCAAAAATAGAGCGTTCATTTTATGATATAGATTACCGATATTACAATTTGTTGTCGGAGATTCCGGAGAACATGTTCCTTTTTACAAGCCGTATCGTTGATGCCATAGAGAGTAAAATTGACGGTAATCTGAATCCTAATCTGGTGTTTATCCTTGCAGATCATATCAATTTTGCAGTTACCAGATATCGTAAGGGAATGCAAATATCGCTACCTTATTCTTATGAAATTGAGTTTGAATATCCCCACTTGACAAAGCTGGCAAAATGGATCGTCAAAAATATTAATGCAAAATATCAGGTATGCCTGGATAAAGGGGAGGTTACAAGTATAACCATGCATTTGCTGAATGCACTGGAAGGAAAAACGAATCAGGATGATCAGCAGCACCAGAGTCAAATTACCCGAATCATTAAAAACGTAACAAAAATTATAGAGGATTATTTTGGCATTGTTCTTGATAAAAATGACTTCAATTATTTCAGGTTTAAAATTCACTTGAAATATTATGTCCTAAGAAAAGAAAATAATGAAGAATTTATGGACGGTAATATTGATGAACTGTATGATAATATGAAAAATACTTATCCCGATATCTATAACTGCGTATATAATATTGATCAATATTTATATAAAGAATTTAAGAAAAGCTGTACAAGTAACGAATTGCTGTATCTTATGATACATGTTACTCGGTTATGTACACGAGAGGATTGTAACCGCAAGGGCATTACCTCAGCATGAGAGTGCTGGGGTTTTATTTTTGCAGGAACCGTACATTAGCTGTATCGCACTGTAATCCTTATGCGTCATCAGTGTACTGAGAAATACTGACATGTCAATATTTTTCTGCCGTTCGGTTTGCTAAGTGCTCCTTGAAAATTGAATACAGGCAATTTGAGCTTTCATTTAAAAGGCTGTTTTGCGAAAACGATGTATCTGCAATAAAGGAGGAAGAAAAAATGAAGCTTTTGGTTAAAGGTGATGATTATGGAATTACAAAAAGTGTTACGTATGGAATCATCGAAGCATTTGATCATGGGATTTTAACAAGCTCGGGCATGTTTACGAATATGGAGATCGCCCCATGGGCGGCACAATTTGTAAAAGAAAAGGGAAACCTGCTGTTTTGGAATAGACTTTAATCTGGTTTGCGGTCCCTGCGTATCAGATTACAGGGAAATTCCACATTTGGTTGATGAAAATGGCCGTTTTATCAGCTCAAAAATCAGAGTGAATGATCCAAAATGGGCTACGAAAGAAGGGCAGAATGAGTTATTACCGTTTCATGAAGTATATAAAGAAATAGCGGCACAGTATCAGCGTTTCGTTGATTTATGCGGGAGAGCGCCTGCCTATCTGTGTGGGCATTCCATTCAAACCGGCTCTATGGAGGAAGCGTACCGGACGTTATCAGCTGAGACAGGAGTTCCGTTTTGTGATGATCTGTACAAAAAAATATAATATCATAGACTTTCGTGACGCGCCGATAAAAAATGACGAATTAATGAATCTGTCAACCAGAGGAAAAGAGTTTCATGCAATGGAACAGTTGAACCGCGATCCGATGAAATTATTTTTTGACAACCTGGAATATCTAAAGGGATTTGAGTATGTGGCGCTTGTCTGCCACCCGGGCTTTGTTGATGCTGATCTGTTAAAATTATCGTCCTGCAGCTTGGAGAGAATGAGAGATCTTGAATTCTACCTTTCAACAGAAATGAAGGACTTTATTTTAGAAAACGGGATTGAGTTAATTTCATTTTCTGATTTGACTGCATAGAGCTTAAAGGAACCTGTATTCCATTTATACCGGGTGGGGTGGTTGCATATCCTCAATGATTGTAAAAAAAATGAGAGGAGGAATCAGGAAAGGGGTGTCTTTCCTGCAAAATTCAATGAATCAAAACTATCATAAGTTAGCTGTTACTTTACTGGAAAAGGTAGGCGGCAAGGATAATGTTATTAATGTATATCATTGTGTTACCCGTTTGCGCTTTCAATTAAAGGATTCAAGTATTCCAAATACGGAAGAAATTGAAAAGATCCAGGGTGTTTTAGGGGTTGTCACGTCAGGGGGACAATATCAAATCATTATCGGGCAGGCTGTTCCTGAGCTTTATAAAAAGGTGGTAGAAATCGGGGGGATTTGGAACTCAGGAGGAAATTGCCGAGAATCTGGACGGGGGATTTGAAACTCAGGAGGAAATTGCCGAGAATCTGGACGCTCCAAAAGAAAAAAAAGGGATAAAACAGTTTTTTGCCCAGTTATTTGAATTTATGTCCGCTGTCATGTCACCGATGATTCCGGCGTATTGTGCCGCAGGTTTATTTAAAACGGTTGCCGTAGTATGCGGTCCGGATGTGTTAGCGATATGGGAAACGACAAGTGATTTGTATATAACGTTTAACTTTGCGTATAATGCATGTTTTTATTTCCTACCGATTTATTTGGGCTACACCGCCGCGAAAAAACTCGGGCTTAACGTTATTTTAGGAATGTATCTTGGCGGAATGATGCTTGTTCCGGAATTTGTTGAAATTGCAACTACAAGCGAAGCGTTTACAATACTGGGAATACCATGTAGGCTCGGAACCTATGGAACGACAATTTTTCCGATCCTGTTAAGTGTTTTTGCCTTAAAATATGTAGATATGCTGATCAGTAAGGTTATTCCGCAGATGTTGTCTACATCAATTAAGCCGTTTATTGAAATGTTTATCATGTTACCGCTGGAATTATGTTTATTCTGCCCGTTGGGAACTTTAATCGGTGAGGGGATTGCCCAGGTTATTTTAATGCTTGACAGCGCCCCGTTATTGGTGGGAATCATAGGCGGCTTGTGGCCGTTCCTGATCTTGACCGGTATGCATATGCCGATCTTATATGCGGTTATCCTTCCTAATTTATATTCCTTAGGTTATGACACGACTGTTCTTCCGGCGACGCTTACAAACCAGGCGTTGTTGGGGTTGGAGCTGGCTGCTTTACTGAAAATCAAAAATAAAAAAGAACGAATGAATGTATTCCAGTTATTTATCACCCACAATGTGGGAGGTGTCAGTGAGCCGGTGCTTTACGGAATCGGTATGAAATATAAAAAAGACATTAATCGCATTGGCGGTCGGAGGAATTTGCGGCGGGTTATTTGCGGCTTTTACCGATGTAGTTTACTATCTGGGACGCAGCTTTCCCCTTTATAGGAAACGCGCTTTCCTTCTTCCAGGGCGGGACTAAGAATTTTATCCTGTTCTTTATCAGCGCTCTTATTGCGTGTGTAGTAACGTTTTTGCTTACTTATTTTTATGGCTTTGATAAAAATGATCCTATGTTAAAAAAGGAGGAGGGATAATGAAAAAAATTTTCAATTCTGATTGCCGGGGGCGGAAGTACGTTTACTCCGGAAATTCTGCTCTTATTGTTAGAAAAAAGAGAGCAGTTTCCCATCAGAAAAATAAAGTTCTATGACAACGATGAGGAGAGGCAGAAAATAATTGGCGAAGCATGTGGCGTGCTTATTGAGCATAAGGCTCCTGAAATTGAATTTTCATATACAACTGATCCGGAAACCGCATTTACTGATGTCGATTTTGTAATGGCACATATCCGCGTTGGTAAGTATGAGATGCGCGGAAAGGATGAAAAAATACCGCTGAAATATGGTGTGGTAGGGCAGGAAACCTGCGGACCGGGAGGTCTGGCATATGGAATGCGTTCCATCGGACCTGTAATCGAGTTAATCGATTATATGGAAACGTACTCTCCGCATGCGTGGATGCTGAATTATTCGAATCCAGCGGCAATCGTTGCGGAAGCAACAAACCGGCTCAGGCCGGACGCAAGAATCATCAATATCTGTGATATGCCCGTTGGAATAGAGGCAAGAATGGCTGTCATCTGCGGGCTGAAATCCCGAAAGGAGATGATTACCAGGTATTTTGGGCTGAATCACTTTGGCTGGTGGAGTGACATAAGGGATAAAAACGGAAAGGATTTAATGCCGGTAATTAAGGCCTACGTGAAAGAGAACGGGTTTAATACTTCCCAAATAGATGGGCATACAGATGATAAAAGCTGGACGGATACTTATAATAAGGCGAAAGACGTCTATGCGGTTGACCCGAATTTCATTCCAAATACGTATTTAAAGTATTATTTATACCCGGACTATGTGGTGAAGCACTCAGATTTAAATTACACAAGAACAGATGAAGTAAGGGAGGGGAGAGAAAAACGGGTGTTTGAAGAGGCTCGAAGGCTTATTCAGACAAAGAATGTGGAAAATTGCGGCTTCGAAGTGGGAAATCATGCGGAGTATATTGTTGATCTGGCAAGAGCGCTGGCATATAACACACAGGAAAGAATGTTGCTAATCGTGCCCAATCATGGCGCGATTGAAAATTTTTCCTATGACGCAATGATTGAGATTCCCTGTATTGTAGGGAAGAATGGATATGAACCATTAAAGGTCGGGAAAATACCGGTATTCGAAAAAGGGCTTATGGAGCAGCAGATAGCGGCGGAAAAGCTGGTTGTTGACGCCTGGGTTGAGAAAAGCTATCAAAAAATGTGGCAGGCGATTACCATGTCTAAAACAGTTCCAAGCGCGGCGGTTGCTAAGTTAATACTGGACGATTTGATAGAAGCAAATGTAAAGTACTGGCCGGAGCTTAGATGAACGTGCAGCTCCTGTGCGCCGGAGATTCCTTTTTATTTTCATGTTCCGGCAAAGCAATAGCATAAACGGGAAGAAGCATAAAAAGTTGCATAAAATGTCTTGCCTGTATAAGCAGGGTTGTTTCACGAAGAATAATTGAATAGCCAAAAATGTTTGAATTTATCGCTTCATGAAACAACCCTGACAGCGGGAGACAGAGTGTTGACAAAATATAAAAAAGTGCTACAATCCTGTCTTTGACAGTTGAAAAACAAAAAATCGCTGTATCCCTTCAGTTCCAATCCGGTCAGGTGTTGGTAATTTCTCTCATGAAATATGACCTCTATAAACCGAATGGAATTATCCTGTCTTTCTCTGAAAATGATAAGCAACTTCTTATGCAAAAGGTTTTGTTGATATTGCTTCGCACAATTCAGAACTCTTTTACGTGCGTCTTCTTTTGTAAACTTCATAAATAGTTCGGAAATCCTCCATAAAGAATAACGGTTAGACTACATATACATAGATTTTCCTGAAAGATCATAAATAATAGATATGGAAAGAGAGAGCAATAGCACCATTGTACTATATACTCCCTCTTTGTGGCTAATTTTAATGTTGTCTGCCAACGACCGGTAAAATACCGGTAAAAATATCGGATTTTAGTGTTGTCCGCCAACGGTCAATCACAGGATTGACAAGCATATCAGATTTTAGTGTTAGCCCACTGGAAAAGCACGCTTTTCCTACTACTATTATTATAGGCAGAGCAGATTTTTATGTCAATAGAAATCATAAATCATTCCCAGATATTCTCCAAATGCGGTGCCTCAAAATATGTATTCGGTCTGACGCAAACATTTCTTTGACAAAACGATATATCGACAGGGTGTTGACAAAATATAAAAAAGTGCTATAATTTATTTCAACAATAAAAGGGAGTAGCCAGCACCGAGAGGTGGTTTGAAACCGTCACCCCGACAAGCAGCCAGATGATAATCGATTTGCTGCAGATGTCCGTATTAAATGAAACGCGCGAGACTTTTATTGCAGCTGTCAGGCTGTAATAGAGGCCTCGTTTTTTTTGTTTCATTGGAAAGGGTGTCCATAGGAAACAAAACCCTCCGGGGGAAAAGCACTTTTCCGGAAAAGTCGCCTGACAGCGACCGAAGCTATTTACTTTACGAGTCCACCAGACCGGTGGAGAAAAGGAGAATGAGTATGTTTACAGGAATTAGTTTAGGAGTTGTTGTTGCCATAATCGCAGTGATCGCGCTGCTTGGAATTATCGCTTCCGGGTATGTGAAAGCACCTCCGGACACGGCGTATATCATTTCCGGCCTGCGCAAAAAGATCATTATCGGGAAATCGAGTATCAAGATCCCATTTCTGGAACGTCTTGACAAGCTGAGCTTAAAGCTGATCCCGATCGATGTGAAGACAGAAGCAGCGGTGCCTACGGCGGATTACATCAACATCAAGGTGGACGCAGCAGTTAACGTCAAGGTTTCCAGCGAGCCCGAAAAATTAAAGCAGGCAGCAGAAAACTTCCTGAATCAGAACACCCAGTACATTGCGCAGGTAGCGAGAGAGGTTCTGGAAGGCAATATGCGTGAGATCGTAGGCCGCATGCGTCTGGAGGAAATGGTCAGCGACCGTCAGAAATTCGCCGACCTGGTGAAAGAAAACGCCGAGCCTGACCTGGCCGCCATGGGTCTGGACATCGTCAGCTTCAATGTGCAGAACTTTACGGATTCCAACGGTGTCATTGATGACCTTGGTATCGACAACATTTCCCAGATCAAGAAAAAGGCAGCGATTGCAAAGGCTGAGGCAGAAAAAGAAATCGCGGTAGCAAAGGCGGAAGCGGATCGTCAGTCCAACGACGCGCGGATCAATTCCGAAAGAGAGATCGCCATCAAGAACAACGAGCTGGATATGCAGAAGGCAGAGCTTCAGAAAAACGCGGACAGCAAGCGGGCGGAAGCGGATGCGGCATATGAGATCCAGAAAGAGGAACAGCGAAAGACCATCGAAGTAACTGCGGCAAATGCCAACATTGCAAAAGAGGAACGTCTGGTGCTCTTAAAACAGCGTGAAGCAGAGACGATGGAAAAATCGCTGGATGCACAGGTTAAGAAAAAAGCGGAAGCGGAGAAATTCGAACGTCAGCAGAAGGCAGAAGCAGAGCTGTTTGAACGTCAGAAAGAAGCGGAAGCAAAGAAATTCGAAACAGAAAAGGCTGCAGAGGCACAGCGTGCAAAGGCGGAAGCGGATCTGTTCTCTAAAGAACAGGAAGCCAAAGGTATCCGCATGGTCGGAGAAGCCGAAGCAGAAGCGATTCGCGCCAAAAGGTGTTGCGGAGGCGGAAGCGATGGAAAAACGTGCGCAGGCTTATCAGAAATACAACAATGCCGCTATGGCGGAGATGATGATCAACGTGCTTCCTGAAATCGCAGGAAAGATTGCCGAGCCTCTTTCCCAGATCGACAAGATCACGATCATCGGCGGTTCGGACGGATCAAACGGCGTGGACCAGGTAGCAGGAAACGTACCGGCAGTGATGACAAAGCTGTTTGAAACCATGAAAGAAACTGTGGGCATCGACCTTGCGGAGGTTGTAAAGGCAGGAACCTATGATGCCAAGGTGAACCGCAATATCACGATCAACGCAGACGGAGCAAAGCAGGCAGCGGGTATTGAAGCAGGAAACTGCTGCAGAAGCATCGGCGGAAATCGCAGAGTAAACAGCTTGGATTGTATTGAAAAAATGTTTTAAACGCATATAATAGAGTTTGAATAATAAAAATTTTCTGGAATGCCTTATAAACAGGGCATTTCCGGGCAGATAAAGTTCTATTTGATAACAAAATGATAACACTGGATATTTTGGCATTATTTATCAGGTATCCTGTGGTTATCGAGTAATATGTGTGAAACCGACAAAAAGGTCTTACTGAATTGAGTGAAATCAATTTGGTAAGGCCTTTTTCGTCGGCTTTTATTTTGCGTTTTTTGGATAGTTGTAACGCCACTGATCATATTCTTCCTGAGTGATCTCTCCGGATTTCAGTTTTTCAGCTTGTTCCTGCCATGCATGGAACATATCTCTCGATCAATTAATTAAAGGAGATATAGAGAAAATGAAAGAAATTATTAGCGAGCAAGAAATTAAAAAGTTTAATTATTATGGTTCCATCTATACAGTTCATTTGGCCGTGTTGATTATATCGGCAGTACCTTTGTTTATGTGGCTCGGAAGGTATGCGTATATTCCGTTTGGGATTTTATTTATTACAGAGTACTGGGCGTTAAAGGTTGAAAAACTAAAAAAGAAAAATGATATACAAACCTATAAGGAAATTGTTGCATTTACGGAGGGAAAAAAATTGGATGAACTTCATAAGGCAGTTGAAGTGGGAAAACGTCCTTATCAAAATATATTAAAGGTTATTATCAGTGCTGGTGTTACAGCGATGATTTGCTTCTTAATTGGAGTACTGATGCACTTATTCTTGAATTAATTAAATTTAAGGATATTTTGATTTGTAGAACTATAAAATAGAGCATTTTTCTCGCAGATTTTAACCGGTAGTTAAGAAATCGAAGCCATAATTAAACGAAGGCTCAATTGTAAACACATATTAGAAATACTATAATGAGAATATAAACAGGAGGTAGGAACAATGCAAATTGGTGAGAAGATAAAAAACTATCGGAAAACTGCGGGATTAACACAAGTAAAAATTGATATGAATGAACTATTTTCATTTCGTGAAGAATTGACAGAAAAAGAGATTGGACAATTTGTGAATGAGCTTTCGGAAGTTTCATTGGATAGCTTTATAAAAGCTTTTGAGATGGGAAAAAATAAAATAAAGGAATATCCTCATTGTGATTCGTTGATTTATTCAATTGCTACTGTTTTAAATGCGGTGTTAACTTTATCCGATGTTGATGATGAGAAAAAGTTGGAATGCAATAATGTGATTGTTGAATGGCTGGAACGAACTGCTGAAAGTCTGAATGAAAAGGTAAGGCTTTCCAGTATTTTTATGCTTGCGGCGAAATATATACAAATGGAAAAATATAAAGAAGCAAATATCTTTTTGGATAAAATTCCAGATACTGTGATAGATGCCACAATTATGAAAACGAATGTACTAGCACACCAGGAAGGGACAGATATTGCAGCGTTCTTTTTAGAGGGAAAATTGATGCAGACAGTTACGAATATACAAAACTATCTGTATAAGTTGATAGAAATGGAAGAAGAAACCGGAAATCATTGTAAAGCAGAGGAGATTGCCGAAATAACAGAACATATGGTGTCGTTATTTGGTCTGTGGGATTACGGTAAAGTAGTACCATATTTATTGATTGCCGTGTATCGAAAGGATGTAGAAAAAATGTATTCAGTTGATAAAAGAAGTGCTGATGGAGTCACAGAAGCCATGGAAGATGGTGGAATCACCTTTATATTACAGATATGCGGATACAGTGCAGGGAAAGTCTTTTTCAGGTGTTGGAAATAATTTTGTTCGTGCATTAGCTACAGAAATTGAAAATAAAAAAGAGTATGAATTTTTGAAAGGAAATAAAGAATTAGAGGCGATTTTTTCTCAATATTTGAAATAGATTGCGATAAAAGTATATAGAAATGATAAAATAAAAGCTGTAAAAATCTACGTTGAATTTTACAGCTTTTTGTGTATAATAGAAGTAGCAGAAACAATTTAAAATCAAAGGAAGGAGCTGAAAGAATATGGCAAATATTTTACCAGTATCTGATTTGAGAAATTATAACGAAGTCCTGAAGAACTGTCACAAAGGTGAGCCTGTATATCTTACCAAGAATGGTAGGGGACGTTTTGTGGTTATGGATTTTGAAGATTATGAACGTGATCGTGCGGAAAAGAAGCTTTTGATGAAGCTGCAGGAAGCCGAAGAAGCAGTGAAAAATGGCGAAGGATGGCTGGATTTGGATGAACTGAAGGCACTTGTGGGGAATAAGATGTTAAAATTGCGGATTAACCCGATTGTTGCAAAGGATCTGAAGAATATTCGGGATTACATTGCTGAAGACAATGAGGAATATGCGGCAAAAACCATAAAGGAAATTTACGGTAAATTTGAAAATCTTCAGATGTTTCCGGGAATGGGTTCAGATCTCTCCAAACGAGTCAGCTTTCGGGCAGACTATAAATATGCGATATGGGAAGATTATGTGATTATCTACAAGGTTGGTAACGAGTATGTAGAGATTTATCGTGTCATCAATCGGTATCAGGATATTACAAGGATTTTTGATTGAATATAATTTGGTTGTGATAAAGAATGGGAGTACTTTATTCTAAATAATTGGAAATAGTAAAGATAACATGTATTAAAGTGGGAGAATCGAAAGATGCAACAATATTTCGAAAATCGTCAATGCATTAAATTTGAAGATATACAAAATCAAAAGAAAAAATATGAAAATATCATAATAGCTAATGAAAGAATTGATGAAAAGTGGATTAGTGAAAATTTTATAATTAATAATAGTACTTTTGCTAAAGTGGGATTTCGTGGAGCAAAATTTTCAAATGATGATTTACGCTTTAATGTATTTATAGATTGCTATTTTAAAAGCGTATTTTGATGGAGTGAATTTTACAACATCTATCTTTATTAATTGTAATTTTGATGAAGTTACTTTAGTTAATTGTACATTTGATTATTGTAAATTTGAAGGGTGTTTTATTAAATATAATGATTTGTTACAATCTCTTTCAAAACGACCAAATATAAGATGGGAATTATGTAAGAATTTATCTTTAGAATGCTTGAAATTAGGTCACGAAGATGAATATAGAAAATATTATTTTGAAGAAAAAAGAAGCAAGTGAACAATATTATTGGAAAAAATTCTGGCATAAAGGCAGTGACAAATATTATAGAAAATATAATGCAATAGATCAGTTATCTGGATTAGGTAATTACATATTAAGCAAGGCAAATAAAATACTATGGGGATATGGAGAAAAAATTAACAAGACTTATATTTAATGTTATAATTGTACTTCTTGTTTTTTATGTTAGGGTATTATTATGGAATAGAAGAGGTTTCAAAGGGAGTGCAAATGACATGGGGAATTGCTGGCTATATGAGTTTGAGTAATTTTTTTACCGTAACTTGTGAATATACCCCAGATGTATTCGTGTATAAAGTTTTGGCGGTAATGGAAGGTGGAATAGGAATTGTACTAATGGGCTTTTTTTGTTGCTGCATTGTTTAGATATATTAATAGGAGAGGGTAGAGTTGAATAAAAAAAGCTTATTAGATAGTATTTCTAAGGTAAAAGAAGAAAAAAATGTTGAAGAAATATATTTGTTTGGGTCAGTCGCGCGAGGAGATGAAGACGAGTATAGTGACATTGATATTTTAATTGTAATTGATGATTGCACTGAAGATGAATATATTGATTGGAAAAATATATTTTCTAATTATTTAGATATTCCGGTTTCTTGGATATCTTTATATAGACATAGCAAAATTTTAAGAATGTACGAATCTGGTTCTTATTTTTTTATGGCATATAAAAAAAAGGAGGGGAAAATAATTTATAGTAGAAGTAATGAGATGCCTTCTTTACTTTTTAACATTACCGAGATATAATAATACTGAGAATGATTTAGAAGAATATTCAGAAATATTATCAGATAGAAAATGTGAATTGAATAATGAATATATATGTGTTGAATATGAGTTAGCAGTATTAGCTTCCTTAGTTAGAAATACTTGTATTGCTATTTCATATTTAGATGAACGATTGGATTTTGGAAGAAACTCGGCTGTGATGTATTGCTTTTCTAAATACAAAATAAATATTAGTTTAAAAGAATATAAGGAGTTATATCAATATCGGCTTTATCATACAAACAAAATAGAATATGTACCAAAAGGAAAAGTAGAACAACTGAAAAAATGGATTGAAATAGAAAATGATTTATTAAAGATTGCGAAGGGAAGGTGTGAAAATTATGATAAAAAAATATGTAAAGAATGGGATAATATTTTGACGTTAGAAAATACTTCTCCATATTTATTTAGAACAAAACTTGAAAGATCATTAAATCATACAGTCAAATATGCTAAGATGGAAAATAATAATCATTTATTAGAATTGTGTAATGGGATTATTTACAAGCTACAATACATTTCAGATCAAAGTAATCAAACATCAGATGGTTGTTTAAAGAGCTTTATTGTTTTGAAACAAGATATATTAGCTGTTAAAAGCAGAACTAAATAGTTTAGCTGCGTAATGAAAGAAACGTTTTTGATAACACAATAATGATAACAAATTGATAACACCGTTCAGTACAGTCTATGGACATAGGACAGTGGAACACATAAGAAACCAAATAGAACCACAATACCAATACAAAAATGTATAGTAACAAGGATTTATTTGCGAGATATGATAATTGGATGCGGCATACTATAAGGGGAGGTGTTAAATATAGCAACTTCGAGTATTAAAAAGAACTTTTTGGTTTCTGGAGAAAAACAGGCAGAATTGTTTGCGGATGCGATTGAAAGTTCCTATATGGAATCTCTCTGCAGAAAGACGGAAAATGAGTTGAGAATTACCTATCTGCGCGGAGCAGAAGACATCAGAAAGTTTATGGCGAAGAGAAAAGAGGTAAATGCTTAACGAGGTTACAGTGTTAAACATTCGTGAGTATTTGGCTGCAACAGAAAATGGAAGATTTGGAGAGGAGGAATTGAAAGAACTTCTCTCCGAATTTTCCTGCAGTAAAAGAAACGAATCACAGAGCGAAGAAATCGCAAAAATTGATTCAGTTGCTAAAAGTTCTGTAACAGAAACTCCCGGCAAAACCCCTAAAAAAGGCTCTGCCGGGAGTTTTTTACGTCCGATCCCAGGCGACAAAAGTGCCACGACATATTCTTTTTACAGAAGTGCTTATGCGTCTTTTTCCCTGCCCCTGCGGTGCATTGCGCAGGGTATCCTTCTGCATCCATTTTCCACGCTTATAATAGAGGATAAACAAGATCGATGTAATAGTCCAGGTCAGTGGATAGGAAAATGCCACTGTTGCGACCTCATGTCTGAGGGGAACGGCAATCGTGATCCAGAGGATTCTCAGGACACAGACCCCAAAGCAGGTCAGCAGCATCGGGAAAAGGAATCCCCGCAGCCGCGGCAGGTACCGGAAAGGATTTCGATGCAGATGTAAGTAATGTAGGCGGGAGAAACGACACGCATCATGCCGATGCAGATGTTGATGACATTGGTATCGCGTGTGAATAAAAAGCAGGATCGTTCCGCCGAAATTCAAAACGATAAAGCTGAGGAAAAGGCTGGTCACGGCAGCAAGACCGAGACAGATGCGGACACTTTTTTTGATACGGTCGTATTTTCCGGCGCCGAAATTCTGCCCGGCGAAGGTGGTGATGGAAACGCCGTAAGCACCCATAATCATCCAGAAAATACTGTCCACTTTTCCATAAGCGGTCCAGGCTGCGATTGTATCGGTTCCGAAGGAGTTGATGGAAGACTGGATCAACAGGTTGGAAATCGAATACATTGCGGACTGCAGACCGGCAGGCAGACCGATTTTGATGATGTCAAATAAAAGATCGCGGTGAAACCGGATTTTGGAAACGATCAGGCGATAGGAATCCTGGGTGCGCAGCAGGGCGATCAGGGTCAGGATCGCGGAGAAAAACTGGGACGCAATCGTCGCAATCGCAGCTCCGGCAACGCCCATGTCGAGCACGGCGACAAATAAAAGGTCGAGCACAATGTTGACCAGACAGGAAGCGATCAGGAAATAGAGCGGCCGTTTGGAATCGCCGACAGCGCGCAGAATACCGGAGCCCATGTTGTAGATCATGGACGGAATCGTGCCGAGATAATAAATTTTCATATAAGTCAGGGAAAGGGAAAGGATGTCGTCCGGCGTTCCCATCGCGGTCAGGGCAAAGCGTGCGGAAACAAGACCGATCAGCATAATTACAACGCCGCCTGCAATCGCCAGTGCAATAGCGGTATGAACGGAATCACTGACCCTGCGCCGGTTGTCTGCGCCGTAATACTGGGAAATGATAACAGTTGCACGGAAGAAAGCCCGACGAAAAAGCCGACGAGCAGGTTGATAATCGTGGAAGCAGAGCCCCCGACAGAGGCAAGCGCTTCCTTACCGACAAAGTTGCCGACGATGATCGCATCCGCAGTGTTATAGAGCTGCTGAAAAAAAGTTCCAAATAAAATAGGGAAAAAAGAAAATCAGAAGCTGCTTCCAGATGACTCCTTCAGTGATCTGATTTGTTGTGTTTTGTGCTGCCTGCTTACTCATAAAGTAAAATAACCCTCCGTTTTAATACTACACAAGGTCAGTATAGACTTGTCTGCAAAAAACACAAGACACTATGTAAAACATCGAAAAAATGCTATACTTAGTGTACAGTTCAAGAAGGGAGCGCCGCTTTATGAGCAAAAATAGAAATCGAACCAGACGGATTTATGGAATCATTCTGACATCGTTTATTATCATATGGATAGGAAGCGTTTCTCTTCAGATGCTGAGCAATCGGCATAATGCTTGGATCGCCAGCGATGATCCTGCAGCAGCTGGAGGATGTGATCGAAGAAAATAAAGAAAGCTATCAGACGCTTCTGGAAACCCTGAAGGAAGAGTATACGCTGCGGGCAGAGACAGTGGCAAATCTCCTTGAAATGGAAGGAAGACTATATCAGACCACAGAGGAGTACCGCAAGATCGCAAAACAGCTGCGTGTGGACGAAATTCACATTATCAATACGGGCGGATGTATCGTGGCAGGAACAAATCCGGAGTATTTTGGCTACAGCTTTTCTTCCGGCGAACAAATGGGATATTTTAAGCCCATGCTGACAGATAAAACGCTTTCCATGTGTCAGGATATGGTGCCGAATACTGCAGAAGGCAAAATGATGATGTATGCCATCGTCTGGAATTCTTCCGGCACGGCCATGATCCAGATTGGCATTACCCCAGCCGACTGCTTGCAAAAATGAACAGTGCCAGCGTGGAAAATCTGGTTCGGCAGATGCCGATTACCTCCGGAATGAATATTTTTCTGCTAAATGCCACCACAGGAAAAATGCTTGCAACCACGCGGCAGGATGTATTGCTCTATGAGCTGCAGGATTCCGACCGGCTGGAAGAAGGAAACCTGCAGGAAGGAAAGCGGTATCGGACCAGTGTGAAAATCAGTGACAGACAGCAGTATCTGGTCTATGAAAAATATGGGGAATATAATCTTGCAGTTTCCTACGGCATTTTAGAGGCGAACCAAAATCTGATCTATGTTGCAGCAACCATGTTTCTGGTACTGGTGCTTTCTTTTTTGATCATTTTTTATATCACGGAGCGCTCGATCGCTGCGATTGATAAAAATGAAGAGGAGTTAAAGCAGGCGAAGGAGGCGGCAGAGCGTGCAAATGCAGCAAAACCGGATTTTTGTCCCGAATGTCACATGATATCCGGACACCGTTAAACGGCATTATCGGAATGATCGAAATCAGCGACCGACACAGGGAGGACAGAGCGCTGGTGGATGCAAACCGTGCGAAGGAAAAGGTTGCGGCAAAGCATCTGCTGGAGTTGATTAACGATGTACTGGAATTTAACAAGCTGGATGAAGAAAACCTTCAGCTTACGTAAAAGAGCCGTTTTGCTTAAAAGAGCTCTGGCAGGAAATTATCACGATCGTGGAACCCCGGGCAGCAGATAAGGGAGTTCTTTTAAAATATGAAGAACAGACAGAAGGTACAGCAGTCGGCTGTGTGCTTGGAAGCTCTCTGCATGTCAGACAGATCTTTATCAATATTTTGGGAAATGCGATCAAATATACGGATGCCGGAGGATATGTCCTGTGTCAGGTGACTATAAAGGCTATCGGGGAAAACCTGATATCCTGTCAGACAGTGATTTCGGATAACGGGATCGGCATGAGCACAGCATTTCTTCCCCATCTGTTTGAACCCTTTTCCCGGGAAAATACCGATAAAAAAGTGTAACCCAGGGAACCGGACTGGGAATGTCCATCGTCAAGCATCTGATCGACAAGATGGACGGAACCGTTACGGTGGAGAGCAAAAAAGGAGTTGGAACCATATTTACGGTCACGCTCCTGTTTGAAGGGCTCAGGGAACAGGAATGTAAGAAAATCGAAGAAGAGGATCAGAACGTGGATCTTTCCGGAATGCGTGTGCTTCTTGCAGAGGACAATGAGCTGAATATGGAGATTGCGGAAACCTTTCTGACAGATGCAGGTGTACAGATCACAAAGGCATACAATGGAAAAGAAGAGGTGGAGCGCTATCTCGAGCAGCCGGCAGGTACCTTTGATGCGATCCTGACCGATCTGATGATGCCGATCATGGACGGCTGCGAGGCGGCACGGGCGATCCGCAGCAGCGGCCGTGCAGATGCCGAAAGTATCCCAATCATTGCTTTGACGGCCAACGCCTTTTGGGAGGATGCAGAACGGGTGAAGCGGGAAGGAATGAATGAGCATCTGCCCAAACCGCTGGACGTTGGGAAAATGCTTTCCGTATTGGCAAAATACAGGAAATAGGGGCTGTGACAGAAGCATTTTTTTGGAAAGCTTTCCGGCTTGTCAAATACCCGTTCTGACATACAATACTGATATGCGGCAGGAAATGGGGCCTTTTCGAACATGGAAAAGGAGATAGTGTGAAAAAATAAGCGTGATCGCTTATTTTTCACACAGCTCTTTGTGCCGCAGGCGTCACAAAGTAGCCAGGATCGCAGAGCAGAACTGGAAGTTCTGCTCGCGGTTCCTTCGGCGCAAAGCGCCTGCGGAATGGAGGATAAAATGCCGATATTTCAAACAGTTGCTGCGGCATGCCGCGCCGCAGGAGAAAAATTGAGATCCTGGAAACAGAAAAAAAGAACAGACCGGCTTTGGAGAGTGGTTTTATGGGGAATTCTGTGGGCAACGCTATGCCCGACGCTAGGGGCCTGTGGGGCACAGCGGGAAGAGCTCTTTTTGTCGGAAAAGGAAAGCATAGCCTATGGGGATGGAAACCGCAAAGTAGAATCAAAGGTCGAAGACACGGACCAAAACCGCGAGGCTGAACCAAATGCCGGGAATACAGACCAAAACCGCGAGGCTGAGTCAAATGCCGGGGACACGGACCAAAACCGCGAGGCTGAGTCAAATGCCGGGGACACGGATCAAAACCGCAAGGCTGAGCCAAGTGCCGGAAGCACAGACCGGACAGAGCTCTCCGATGCTTCCTCAGAGGAAGCAAAAACCCTTGTGGTGCACATCTGCGGAGCAGTATCCGCTCCGGGGGTCTATGAGCTTCCGGCAGGCAGCAGAATTATAGACGCCGTGGAGGCCGGAGGCGGTTTTTTACCGGAAGCGGATGAAGCATGCTGCAACCTGGCGGAAGAAATCGTGGACGGTTGTCAGATTTATATCATGACAAAATCGGAAAGCTGCGCCGACGGACAGACAGAAAAGAAAGCCGGAATCCAGACTTCGCCGGACAGCGATATGCAAACGACAGACAGAAATGTGCGAAGCAACAGCGCTCCGGCCTTGGAGAACGGTCTGGTCAACCTCAACACAGCGGACGTTGCTGCACTCATGACGCTGCCTGGAATCGGGGAAAGCCGGGCAAAGGCGATCATAAGCTATCGGGAGCAGCATGGAGCGTTTGCGCAGATTGAGGATATCATGAAAATCAGCGGAATCAAGCAGGCTGCATTTTCAAAAAATCAAAGATAAAATTACAGTTTAATCATAGACAGAAAGAATCCGGACAAACAGCGAGAAACGGATTGTCCGGTCGGGAAAAAGGGAGAAACATGGCAAAGAAAGTTTTGGTTGTGGACGATGAAAAGCTGATTGTAAAAGGAATCCGGTTCAGTCTGGAGCAGGACGGAATGGAAGTGACCTGCGCATATGACGGAGAAGAGGCACTGCTGTGTGCGAAAGAGCAGAAATTTGATATGATTCTGCTCGACATTATGCTGCCAAAACTTAGCGGAACCGAAGTATGCCAGCAGATTCGGGAGTTTTCGGATGTTCCGATCGTAATGCTCACAGCCAAAAACGACGACATGGACAAAATCATGGGACTGGAATATGGTGCAGATGACTATATCACCAAGCCCTTTAACATCCTTTTTGAGGTAAAGGCGCGCATCAAGGCGATCATGCGCCGTACCTCTGCGAGAGGACAGATCGCAAAGCCGGAAAGCATTCTGGAAAGCGGAGATATGCGCGTGGACTGCGAAAGCCGCCGCGTCAGCATTTCCGGCAGAGAGGTCAATCTCACTGCAAAAGAATTCGACCTGCTGGAGCTTCTGATCCGCAATCCGAGTAAAGTCTACAGCCGTGAAAAACTTCTAAACCTCGTCTGGGGCGCAGACTATCCCGGGATGTCCGCACCGTAGACGTCCACATCCGCCGCCTCCGCGAAAAAATTGAAACCAACCCCAGCGAACCCCGCTACGTCCACACCAAATGGGGAGTGGGGTACTTCTTCCGCGTATAAGCAGAACCGGACTACGGATGAAAAATGGCGAACTTTCTGCTTGCAGAAAAGTTCGCCGGTTTTCAGACGGTAACCCGGTGAGCAACGCGAACCGGGCTTTTGCGAAGCAAAAGGTCCGGTTTCCCGTCGGCAGCGTTCCGGACACCAGCCCCATCCTTTTACACCCCTTTCCCCGGAGGCATTCATGAACACAAGCAGCAAAACCCCCGGATTATTCCGGCGGCTCACTTATAAAATTCCGATCTTCCGCAGCCTGAAGGCCTACATTTTTCCTCCTGATGCTGATCATCGGAATCGTGCCCAGCGACATCATGCGGCTGGGCATTCTGAATAATTACGAAGAACGTGCGGTGAATCTGCGCGGCTCGGACGTCGCGTCCCAGTACCGGATTATCGCAAACCACCTGGTCAATTACAACTACCTGCAAAATCCAACCTCCGATGTCGTCAATGCCGAGCTGGAGCAGATGTCCAACCTGTATGACGGCCGTGTGCTGATTATCAACAGCAATTTCCGCATTGTGAAAGACACCTACGCCATGAGCGAGGGGAAAACGATGATTTCCGAGGAGGTGATCAAGTGCTTCCGCGGGGAAAGTACGACCCGCTACGACAAGACGAACGGCTATATCGAGATGACGGTTCCGATTACGGAGACGGTAGACGGGGAAAAAGGGCAGACGAGCATCGTACGCGGCGTGATTCTGGCCAGTGCATCGACAGACAGCATTGCGACGACGCTTGACATCCTGAGCCGGAAAGCCCTGATTCTGGAAATCGTGATGGGAATTATCATTATCGGCATCGTCTTTTTCTTCTCGCACATCCTGATTATGCCCTTTAAGCGCGTAACCCAGGCGATCAGTGAGGTCAAGGACGGTTTCACGGACGAGCCGATTTCCGTACCGGATTATCTGGAAACCGAGCATATCGTGGATGCCTTCAACCAGCTGCTGGGCAGAATGAAGGTCATCAACGATTCCAGGCAGGAATTCGTATCGAATGTCTCTCACGAGCTGAAAACGCCCATGACCTCGATTAAGGTGCTGGCGGATTCCCTGAATCAGCAGCCGGACGTGCCGGTGGAGCTGTATCAGGAGTTTATGCAGGATATTGCGGATGAAATCGAACGGGAAAATAAGATCATAAATGATCTGCTTTCCCTTGTAAAAATGGACAAAACCGAAGGCTCAATGGACATTTCCGCAGTGGATATCAACGAGCTGTTGGAAACGACGCTAAAGCGCCTGCGTCCCATCGCCCGCAAACGGGACATCGAGGTGGTTCTGGAAAGCCTGCGCCCGGTTACGGCAGAGGTGGACGAGGTCAAAATGTCTCAGATTTTCACGAACCTTGTGGAAAATGCGATTAAATACAATAAGGAACACGGCTGGGTCAAGGTGCTTCTGGACGCGGATCATCAATTTTTTACAGTAGAGGTTTCCGACTCCGGCATCGGTATCCCGGAGGAGGATTACGAGCATATTTATGAACGTTTTTACAGAGTAGATAAATCCCATTCCCGGGAAATCGGAGGGACGGGCCTGGGGCTTGCCATCACCAGAAATGCGATTCTGCTGCACCGCGGTTCGATCAAAGTGAGCAGCGTGGAAGGACAGGGCACGACCTTTACGGTGAAAATCCCCTTGTCCTACATCAAGTGATTTCAGAAAATTTGGAGAAAACTATGTCAGGAATCAAAAAAATGCGGGCGGTTGCGCTGCTTTTGGGCTGTCTGCTGTTGACCGGAATATTTGCCGGGTGCGGGAAGAAAGAAGAGACGCCTGCAAATACGGTCAGCGTTTATTATATTAATAAAGAAGAAACGAAAATCACGGCAGTGGAAAAAGAGCCGGAGGGCGACACTCTTTCCAAACAGGCGGAATGGGGTATTTCCCAACTGAAGGAAAATCCGGTAGAATTGTCTTTGCGCTCACCGATCAGCGGTTTTACGATCAACAGCTGGAATGTCAAAGATGATCAGCTGGTGCTGGACATGAGTGTGGAATATAAAAAGCTGTCTCCGTCCTCAGAAGTGCTGGTTCGGGCTGCAATTGTGCGCACGATGACGCAGCTGGAGGGAATTTCCTATGTTTCGGTGACGGTCGGTGGAGAAGCACTGACGGACAGCCTCGGCAATGTGGTCGGCCCTATGACGGCAGATCTGTTTATCGACAACGCCGGAAATGAAATCAATGCATACGAAAAAACGCGTCTGCTTCTTTATTTTACCAATGAAGACGGCGAGCGCCTGATCGGTGTCCAGACAAACCCGGTTGTATACAGCAGCAACATTTCCATGGAAAAGCTGGTGGTAGAGCGGCTGATTGCCGGACCGGATGCAGAAAACGAAGAGCTTTATCCGGTCATCAACCCTGCGACAAAGGTGCTGGGCGTGACGGTAAAGGATGGAACGTGTTATGTAAACCTGGATAACGGTTTCCTGACACAGATCTACAATGTTTCCGCAGAGGTTCAGATCTATTCCATTGTCAACTCTCTGGTAGAATTGTCGAACATCAACAAGGTGCAGATTGCGGTAAACGGGAATACAGATATGATTTTCCGGGAAAAAATTTCACTGTCTAACGTGTTTGACCGGAACCTTGATCTGGTTTACGAAACGGAGGAATTACAATCATAAAAAAATTGCAGAAGACCGCTGTGCGCGGCAATCCTGATTTTCCTGACCCTCTATCTGGCAGCGCGTCTGCTGCCGGAGTGGGTGGGAACGGACGCTGGCACAAGCACGTCAGAGAAAGCGCATGTTGGCGGACGCACCTCGCTTACACAGCTTGACACCTGGCTGGAAGCCATGGAGGGCGAAACCCTGTGCCTGACGGGCAAAGTCACAGACTGCTGGCAGCCTGTAGATGGAACCCGGGAAAACGCCAGCTTTTATTTAAAAGACCTTTCTATCGAGGCAGATGCCTCATCTTTTGTTTTTTTCAGGGAATTCGGCGGAAACGACCGATAACCTGTCACAGATATCCGGTTCGGCAGATGCGGATCAGATGTCCGTTCTCATTTCTTCTCAGAAAACAACCTCACAAATCAATGAAATACAGGAAATATTCGGGAAAAACGCGAGTACGTTGTGCTATTTGGAGAAAGACACAACGCTGCCGAAGGCAGGCAGCTATGTTCGGGTTTTCGGTGAAGTGTCGCCATTTTTGCAGGCAACGAATCCTGGAGAATTCGACGCAGCAGCCTATTATCGGAGAAAAGACTGCCTGTTTGCGCTGAGAAAAAAAAAATTACCGCTCAGACAAAAAATTATGGACGGCTGGAAGAATTTCTTTCGCAGCTGCGCTATGAATCGGATGCATTGTTCCGGAAGCTGCTGGGCGAAAAGAACGGTGCGACCGCATCCGCCATGGTGCTCGGACGGAAAAAAGGAATGGACAGCGAAGTAAAAGCGTTGTATCAGGGCGCAGGAATCAGCCACCTGCTGGCGATTTCCGGACTGCACCTGTCCCTGATTGGCGCAGGAATGTTCGGACTTTTGAAAAAGTGCGGCTTCCGGCTGCTTTGAGCGCCGGAATTTCCACATGGATTCTGATTGTATACGCGCAGCTGACCGGAATGGGCATTTCTACCCGGCGAGCACTTGTCATGTTTTTGCTGTTTTTGGCGGCGGGACTGCTAAAGCGCACGCCAGATCTGCCAACCTCCCTTGCGGTTGCGGCGTTGCTTCTGCTTGTGCCCAAGCCACAGCGGATTCTGGATGCAGGCTTCCAGCTTTCTTTTCGGCAGTGCTCGGGATTGCAGGGATGATTCCGGTTTTGCAGGATGGCTGGGAGGACGCAGCACCCTCGCTGCGAGTCGCCGATGGAGTTGCCGGGTGGAATATTGCCCGGGCTGCCATCGTCCGGGCCTGCCGTCTCCTCCGCAAAAATATCCTTGCCGGTTTGGGCATTACCATGACGATGCTGCCGTTTCTGCTGATTCATTTTTATGAATGGAGTCCGTGGTCGGTGCTGCTGAATCTGGCAGTCATTCCGCTGATGGGAATCTTGCTGCCGTGCCTGATCGGACTGCAGCTGGTCGCCCGTCTGACTGCGCTTGCCCACTGCCTGGAGCTTCCACAGCACCTTCTTTGCACCGCCATCGAAGCGATTTTTTCCTGCTATGAGCAGCTGTGCCGGTTTACAACGGCGCTTCCGGGCAGTATTCTGCACACCGGGTATCCGACCTGGCAGGCACTGGCCGTGTATACAATCGGACTGATTGCTTTGGCTGTGTCAGGCAAAAAACTCCGTCCGCACCTCCGGCTTGCAGCAGCTGTGTGTCTGATGGGGATTTTTCTGATCCGCCTGCCGGGCGAACTGAACGTCACGATGCTGGACGTCGGGCAGGGAGAGTGCGTTGGAATCGAAACCCGGGAGCATCATGTATATCTGGTGGATGCCGGAAGTACTTCGAAGAAAAAGACCGGACAGTACCAGATTATTCCATGGCTGAAATATATCGGGACGCGGAGCGTGGAAGGAATTTTCATCACGCACTGGGACGAAGACCACATCAGCGCGGTAGGGAGCTGTTGGAGTGGTCGGAAAGCAGCCGGGTCAAAATCCGGCGCATTTTTCTGCCGGATGTGGCGCTGAAGGATGAAGTGCTGGAAACGCTGCTGCAGCAGATCGAAGAGGCGAACGTCTCCGTGGAATACCTTTCTGAGGGAGAGCACATGACCGATGGCGCGCTGCAGATCTCCTGCCTGCACCCCTATGCGAAAAAAGTGCCGGAGGATCGCAACGATGCGTCGCTGGTGCTGCGCCTGTCACAGGGCGATTTTCAGATGCTGCTGACCGGAGATCTGGAAAAGAGCGGCGAAGACTGGCTGGTGGAGCAGGCGCGACCCGCCGTGGAGCAGCCCCAGCCCGCTACACAGGAGCAGGCGCGGCAAGGCGCAGAGCAGCCCCAGCCCGCTGCGCAGGGGCAGGCACTCCCGTGTGCGCCGTCAACCAAGTCTGCTGCACAAAATCCCCTCCGCTGCACCATCCTCGACGCCGGGCACCACGGCGCGTCCAACGCGACGGGAGAAGCACTGCTGGATTTGGCACAGCCGGAGCTGGTCCTGATTTCCTGCGGCAAAAACAACCGGTACGGGCATCCGGCGCCGGAAACGCTGAAACGCCTGGAAGAGCGGGGAATCCGCTGGTATTCCACGGCGGAGGTCGGCGCGATACAGGTGCATGTTGGAAAGAAAAAAGTGAAAATAGAAACAAGTCGGATTGGACAAAAATAAGTCATATAGAACTAAAAAATACGAAAAAACGTTTGCATAATAAAAGGGAAAAGACTGCAGAAAAAGCAAGACAAACTATAAAACGAACAGAAACACACATTTAAACGAATCCTAAAAACGGAAAATAGAAATAAACGATATAACAATATAAAAATGATTGGATTTTATTCGGGGGGGGGGTAAAACCGGAAAATAATGGGAAAAAAGAGAATATTCAGGCGAACGGGATTCCTGGAAAAACATACTAATTCAGAAGGAAAAAACCCGAAATACGACATACAAGAGAAGATTTTATAACATTTTTTAACACTTTTAATAAAAAATTAATAAAAATGGAATAAATATTTGCCACGTTGTCTGCTTGTAAAGAAAACGTTAGATGGTATAATAAAATAGGTGGCAAGAAGTTTGTAATTTCGACAAAAAACATAATTGTCGGAGTAGAAATACTTTAGGATGAACAGAAAGAAACAAGTGGGGGACAAGATGAAGAGAAAGCAGGAGAAGCCGGCATATGACCGGATCGCTGCCGGAGAGCGGCTGCGCTCCCGTAGGGTTGAGCTCGGCTGGAGCAGAGAGCTGGTGGCAGAGCGGCTCGGTGTCGTCAACAAATATTATGCGGATATCGAGCGGGGAACCTGCGGCATGAGTGTGGAAACACTGATTAACCTGTCCCGCTTGTATGGAGTGAGTCTGGATACGCTGATTTATGGCGAGAAAGAGAAAAAATCCGCAGTCAGTCAGGAAGAACAGCTGATGCGCGGACTCAACGGGATGCCTCAGAGTGTACAGGATTACTGCCTGCGGATGCTGTGGCTGTTTGCCGACGGACTTCGGGCAGCACAGGCGGAGGCTGCAGCAAAATGCGAGACAGTACCGGAGACCGTAAAAAGCAGCTCGGACAGCAAAAAAAACTCCGGAAGTGAGGCCTGAGATGCCGGAGAAGAAAAATCAGTACATAGATATTCACTGTCATATTTTGCCGGAGGTGGATGACGGCGCGAGAAATCTGGAAGAGAGCCTGACGATGCTGCGCCAGGAAGTAAAACAGGGCGTTGCAGCAGTTATCCTGACTCCGCATCAGAAACCGAACAGACGCAGCATTACCGTTGCTTCCGCATTGGAACGGACACAGAAGCTGCAGCAGACTGCGAAGGAAAACGGAATCGACATCAGACTTTACAGCGGCGGTGAGATCTTTTGCTGCATGGATACCATCGAGCTGTTGAAACAGGGCAAGGCGGGAACCCTTGCCGGATCAGATTATATTCTGACAGAATTTTCACCGGACGAAGAATGGGCGTACATCCGGAACTGCCTGTATGACCTGCTCTGCGAGGGCTACCGTCCGATTGTCGCCCACACCGAGCGCTATCGGAACGTGGTAAAGGATTTCAACCGGGTCGAAGAATTAAAGGACATGGGCTGCCGGATCCAGATCAACGCAGGAGAGCTGCCGGGACTGCTGGGCGGACAGCTAAAGCGCACAGCACGCAGTCTGATAAAAGAAGAGCTTGCAGATCTGATCGGAACGGACGCCCACAGAGTAGAGGGAGACCGGTCTGTATCGATGGCGGAAGGAGCCTCATGGCTGCAAAGACACTGCATCCCGGAATATGCGGCACGTCTGCTCTACAAAAACGCAGCACACATTCTGGACAATACAGATATGGAAGACACCGAATAGAAAAAGGGGAACGAGACATGGAAAATCAAAACCAGAGAAGCAACGAGGAAACCGAAATCGATCTGGCAGAACTTTTTTTGGGTACTCTGGAGAAAGCTTCGCTGATGATTGCAGTGGGACTGTTTACAGCACTTCTGGCCTTTGGGGAAGCAAATTTCTGATGACGCCCACGTATCAGTCTGTAACAAAGATCTATATTCTGAATAAACAGGACAACAGCAGTGCAAATGTAACCTACAATGACCTACAGGCAGGCACGCAGCTGGTTAAGGACTATTCGGAGCTGATCAAAAGCCGTTTTGTACTGGAAGCGGTAATCGAGCAGTTGAATCTGCCCATTAGCTATGAACAGCTGAGCGGCAAGGTGGCTGTCAGCACACCGACGGACACCCGAGTAATCTCCATTACAGTGACGGACAGCAGTCCGGTTATGGCAATGAAGATCGCAAATGCGGTCCGGGAAGCAGCATCGATCCATATCCGCAATGTTATGGATATCGAAGCGGTGAATATCGTAGAAACTGCAAATATGCCGACTTATAAAGCGAGCCCCTCCGTCGGAAAGAACACGATGATGGGCGGAATACTTGGTATTCTGATTGTAGCAGCCATCGTCATCCTTTCCCACCTGATGAACGATACGATTCAGACGGAAGAGGATGTGGAAAATATCTTGGAATTTCCACCCTTGCGATGATTCCGCTGAATGAAGCTGACAGCAAGAAGAAAAAGGAAAAAAATATAAAAAACAGGCGACAAGCGGAAAGTGAGGTGACAGGGAAATATGCAGAACGTAGTAATTCGCTCCATTGAGCGTCTGGATTTCAGAACAAAAGAAGCCTATAAAACATTGCGTACCAATCTGAGCTTTGCAGGAAAAAATGTCAAAGTGATTTCCCTGACCAGCTGTACGCCAAACGAAGGAAAGACAAGCGTTTCCTTCCAGTTATGTCTGTCCCTTGCAGAAAGCGGCAAGAAGACGATCCTGGTTGACGCAGACCTGCGCAAATCCGTACTGCGGGGCCGTTATAAAGCAAACCGTGAAAAATACGGACTGTCCCATTATCTGAGCGGACAGATGGAGCTGGACGATGTATGCTGCAGAACCAACGTCAACAATTTCGATATTATTTTTTCAGGACCGATACCGCCCAACCCCAGTGAGCTTCTGGGAGGCGATGCGTTCAAAAATATGCTGGAGGTGCTGCGGATGAAATACGATTATGTCATCGTAGATACCCCGCCCCTTGGCAGCGTCATCGACGGCGCGGTTGTAGGTGCGATCTGCGATGGAACGGTACTCGTTGTCGAAAGCGGAGCCATCAGCTACAAATTTGCCCAGAATGTAAAAAAGAACAGCTGGACAAGGTAGGCTGTCGGATTCTTGGATGCGTCCTGAACAAGGTCAACACCAAAAAGAATCCTTATTATGGAAAATATTATGGCTATTACTATGGCAGCTATTACGGCTACGGAAATGACGGCGCAGACGAAGCACAGGATGAGCTGATGCTGGATGTAGGCTCCAAAACCGACGCGACAGCTGCTGAGACAGGAACTGCTGTATCGGAACAGAACACAGGAGAAAAGGAGGATGCAAAATGAGTACAAAAGGTCTGACCATCGGATTTTTTATTGCAGATGCAGCTTTAATTGCGCTTTGCGCATTCTTCTACTTACAAATGGACCGGACAGCACCGGTCATCACACTGCCGGATACCGAGCAGACCTATACAATCGGCACAGATACCGATAAGCTGCTGGAAGGCGTAACCGCTTACGATTCCCATGACGGGGATGTGACAGCCTCCTTACTGATTGAAAAGGTGACAGAAACCGGAAATGGCGAAGTGATCGTAACCTATGCAGCTATGGATTCTTCCAATAACGTGGCAGAACTGTCACGGATTTTGAAGGCGGAGAAATAAACGAGGTTAAGCTGCAGGACGGATCTGGTACCTGTACCGGACAGAAGCAGGACTGTCAGTGGTGACGGCAGTTGTTTCTATCTACTTCTGGACATGGCACACAACGGTGCGTAGGAGGCTTTCGGATAAGGCCGGAGGCCTCCTACGCCGGTAAAAAAAAGTTTGAGGAACAAGGATAAGAACATGCACCAGGGGGAACGGTATCGAAAAAACTTACAGAGAAAAGACGGAACTTGACCGCAACATCGAATGCAAAGGCGCATACTCTGTTGCGGAATTTGTTTTTGTGGAAAGAATTGGGGATGGAGAAGAAAAGAATGATAAATAAAAAGAATCTCCTGATTTATGCTCATTACTATATTCCAGATACTGCATCTACGGGGCAGATTCTGCGTGAATTGGCGGAGGGTATGCTGGATAAGTTTAACGTCACGATCATTTGCGTGGTGCCGAGTTACTTAGGAGTCATTGATGACAAATATAAGACAAAAAAATATTACAAAGAAAAAATCAATGGTGTGAATGTGCTGCGAATCCGTGTGCCGGAGTTCACCAAGATCAATAAGAAGAGTCGTGTCAAGAACATTTTATCTTATTTTTGGGGTGCAATGGGTGCAACTTTTAAAGTGGGTAAGATGGACTATGTGCTTTCTATCTCTCAGCCTCCGGTTTTGGGCGGTCTGTTGGGCGTATGGGGGAAATGGATGAAACACGCGAAGTACATCTATAACATTCAGGACTTTAACCCGGAGCAGGTGCTGGCTGTTGGCTATACCAAAAGTAAGCTGATCACGAATGCCATGATGTGGTTCGATAAGTTTAGCTGCAGGCGCAGCGATCTTGTGATCACAGTCGGCCGTGATCTGGTGGAGACGGTCAGGAAGCGTTTCAATGGCAAGAGAGTTCCCAAGACCGTTATGATCAACAACTGGACCGATGAGACAAAAATTTACCCATTGTCCCAGGATCATCAGAGGGTAATGGAGTTTAAGAAAAAGTATGGGCTGGATGGAAAATTTGTGATTATGTATTCCGGTAATATTGGTCTATACTATGACTTGGAAAAGCTGATTAAGGTACTGAAACAGTTCCGAAAGGGATATACACTGACAGGTGTGAGAGAAGATGGTCTGAGAACAAAAGATGGAAGAGAAGTTGTATTTGCTTTTGTCGGTGCAGGATCTGTATTACAAAAGCTTGTACAGTATAGTAACAGACATCACTTTGAAAACATTGTGTTCATTCCGTATCAGGATAAGGCAGATCTGATTTATAGCTTAAATGCGGGTGATGTTCATTGGTGTGTGAATGCGAAAGGGATAAAGGGAGTAAGCTGTCCGTCTAAGGCATATGGTATTATGGCTGCTGGCAAACCGATTATTGGTGTACTTGAGGAAGGTACCGAGGTTCGCAGATTAATTGAGGAATGCCATTGCGGTAAGTGCTGTGAGCCTGGAGATTATGTAGAAGTAGCGGATATTATTCGCTGGTACATAGAGAATGCTGGATCTGGTGAAGTACAACAAATGGGTATGAATGGCCGGAAGTATTTGGAAGAAAACCTGACCAGAAATGTGTCGGTGAGAAAGTATGCAGAAGAGATTTTGAAGCTGTGAGGAGACGAGCGGTATGAACAGTAACTGGTTTAAGCTGGTTATGAAGATGACAAAAGTCGAATATGGAAAGAACCTCTTGCTGAAGGGTGTGCCGATCATCTTCAATAAAGGCGGTGCCAAGTTGAAGATTGGTGAGAATGTCACCATCAAGAGCAGTTTTCTGAGTAATCTGGTTGGTCTTTACAGCAGGACAATCATTGTGACTCGCGCTCCGGGGGCAGAAATCGAGATTGGTGATAATGTTGGGATAAGTGGAGCAACAATCTACGCCCGGAAAAAGATCACGATTGGTGAGAACACATGCATCGGCGGCAACTGCAAGATTCTGGACAATGACTTCCACCCCATTGAAGCAGAAGCGAGAAATAAACTCCTGCGAGATGAAAACGGTGGGGACAGTGATCTGGTGCCGAGCAGGGAGATTAGGATTGGTAAGAACTGCTTCATCGGGTGCAATTCAATAATATTGAAGGGCACAGTGCTGGGGATGGCTGTGTTGTCGGTGCCGGTGCTGTGGTATGTGGTAAGTTTGAGGACAACTGTGTGATTGCAGGAAATCCGGCGAGGGTTATTAAAAAGTTGGAGGGCAAGGTGTAATGAAATACTTTGTACTTCTTACAGGTTTGATTTTTGTGTGTTATCTGCTGGGTTTTATCAAGAAGCCAGAAAAATACCAGTGGATGGACAGAAATTACACAACAGCAATAAAAGGTTTCTCTATCTGGACTGTTGTCTGGGCACACAGTGGAGCAATGCTTTCTGTTGGAAAAATTCAATTTGTTGCGGGAATTGGCGTTGCATTGTTTCTGTTGTGTTCCGGATATGGACTGGAGATTTCGTATGAAAAGAATGGCTTAATTAGCTTCTGGAAGAAACGTCTATTAGGCGTCTGCCTACCGTTCTGGATAGTGGAATTGGTAGGACTACTTGCTACAGGTGTGTTTTCCATTAAAACCTATTTGCTGGATTTCTGCTTTTTGAAATCGGCAACAAGTTACGGTTGGTTCATGACCTATATCGTTATCTGTTATCTGATTTTTTATGCAGTAAAGAGATTGATTAAAGATGTCAAAATACAGATGTTGGCGTTGTTTGGAGCATTTGCTATTTGGTTTGTGCTGGAGTCGATGTTCTTTGCAAATCCAGATATGCCGTTCCTTCGTGCAAGGCAGATGCTGTCTTTTTTTCCGGTCGGTGTATTGCTAGCAGCAAATAAAAATCAGATCGATCGAACACTGACAAAAACTAAGAACATCCTGATTTTAACGGGGGGGGGTACAGTGTGCCTTCTCTTCATGGCAATAACACAGTTGCATGCGGTTAAAAACCTGCCGTACATTGTATCGAATGTGATGGCCTTGTTGACCTGCTTGCCGATGGCAATTGGAATTATGGTATTTGGAAAATCATTCAGTGGATTATTTGAAAATAAAATGTTGGCCACGACTGGAATGATTTCGTATGAGATTTATCTGGTTCATGCTTTTACATTAGAATGATAAAGCCTTCGGTGGTATCGGTTATTGCTTTTGTGGTTGTCACAGTTACTTTAGCATATGCAACATATTTCACAATAGGAAAAATGAAAAATGGCAGATTTAACAATTGTTATCCTCACAAAGAATGAGGAGCAAAACTTAGAAAAGTGCATTGCATCTTTTAAAGGTGTGGCACAGCGTATGGTGATTATTGATTCCTATTCGACTGACAAAACAGTGGAACTGGCAAAGTCACTCGGAGCGGAAGTTTATGAGCATCAGTTTGAAAACCATGCTGCACAGTTTAACTGGGCACTGGATAATATCAACCTGCAGACAGAGTGGGTGATGAAGGTTGATGCAGACGAGGAGTTTACTTCAGAACTGGCAGACGAAATTGATGAAAAGCTGGATAATCTTCCTACAAAGGTAAATGGCGTAATTCTTCGCCGTAGAGTTTATTTCATGGGCAGATGGCTTAAACACGGTGGCAAGTATCCGGAACTTTTGCTGAGAGTTTTCCGTGTGGGTCATGGAATGTCTGAAATGAAAAATGATGGATGAACACCTAATCATCACAGACGGTGAAGCCATCCAATTCAAGCATGACTTTATTGATAACAACAATAAGAGCCTTGAGTGGTGGGGCAGTAAACATAACTGGTATTCCAATAAGGAAGTTTTAGATCGTCAGACCAAGGAAACGGAAGAAACTGTGGCGGACACAGCCACTTCCATGCAGGCGAAGGTCAAAAGGTTCATCAAGAAGCATGGATATTACAGTTTGCCGAAATTCTTTAGAGCGCATCTGTACTTTATCTATCGGTACTATTTCCGCTTGGGATTCTTGGATGGAACAGAAGGTCGAATTTATACGTTTTTGCAGGCTTATTGGTATCGGTATTTGGTGGATGCCAAGCTGTACGAATGTGAAAAGATGGGAGTAACAATGGAAAAACAAGGTGCATTAGAAGCCCATCCGAATAATCGGGGGGGTACTGGATAAATGTTGTTCTATCATTTGTACGGTACTCAATAGACAGAAAACGGCCATTGTTGGCATCGGAAGGAAGGTGCTGATAAGTGGTTGATTTGACAGTCGTGATTCTCACGAAAAATGAGGAGAAGAATTTAAGAAAGTGCATCGAATCCTTTCGGGGAATCGCTAAGCGGTTCGTAATCGTGGACAGCTTCAGTACCGATGGAACAGAGGTGCTGTGTAGGCAACTTGATGCTGAGTTAAGAACAAAAGGTTCTCGACTGGACTTCTTCCAGAACAAGTGGGTGGATTATGCTACTCAGCTGAATTGGGGCTTATCCCAAACCAACATCACCACAGAATGGTCGATGCGTTTCGACTCCGATGAAGAGCTGACTGAGGAACTGGCAAATGAAATCGAGCAGAAGCTGCCCGGCGTGAAGAAGCCGGTCAACGGCATTATTCTTCGCCGCAGAGTGTATTTCATGGGGCGGTGGATCAAGCACGGTGGTAGATACCCGGAGCTGCTGCTCCGCATTTTCCGCACCGGTAAGGCCATGTGTGAACAAAAGCTGATGGACGAACACATGATTCTCTCGGAGGGAACAACGACCACATTCCAGTATGACCTGATTGATAACAACCAGAAAGACTTGGAATGGTGGACGGCAAAGCACAATTGGTACAGCAACCGAGAAGTTCTGGATCACCAGATGACATTGAAAAGCCAACAGGCTGAGACACTGGAAGCCGGCGGTCAGTCTAGCGGTCAGGCATCCATAAAACGGGCGGTCAAGAATGGTGGATATTACAAGCTGCCAAAGTTCTGGCGGGCACATATATACTTTCTGTACCGCTATTACATAAAGCTAGGCTTTTTAGACGGTCCGGAGGGAAAGATATTCCATTTCTTGCAGGCGTACTGGTATCGCTTTCTGGTAGATGCCAAGTTATATGAATGTGAGAAAAAGGGGATTGAGATGAAGCCCCAAGAGGATTTAAAAGCATAGATGAAGGGAGAAACAAGATGCGTGTATTGCAGATCACAGCCTTTAGCGGTTGGGGGTGTACTGGAAGAATTGCAATGGGCATTCATAACGCCTTGGTCGAACAAGGACATGAGAGTGCAATTGCATGGGGTAGAACAAATACTGCCCCGGCTGATGTAAAGACCTTTCAGATAGGAAACAGGCTTGATCAGCAAATGCATGGGTTGTATACGAGAATCACTGACAAGTGTGGTTTTGGCTCAAAAGGTGTGACGAAAGAGTTTCTTAAGAAAATTGATGAATATGATCCTGACTTGGTTCAGTTGCACATTCTTCATGGGTACTATATAAATCTTGAGGTGCTTTTCGATTATCTGAAAGAAAAGAAAATTCCTGTGGTATGGACATTCCATGATTGCTGGGCATTCACAGGTCACTGCCCATACTTTGATTTAGTTGGGTGTGAGAAATGGAAAACAGGATGTCATGACTGCCAGCAGAAAGCACATCACCCCACAAGTTGGCTGATGGATAATTCAAGGTGGAACTGGAAAAAGAAAAGAGAACTGTTTACAGGAGTAGACAACTTAACAATTGTCACACCCTCAAAATGGCTTGCCGGTCTAGTAAAGGAATCTTTCTGAAAGACTGCCGTGTTGAAGTTATTAATAACGGCATCAATACAAATGATTTCAAACCAACGAAAGGAACATTCCGCGAGGATCATGGTTTGGAAAATAAAAAAATTGTCCTTGGCGTTTCGTCAACATGGTGTAAGTCAAAAGGAATCGATGATTTTATTGAGTTGAGCAAGAAACTGCCGAATGATTACAAGGTTGTTCTTGTAGGATTGAGCAAGGAACAGCTAGCTACTTTACCAAAACAGATATTGGGTATAGAGCGAACGGATAGCGTTCATCAACTTGCTGAGATATACACGACAGCAGATGTTTTTGTGAATCCAACATATGAGGATAACTATCCGACTACTAACCTTGAAGCCCTTGCATGTGGTACTCCTGTGATTACTTATGATACCGGCGGAAGTGTGGAAGCAACTATGGAAAGCGGACACGGTGCTGTTGTTAAGCAGGAGATATCAATGGATTGATGGAATCTATTTTTAAGCATAATTCTGATACACGAGAAAAAGCATAGTCTGTTTCAGTGTGATGCAAATTTGAATTACAAAGAATATGTAAAATTATATGAAAATGTGTTGGGCTTGCGATGAAACTTCATTGAGCTCAACAGGAGGAATGAATTCAATAATGAAGAAGATAGGAATATTGACATATCACAGAGTTTTCAACTTCGGTTCACTTTTGCAGACCTATGCATTGCAGCATTATTTAGAGGGAAAAAAAGTTGCAATGTTGAAGTGATCGACTATTACCCTAGCCGCTTGCAAAAGAAAGAATTGTTATTTCATGTTAATCCAAAGTGGGGAAAACCTTTTTATAAGATGGTCGCTCATCTGATCCCAGCAGTTATCTCAAGATTGCTAGGATATAAGATGATGGATGACTTTTTAAAGAACTATGTAAAATTGACAGATAAAACATATGAAACTGCCGATGACCTATCAAAGAACGTTCCTGTTGAAGATATATACATGAACGGCTCTGATCAGATATGGAATGTTGATACCGCAGGCGGCACGGTTGATGAAGTTTTCTTTATGAATTTCCTTTCTGATAATGCTGTACGAACAGCATATGCAGGTAGTTTTGGTAAAGATGATTTTAATGAGGATGATATTAAGAAGATAGGAGAACGGCTTGAAAAATACAGGGCGATATCTGTCAGAGAAAAAAGTGGGCTTTCTATTCTTGAAAAAGCAGGCATAGAAAATGGAAAATGGGTTCTTGATCCTACGTTTCTTTTGAAGGCGGATGAATGGCTAAAAATAGCAAAGTCGGTACGACTGCCGGAACATTATGTACTTGTATATAATCTTAATCGTAATCCGAGGATCACAGAACTTGCTGTAAAAATTGCCGGACAAAAGAACATTCCGATAGTAAATTTCGCTCACTCGTTTGTTTTTATTAAAGGCGCAAAGAACATTGTTTATCCTACGCCGAATTCGTTTATAACGATGTTTGCAAATGCTGATTATGTTGTGACGGATTCATTCCATGGAACAGCGTTTTCAATCAACTTTAATCGGCAATTTATCTGTATTCCGGCTCCGAGGTTTAATTCCAGATTAGAAAGTATCCTAGAGCTTGTTGGGCTGGAAGAACGACTGCTGTGGGAGCAGGATGATTTTGAAATTATTAATCGCAAAATAGATTACTCAAAAATAAATCCTGTAATAGAATGTGAACGCAGGAAATCAGATAAGTTTATACAGGAAATATTAAGACTCCAGTCGGCTTCATGCTGAGAAAATAGGAGAACTTAGAGCATAAGTATGATAAGGAGAAGGCGAATGGATAGTAAAGTAAAAACGGTCTGTCAATTAAATCAATGTGCCGGATGCATGTCTTGCGTCGACTCATGTCCGAAAAAAGGCAATAACCATACATACTGACTTGATGAAATATAATGCTGTTATCAATATGGACTTATGCGTTGACTGTAATCTTTGTCATACGATTTGTCCACAAAATAATCCGCCCAAGCCAGCAGCACCGAAGTATTGGTATCAAGGCTGGGCGAATGATGACGAGATTAGGAAAAACAGTGCTTCCGGTGGCTTTGCAAGTGCAATAGCTAAGAAGTTTATTGAAGACGGTGGAGAGGTCTATGGCTGCTGTTATGAGCAAGGTGAGTTCGTTTTTCGATGTGCTGATAATGTTGAAGGCTTAAAGAAATTTGCCGGTTCTAAGTATGTAAAGAGCAATCCGCGAGGCTGTTATGGAGAAATCAAACAGAAGTTAAGTGATGACAAAAAAATTTTATTTATAGGTCTGCCATGCCAAGTGGCGGCGATAAGAAATTATACGAGAGACAAGTTTGATTCGCTATATACAGTGGATCTGATCTGTCATGGAACTCCATCGCCGATGTTGCTTGAAAATTTCCTGCAGCAGTATGGGTATAGTCTTAAGACTATAAAAAGACATCCGTTTCAGAAATAAAAATCGCTTTCAGTTAAAAAGAAGGATACAAAGGAATTATAACTAATGGTGTGTCTGATCGGTACATCATAGCTTTTTAAATTCCTTGAATTATACAGAGAACTGCTATCAGTGCAAGTATGCAAGAAGAGAGCGAGTTTCTGATATCACAGTGGGAGATTCCTGGGGTTCAGATCTTGGAGATTCAGAAATTCAAAAGGGGCTTTCATTGGCTCTGTGTACATCGAATAAGGGACATGCACTTTTGAAAGAAGCAAATCTTCATTTGAAAGATGTCGATTTAGATAAGGCAATAGAAAGAAATGGACAGCTTGAGCATTCTTCCGAGAAACCGAATGGATATGATAATTTTTGCCATGGCATAGAGTCAGGTAAGAAGTTTAACTCACTTGTCACAAAGAACCTCCGTAAACCTTGCTTTCGTCAGGATGTGAAAGAAATTTTGATAAAGATGAAAATTATTCGGGGGGCAGTGAACTATAGCGGAATATCTATGATGACCTTTGATATGGACAAGATTAATACAGACTAAAATGAAAAAAATATGTTCAAAAGGAATAGAATATAATGGAAAATAGATACAAAATCATAGTTGCCCACCCTGAAAGACAGCATTCATTTTATCTTGCTTCGGCAATGAAAAAAGGCGGGAATGTTGGATAAATACATAACAACTATATATGATCGCCCTCAGTCAATGACCAACAAAATTAAAAGATTCTTGAAAGGCAATAATCAAAAAAAGGCAAATAGTAGAAAATTTGCTGCTCTTGATGATGCGGAGGTTATACAATTTAACGAGTTAAATAATCTTATTATCACTTTTTTATCACGTAAGCCTATTTTTAGAGATATTTGCCGTAGGCTTAGAGATAAAAACGGAAAATCATTTGGCATTAAGGTTGCTAAGTATGCAATAAATAATCAAGCTGATGCAGTTATTATGTTTGATGGTTATGCGTACAGTTGCTTTGAGTATTTGAAAAGAAATGCACCGCAAATAAAATGCATTCTTGATGTGACCATTATGTCAAGACCTTATACAAGAAAGGTCTTTGACCATCTTGCAAAGGAAACAGATGATCCAATGCTGAAGAAGGAAAATTTTTATCTATATGATAATAGATTTCTAAAAACTTTCAAAAAGAATATGACTTGGGAGATTACTTCCTTGTTGGTTCGGGCATTGTAAAGAAAAGCGTAGAATTTTGTGGAATTGATGATGATAAAATAGCGATGAATCCATATGGTGTTGATATAAACAAATTTTTTGCGGTGAAAAAGAAAAATTTATCGTTGCCGCTTAAGCTGATTGTTGTTGGCCAGCTGAACAGAAGAAAAGGTATTCATCAACTGCTTGAAGTTGTTACTCAATATAAACCTCAAGATGTTTTTCTTGATTTGGTTGGATCTTATGATGAAACTTCAGACACATATTTAAAATATAAGAATTGTTCTAATATTAGCTTTCATGGCTTTATAACACATGATACGCTTTTAAGCTGTATCAAGAGGCCCATGTTTTTGTTCTACCCTCGTTTGCTGAAGGGCTTGCCCTTGTTGGGTTGGAGGCTCTTGCATCTGGTTTACCTTTGTTATGTTCGGATTGCTCAGGCGTAAATGATTTGATTTCACCATACGAAAATGGAATTGTAACAAGGGCTGGAAATCTTGCAGATATAAAAAATGGTATAGATTGGTTCAGAAATCATATAAATGAGATCCCAGGGATGGGTATAAATGCGCGTAAAACTGCTGAGAAATATACTTGGGATGCATATTATAAAAGAACACAGGATTATGTGATTTCTTTTATGAGAAGGAGTTTAAAATGAAGTTAGGAAAGCTTATATGGGTTATTGAGAGAAAAATTCTTCGATTTGTGAGTTTATTAGACGGAAATTTATACAAACGGATTTATCCCCAATATTTAAAAGAGAATAGGTATTAATATTCCGAATGATTACTATGAGGGGGGGTAGGCTTTATTGACCCAACTGCCCATTTTGATGGTAGTGATTATAGTTTGATTTCAATTGGTAAAAACACAACAATATCTTTTGAAGTGTTTTTCCTAACGCATGATTACTCTATTGCGAAAGGATTTAAGGCCATTGGAATAGAAAAATCAGTAAAAATATTGAAGTCGGTTACTGTAGGGGCAAACTGCTTTATAGGTGCAAGGAGTTTTTGTTGCCGGGAACAGAAATAGGTGATAATGTCATTGTCGGTGCAGGAAGTGTTGTTAGGGGAAAGATTCAGAGTAATGTTGTTGTATCAGGAAATCCTGCAAAAGTGGTATGTTCAATTGAAGAATGGGTTCGTAAGCACGAAGAACGACAAGATTATATTGACGGATAAATTATATATGTTATCAAGAGAGAGGATATGATTGCCGTTAAAACGACTAAGGTGCTTTACATTCTTAGGCTGTTCAATATGGGTGGGATGCATTTTATAAAAAAGAACACTGGATTATGTGCTTGAATTTATAGAAGACATTCGATTAAACCCCAATAATCTACTTTATACGTTGGGGTAACCGATTTTAATTATATTGAGGATGATAAAGTGATGGATTTAATTTTACCTAAAAAACTCAAATTGGCATATTAGTTGTATATTTAGCTATTGGAATTATATTTTGCATTCAATTATATAAAGTAGAGAACATTTATACATCTGATTATATATACGTCCTGACTTCATATTTCTTGGTGGCAGGGGTGTGGATTGGTTACATATTTCGTTATGGATACTATATCTTCGATCCGTCCACTATGATTGCAACCATAACAATAATAACATTTTCTATTGAACCGTTAATTTCAATGATTACTAGAGACACCCTTTTGAGTGGAACAGATGTGTACGATGGATGCATTAAAGCGACAACAATATATATTATAGGGATGTGCGCGTTTCTATGGATTTACTATCATAAGTTTACCTTTGGGAAGAATAACGAAGTTGAATCTCAAGTTGATTGGGATTATGAATATTGTAAGAATAGTAAGCTAATCTTTTTAGCGTACATATTTGTGTTAATTGGTGTTGGAGTCTCACTTGTTGATTTACTTATGCAAGGTTTTAGCTTACAATATATTTTATCGGCTGGTTCGCAGGGTACGCTTGAAACCTCAGAAGATTCATTGGGAGTTTTTCTTAATTTACGTTATTTTATGCTGCCTGGCTTTTTTATACATGGATGCATATTCGGATAAAAAAAATAATTAAGAACTTTCTAAGATTCGTGGCGATTATGTGCTTCTTTATGAGAAACAAGAGATGGATAATTGTTCTTTAATTCTCTCGCCTATTGTGTTTTATTATATAAGAAGACAAAAAAACCTCCATTGAAACGGATTTTTGATTGTTTCAATCCCACTGGTTGTTGCTATTGGCGCGATGCAATATATGAGAGGCATTTCTAGTTCTATATCTGCTGTTGATTGGAGCAATTTTGGCTTGATTAATATATGGGGGGCGTTTTCTGGAAATTTTGACTTGTATAAGACGTTGTACGGTGCAGTAACATATTTTCCTGATGAACATTTTTACACAATGGGGCAACAACTTGTTTATTTGACTTTGGTTACATGTATACCGAGATCAATTTGGCCCGATAAACCTGTGAGTATAATTGATAATGAATTAAAAGTTCATTTTATGGGAAATGGCGCTGTGCGTGGGCATTGGGCTTATGCTCAAATTACGGAGTTCTATGTGGAATTTGGTGTTATAGGTGTTATCGTTTGCATGTGTATTTTTGCGATACTGTGCAAGAAACTTCGTAAATGCTATCAACAGCCGGAGAGCCTTCATGATTTGGTTTTGTCTTCTGTGATGTTTCCAATGCTTATGCAGTTTGTTATACGCGGTTATATGCCAATTAATTTTTGGGCTACGTTTTTTATGGTACTTCCTATATTTATTATGAAAATTGTAGAGCGTGTTGAGTAAAAGATATTTCATTTGTACAACAAGAAGGAGACTGGAATGGGGAAGATAACAAAAACTATATTTATAATGTTATATTTCAGCTACTTACACTGATTGCGCCTCTCTTTGTTTCTCCTTTTTTAACACGTGTGTTAGGAGCAGAACAACTTGGTGTGTATTCATTTGTAACATCTAGTGCTAATATCATAGTGACCATAGGATTGCTAGGAACATATAATTATGGTTGTCAGCAAGTTGCTTATTATCGAGATGACGAACTCAAATGTAGCGATGTATACAGGCAGATTTACTCTTTCCGACTGATTTTAGGTATAGTAATTTCTGTTGCTTATTTTGTAGTCACTACATTTGAGGTGGATTATCGGAAATATTTTATTATATATTATACATGGGTTCTTTCTATGATTGTTGATCCATCTTGGTTCTTTGTTGGACAAGAGGAAATGAAAGCAACAGCATTGAAGAATTCTGCAATTAAGATTATTACAATCGTCCTTATTTTCGCATTTGTGCGTAATGAAATGGGGCTTATTACATATGTTGGGATTATGGGTGGAACGGCTCTTTTGTGTAATCTTTTGCTTTATTCTCAGTTAAAGCATTATCATGTGAATCATCATATCACCGTGCAAAATCTTAAAGCCCATTTGAACGGCTCTTTGACATTATTTTGGCCGCAGGTTGCGTCTTTGTTTTACCTTCAAGTAGATAAAATAATGTTGAGATATTTATCGAGTGATATTAGCAATGTCTCATATTACGATTATGGAGAAAAAAATTATTACCGTACCGCTTACTCTTATAACAACACTAAGCACAGTTATGATGCCTCGTATTGCGAATGAGTATGCGAAGAAAAACGATCAAGCGGTTAGAGAGCTGCTTATTAAAGCTGGTGGTTTTTCACTTATCCTCGCAATGCCTATGATGGTTGGTATGGCAGTGTGTGCCAATAAATTGATTCCTTGGTATTTGGGGAACTCATATTCTCCAAGCATTATGGTCATTATTTTACTTTCTCCATTGATTTTGACAAATTCATTGGCGGAATTTCCGGAAATCAGTATTTGGTTGCAACCAATCAGACAAATTTGTTACTGAAGGCCTATGTTTCTGCGGCTGTATGCAATGTTATCATTAATGCCGCCACAATTCCATTCTTTGGATCCAGCGGCGCTGCCATAGCAACGATTATCTCTTCAACGATCTCTGTTATAATACAGTATTATTATATGCATAAACAAGTTGGAGTAAAAGAATATTTACGGTATGGTGTCAGGTACCTAATTTATAGTATTCCGGTTGGTATTGTAGCATTTGCTATTGGTTGGGGGAGAGAAGATACTCCAATAGTGAGCCTACTTCAAGTTATTGGAGGGTGCGCTGCTTATGGCATTATCTTGTTGGGCACAAAAGACCAATATGCTGGGATGATTCTTAGTAAGGCAAAGAGCCTTTTGAAAATGAGAAAATTAAGTTGAAATTGTGGTGAAAAAATCTAAAGAGAAAGGCAAAATGAAAATAAAATGTGAACTCTTCAAAGAAGTTACACTAAAAGAGTTCAAATCACACTAAAAATCCTTGAAACCTGCCTATTTTCTAGCTTTTCGGGCTTGCCATTCTCCCGAAATTGTAGTATATTTAGTGTAACGGTTACACTGAACGGAGGAACTCCATGTACTACGATTTTCAGGTTGAAATTCCTGAGGCAAAGGGCAAGATCATCACCAAGAAAAAAGGTTCTGTCACCTATGTCCTATACCAATACGGTCAGGAATACAAGAGCGAAAAGAGATATGCTATTCCGAAAAGAGCCATCATCGGAAAAGTTTCTTCAGAAAATTCTTCGATGATGTTTCCGAATGAGCAGTATCAGGGATATTTTCCTGATGCTGTCCTTCCGGGAGAACGAAATGATGCCGACCGCAGCTGCTGTCTTCGCATAGGTTCCTGGATTGTCATTAGGCATGTGCTTGATGAATACCATTTGTCTGAAATGCTGTATAAGCCACTTGGCAAAAATACAGGGCTGTTTCTGGATCTTGTGTCGTTCTCAATCATCGATCAGGATAACGCCGGTCAGTACTATCCGGATTTTGCGTTCTGCCATCCGCTTTTCACTGATCAGATGAAGATCTACAGCGATGTGACGGTGAGCAGACTGCTCAGCACAGTGAGCTGCGATCAGATCATCACCTTTCTGGATGACTGGAATGCCGGCAGAGATAAGAAACAGAGAATTTATGTATCCTACGACTCTACCAACAAGAATTGTCAGGCAGGTGATATCGACCTGGTCGAATTCGGAAAAGCAAAGGATGATAAAGGAATTCCTGTATTCAATGTATCGATTGCCTTTGACAAGACCAACCGTGTACCTCTCTTTTTACGAAGAGTATCCGGGATCCATCACAGATGTTTCGCAGTTTCGGTGCATGGTCGACAAAGTCATCGAGTACGGCTATAAAAAATAGATAGGCTTTATCCTCGACCGTGGATACTTCAGCAAGGAAAACATCCAGTACATGGATGAAAACCAGTACTCATTCATCATCATGGCCAAGGGATGCAAATCTCTTGTAACATCGATGGTTAACAGCATCAGAAATACGTTTGAAACAGACCGCAAGTGTCTTATCCGGACCTATAAGGTCTATGGCACGACGATCACCTCCAGACTTTATGAGGATGATACCGATAATCGGTATTTCCATATATTTTACAATCCATCCCGGCAGGCTGCCGAGAGAGAAAAGCTTGAGCAGAAGATAGAACGTTATCACGAATTTCTTGATCAGCATATCGGAAGCGATACGCAGTTCGGAAAAACCTATCAGGATTATTTCAACCTGTACTACAAGGGGAAAAAGCTTGTCGGCGTACAGGAACGGTCCGATGTAGTACAGCGTGAGCTGAATCTCTGCGGATACTTCTGCATCATCACTTCGGAAAAGATGACTGCAGAGCAGGCGTTGATTCAGTACAAAGGCCGTGATATTTCGGAAAAGCTGTTCAGCGCCGATAAATCCTTCCTTGGCGGTCAGAGCATGCGCGTTCAGTCTTCAGAAGCGGTTTCAACAAAAATTTTTATTGAGTTTATAGCATTGATCGTTCGGAACAGGATCTATAATCTCCTGAAGGAAACGATGCAGAAACTCGATGGTAATCCGAACTATCTGACTGTTCCAGCCGCGCTCCGTGAACTGGAAAAGATCGAGATGGTACGGAGAAACAATGGCAACTATATCCTGGACCATGCAGTAACCCGCAAGCAGAAAAACATTCTTGCAGCTTTTGGTTTAGATGAAGACACCGTCCAGACCAATGCGGCTGAGATCGCCAGCTGTCTTGCAGGCAATCAGTCGCTGATAAACAGCAAACGGAAGGAGGCTTAAAGCCATGGCAAGAGTCAAATCAGTATCATCCATCGATGCCGAAATAGCTAAAACCCAGGAAGAATTAGCCAAGCTCAAGGAAAGATACGATAAAACTGCCTCCAAGCTAGAACAGCTACAAGAACAGAAACGTTCATACGAAGCAAAAAGCAGATCATGGATGCCTTCATCAAGAGTGGTAAAAGCCTCGATGAGGTGATGACCTTCCTGACTCCATGAGCTATAATCATGTGGTCAGAATGGTTTTAGTGTAACTTTTATGAAGAGTTCACATATATATACTTTTAGATATTGCAAAAAGAAGAGGATATAGAGTTTATGAGAGCGTATTCAAATATGAGTGATTATTTAAAATTCATTTTCAATCCAGAATCGTTTGATTATAGAAATATTAAGATTTCTGATTTTATATGGTGTATTTTTTTTAAATAACGATCATTATAGAGAAAGAATACTGGAGCATAAGAGCGAATTTTGGAATAAAGAAGAAGAGAAAAAGAATTGAATTAGGATTTGGTTCTTCGTTTGAAAATCGTGTAGCATATAAGTATTTATTTGACTAAAATATTTTTTGCCAGGTTTCAATATCATCAATCTAATGTCGACTTAAGCAAGAGGTTATAGTATTGATATTCGAATTTGGAGAATAGATAAAAGGTAAATATTAATAGACGATAAAGTGGGTGATCGAATGAATGATTTTACAATTCTTCATTTATCAGATTTGCATATCAATCAGAAGGGTGAACGATTATCAATTTTAATGGAAAACTTGCTGATTGATATTAAGCAGGAAATGAAATTGGTAGACAACATTATTGTTGTTGTAACGGGAGATATAGTACACAAGGGGAATTACAATTATAAGGAAAATGCAATTGCCTTTTTAAGGAGTTAAAAAAGTTCTCAAAGAAAAAGTTAAGGATATTTATATTGTACCGGGTAATCACGATAAAGTCAGGAATTCTATTGATTCCAAAATAATCCAGGAATATAAACTTGAAGATGACGTGGCTGATAAATTTTACAAAGACTACTGGAAATACATAATGGTCAGTTTTGCAGATTATCAGGATATGGTCAAGAAGATATATGAGATTTTTGTGGATAAAACAAAAGTTAAGAAAAAGTAAAAGCGAATACATATGGGGTTTTTGTTACGGAAATTAATGACAAAAAGAATATGTTTTATGGCGTTTAATACGGCATGGAGTTGTCTGGGTGATACTGATGAGCGGAATTTGAAGTTTGGGAAATTTCAGTTAGATGAAATCAAAGAAGAATATAAGGAAAATATGGGAAAGTTAGGATATGATTTGGTGATAGCAATGGCACATCATCCGTTGAACTGGCTGACAGGGGAAGAAGAAACCTTACTGCAGACCAATATTTTATCGAATTTTTCATTGAACTGTAATATTTATATCAGCGGACATATACATAACAGAGATATTATTAACTGGCAGAGCACAAGACATTCTTTGACTACACTTGTATCTGGAATTGGCTGGCCGGATGAAGAAGAGGATATGCAGCATCCATATGCTCATACATATTCAAGCTATACATTTAATCTGGACATTAATTCTATTGATGTATATGTAAGAAGCAGTGATGATAACAGTTCATTTGAAACGGATTTTAGAATATACACAAAGAAATGGGATAAGGCTAATAATAAAATTGTTATGCCGATAGACAGTAATAAAACACAGGCATATTTTAATTTAGGAGCAGTAAAAGGACGATCGCCAAAATCTTATTATATAACTGAGAAAGCATTGTCGTTGATTCAGATATATACACCAATGGTAGGGAAATTTAGGAAACAGATGTATGTATCACTAAATAGGGTCAAGAAAGATATTTTGGATCAGATTATAGGATACATGTGGTATGAACAGGAAAAGTTAGACAATGAAAAAGATCCTGATCGAATCAATATGTATGAAGAAAAAACATAAAAAAATTGAGGACAATTGGGAAATGTTGGACGAATGTTTTTTTAGAGGAATGGATTTAAATGAGGATGCACGAAATTTTTTAGAAGAACATTCAGAAATTATAGATAAGTGTTTGTTTTCATATATGCAGAATATATGCTCCAGTTTGAGTAAGCTTTTAGAGGAAAATTTAAAGAAAATAGAGATGCTTTCATCAGAAAAAAAAGGGTGAAGAGCCATTAGTGCATACTGCAAGGGTTCATTTTAGAGGATATAACATTGAAACAGATGAGTATGAATCACTATGTTTAGGAGATTCTTTAACATGGTCGAGTTACCAAATGAGAAATCAAAAATGGGGAGAATTGTTAGAAGAAGCGTATAAGGCAAAACATTCGTTGGTTGCATCTGTTAATCAGACATATTGTTGTAAGAGCTATAATATTAATGATCAAAAGAAAGAAAAATACCTACAAATGGATAGACTTTATGACCTATATACCTGATTTTATAGGAAATGATTATGTGTTATATGATGTACAAACGGATAAAATTATAAAGCAGCGTCCGTGGATTACTTTTGGCATTATTGTATATGCTAAAAAGAATAGTAATATGCTTTACATTCTTGATTATTTAGAAATAGGTCAGATTATAACAGATTGTTTTAAAGAATTTAAAACGTATATGCCAATAAATATGGAAAGATTTGTAAAGGGAAGATTACAACAAAAATGGGAGTGATGCAAATGTCGAATAGGAAATGGATGCCAGTATTACCAGAGAAAGTGTCAAAAGATATAGATGACCAGGCAACTGTGTGGGTAAATACAAATAGGTTATATGAAAAACTGGCATTGGCTATAAGGAGCATTCCTGATGAAAATAAACGGGTGCAGGTTATTAAAGTTCAGCAGAATGCCCTGGCAAAGATGAAAACAGAAAGCGAAATGTTTGTTCCAATGACAGTTGGAGAGGTCAAGATTAGTTTTGGATCGAATATTGATAAAATGCCGTATAATACGTTTCGAGTGGAAGTAGGAGCAGAAGATAATGATGCGGCAAAATGGAAAAACAGAAGACAAAAGTTACCCAGAAAAAGTTTGGAGCGAAAGCAACAAGAACCGCTACTACATGTAAAAGGTGCTAAAGTGACACAGGGATAAAAAAACTTGTCAAGGAGGATGCGAGCACGTGAAAAATTATAGCAATCCAATAAATTAGCGTGAATAGCCACAAAAGCGAAACCATCCAGAACAGTCATGCGGAGAAATCTTTTTGAAAGCAGCACGAACAGCATCCGGCAGCTTCTCCAACAAACGGACTTTTGCCTTTCTCAGAAAAGCCTTGAGTTTAGACCACATCTTCTCAATAGGATTCAAATCAGGGCTGTACGGTGGCAGATAGAGGTATTGAACGCCAGCCTGCTCCAATAAATCCTTTACTGCCTGTGTATGGTGAGAACGCATATTGTCCATCACAACGATCGAGTCGGGAGAAAGTGTCGGAATAAGAATGTTTCTCAGATAATCAACAAATCTTTCTGAAGTTGTTCCTCCTGAATATGTTATAATCTCTCGGAATCTTTAGCCCTTGATTTATAAGAGTCTCAGATTCCATTTTTTATTAAAATCCCCCACTTTTTTGTCAAAACACTTGACAACTTCATCGAAAAATGGTAAGCGTCAAATAAGAAGGTGTATCGAAATCTCTGGATATTGCCTGTAAACTATTGATTAGAGTTTTGGAAGTTGACTCTAAAAACTCTAAATCTAATCCAAGGAGCAGGCTTATGGATCTTTCTTCTTTTTGACCCCAGACAAACAGGTGAAACTTCAATACTGGCTGGATGTGATACGGCAATGCAGGGCTTCTGGATGTTAGCGTCGGGCGAAATTAGCCATTTAGGGTCGGGCAGAAATGACCAATTTCAGTCAGATTAAAACAACCAATGAGTATTATGATTATTCCGGGGATCGCCACACCGGACTGGCGGCTCTGCCGTACCGTAATATTCAGATTATGCAAAACAGTTCAATTATCCGAATTATTTTTATTCGGTTGCTAACTTTTACTTATTTCCAACGAGAATTGCAGTTCCCTGTTTCGTAATGATGGGGGGGGTTGCGATTAATAAGAAAACAAACGTAGATGAACAAACGTATATTAAATCAAGATTAAATAAAATTGCAAAGCCGACAAGTTTATTCGCTTTAATTTACGCTTGCTATGATGTAGTAGTTAATGCTATTAAATCATCAAGTTTTGATATTCAAATGCTTGAAGCAATTCCGAAAATAATAATAGCAAAACCATATCATCATTTATGGTATGCTTATATGATAATCTGTATGTACTTGGTAGTCCCCAATTTGATTTCTCTTTTAAATCAAATTGGCAGACATAAATTTCAATATTTTTCATTAATGTTAATGCTACTTGGTATGGTAATGGATTATACTTGCCAATTAAGCTGGCCAGTGATGTTTATTAAATACTTAGGTTACTTTTGTATGGGTTGGACAATCAAGAATCTTGTTGACACTGATTCTAAAATGAGAAAAAAGCATTTTCTTGAGTGTGGACTGCTGATTCTTTTTTTTCTATTTATAGAATATGAGATAAGAGATGCGTATGCATTAGAAGATGTATCATATTTTGGCGGAAACTTTGACATACTTGTTATCTTGAGTAGCATGTTAATTTATGCATATTTTTGCAAGAGCGAAGTTAAAATAAAAAAAGTTTTTACCGTTTTTGAAAAAGATATCACAAGCATCTTTTTACATCTATTTGATACATTATGGTGTATTATTAGTTGTCGATAATATTCTGGATGCATTATTTAAAAATTATTCAATTATAAGAAATCCTATATGGTATATTCCACTTGCAACATTAATTATTTGGAGTATATCGTTTTTGGGGGCCAAGTTGATTATGGATTTCTCTGAGAGAGTAACCCTCAGAAGACATGTAAAAGATTAGGTGCACACCGGAGTCATACTTTAGTAGAAGGATAAAACAATAGCGAAAAAAGCCGTGTGAATAAACTCACACGGTAGTTGCTCAAAAGTTCACACACCTCTTTGTGGTGAGCAGCAGGCAACGATCCATTTTGGTCAGCTGAGATGTGAAGAATGAAACCTATGATATAAGAATATTGTTAGAAAAAGGTATGAAAAACTATGAATACAACATTACTTATCATGGCGGCCGGTATAGGCAGCCGATTTGGAACAGGAATTAAACAGTTGGAGCCGGTTGATGATGCTAACCATATCATCATGGACTACTCAATCCATGATGCGATTGAGGCCGGCTTCAATCATGTGGTATTTATCATCCGTAAGGATATTGAGAAGGAGTTCAAAGAAGCCATCGGTGATCGGATCGCCTCCATTTGTTCCGCTCATAATGTAACGGTAGACTATGCGTTCCAGGATATTAAAGATATCCCCGGCACTCTGCCGGAGGGGCGGACAAAGCCGTGGGGAACTGGACAGGCCGTGCTTGCAGCCAAGAAGGTCATCAAGACTCCGTTTATTGTGATCAATGCAGATGATTACTATGGCAAAGAAGGCTTCAAGGCTGTTCATGAGTATCTGGTGAATGGCGGCAAGTCCTGTATGGCAGGTTTTGTGCTGAAGAACACGCTGTCTGATAACGGTGGCGTGACCCGTGGTATCTGCAAGATGGATGAGGAAAACAACCTGACCGAGGTTGTGGAAACCAAGAATATTGTAAAGACTGTGAACGGTGCAGAAGTGGACGGCGTGAATGTTGATGTAAATTCTCTGGTTTCCATGAACATGTGGGGATTAACTCCAGAGTTCTTGGATGTTCTGGAGCAGGGCTTCAAAGAGTTTTTCGAGAAGGAAGTACCTGAAAATCCGCTGAAAGCAGAGTATCTGATCCCGATTTTCATCGGTGAGCTATTGGAACAGGGAAAGATGTCCGTGAAAGTCCTGAAGACAAACGACATATGGTATGGCATGACCTACCATGAGGACGTTGCAGCAGTAAAGGATAGCTTCAAGAAAATGTTAGAAAAAGGCGTGTACAAGGCTGATTTATTTGCAGACTTGTGATATACTAGAGCCACGGGAGATCGTGGCTTTCAGTATATGGAAAGTAGAATATTATACAAAAAGGGGGAGAAGATATATGAAGAAAAAATTGCAAGTATTCGTATCTTCCACCTGGACAGATATGATTTTAGAAAGGCAAGCTGCAGTAGAAGCAATATTGGAAGCAGGTCATATCCCAGCTGGAATGGAATTATTTTCTGCTGACAATAAGAAACAGTTTGAAGTGATAAAAAAATGGATACGTGACAGCGATGTTTTTATATTAATCTTGGGTGGTCGATATGGAAGCAGGGAGAATGGAAGTGGGAAAAGTTATATACAAAGAGAATATGAGTACGCTAAGCGGATCGGGAAAAAACCAATTGCCATAATACTTAGCGATAAAGGAATTGCAAATAAAATTGCAAAGGGTGACTACGAAATCAGTGATGCTGAATATTTACAAGACGATTATAAAATATTTAAGAGCAATATAAAAAAGCAATAAAATGTGCAGCTTCTTCGATGATCTTTCTTCGTTGAAAAACTGTGTAATGAATGCCTTGAGGAACTGTGAAGAAAAAACTCTAACCTCTTAGGTTGGGTAAGAGCTTCGGATGCAATTGGTGATTTTACTTACCCATATGTATTAGAGAACCAAGAGTTTTGTATGGAATATATCAGTACTACGGTTATAAAATATACCAAAAAATTGTATATTCGAATGCTTGTAGACGGAATTCAGTATTATACGGACCGCTATTCATGGAACGCAGGTGGAACAATCACAAAATCTCTAAAAATAAAAATCAGCTTATCGTAGATGAATTTCCTGACGGTGCATTTCAGGCTTATACAGTAAGGCTTGAGGAAGCATCTCAAAAAGAAAAAAATATATATAATAGATGCAGAATTTTTTATTGATGGCTGCAATTACGTGGAACATCAGTATTTAGGATTAACAAATTCTTTTCCGGTGAGAAACTTAACACTTTGTGTTCGAGTGGCGAATAGTCTTAAATTATTAGAGTGCAAATATAATATGTATGGACATTCTGTTGATAGGGTTCCGAAAATTTCAAAGGTTATAAAACCAAAATCAGGAATAATTGAGCATACATTCAAAAACTTAGTAATAGGTGAAAGATATAATTTAGAGTGGAGGGTTGTTAAGAAGTAATTTAAATACCTTTGAGTAATATTAAGGGCTATTGGTACCAGACCTCTGGTACTAAACTGAAAACGCAAAATGAACAAAATATGACCCAAAAGTCGAATGCTTTCAATTAGCATCTGCATTCGACAAAATAAAGCCGTGTGGTTATCCCACACGGTAGCTGCTCTTATAATCACACACCGCTACGAGGTGAGCAGCAGGCAACGATCTATTATGATTGGCTGAGATGTGAAGAAGAAATTATGGGGAAGAGAAAAAAGGCGGATTTTCAAGCATAGAGGTATGAAAAAGCTTCCTCTGAAGACTGTTCCTGTGAGCAAGAATGTAAAAACGAGGCGAGGAGGAAGAGAAAATAATGTATGATCTGTCATCAAAGTTCAATACTTTTTATACATCATATGTTGTTCTGTCACAGGATGAACAGAATAACTTACATAACAAAAAAGGATCTTAATGTTCAGCGCGCCTCAAGGATGGTTTAAAAGAATATAACATCGAAAATAATACATCATATACTATTGCCGAGACTTGCGTACAGGGGAGCGTGGCAATGTCAACTGTTGTTCAGAATGAGGATGGGGATTATGACATTGATGTTGCTGTGGTCTTTGACAAAAATGTGTTGGGAGATAAAGGGGCACAAGCTACAAGAAACTTAGTGGCAAATGCACTAAAACGAAAAACAAAACAATTTAACGCTGAGCCAGAAGTAAAAACAAGCTGTGTTAGAATTAAATACGCAGATGGATATCATATTGATTTTGCCGTTTACAGACGGCATTATGATTCTGAAAATGAGTGCTGGATTTATGAACACGCAGGTTCGGATTGGTCTGAGAGAGAACTCAAGGGGTTAACCGATTGGTTTAAGTCACAAAATGATGATTCAAATGGTAAGTTGAGGAAGATAATTCGGCTATCAAAAATGTTTTGCAAATCGAGAAAATCGTGGAAAAACATGCCGAGTGGATTGCTTCAAACAGTGCTATGCGATGAAAAATTACAGCAATCATACGAACGGACAGACGAACAGTTTTATTATACGACGCAGGAAATTGTAAATCGCCTTGAAACAAGTACATCGGTTATAGCGCCAGTAGATGACGGTCGTGATTTGACACCAAGAAATATCGATCATCAAAGAATGACAAACTGGAAAAACCGTCTAAAAAGCAAACTGGAGGATTTGGAAGTCTTATTTAGTGAGGACTGCACAAAGGATGATGCGATTCAGGCATGGTATGGCTTCTTTAACCATGATTACTGGGGCGAGCAGGTGACGATGGCAGAAAGCTATGCCGTCGCTTCTGTGTCTAAATCTGTATGTGATTTTTTTGATGGAGAACAGTATATTGAAGAAATGTATCCGATGCGATTGGTGTATCAATGTGATGTATCTTGCAAGGTTTCGGGTGATGGGTGGAGACCAAAGCCGATAAGGGAGTTCCTATCGATGTGGCAACATTATTTGCCACATAATTTTGAAATTCGATGTGAAATGGAGTATACCGATTGTCCATGGCCGTATAAAATACTTTGGAAGGTTAAAAACGTAGGTCCTGAAGCGGAAAGAAAAAAAAATCAAATAAGAGGCCAAATTGAGGAGCGCGGACGCACGATAGTGGAACATACTTCTTTCTTTGGCAATCACTATATTGAATGCTATATTGTAAAAGATGGCTCGTGTATGGCAAGAAAAAGGATTGAGATTCCAATAGCCAGGAGGTGATTTTGTGAAAATTCTCAAAGTAGTTGTACTTGGAGGATTATCGTTAATCTTGGCAGGAGTAATAATATTGTTTGAACGCAATAATTGGCCTGCCGGAAGTAGTTTGTCTGGAATAGCACTTGGCTTTTCGTTGCCTGCTTTTTGGAAATCTCTACACGATCTCACAGACACTACAAATTGGAAAACCTCTCAGAGAGAAAGTTGAAACGCGGGGACTTTATTAAAAATGATACGCTCGTCCGCATTTCATTTGCCTATCTTTATAGAATTAAAGTTGGCAACAAGTATTTACTGGTGAAAAACGAACGAGGTACGGAAAAGTATCAGCCAGTCGGAGGCGTATACAAGCTTGCGGGAAATGAGAAAATTGAGCTAAAGAACCGTTATCAAGTTAAGGATGATGACAAGATTTCAATTGACGAGTCGTCACGAGATGATTATCGTCTCAGAATTGAAAATAAGTATTTGCGAAAATTTATGAAACGGTTTGATCGTGGAGCAAATCGTGAGCGTATCGATAATCTGAGTCGAGAATTCAAAGAAGAACTGATTGACAAAAATATTGTGAATTGGAACCGTATATCGTATCGCTATTGTGGTAGACATATAACAGAACTTCATTGGGGAGAACATTTTCAATGTTATGAACTTCTCCTTGCTGATATCATAGAATTGCTTCCGACACCGGAGCAAGGAAACGATTTGAGAAATTTGATGGGACTGCCTTCGGAAAGCTATCGCTTTGCAACAGCGGAAGAAATAATTTCTTTGGGTATTGATACTAATAGCGGGGACTTAAGAGAAACAATCGCTGATCATGCTACAAAGATTATACAAGAAAACGAAGGAAAGCTGATTAAAAATAAAAGCGTTGGGAAAATATACAGCGTCACCGTCTAGCCGATTTACAAGTATCTAAAGTGACTGGGAAAGGAGCAACTTATGGACCAAGAGTTATCGAAAGATGCCGACCAATCAGAAAGCACTTGTGATCCTTATCAGCCAATCCGGTGAAACCGCCGATACGCTGGCGGCTCTCCGTCTTGCAAAAGAAGAAGGCATTATGACACTGGCCTTTGTCAATGTGGTCGGAAGCAGCATTGCCCGTGAAGCGGGCAAGGTGTTCTACACGCTTGCCGGTCCGGAAATCTCTGTTGCTACAACAAAGGCATACAGCGCACAGTTGGCAGCAATGTACTGTCTAGCCGTTCAGTTTGCAAAGGTCAGAGAAAAAATCACCGAAGAACAGTACAGCTATTATATCTCCGAGCTGCTGACCATCCCGGAAAAGATGCAGAAATCAGCTACATCCATTCCGAGGTCTACGCTGCGGGTGAGCTGAAGCATGGTACCATCAGCCTGATCGAGCAGGGAACACTGGTCATCGGCGTTCTTACCCAGAGTGAGCTGTACGAAAAAAACCATCAGCAACATGCTGGAGTGCAAGAGCCGTGGTGCATACCTTATGGGACTGACTACTTATGGCAAGTATGAGATTGAAGATCAGGTGAACTTCGCTGTCTATGTGCCGAAGGTGGACGAGCATTTTGTCGGCAGTCTGGCTGTGATCTCGATGCAGCTGTTGGGCTACTATGTATCTGTTGCAAAAGGTCTGGACGTAGACAAGCCGAGAAATCTGGCGAAGAGCGTTACTGTAGAGTAATAGAATTGAGGAAGCTCGGACAGAGCCGGGATTTTGACACCCGGAGAAGAAGTCCATGAGAAACGAATGCCGTGTGGACAAACGAAACCTCAGGGGGTGGTGGTTCCTATAACAAGGATCCGCCACTCTTTTTTGTGTGGAAAATGAAGATGTCTTGATATTTTTTGAAAATCACGGGTATAATAATAACAGAACAGAAAATATAAAACACGAAAATGTGAATGGAGGGCAGTATGGAAACATTATATGAGTATCTTTTAGAAAACTACAAACAGAATGAGCCGATTTTCCTTGCTGAGCTTCAAATTGAAGGTATGAGCCGCGCCAACCTTCGACAACAGATAAAAAACTCACGGATGCTGGAAAGGTAAAGCGGTTTGATAATGGAGTTTATTTCTTGCCGAAAAAAACGATTTTCAAATCAGGGTCACAGCTTCCACCAGAAAAAGTGTTGGAATGTAAATATCTAAGAGATAAGGATAAGCGATGCGGCTATGTGAGTGGTTTGATGTTCTTTAACCAGATGGGGCTGACTACGCAGGTTCCGATGTTATATGAAGTTGTATCAAATAAGGCTACGAATGAATACAGGGAAACATCTCTGGCAAAGTCGCGGGTGATCGTTCGTAAGCCGAAAGTGTCAGTGACAGAATCCAATTATAAGGTACTACAATTTCTTGATTTGCTGAAAGATGTAGATGTGTACTCCGAAGTTACGGGAAAGCCTTTGCAGGAACGGTTGTACCAATATATGAGTGATGCAAGTTTGAGCCTTTCGGAAATGGAACCGTATTTTTCTTATTACCCGGATAAGTTGTACAAAAATTTGGTAGAAACGAGGGCGATTTATAATGGCATACTTGCACAGTGATAGAGAACAATTCCGGGATGCGATTGACTTGGCCTATGAGCAGACTGGTGTTATGGTACAGGCAATCGAAAAAGATTATTATGTTACGATGTTGCTGCGGTTTTTGGCGCAGAAGATGCCGTATATCGTTTTTAAAGGGTGGCACATCACTGAGCAAGTGTCATAAAGTGATTCGCCGCTTTTCGGAAGATATTGATATTACGATTGATACGTTGCTGTCACAAGGGCAAAAGAAAAAAGATAAAGCAGGCAATCGTGGAGTCGGCAGAAGAACTTGGAATGACGATTGAGAATCTGGACGAAACCAGAAGCCGCCGTGACTATAATCGTTATGTGATCGCATACGATTCAGTCATTCCAATGGCAAGTGATGCGCTGAAAGCGGCGGTTTTGTTGGAGACGTCTTATACGGCAGTATCCTTTCCGACTGTTTTATTGCCTGTCCATAGCTACATTGGTGACATGATGGAGCAGGAAGCCCCAGATGTGATTGAAGAATATAATCTAAATCCGTTTGAAATGAAAGTGCAGGGAATTGATCGAACACTGGCGGACAAGGTTTTTGCAGTTTGCGATTATTACTTGCAGGGAAAAGTTGCAAAGCATTCTCGCCACCTCTATGATATTTATAAGTTGCTGCCGCTTGTTCCACAGGATGAGAATTTTAAAGAATTGGTAAAAGAAGTACGAGCAGTTCGCGAACAATCGGTCATTTGTCCATCTGCATTACCGGAAGCTGATGTTCCGGAATTACTTGAAAAAAAATCATAAAGGAAAAAGCATATAAGCAGGACTATGATAGTCTGACAACGCAGCTATTGGAAGAAACCGTGCCGTATGATACTGTGATAGCTACATTGAAGAAGGTTGCAGAAAGCGGCCTTTTTGAAAACAACTAAAAAATTGAGAAGCCATCCACAGGACTTTCAGAGAGAAGTCTTGTGGATGGCTCTTTTCTTGTAGCTTCTTAGTAAGCGATTAAATCTTGGGTAGCTTTACTGTCTACGTTTTTAAACTCATAATGATAGTAAATAGCTGAAAATGAAAATCTTTTTATTGGTTTTTATCCCGCTTTTTTCATGCTATCCACAAGCTTTCGGGGATAGCGGAACTTATTCGTGCAGTTCAAAACTTATACATCCCGGACTGTGGATAAGTAGCTAACAATCAAGAAAAAAGCTTTGTTTTTCATGCGATTTCAGCAAGATTTGCTTCCGTCAAAATGACGATGCTGTTTTCTGACCGGTTTGTCAGCATCACTGCTTTCCTGTATAATGGAAGTATCTTTAAAGGAAGGCAGGACGCTGAAGTCCTGCATTCAGGAATTTCGGGAGATATTTCAAAAGAAAAACATGCCGTACTTATATCTTTTTATTGAAAAATACAAAAACAGCGATTTGAAAAAACTTTCCCGTTTTGCATCCGGACTGGAAAAAAGATTTATCTGCCGTAGAAAATGCTGTAGCCAGCCCTCTATCGAATGGTTTTCTGTCGGGCTATCACATGAATAAGCAGCACTGGATTACGATTTTGTTGGATGGAACAGTAGGAGAATCGAAAATATTGGATTTTCTGAATATGAGTTATGATTTAATTGATGGATTGCGGAAATGATAAGAAGATTTGAAAATAAGGATTTGGATCAGGTAATGTCCATATGGCTTCAGGTCAATATGGAGTCACATTTTTTATAGAGGCAGATTATTGGAAAAATAACTATGAAATGGTCAGAGAAATGATTCCAAAAGCTGAAGTATTTGTGTCAGAAGAAAATGGACAGATCAGAGGATTTATCGGTTTGATTGATACCTATATTGCAGGAATTTTTTGTAAGAGTAGCGGAACAATCGAAAGGTGTCGGGACGGAACTGCTTCATACCGTTATGAAGTTACGAGATAATTTGAGGCTGAATGTTTATAAGAAGAATACGAAAGTAGTGTCATTTTACCGGCACTATGGATTCCAAATTATTAATCAGGGAATAGATGAGAGTACATTAGAAGAATATACGATGGAATGGCATCGTTAGGCGATTAAAAATGTTTCTTATGAGCAAGAAAAAAGATACAATAAAGATCAAGATGGAGAGGAAGGTGGAACCATGGCAGTAGGACAGATTACGTGGGAACGATTCATCACGAGCAAACATGATGCACGTGGCGTTAGATATAAATTTGAAGATTTGAGCAGACAATTATTTACATATGAATTCCTTTCTCAGAATAACGTGTGCAAATATGTTCATAGTAATCCGAATAATCCAGGAATCGAATCAGAACCTATATTGGATGAAGTAAACAACAGATACATTGGTTATCAAGCTAAATTTTTTGATAATGATGCTGATTACAATCAAATCAGAGAGTCGGCACAAAAAGCAGTTAAGCATTATAAAGGAAAGTTAGATCTCATCTATTTATTCTGTAATAAGGCGCTCACAACTACCTGTGATAGTTATATGGGCATTGAGAAATTGTTAAACGATGCCGGTATTGCATTACAACCGATAACGGATACAAGTATACTTGATCTAGTTCGAAAATATCCGTTTTTGGGGAAATATTACTTTGATGATCATGGTATTTCACATGAGTGGTTTGTAAATAAGGCAGCTATAACAGTTAATATTCTTGGTGAACGTTTTAATGCCGATTTTAATGTAGATACAGAGGCATCAAAGGAATTTATCTATTTTTTGCAAAACCAGAGTGCATTAGATTATTACAATGATAGAAAAAAGAAATCTTGTCGAAGAAATTTCTTCATTACGGTGGGAACTTGATGGTGATAGCTTATATAAATATGCTCGTAAACTTTCTGAATTCATTGTCACAATACCAGATGTGAAGTTCGATTGTATTCATGATGTTAAAAACTGGCAAGGAATGATTTCTACAGCATTTGAACATGATATGACCGAAATAGAAACAAAAATTGCGGATGCACAATTTGAGTATGAAGAAATAAAAAGGTAGGGACAAAAATAAGGCAGCTGGATTAATAAGATATCTGGGAAAATTTAATAAACTCAAAATTTGTTTTATCGGTTAGAGTTATCTGAAATTGAGAGGAATCTGCTTAACAAAAAGATTCTGATAGTTGAAGGAAAAGCTGGTATTGGCAAGACACAACTCTTTGCAAACGAAGCGATTTCGTTACTTAATGCAAACGAGAATGCTTTGTTAATCATTGGGAGTGATTGCCTTTCTGATATCAACATATTCGAACAATTAAAGAATAATTTGAGATTAGATTTTGATTTTGAGGATCTCATTGATATTTTAGAAGTAATTGGGGAAACACATGGAAAAAATAGTACCAATTCTTATTGATGCATTAAATGAAAGCTGGAAACCACAATTGTGGAAATCTGTTTTGCCTATATTGTACAAAAAAGTAAGTGAAAAGAACTACGTCCGTTTGGCTGTTTCGTTTAGAAGTGAATATCAGAATTCAATCCTTCCAGAACGATTCCTTTGAATTGGATAATGTTGCGAAAATGGAGCATAGGGGATTCAGAAACAATCCACTTGAGGCTGCAAGAAAATTTCTTGGTTATTATGGAATACAGTTTACTCCACTGCATATGTTCACTGCCAATATTGACAATCCATTGTTTTTAACGCCGTATTGTAAAACATATCAAGGTGATGAAGTGGAGTTGCCGGTATTGTATGAGAGACTTTTAGAAAAGGCTAATGACAAGCTTCATATGAAATTGGAAAAAAGCTATTGAAACAGCAGGTTACGATCAATCAGATAACTTAGTTCTGCCTATAGTGGAAGCTATATCTAAACAGACTCTTCTTACAGGAAAGCGTCATTTTGAAAAAAGTGAGATAGAATCGATGCAAATTTGGGATTCATTAGGATTGGTAGCCAGGCCATTTATTACACAGCTCATACGGGAAAATATTCTTCACGACTATGAATCGGATGGCAAGAATTATGTGTATTTTTCGTTTGATCAGATGAATGACTATTTCTCGGCAAAGACAATTCTTTCAATGTTTCAGACTGAAGAAGAAATTAGAAAATATGTTTATGAGCATGTGTTAGGTATTGTTGATGGGGAATTTAAAAACTGGGGAAGCGAAGATTTGTTCGCACATGTTTGTGCTTTATATGCCAAAAAGATTTGGAAAAGAATGCATAGATATTATACAATCTATAAACGATGAATCAGATAGGGAGGATTTGTTTAGAACATATATTGAATCTTTTGAGTGGAGAAGTAAAATCTATTTATCCATTCCGGAATTGTTAAAACTGTGTAACGAGTATTCTATAGAACCGTCTATTTTATGGAATGTATTTATAAACAATTCGGTAAAACAAGGCCATCTGTTGAATGCAGATGCCTTATACGATGTACTGAAGAGGTATTCCCTTGCCAAAAGAGATTATCTTTGGACAACATTCATTAATGGGAGAAATTCAGATGATGATCGTATTGTTCAGTTAATTGAAATTTACAACAAAGGAGAAGTACTTGAGGTTTCTGATAAAGAACAAATCAGGCTATTACTGATTCTCTTCTCATGGGTACTTACTTCTTCAAATCGCTGGCTTCGTGATACAACGTCGAAGGCTATGATTGAAATTTTAAAAGATCATTTTGCGTATACAGAATATCTTTTTAAAATTGTTTTCTGATGTAAATGATCCTTATGTGATTCAGAGACTTTATGGGATTGTATTTGGAGCTTGTGTAAAACGTAATTATGAAAATAAGGAAACATTTAAGTCATTGGTTTGTTTTGTGTTTGATGGCATCTTTAATAAGGATACGATATATCCGGATATTTTATTAAGAGATTATGCAAGACTTATTATTGAACGATATTTGATGGAGTATCCAGGTGAACTTCAAGATTATGAATTTGAAAAAATAAAACCACAGTATAAATCAATTCCTATTCCAGATATAGATGATCAAAAATATTCAGATAAAGACTTTAAAAACGGTTTATTTTATATTCAGCATTCTATGCGATTCGAAGGAATCGGTATGTATGGAGATTTTGGTAGATATGTTTTTCAAAGTGCATTACGAAATTTTGAGGTAGATGACTACAAAATATTCAATTATGCCATGTATTATATCATTAATGAACTGGGCTACCAGGGAGAGTTATTCGATGATTATGATAGATTTGTGAGCCGTTTTTCATATGACAGGCATCGTGTGTTAAAGACAGAACGTATTGGGAAAAAGTATCAGTGGATTGCTATGTATAATATCTTAGCTCGAATCTCAGATTATTATCCCATGAAGAAACGGTTTTCGATGAAAGAGGAGATTGTATCATACGATGGTCCGTGGGAGCCTTATGTAAAAGACTTTGATCCAACATTGAATGCATATAATTTATTATGTGATGATGCCCCTTATTTTTCACAAATCAATGAGCATATAAGGGAGTCCGTTCAAGAGAATCATACTGTTAAAGACGATTCTGCATTTGATGAAGATATATGGACGAACTCTAATTCGATTTTTTTTGTACATCAGAAAGAAGACTTATTATTAACCGATGATGGAGGAAATCAATGGGTTGTTCTGTCTAAATACGCCGATACCGGTAGGAAGGATCTAGCATATGACAAACTGATGGTGTGGAATTGGTTGTATGGATATTTTGTTACGGATGAGCAATTGGCTATATTAAAAAGAGTATGCAGGTAAAAAAGTGAATCTGCTTAATAGTGATATCACTGGGATCCCAGAAACGTATACTCTGTATAGCAGGGAGTATCCATGGTCAGTGGTAGTAAATCTGTGTTAGGCTGGCAATGGAAAGATATTGAATTAAGAACCGGTGAAATAAAATTGGTTACCAGTACAGTTGAAGAACCACAGTTTTCTTGGATAGATACATTATTGAAGAAGTACTCAGGTAAAGCTGATGCTGAGGAAGTAGAGTTTGAATCGGAAATAGATTTAGATGAAGACTTTAAAATTCCGACCGTTACCAAAACATACACAAAAGAAGAAACGGTGACAATAGACTTGGGTAAAGTGCTAAATGCTACGCAAGACTTAATATGGGAGGAAGAATTTGATGCATCTAAAGAAGATGCTCTTTCGTATTTCCATCGATGTGCAGAAATCATTAATACGTTGGAACTTAGGCAAAAGAAGTATGATGGATATTATTACGATGAAGCAGGTGTACTCATAGCTTTTGATACTGATTTGACAAAACAAAAAGCTGGATTGATTATTCGGAAAGATGCTTTGGACAAATTCTTAGATATTAAGAAGTTTCATCTTGTATGGTTTGTAAATGCATCTAAAGAGATACATGACAAAACTCTCATGATTACCAAGTTCACAGATTGGACTGGATTATTGGAATATACCGGTGATTCTGTACAAGGCGAGTATTATACTATAGAGTCTTGACAACTTATATGGCAAATGAGGATTTTCCGGTGGAACAAGTATGGGTGTATAAGGAAGTAGAGGTGTACCGAAACTAAGTGTGAGCTTCCTGTGAGAAGTATCACTCAATATAAACCCTGAAAAGGAGAATATCGTGTATTGAGATTGCAAGGTTGAAATCCCTAATGAAGTAGGCAAATCAAGACCGGTGCTGACAGAAGCAGCTGCCTTAGAATAGAAACATTTTTGGGCATCAGAAAGATCATGGAAGAGTACAATGTTAGGGATAGTGAGACGATAGAACATCGAATCGTTTATAACTGGCCATTGACGGTTTTTGAGGAATTGGCAACAAATTGTATTTTACATAAACAGTATGAATCGCCTAATTACATCGGTATTTATATTTATAATGACAGAATAACATTTGTGAACCATAATCGTCCTGTGCCTCCTGTTACAATTGAGGCGATGAATAAAGAAACCCGATTTGATGATCGTCAGTATTTGAATCCGGAACTGAAAGAAATGTTTTTTGCACTTGATTTGATAAAGTCATATGGTTCAGGAATTCGACGTGCAAAGGATGCATTAAAGGAGAATCATTCACCGGAATTGCAATTTTTGCCGGATAACGATACCGATGATTATACAATGGCGGTGGTCATGATTAATGAGGAATTTGCTGCCATTCGTGAGGAGGAACAGAAGAGTTCGGATGTCACCAAAGAAATTACCAAAGAAATTACCAAAGAAATCAAGAAAATAATGAAAGAAAATCCGACAATTAGTGCTAATGAAATAGCGGAGATTCTGAATGTGAAAGCTGAAGCAGTACGCTACCGTATCAAATTGATGAAGAAATCAGGAGAGATTACAAGAAAAGGTGCTACTAAAGCCGGCGAATGGGAAGTAATTGAGTAAAACATAAAAATTGACAACTAAAATGAAACAGATATGTATCTGCTTTTAAGAATGATCCGGCGAAAATTCAGAACAGGGATAATGTTATAACTTATCTGATTCATCTGGGCTATCTTGGATACAACGAAGAAAATGGAGAAAAGCAATGAAAACAGCTCTTGTAACGGGAGGCAGTTCCGGCATCGGACGCAGTACGGCCGCGGCACTGAAAAATGCCGGGTTTGCAGTCTATGAATTCAGCCGCCGAAATGTACCGCAGGACGGAATAAAACACATCAGCGTGGATGTGACCGATGAAAATGCGGTTCATAAGGCAGTAGGCGAGATTCTTTCGGAAGCAGGGAAGCTCGATATTGTAGTCAACTGTGCTGGCTTCGGCATCTCTGGCGCGGTGGAGTTTACACCGCTTGATCAGGCAAAGGCACAGTTTGATGTGAATTTTTTCGGCACAGTCAATGTGAACAAGGCAGCTCTGCCATCCATGCGAGAAGCCGGGAAAGGGCATATCATCAACATCAGCTCTGTGGCAGCGGTCGCACATATTCCGTTCCAGGCATTCTACTCCGCCAGCAAAGCGGCGATTTCCTCGTACTCCTGCGCGCTGGACAATGAGGTAAAGCCTTATGGCATTCAGGTGACAGTTGTTGAGCTGGGTGATATCCACACAGGCTTCACGCAGGCACGGCAGAAGGTAATCGTTGGCGACAAGGAATACGGAGGCAGAATCTCACGCAGTGTTAGTCAGATGGAGAAAGACGAGCAGAATGGCGCGAACCCGGAAGTGATCGGTGCATACAACGCGAAAATCGCAGAGAAGAAGTGCAAGCCGATTTGGCCCTGCGGTATTCGAGGAAAAATCGTTGGAGCGATATACGCGAAATAGCACCACGGTTGGATATACTGTATGATCAGAGCGATATATAGCTGT